>Ga0209064_1000287_pt1 | contig 116652 bp, 97 predicted proteins | sample Inofromicrocosms_FD_187498 | JGI IMG/M metagenome (GOLD analysis project Ga0209064, IMG submission 187498) | Mouse cecum microbial communities from Vienna, Austria - Inoculum for glucosamine and mucus D2O microcosms (SPAdes) (version 2) | ecosystem: Host-associated > Mammals > Digestive system...
TGTCTGCGGGATATATGGTAGATAGCGTAGCGATGTCAGATGTCACTCCGTCAATAATTACTAACGGGTCATTGCCACCCATAATGGATGTGGTACCACGCACACGGATACTATTCAGCATAGCGAGTCGGTCAGTCCCATTAGTGGTGACGTTCACACCGGCAGACTGACCACTCAATACATCCAAAGCACTATTCAATGGTCCCTTCTTGATATTCTCGGGCCTGATATGCTCTAATGATTTAGTCACCAAAATGGTATCTTGTTTCTCTCTGATATTCTGTACTTGTGCATCAATTTTTTGAGCACTACAGATGAAGAACATTATGACAAGACAAAGACTGATTCTTCCCATCTTGATTCGTTAAATCTCTGTAGATTCCCCAGACCAGACAGTTTATAAATCTAATCTACAACAACCGTAGAATATTAGGAATCTGTACTATTGTATTCTGTCGTCATTCCAAGCCAGTCTTATGCCAGATTAGTCGAACACGCTAACGATGTTTCTATAATACACTAAAAGTGCCACACCATTACTTTCTTCGTCTATAAAGCAGGCGTCTAAGCAGGCTCTGAAAAACAAGACAAAAACATCGTAAACTTCTACATAATATGTTGTAGGCTTATTACTCTTAATATTTAAGCAATGCAAAAATAACTATAAATTTACACATAAGAAAATTAAGGAAACCAGGGCAACCGCATCAAAATTTGGCTTTAAGCAGCATATCGGCCAAATAGTCGTTGGAAAGGCTCGCTTTGAACGGCTCTCGCTTTTTTCAAAGCGGTCAATGTCGAAGTTGTCTATCAGGACTTCGGGGAGGATGGATCTGAGTAGTTGGTCTGGTTTCATTTTGCAAAGATAACACTATGCTCCGACATCCCCTTCCGCCCACCGGAAAAATCCGCTGACCCCCGACACGCACGCAGGCTTCATTTCAAAAAGGCATAAAAAAAGAATGAGTAACGTGAGCCTAAGCTCAACAATTACTCATTCTCCTCTCTCCTCTGCGGTGCGGACGGGACTCGAACCCGCGACCCCTAGCGTGACAGGCTAGTATTCTAACCAACTGAACTACCGCACCGGAAACCCGGTTCTGGGGTGAGAGCTTTACAGCGCGTTACCGCTGTTTTGCGAGTGCAAAGTTAATACGAGTTTTTGATTCCTCCAAATATTTCGTCAAAAAAAATCACTTTTTCGCGTTTTTTTTCGATTTTCTGACTTTTTCGGGGTGTTCTTAGCCTAAAAACAGGCAAACACGAAGGGATTGAAACTATGTCGGAACACCTCGTCACACGCTCATCGCAGGCAGGTAAGAATTTGATCATAAGGCGCAGGTTTTGTAACTTTGCAACCATATATTATTATAATGGAACAAAGCATTACCGACGCCATCTGCGTCTACGGAGCATCAAGCAGCCGTATCGACCCCATATATAAGGATGCAGCCCGCCAGACAGGACAACTCATCGCCATGTCCGGATGTCCGCTCGTGTGTGGCGGCGGCCGTGGAGGCCTGATGGCGCAGGCCATAGAAGGCGCCAACTCAAAAGGGGGCATTACAATAGGTGTGCTGCCACAGTTCATGATCGACCGTCAATGGCAACATCCCGACCTGGGACGTATGATAGCCACACCCGACATGCACCGCCGCAAACAGACCATGGCCTCGATGAGCCGCGCCGTCATAGCCCTACCCGGAGGAATTGGCACTCTTGAGGAACTCCTTGAGATAATCACCTGGCGTCAGCTCGGACTCTACAACGGCAACATAACAATTCTCAATACCGCCGGCTACTATGACCCGCTTATAGCGATGCTTGAGCGCACGATAGATCAACACTTCATGCGTCAGGGAAGCCATAATCTCTGGCATCTGGCATCAACTCCCGAAGAGGCCGTAGAGAAAAGCCTCGGTTGATCATACGCAATTAAAATCCCTTCATACCACTCAACATACTATATAATATAAGTGGAAGACGACAGCGTATTCATAGTGCCGTTCGGCCCGGCTTCCATAGCCGAATCATCCGCACCCGACAGCATTGCCTCAGGCACTGCGGCTGTCGAAGGATGGCCTTTTGCTGAAATATGTATCGAGAGCGAGGCGCCCTCCGACCTGATATCGCTCAGCCTTATACACAGAGCCGCCTCCTGCGCCGAGGGTATCCCCGGAGAACCTCGCCAGATGCTTCCGGGCTACGACAGCGGAGTCATGGCTCTGGTGATAGGCATATTCTGCATAATATCGTTTTTTACCCGCAATCACTCCACATTCATAAAAACCTTCTTGAAGGATCTTCTCACGGTGAGAGAGCACTCCAACATATTCGACGACCATACTGTCAATGAATCGCTCGTCACTGGCGGACTACTCGTCACACTGTTTCTTGCCGAAGGGATACTGATTGCCGGAGCTTGGAGACTCATTTCCGACACTTATCCTGGTATTTTCATTTCTACAGCAATATGCACTCTATTAGCAGCCGGAATATACGGACTGCAACTGATTGCATACAGCATTACCGGATACGTGTTCAGCACACCATCCGGACAAAGCCAGTGGCTTCGCGGCTTCAACGCCTCGCAGAGCCTGCTCGCCCTCGCACTTCTGCTTCCGGCACTTGCCCTGCTCTTCAATCCGGGTCTGACCGTTGTCATGCTCTGGATAAGCGGTTCATTCTACGTAATCGGACGTATGATATTTATATTCAAAGGATTTAGAATTTTTTATACCAATATTTTTTCCTTAATCTACTTTATTTCGTACCTTTGCACCCTGGAAATTGCACCCATCGTGTTTCTATACCGAAACAGCAATTACATAGAGTAATCAAGTCTGTCAAACTATCCATAGCAAAGCGTGAAAGTAAAGAAAATTTTAGTATCGCAGCCACGGCCGACGTCCGACAAATCGCCCTATTTCGATATTGCACAGAAATACGGAGTGGATATTGATTTCCGTCCATTCATAAAGGTAGAAGGCCTGACAGCTAAAGAATTCCGTCAGTCAAAAATCACCATTTCCGACTACACGGCGATAATATTTACCGCACGTACGGCAGTTGACCATTTCTTCCGTCTTTGTGAAGAGATGCGTGTCACCATACCCGACACCATGAAATATTTCTGCACCACCGAGTCAATAGCACTCTATCTGCAGAAATATACGCTTTATCGCAAACGCAAGATATTCCACGGCAACACAGGCAAAATGGAAGAACTCATACCCTTCCTCACCAAGCACAACAAGGAGAACTATCTGTATGCCGTCAGCGATGTACACAAAGAGGACACAAGCCTTCTTGACAACGCCAAGATCCGTTATACGAAAGCCGTGATGTATCGCACGGTGAGCACACAGTTCGATCCCAACGAGAAGTTTGACTACGACATGCTTCTCTTCTTCAGCCCTGCCGGCATAGCGTCGTTGCTCAAAAATTTTCCCGATTTCAAGCAGGACGACGTAAAGATAGGCTGCTTCGGACTCACCACCGCACAAGCCGTTAAAGATGCCGGACTGCGCCTTGACATCGAGGCTCCGACAGTATCCGCACCTTCGATGACCGCCGCGCTCGACAACTTCCTGCGCGATGAAGCTGCCGAAGAAGCCAAAGCCTGACGGCAGACCTTTACAAGCCGATGACATCGCTCCGACTTTATAAAAAAGAAAAGCTCTGCAGCCAGAAGGCTATTGAAAAATTGTTCTCACCGGCCGGCAATGCCGACGGTGGGAACAGCTTCATTATGGCCTATCCGTGGCGAGCGGTATGGCGTGAATCACACCGTCATGAAAACGACAGATGGAAAGGAGCGAGATTTCTCATCGCCGTACCAAAAAAGCGACTGCGTCATGCCGTTGACCGCGTCACCATGCGCCGCAGATGTCGCGAAGCATACAGACTGTGCCGTCAAACATTGCTTACTGATGCTACAAACGTAGACATAGCATTTATCTACGTCGGACAAGGTTTGACCGACTTCAACCGCACACAACGGGCCGTGGAAAAGATACTTACCCGCATATACCGGGCCATTCAACCGTCGGATCAAGGCGATGAATCATGCAAGTAAACTGGCCGTCGCCATCATGCTGCTGCCGGTATATTTCTATCGCGCCTGCATATCGCCCATGCTTCCGCCTTCGTGCCGCTACAGCCCTACCTGCAGCCAATACGCCATAGAAGCCCTAAAGAAACACGGACCGCTACGCGGCACAATGCTTACCTTAAAACGCCTTATGCGATGCCATCCCTGGGGAGGATCGGGCTATGATCCCGTACCATGATACTCGACACGCACACCCATAACCTTCTATCGGCCGACGGCATCATATCCGTCGATCCACTCTTCGACAGCTTCGAACACGGGAAACATTACTCCGTAGGAATACACCCGTGGCTTACCGGACAGGACAATATCGAAGAAACCATGTCTATGCTCGACAATATTGCCACGCGAAATGATGTCGCAGCCATAGGCGAAACCGGAATAGACCGTCTGCGCGGAGCATCGGAAGAGATTCAGACCCATATATTCATCCACCACATAAAGCTTGCCGAACACACAGGCAAACCTCTTATCATTCACTGTGTCAAAGCCCTCGACATAATACTCCGCCTACACAAAGAGCACCGTCCCAGCAGTCCGTGGATTATCCACGGATTCAGAGGCAACGCCGAAACTGCCCGACAGATCACATCACGGGGCATATATCTGTCGCTGGGAGAAAAATTCAACCCCGACGCCATCCTTAACATACCTCCCCATCTGCTACTTGCCGAAACCGACGAGAGCCATACTTCCATTAATTCCATCGCAGCCGCTATATCACCGGCAGACCCGACGCTTCCGTTCAATAATCTCAAACGCCTTCTCTCGACCTGCAAAAAATAAACAAACAGCGGTCGTGAAGCTGTAAAAATTACTCCACATACCACATCAATATCATGTAGATCATTTTTTTCGAAATTTACGCTTATCCCGGAAATGATTGGCTAACTTTGCATCAAACCAAAAACGTCATGAAAGTCATAAATTTCGAAGAAACACCTTCGCTCATCAACCAGTATGTATCAGAACTCCGATCAGTCGAACGCCAGACCGACCGGATGCGCTTCCGTAGAAATCTCGAACGCATAGGAGAGATAATGGCATACGAAATCAGCAAGACACTCGCCTACGACAAAGTGGACATCACTACTCCGCTGGGTATAGCCCCGTGCCGCAATATATCCGACAAGGTGGTGCTTGCAACCATATTCCGCGCAGGAGTGCCATTTCATTACGGATTTCTTTCATACTTCGACGAAGCCGAGAATGCATTCGTATCAGCTTATCGCAAATATCGCGAAAAAGAAAACTTCGACGTTTTTATCGAATACATAGCCTCTCCCAAGCTTGACGGAAAGACCCTCGTCATTGTCGATCCTATGCTTGCCACCGGATCGTCGATGGAACTAAGCTATCGAGCGCTTCTCACCAAAGGAAATCCCTCCAAAATACATATAGCATCAGTCATAGCCTCACGCCAGGCCATAGAATATGTGGAACGCGCGTTCCCTGCCGAAACCACACTGTGGGCAGGGACTGTCGACGATGAGATAAACTCTCACTCCTACATAGTGCCCGGACTCGGCGACGCCGGCGACCTTGCCTACGGCGTGAAGGAGTAAACATACCTGAGAATACCTCCGATGTAAATAAAGATGTTGAAAAGTGTGTTTATACCTGTAACATACTTTTCAGCATCTTCTCATTTACAAGCCCTCCCCAAGCAAATATATGACAACACACAAAGTTATGACAAACTTCCTGATGCATTTTTTACAATTATGAAGCTTTGCATTCTCAAATATTTATTAACTTTGCATGAAATTGACACCATGTTTATAAACTATATAATATACTGATATTCAATATACATTAGTGTTTATAAATATAAAGTCAATGTAAGTAAGAGTGTTGACAACGTATTTGCGGGCAATGAAGGAAATATTTCTTTCCACACCGCTTACAGACATTATTGCTTTTACTTGGTATTATATTTTAATTTTATCCTATACTATATAAATCATGGGTACAAAGAGCTACTCCGAGGAAACAACCCGTCTGCACGAAGAGATAAACCGGCTTAAAAAAGAAAAGGGCGCGGTGATAATGGCCCATTACTACACAAATCCTGAGATACAGGATGTGGCCGACTTCATAGGCGACTCCCTGGCACTGGCCCGCATAGCCCAGGATGTGGAAGAGAATGTAATAGTGATGTGCGGAGTGCATTTCATGGGAGAAACAGCCAAGATACTTTGTCCCGACAAACGTGTTCTCGTGCCTGATCCGGAAGCCGGATGCTCTCTTGCCGACAGCTGCAAGGCCGAGGACTTCGAAAAATTTATAAAGCTTCATCCCGGTCATACGGTCATTAGCTACGTAAACACTACAGCCGACGTAAAAGCTCTCACCAACATAGTAGTCACCTCGGGCAATGCTCTTAAGATAGTGAATTCTCTTCCGGATGACGAGAAAATCATATTCGGTCCCGACCGTAATCTCGGAGAATATATCAACTGCCTGACAGGCCGCAACATGGTGTTGTGGGATGGAGCATGTCACGTACATGAACGTTTCTCGCTTGAGAAAATACTTGAGCTTAAGAGAGAAAATCCCGACGCGGAGATACTCGTTCATCCCGAATGCCGTAAACCTATCCAGACCGTAGCCGACAAGGTGGGATCGACAGCCGTACTGCTCCAGTATGCACGCGAAAGCAAGGCCACACGGTTCATAGTGGCTACCGAAAGCGGCATACTTCATCAGATGCGTCTCCAATGTCCTGAAAAGGAATTTATAGCCGCTCCGCCGTCGGATACCTGCGGATGCAACGAGTGCGCATATATGAAACTCAACACACTTGAAAAACTACGCCGCTGTCTGGCCGAAATGTCGCCCGAAGTAGAGGTAGATGCCACGCTTGCCGAGCGTGCCCGACGTCCGATAGTAAGGATGCTTCAGATGTCGAGATAAGGTATGTAAGAGTATGTTTTATTTTAACATGAAAACGATGGTAAATAAGTGTTGAAATGGTGTTGAAAACAACAACGTAACTTTTCAGTAATTTAATTTGCATATACCATTGCTATTTTCAATATACCAGCAGGCTTAAAAACACAAAAAAGATAACAACGCATTATCAAACCTTTTTCTCACCGTTACAAGGCGTTTTTATACACAATAATCTTTATAATCTTACTTACGCGACAGGTTATAAACATGATGTAAATAAACCAGATGTTACATTATCTTACAAAGATTTGCAGTGTTTATAAAGTGATGATACGATAAGATGTGAATGCAATAACAGTATTATGCAAACAAATCATCGAAAAGTTATTGTTGCAATTCACACCAATTGTTATTTTTCTTTGGAATTGCTTTTTGAAGATTTTAATTTTTCAAATAAATATATCACGATGTCAGTAAGCCACGGTGTACACCTCAGGCATGTATAGAAGCTTAAAGAATTATCAAACGCTATTCAATGCCTTAGAGGATGTCGATAAGGCCACATATAATATAATGGCGTGTTATATAAATAATATAAGGCGTGCGTTGTTTGGATATATAGGCAAAGTGTTGTATATTTGCGCTAACACATAGCAAAACGTCAATAAAAATGTCGCTGATAATACCAAAAAGCTACAAACGCAAGCTTCTTCCCGAAACGACGGAAGTCGCTATCAAGATGATAAAGGACGATTTTCAGCAGCGTCTGTCGTCAAATCTCAATCTCAGGCGTGTCACTGCCCCGCTCTTTGTGCTGTCGGGCACTGGACTCAACGATGATCTCAACGGTGTGGAGCGTCCGGTAAGTTTTGAAGTAAAAGCAGTCGGAGGTAGCAGAGCCGAAGTGGTCCATTCGCTCGCCAAATGGAAGCGAATGAAGCTCGGAGCATATTGCATTGCGCCGGGATTCGGACTATATACCGATATGAACGCCATCAGAGCCGATGAGGATCTTGACAATCTTCATTCGCTGTATGTCGACCAGTGGGACTGGGAAATGACCATACATGAATCGGACCGCAATCTGTCGTTCCTTAAATCGATCGTAGAAAAAATATACGATTCGCTCAAAGCCACCGAAGCCAAAGTCTACGAGAGATTTCCGCATATAACTCCGCGACTTCCCGAAAATATAGAATTCATACATGCCGAGGATCTCAAGCGCATATATCCCGGCATGACATCGAAGCAGCGCGAGGATGAGGCCGCCCGCAGATATGGAGCTATATTCCTGATAGGGATAGGAGCGCCTATTGACGGAGGTGAACCACATGACGGGCGCGCGCCTGACTATGACGACTGGATCACCCCGACAGGCGATGGACATAACGGTCTTAACGGCGACATAATATTGTGGGACAGTGTGCTCGGACGTTCAATCGAAATATCGTCGATGGGTATAAGAGTCAGCGGCGAATCGCTCCGCCGTCAGCTTGAAATGCGCGGATGCACCGAAAGAACCTCGTTGCCTTTTCATTCGGCCTTGTTGAGCGGTAAACTCCCCTATTCCATAGGAGGAGGCATAGGTCAGAGCCGTCTGTGCATGTTCATGCTTCAGAAAGCCCATATAGGCGAAGTGCAGGCAAGCATCTGGCCGCAGGAACAGATTGATGCCTGTCATGCGGCCGGCATCGAGCTGTTGTGATATGCAGGTTTGTAGAGTTAGGAAGTATCAGGCAAAAAATTTACTGACTGATACGGATGATAAAATGACATTTATTCGCGGCGGCGTGCGCTGTCGGCAAGCATACGGTGGCCTATCCGGCAATACAGGCATTTGCGTTTCTCGCAGTAGTTGCGTCTGAGTTCTACAAGCGCCTGACTTGTGAATGCGTCGGGAACTTTGATGCCTGCCTCACCAAACATGGATACTATCCTGTTGTTTTCGGGTGCAAGCGAATGCAGCAGTGCTGATGCGCGGTCGGTGAGGTGCGTGTCGCCATGTACTGTTCCGTAAGCCATCATCAGCGGAGCTACACAATTGATGGTCATGATAGTGACCGATTCGCGGCTCATGGCTTTGAGCGTGCGGTTGCCTTCGGGTCCGAAAGTGTAGCGTGTCGACCAGTATCCGTCCATTGCAGGGCTGAAAAGAGCCATGGCATCATCTATGGTGCGCACGGCGAGCAGGCGTGAAGTCATTCTGAATCCCGAACGAATCAGTGAAGCAAGCACTGCTATGCGACGGTACGGGAGGTTGGGCGGACGCATGCGTGCCATTTTCCATCCGAGTGCTTCGGGAGCACGCAGTCCGAACTTATGCGACAGAAAAGCATACTCACGGCTCAGACGCGCCGCGTAGGGATCGCTGCCGGCATATCTGTCGAGAAGTCCGCTCTGGCCGAAAAGAAGAGCTTCCACAGCCAGCTGAGAGTCGGCATGCTTGCCTATGAACATAAGAGGCATACTCATGGCCAGACGTTCGAAAGGCTCACTGTTGACGCTGAATCCAAGACAGCGGGCCACACTGATGTAGACAGCCTGTTCCCAGTCGCCTCCGAAGCGGCGGCGCATTTCTTCGAGTCGTTCGGCCTTTGCATAAAGACGTTCGAATCCGAGGGTCGACATCCAGTCGGTAATATATACCGAGGGCATATCCTTTATAGCTCCCGCACATGGGATATCGCGGTCGGCGGCTCCTACCAGAGCGCCATATTTAAGATGCAGATCGGGTGAGCATGGCATTCGCATCTGCGGTATTATCTGGCCGTCGGACCGGCGTATGACGGCGTCGTCGCGGTCTACGACATGAAGCACCACCGAATCGTATGCCCTGTCGGACGAATGGCCGTGACGATGCCAGTCGCTTGCTCTGAAATGTATCTCCACATTACCTGCCCATATACGTCCGTCGATGCTTATCTTGGCGTTGAAGAAGTCGGGACCGGCATCGTTGTTGAGCCTTCCCGGATCGATGACCTGAAGGCGTCGTCCGTCGACGGTGCGCATATCGTTCTGCCGCCACAGACGATGCTGCCATACATATTGCATCAGTTTTTCCATAGGTAGTCGATTCTATGAGCAAACTTAACTAAAAAGTCGGATATTTTAAGTAAGTTTGCAATAAAATATTATGAAACCGATATTTCTCATAGGCTACATGGGCTGCGGCAAGTCGACTCTCGGACGCAATGTCGCACGGATGACAGGTCTTCAGTTCATAGATCTCGACAACTTCATAGAGGCGCGTTTTCATGCCAGTGTAAAAGAGATATTCGCTTCGCGTGGCGAGGAAGGCTTCAGGGACATAGAGCGCCGGATGCTTATTGAAACGTCGGATTTTCAGGATGTGATAGTGGCCTGTGGAGGCGGCACTCCATGTTTTTTCGACAATATGGAGATAATGAACAGCAAGGGTGTGACGGTGTATCTCGACGCATCGCTTGAAAAACTCCATACGCGCCTGATGCGCGGACGCCACAAACGTCCGCTTATAGCCGGCATGGAATCGGAACAGCTGCGTGAATTCATAGTGAAAGCTCTCGAAAGCCGTATGCCTTACTATAGCAAGGCGAGCATGGTTTTCAGGTCTGATCTTCTCGAAAACGAAGCCGAGGTGGGCGAAACTGCCTCACGCTTCATATCGCAGCTCGGACTCACTGCAAAAGAAAGCGATATATGAATACACCCGCTATAGAAAATTGCGAGGCTCCGGCGGCTGTAAGGAAGTCGAAGCGTGCGTTCACCATAGGTCTGCCACGATGTGATGGCGGAGGCGAGAAGCGTTTTCCGCTTACTCCCGAGGCTGTGGCGATAATGACGGAGCGCGGATATGAGGTGCGCATGGAGCATGGAGCCGGAAGTTCGATCCACTATCCGGATGCGGCATATTTACGTTGCGGAGCCGTGATAACGGGGCGCACCGAAGCTTTCGGATGCGATATAGTGATACATCTCCGTCCGGTCGAAGAACAATCGGCGAGACTTATGCGACGTGGAGCGATGTTGCTGACAATGAGCCATTATCATCTGCTCGACCGACGTGGTGTGAAAGCTTTGCTCGACAATCATATAATAACCATAGCCATAGACCGCATATCCGACAGCAGAGGCAACACTCCGTTTGCCGACATACTTTCGGAGATAGACGGCCGGGCCTCGGTGGCCATAGCCTCGGCGCTGCTTGCCGATCCGGTCAATGGCAAGGGCATTTTGCTCGGCGGTGTGGCCGGCATAGTGCCATGTGAGGCCACGATCATTGGTTCGGGCATAGCTGCGTGTGCGGCTGCGCGCTCGGCCTCGGGCGCCGGTGCGATGGTGAGGATATTTGACGACGACGTGTATCGCCTTCGCGATGTCACCCGCGATCTCGGGGCATGGGCCATAGGATCTTCGCTTCATCCGAGAGTGGTGCGTGGGGCGTTGCGCACTGCCGACATAGTAGTTGTGACCGATACGTCGATTCCTCCGGTGCTTGGAGGTGAGATTGTCGACGAGATGAAGCGCGGGGTGGTGATATTCGACCTGTCGTCGTGTCCGGGCAGGGTATTTCCTTCGCTCAAATGCATAGATCTTGCCGATGCCGTGGCAGAGATAGGCGAGGTGCGCTGCTGCTATGTAAATGCCGGGAGCGCGGTGCCACGCACTGCAGCCATGGCTCTGAGCAATACTTTCCTGACTTTTTTCAGCGATATAACGGCTTCCGACGGTCTTGTCAACGCACTCAGACTTATGCCGGGCATGCAGCGTGCGGCAATGACTTTTCTCGGCAAGGCTGTCGACAGCCGTGTAGCCTCAATAGCGCGTGTGAGACCTGTCGACATAAATATTTACCTAACACTTTCCTGAGCGCAGATGGCAAAGAAATATTACGTAGTATGGGCCGGCCATGATACCGGCGTTTATGATTCGTGGGAGGAATGCCAGCTCCAGACACAGGGCTTTCCGGGTGCACGCTACAAGGGTTTTTCCACTCTCGAGGCGGCTATATCGGCCTACCGTAACGAGTCGCGGGCCGACGACATGGCCGTCATATCGGCCATTGCAGCGCGTCCGGCAGTGACCACCAATTATTCGGCCTTGCCGGGTATAAACATGAATGCAATATGCGTCGACGCAGCTTGCTCGGGCAATCCAGGTCCGATGGAATACCGTGGCGTGGATCTGTCGACAGGCCGCGAACTGTTTCATTTCGGTCCTATAGGCGGCGCTACCAACAATATAGGCGAGTTTCTGGCCATAGTCCATGCTCTGGCGATGCTTGAAAAGGAGGGGCGCAGCGGTGTGACTGTTTACTCCGACAGCCGCACGGCCCAGGCATGGGTGCGCGACCGTCATGCACGCACACAGATAAAGCCTTCGGCGGCAAATGCCGCTGTCAGAGATCTGATCAGGCGTGCCGAGACGTGGCTACAGACACACACACCCCGCAATCCGGTGGTCAAATGGCCTACCGAGGAGTGGGGTGAGATACCGGCCGATTTCGGCCGTAAATAACTTGTGTCAAGAAGCTTAGCGCCTATATGAATTTATCGCGAAGATAAATTTCCAGACTTCTTGCTATTCAAACATCCTATTATTTTTTATTCTCCGGAGAGTTCTGTGCCTTCAGGAGATCGCGTATTTCGGTGAGCAGTTCCTCTTCGTGGGTAGGAGCGGCTGCCGGAGCCGGTTCCTCAGTTTTCTTGCGGCGTATCTGATTGATGAATTTCACCATGATGAATATACAGAATGCCACGATCAAGAAGTCGACAATGGTCTGAACCCATGTTCCCCAGTTGAGCGACACCTCCGGAGTTACAATCTCCTGTCCGTTCATCACAGCCTTCTGCACCACCCATTTGAAGTCGGTGAAATTCATGCCTCCTGTGGCTACTCCCACGAGCGGCATGATGATGTCGTCGACCAGCGACGAAACTATTTTGCCGAAAGCGGCACCGATCACCACACCGACAGCCATGTCGATGACATTACCTCGCATGGCGAATTCCTTAAATTCTTTTAGTATAGCCATTTATAAAAATTTTAGGTGAAGGCGGACCATGTGCCGCCATACTTATAACAAAATTAAGAAAAAAAAGATGTCAATAACATTTATGACTCGAAAATAATTAGTAATTTTGCGACCTAAGAAAGTGATAGAAAAACAAGCAACATCATAACCCAACAATACAACAAACAATTATGACTAAAATCGGTATTAATGGTTTCGGCCGCATCGGACGTTTCGTGTTCCGTGCTTCGACCAAGAGAGAGGACATCGAGGTTGTTGCCATCAACGACCTTCTCCCCGTTGACTACATGGCCTACATGCTCAAGTATGACACCATGCACGGCAGATTCGACGGCACTGTTGACTACGACATGGAGAAGAGCCTCCTCATCGTCAACGGCAAGGAAATCCGTGTGACCGCCTGCAAGAACCCCGCCGAGATCGCATGGGGTGCGGTAGGTGCCGAGTATGTTGTTGAGTCGACAGGTCTTTTCCTCACCAAGGAGAAAGCTCAGGCTCACATCGAGGCCGGCGCAAAGTACGTGGTTATGTCGGCTCCCTCGAAGGACGACACCCCCATGTTCGTTTGCGGTGTAAACGATCAGACATACGCCGGACAGCAGTTCGTATCGAACGCTTCCTGCACCACCAACTGTCTTGCTCCCATCGCCAAGGTGCTTCACGACAAGTTCGGTATCACCGAAGGTCTCATGACCACAGTTCACTCCACTACTGCCACTCAGAAGACTGTTGACGGTCCCTCGATGAAGGACTGGCGCGGCGGACGTGCTGCTTCGGGCAACATCATCCCCTCTTCGACCGGCGCTGCCAAGGCTGTAGGCAAAGTTATCCCCGAACTCAACGGCAAGCTCACCGGCATGTCGATGCGCGTTCCGACCCTCGACGTATCTGTTGTTGACCTCACTGTCAACCTCGCCAAGCCCGCTACCTACGAGGAAATCTGCCAGGCCATGAAGGAAGCTTCTGAAGGCGAACTCAAGGGTATCCTCGGCTACACTGAGGACGCAGTGGTTTCGAGCGACTTCCTCGGCTGCCCCCTCACTTCGATCTTCGACGCCAAGGCCGGCATCCAGCTGACTCCGACCTTCGTGAAGGTTGTATCGTGGTACGACAATGAGATCGGCTACTCCAACAAGGTGCTCGACCTCATCGCACGCATGAAGAAAGTAAACGGCTGATCGGAATAAACCGATAGCCTTTACAGGCTCAAATACAGGCTCTGTGTCAAAGTTAATGCTTTGCGCAGAGCCTTGTTTTTATCCGGTGAAAAAGGTTTTGGTCAGAAAGCGTGGTTTGATGAACGACGAATGCCTGCTGTATTAATTGTTAGAAAATTGATGTAGCGGTGTCACAAACTGCCGGCTGCCGGAGTCAGTAATTATATAAGCCGTCAAATAAGGCTATCCGTAGTAATGACCCGTAAGGAATTCGAAATAAAATCACAGCAATGCAGGCCTATGATGCTCAGAGTGGCCTATGCGATACTTGCCGATCGTGAAGAGGCCGCCGATGCGGTGCAGGATGCATTGCTGAAGCTGTGGCGAGGGCGCGAATCTCTCGCAACGGTATCGAATCCGTCGGCATATTTCAATATTGCAGTACGCAATGCGGCTATGGATATATATGGGCACAGGTGCAGATCGGAAGTAAGCTTTAACGATGGTGCCGGATTGCCCGACAGCAAGGTACATGCTGATGCCGAGACCCGTACCGACGCCTCTATGGTGATGAAAGCTATCGACGCGCTTCCCGACAACAGCCGTATGGTGATGAGGCTTAGCGCAATTGCAGGTCTTTCGTCAAAAGAGATAGCCGATATGACAGGCATGACTGATATGAATGTACGCGCCATATTGTCGCGCACACGTAAGAAACTCAAAGAACTCTTCGAAAAATGAAAACCAAAGATTATCTTATCGGAAAGTATTATGACGGTGACACTACCGCCGAAGAGGAAACCACTCTGCGAATGATGCTCGCCGACGATGACTCGGCCGACGGCCGTCTGCTGCGAGCTTTTGAGGAAATCTATGATATGGCTGCTCCGGCACGGGAAAAGCCCCTCAGGAGGCGTTTTTCGGGATGGTCGGTGTGGGTATCGTCGGCAGCGGCTGCAATAGCTGTCGTAGCTACTATAGGAGCCGCAATGACACACGGTGGCGGAGAAGAGCCGTTCATGGCCGATATGGAGGCGTCATACGGCGCCGTTCAAGGTAGCGGAGCGCGTGTGATCACCGATCCCGACGAAGCCATGACCATGTTGGCAGGAGCCATGGCTATGGCACAGAGCCGTATCGATGCGGCCAATGAGATTGCGTTCAGGACCATTGACAGAGTGTCAATGACTGTAAATGCATCTATTGAAAACCAGATATCATCCATTCCAAATTTCAGACAAGTAACTCTCAAAAATTAGCTGCGAGTGATTTTTGAGGTTAGTTCGAGTGATTTTTGATTGAAGCCGAAGGCGTGTAGCGAGCTACACAACTGAGGATGAAAGCAAAAAGCGCCGAACGAAGTCAAAAAGCACCGCAGTATGTACGAGTTACTGATAAGTATACTGATATAATCTAATTTTTAAGAGTTACTTAATATGAAAAAAATTATTTCACTCATGCTGCTTGTCATGGCTATCATATCGCCATGCATGGCCGATTCGCCGGTATTCATCGAAAATATGGTCCAGGACCCGAATGTCACCGTCACGTATATATCTCAGGCTATGCTTGGGAAAAAGAATTACAAGGACATGATGGCGCGGCTTCCTATATCTTCAGAAGACGCTCGATTCGAAGCTGTCCATATATTCAACTGTCAGAGTCAGGCTTCCTCAAACGCAGCCAGAAACTATGTGGCTGATTATGTCAAAGAGAAAACAGCCGAAAGCGAAAAGATCAATGCCGAACATGGCAAGATTGTGCAGAATAAGCCTCAGTTACTGATGAAATCCGCATCGGGAGATACGAGTACGCTTATCTATGGCTTCTATAGGACCAAGGATAGTTATTGGTTCAATCAGATAATCATATTGATGACGGAGAACAAAAAGACTACTCTTATAGACATAAAGGGTCTTTTCCCGATCCGTTCGCTGATAATAGGCAACTGACATACGGAAAAATATTCCAGACAGGAAGGCGCTGTGTCGGATTACCGGCATGGCGCCTGAAATGATGGTCATTCACGGTCAATCCTGGCAGCTAAATTTGGAAGTTATAATTGAAAACTGTAATTTTACGCTCAATAATATACAAACCCTATAGAGCGATATGTCAAAAGTAATAATCATCGGCGCCGGTGGCGTCGGAACGGTGGTGGCCTACAAATGTGCCCAGAATCCTGAGGTGTTCAGCGAGATAGTGCTCGCTTCGCGCACTCTGTCGAAGTGTCAGGCTATTGTAGACAAGATCGGAGCGAAGAACATGACAGCCGATACGGTCGATGCCGATTCGGTGGAGCAGCTCGTGGCACTGTTGCGTCGCCATAAGCCCGACATGGTCATAAACGTGGCGCTCCCCTATCAGGATCTCACTATAATGGATGCATGTCTGGAGTGTGGAGTGAGCTACCTCGACACAGCCAACTACGAGCCGCGCGATGTAGCCCATTTCGAATATTCGTGGCAGTGGGCCTATCGCGAGAAGTTTGAGAAGGCCGGGCTGACAGCCATACTCGGCTGCGGGTTTGATCCGGGCGTGTCCGGAGTATTCACGGCATACGCGGCCAAACATTATTTCAGCGAGATGGAATATCTCGATATCGTCGACTGCAATGCCGGCGACCATGGCAAGGCTTTCGCCACCAACTTCAATCCGGAGATCAACATACGCGAAATTACTCAGAACGGACGGTATTACCAGGACGGAAAGTGGGTCACCACCGGTCCGCTCGAGATACACCGCACTCTCACCTATCCCAATATCGGAGGCCGCGAGTCGTATCTGCTCTATCATGAGGAGCTTGAGAGTCTTGTGAAGAACTATTCTTCGATAAAGCGCGCACGCTTCTGGATGACTTTCGGACAGGAATACCTGACACATCTGCGCGTCATACAGGACATAGGCATGGCCCGCATCGACGAGATAGACTACAACGGCACCAAGATTGTGCCGCTGCAGTTCCTCAAGGCTGTGCTGCCCAATCCGCAGGATCTCGGCGAGAATTATCGCGGAGAAACATCGATAGGATGCCGCATATCGGGTCTTGACAAGGATGGCAAGCATCTCACCTACTACGTCTACAACAACTGCTCTCACGAGGAGGCTTACCGCGAGACAGGCATGCAGGCCGTCAGCTATACTACCGGTGTGCCCGCCATGATAGGTGCGATGATGTATCTCAAGGGACTGTGGAAGAAGCCCGGAGTGTATAATGTGGAGGAGTTTGATCCCGATCCTTTCATGGAGCAGCTTGCTGTGCAGGGACTCCCCTGGCACGAGGTGCTCAATCTTGATCTGGAGATGGACTGATAGCCCCGTCTGCTGTAAGAAAGAAAAATAATAAAGTAAATGCCGCAGCCCGCAGCTTATTTAAGCTGTACGGACTGCGGCATTTATTATGCGCTCCAGTATAAGAGATTGTTTGAATTTAACACGAAGATATATCTCCGGACTTCTTTGAAGGGGTCTTTGTGTATGTCAGAGACTGATGGTGTCGATCGTGCGTCCGTCGGCTCCGAGCACTGTAAGGGTCATTTCGTCGCCGCGTCGGCGCAGTATCATCACTGTGGCGCCGTCGAGTTTGTAGCCGCCTCCGACTATGACCGGGAATGGATTCTGCCCCTGTGTGGGGTCAATGCGCTTGTATTCGTGAGTGTGGCCAGTGAGATTGACGTCGAAGGGTGCTTTGGCAAGCAGCGGCGCCCACATGTCGGTGCATGGGCGGTAGCTGTCGGTGTTGCCCCATACGGGTATATGGTGTATGAGCACTCTGCGGCCCGCTTTTTTGAAGGCTTTCGACGAGAGTTCGCCGCGTAGAAAATCGGTCTGTTCCTGACGCAGACGGCTGAAGTCGTTGAGTCCGTAGTAGACCCATGTGGTGTCGGGCTTGTCCTCTCCGCAGTCGAGTGTGACGAATCGCGTGTCGCCCCAGTTGAAGGCACCGTATGTCAGCCCGTTGGCACTCTCCACGAGCGATGGCTGTCCCGACGAGTAAGCGTTGCGTATCTCGTGGTTGCCTCTGATGAATATGCCCGGACGGTCGGCAAGTCCGAATGCGTCGGCCATAAGATGTATGTCGTGTACGGCTTGCATGCGTGTGGCAGGCTCTGCCATGCAGTCGCCGTTGAACACCACGAAGTCGGGATTGTGCTTCATTGCTACTTCGGCCATGGCCGTTATCGTGGCAGGAAAGCAATGCATGTCGTTGACTATCGCTGCAGTGAAATCTTTTTGCGAAGGTGAGGGGACGGTGAATGTGTGCCACGGTGTGACGCTCTCGTTGCCGAAAGTCTTGTGGTAAGCCTTGTTTTCGGTGATCTCACGCGCCCTGACGCGGTAGAAATAGCGTTGTCCGGGCGTAAGTCCGGTCAGCCTCACACGATGCTCTATGTCGTGGACGGCTTCCTGCCCGGCCACAAACTGTCGTGCGGAGATCGTGTTGAGTGTGTCGGTGCCGTACTCGACCGATGATGTGCATAGCGGACGTGTCTGGTACATGACTGTCACGGCACCATCCTGGCTCATGTTCTGCAGGTAGGGCTGATGATATATGATGGCGTCGGCCGGAGCGGGCAGGGTAATGTCGGCTATTATGGGGCGGTGGTCGCTCTCGACAGGTGCGTCGATCACCTTATATCCTCGGCTTGCGGCGCCTGATCCGCGGCTGACAAAGATATAGTCGATCTTCTCTTGGGGCGATGGAGCGGGAAAGGTAGGGTTATTGTCGCATACACGAGTGAAATCCCGTTCAAGCGATCTGATCACGTCTGATTCGGGAAACGAATTGAGATCGCCGCACACCACTGCAGGTTTGCCCGATTGAGTCACGGCCTGCCGGATGATTTCGACCGATGCCATGGCATCCTCCGGAGTGAGCGACAGGTGGGTGCATGCGGCCACGTAGCCCGGAAATTCAGCAATGAGGAGAGCTCTTGCCTCCTCGCGTCCGGGAAGAGACACGCGTTTCACGCTAAGCGGCTCCTCGCGTGTGAGCAGTCCTATGCCGTATTTACCTCCGTCGTAGTCGATCGCCGGTGCGAAATATGCGTGCATTCCGGTGGCTTCGGCCAGATCTCCGAGCACGTATGTGCCTCCGCTGCGGCCTGTGACGCTGTCCACTTCCTGTATGGCCACGATGTCGGGCTGCGACCGGAGCACTACGTTGGCTGTGCGCTGTATGTTGCGTTGATTGTCGTAGCCTACGCCGTTTCTGATGTTGTAGCTCATGATCCTTGTGGATCCGGGCTGACTGGCAGAGGCTCCTGTCACTGTGGCCAGCAGGGCTGTGGCTGCAATGATTTTCTTTAATTGTTTCATGGATGATGCCTTATAATGTATGGATGATGAATGAAATGCGTCTTTGTCATCAGTAGTCGGAGAAGAGTGTGGGCTTGATCACTATCCCCATGCGCAGCTGGGAGTGGAATTCCTTGTAGGCGAGCAGTCCCTCCCCGTAGCCGTTGTAATACTGTAGGAAAAGATACTGGTTGTCGCGCGGAAATATCCTGTAGTTAAGCTCTATGATGGTATTGTAGTTGAGCCTCCATCCTTTGCGCTTGGTGAGTATGACCGATGCTCCGAATCGACGGTCGACTGTGGTCAGCGATGTGCCTACCTGATATATTCCGCAGTAGTCGAGAATGTCTTTGTTTTCTTTTCCGTCGATGATGGGAATCCAGAATTTGGCATGTACCTGCATCTGCTGGCCGATTATGATGTTGCCTCCGAACGATATTTTGTTCCACGAGCGCGATGCGGTGCCGTCGCGGCCGTTGCTTTCGTGCTCCGCCAGCAGAAAGGCTTTGCCGATATACCGGTTTTTGACAAACAGCGGTTTGGCCAGTCCTATGCCGGGATTGAAGTTGAGGTCGGTCATCGGCATTGAATTTTCAAGCACGTTCCAGAAGCATTTCTGGGTGTAGAAAAGAAACAGATAGCTGTGGAGCGGCATCACTGTCTTGGTCAGACGCTGTGATATCGAGATCTGGAATTTGATGTTGCTGTTCTCTTTCGTAGGCCGCTGCCCTACCGATGTTCCGAATATGAAATAATTATCCTTATAGAGTCCGAAGTATGGTCCGTTGTCGAAGGCCCGTCGGATGCTGTCGGAGCTGATCACGGTGCCTATTGAATCGGCGTTGACTATCTGTGCGCTGATATGTCCGGGATATGCCATTGCCATGAAGACAATGCATATTGCGAGTAGTATTTTTAGCGGTATGTTTCGCACTGTATGGCGGGAATTGATGTGTTTAAGTATAATATAGTGCAAATTTAATGTAATTTTCGCTTAATGCCGACCGGTGCATCCATTTTTATCATTATAGGTCACAAAAGCGAAAAGAATGCGTAATTTTGCAGTCGTAAAACCGATGATGCATGCCTGTGCCGGATCGGTTTATGTAAGGTGATCAGTTATTTACTATGAAAGAGATAAAAAACGAAGAATTCGGCGGCGAGCGCCCGTTGTTCGCCTCCCATGGTCTGAGGCTTGATAATGTCACTGTCCATGCCGGTGAGTCGGCTCTCAAGGAGTGCAGCGACATAGAGGCTGTCAATTGCCGTTTCGAGGGAAAATATCCTTTCTGGCATGTCGACAGGTTTCGTATAAGCCATTGTACGTTCACTCCCGGAGCGCGCGCCGCACTGTGGTACAGTACCGCTCTGGTGATGAACGATACTCTTGTCGAGGCTCCCAAGATGTTCCGCGAGATGGACGGGGTGAGCTTGTCGAAGGTAAGAATCCCCGACGCCCAGGAAACACTCTGGCACTGCCGCAACATCATATGCCGCGACTGTGAGGTGGAAAATGCCGACTATCTGTTCATGCACTGCACGGGCATACGCATCGACGGATGGCGTCAGAAGGGCAATTATTCGTTTCAGTATTGCCGCGACGTGGAGATACGCAATGCCCGCATAGAGTCGAAAGATGCATTCTGGAACACGGAGAATGTCACCGTCTGCGACTCGGAGCTTCACGGCGAATATCTCGGATGGCATTCGCGCAATCTGCGACTGGTGCGTTGTCATATATCGGGCACGCAGCCGCTATGCTATGCCGACAATCTCGTGCTCGAACACTGCACGTTTGACGCCGATTGCGATCTCGCTTTCGAGGAGAGCTCGCTAAAGGCGGTGGTCGACAGCCATATCACGTCGGTCAAGAACCCGACATCGGGATCCATACAGGCACCTTCGATAGGTGAAGTAATAATCGACGGGAATGTCAAGGCTCCCGCTGACTGCAAGATAATATTAAACGATCCGTCATGAGCAATTCAGATTTCGACAGAATAAACGAGCGACGCCACACGGCCTCGATAAAGTGGGATTCATACACCGGAAACGGCGAAGTCATACCGCTCTGGGTGGCCGACATGGATTTTCGCACGGCACCGGTGGTGCGTGAGGCGATGATACGCCGTGCGGAGAGCGGTGTCTATGGATATTCGTTCGCCGACGAGGACTACATGGACTCTCTCGCCGGATGGTTCGAGGGTCGCCACGGCTACAGCATCGACACCTCGATGGTGATTCCGGTGCCGGGAGTGGTGCCTGCGCTTTCGGCCATCATAAAGGCGCTTGTGAAGCCCGGCGAAGGTGTGATCATACAGCCTCCGGTCTACAACTGTTTCTTCTCGTCGGTGCGCAACAACGGTTGCCGTCTGCTTGAGAATCCGCTGCAGCGGATAGACCTGCCCGACGGACGTTTCACCTACGAGATGGATCTTGACGGACTTGCCGAACTGGCTGCACGTCCCGATGCTAAACTGATGATACTGTGCAATCCCCACAATCCGGCCGGCCGTGCATGGCGTGAGGAGGAGCTGGAGCAGGTGGCGGAGATATGCCGCGAGAATGGTGTGAGAGTGGTCAGCGACGAAATCCACTGCGAGATAGTCATGCCCGGTTGCGAATATGTGCCTTACGGCAATATCGACCGCTCGGCCGTGGTGTGCACTTCTCCCTCCAAGGCTTTCAATACGGCCGGACTGCATACTTCCAACATCGTATGTCCCGACGCCGACACACGCGAGGCAATCGACCATGCGGTAAATGTTAATGAGGTGTGTGATCTGACATGTTTCGGTGTCGACGCTCTGAAGGCATCCTATACCCAGGAGGGGGCCGACTGGGTCGACAGCCTTTGTGACTATATATGGGAAAATTACCGTTTCTTTGCCAAGACTGTGGCCGAGAGGCTGCCGGAGTGTCCGGTCACCATGCTTGAGGCCACTTATCTGCCGATGATCGATGTCAGTGCGATAGAGGGCTATACTTCGGAGCAGCTTGAGGAGAAGCTGAAGGCTGAGGCCGGAGTATGGGTCAATGCCGGAGAGATGTATGGCCGTGAGGGATTCCTCCGGGTCAATCTGGCCTGTCCGAGAGCCACTCTTGCCGAGGGACTCGACAGGCTATGCAAAGGACTGTCGGCCTTGAAGCGCCGTTAACCGCAAAATATGATAAAGCTTATCCAGTCGGGGGCGCCGCTCTCGCTCGGCCAGCGTCTGAAGCTGACGGCGAGTCTGTCGTGGCCGGCAATAATGGCGCAGCTGTCGAGCATACTCATGCAGTATATCGACGCTGCTATGGTCGGCCGCCTCGGAGCGTCCGACAGCGCCGCCGTCGGACTGGTGAGTACGAGTCTGTGGCTCTTCTGGGGCACATGCTCGGCGGCCACCATGGGCTTTTCGGTCCAGGTGGCCCATCGTGTCGGCGCTGCCGATTATTCGATGGCGCGGTCAATCCTGCGTCAGGGTATCACGTCCTCTATTGTCATAGGTGCGGTGGTGGCTCTTATAGGTATGGCCATAGCTCATCCTCTGCCCATCTGGCTTGGTGGCGACGAAACAATCAACAGCAAAGCCTCGCTCTACTTCATGGTATTTGTGGCGGCGTTGCCGGTGCTTACGCTCAACTATCTCGGATGCGCCGTCATGAGAGCTTCGGGCAACATGAAAGTGCCCGGCGGGCTCAACGTGATGATGTGTGTGCTCGATGTAGTGTTTAATTTCCTGCTCATATTTCCTGCGCGTCAGATTGATGTGGGCGCGGTGCATCTGACCGTGCCCGGTGCCGGACTCGGTGTGCTCGGTGCCGCTCTTGGCACTGTTGCCGCCGAACTGGTTTGCGCCGCTCTGGCGCTGTGGTATGTCACATGCCGGCAGCGCGATCTGGCCATATTCGGCCGTCGGGCCTCGGATCAAGGTTCGTTTCGTCCGCGCCGCAAGGTGATGCGCAACGCTCTGAAGGTTTCGGCTCCGATGTCGCTCGAGCATGCGGTGATATGCGGGGCGCAGATCATGGTCACTGTCATTGTGGCTCCGCTCGGAGTGATGGCTATAGCGGCCAATTCGTTTGCGGTCACGGCCGAGGCGCTGTGCTACATGCCGGGCTATGGACTGGCCGACGCCGCCACCACGCTCACCGGCCAGAGTTACGGAGCCGGACGCCCGGCGCTTGCGCGTCAGTTCGGATATCTGACCGTGACGCTCGGCATGATAGTTATGACCCTTATGGGAGCCGTGCTGTGGGTTTTCGCTCCTGCGGTGATGGAGCTGTTCAGTCCGGTGGAGGAGATATGCCGCCTTGGATCGGAGGCTTTGAGGATAGAGGCATGGGCCGAACCGATGTTCGCTGCCTCGATCGTGGCCTACGGCGTGATGGTGGGAGTAGGCGACACAGTTGTGCCCGCAGTGATGAATTTTTCAAGCATATGGCTCGTAAGGCTTCCGATAGCGGCGCTTCTCGCCCCGACGATGGGTCTTGCCGGAGTGTGGACGGCCATGTGCATAGAGCTGTGCTTCAGAGGTGCCATATTTCTGTGGCGTCTGCTGTCGGGGGCATGGCTTCGTCATGGACTTGACACTTCGGGCGAGCCGGGTCCGCAGCCTGATCCCAACGTGTGATAAGAGTATGCGAAAATCCTCTTTGAGTGAACAGAAGTAAAATTCAAACATACTCTAAAAACCGGTGTAAAACAAACATAATATCGATCTTGTAAAGATGAATGACATAGACTTCAATGAGATAACGGAGCGTATAAAATCGGGTGGACGTCTCACCGATGAGGAGGCTCTCGCACTTTGCGATATAGCTGACGAGGAGTTACCGCTGCTATGGAAGGCGGCCGAAGAGGTGACTTCGACTTTCATAGGGCGTAAGTTCGACTCGTGTTCGATAGTCAATGCCCGGAGCGGACGATGCCCGGAGGATTGCAAATGGTGCGCGCAGTCGGCTCATTATTCGACCGGCGCCGACGTGTATCCGCTGATTGACCGTGAGCGTTGCATGGAGGCAGGCCGCCGCAGCCGCAACCATGGCATAGGGCGTTTCTCGCTCGTCACGAGCGGTCGAGCCATGAGCGGGCAGGAGCTTGAGAAAGCCTGCGGACATATAGAGGCTCTCCACAGCGAGGGCGGACAGAAACTGTGCGCTTCGATGGGATTGCTCGGACGTGAGGAGATGAGGCGTCTGCGCGAGGCCGGAGTGACGCGCTATCACTGCAATCTGGAAACAGCGCCGTCGTATTTTCCGACATTATGCTCGACCCATACCCTTGAGCAGAAGCTCGCCACCATCGAGGCGGCACGCAGCGAGGGGCTTGAGATATGTTCGGGCGGCATAATAGGCATGGGCGAGTCGCGCCGCCAGCGCGTGGAGCTGGCTCTGACACTTCGCCGTATAGATCCGGTGTCGGTGCCGATCAACATACTCTGCCCGATTCCCGGCACTCCCCTGCAGGATTCGGCTCCGCTGACCGAAGACGAGATAGTCACCACGGTGGCTTTGTTCAGACTGATCCATCCCAGGATAACCTTGCGGTTTGCCGGAGGACGCGCCGCCCTGAGCCGCGAGGCACAGCTTCGCGCGATGCGTGCGGGCATCAACGGCGCCATAACAGGCGACATGCTGACCACTACCGGATCGACCGTAGAGTCAGACCGGCAGCTTGCCGCCGATGCCGGGCTTGAATTTTAAGAGTACTTGAATTCTAAGAGTAAATGTCATGGACAACGAGCGATACATGGGTCATCTCAATTTGTGCGAGATTGATCTTCCGGGACAGCAGGCACTGGCTTCGGCCCGCGTGCTGATCGTTGGCGCCGGCGGACTCGGGTCGCCGGTGGCGCTCTATCTTGCCTCCGCCGGTGTTGGCACGATAGGAGTGGCCGACGCCGACACTGTAGGCATAAGCAATCTGCAGCGCCAGATAATGCATGGCACTCCCGACATAGGCACTCCCAAGACGGAGAGCGCCCGGCGGGCCATGACGCGTGTCAATCCCGATGTAGTGGTGCTGACCCACGATATGATGGTGGATGCCTCAAACATAGAACCTTTGTTAGAAGGATATGATGTGGTGGCCGACTGTTGCGACAACTTCCCGACGCGGCTTCTCATAAGCGACACCTGCGCCAGGCTTGGAAAGCCGCTTGCCTATGCGGCTGTCGACCGTTTCAGCGGTCAGCTGTTCACCCAGCTTCCGGGACACCGCACCATGCGCGACATCTTCGGTGCGGAGCCGCGCGCTGACGGCGACTGCGGCTGCGCCCGCCGCGGCATACTCAATGCCGCCGTCGGTGTGGCCGGTTCGCTTCAGGCCGCCGAAGTCATAAAGATCATCACCCGTACGGGCGATCCGCTGTCAGACCGTCTTCTGACGTTTGATCTCGTGACGATGGATTTTAATGTTTTTAGTCTGTAACATAGTGTATTATGTGTCGGTAAAAACACTGACGACGAAATAAATTTGTAGTTTTCGGATATATTATCTAATTTTGCAGTGGGTAAGTCCTACACGACCAGCTCCCCGGGAACTCCGTCAGGTCTTGATCGAAGCAGCGGTACCGGGTCGTAGCGGTGCGATGTAGATAGCTTACCCACTTTTTGTGCGGTAAAAATCGGTATTTTTCAGAATAATCACATTTTTTGTGTTAAAAATCAGACGATATAGCGATAGTTTATAACTCTTGCGCTATATTTGTAGTCTGAAATGCAGGCAAATGGAAGCGGTCGGTCTTTCCGGCATCCTCCAAGGGGTTGTTAATTAAGGAAAAGTCGCAGCAGGAAAAAGTATACAGGACGTGAATATTAACGAAGATAATCATTCAGGTTGTAATTACTTTAGCAGCCGTGGATCGTCATCCGCACGTGCGGGATGGGTCTGCGGGGTGCTTCTCATGCTTCTTGGCGCAATATCACCGGCATGGGCACAGAACGCCAAAGAGGGCGAATTTTATTCGTCCACACCTCAGGCGTGTCCCGACGACACGATATCTGTCAGCATAGAGTCGGAAGGCGGTCGGATGGACACTGTGGGCATACGCATATACTTCCACCAGTCGAAGGTCAATCTTCTGCCGAAATACCAGCGCAACGCCGAGCGACTCGACTCTTTTCTTGTAGAGCTTCAACGCATCAAGAGCGACTCGTCGCTCAAAGTCCGTGCGATCCGTATCATGGGTGGTGCGTCGCCTGAGGGTACGACTCGATTCAACAAATGGCTTTCGGAACAGCGTGCGGCCCGAATCACGGAGTATATGGTCAAGAATTCGCCTGTAGAGCTTGATCCGTCGATCATCTCGGCCGAATATCCCGGTGTGGACTGGTGCGGACTCAAGCGCATAGTTCTTGCCGACCCCGATGTGCCTGACCGCGACGAGGTGTTGCGCATCATCGACACTCCCGGCACTCCCGACGACCGTATGCCGCGTCTGAAGAAACTCCACTGGGCCATACCCTGGATGTATCTCTACAACAAGTATTATCCGTCACTGCGTGCATCGCAGGTGCAGATCATCTACGAGCATCCGCGTCCGCCGCTGCCACGCATTATGATCGGGCCGCAGCGCTTCAACTATGTCCCGACCATCATAGCGCCTCCGATGCCGTATTACCACATACTGACCGACCGTCCGTTCTATATGACCGTGAGCACCAATATGCTCTATGATCTGTTCCTGATCCCGAATGTTGGCATTGATTTCTATATGGGCAAAAGGTGGTCGGCCGAGATCAACTGGAACTATGCCTGGTGGAAGAGCGACCGCATCCACTGGTACTGGCGCTACTATGGCGGTGACCTGACGATCAAGAAATGGTTTGGCAAGAAAGCGCAGGGCAAGCCTTTCAGCGGCCATCACATAGGTCCGTATTTCCAGATGCTGACCTATGACTTCGAGCTTGGCGGCAAGGGTTATCAGGCCCGAAGATGGACTCATGCGGCCGGTATAGCCTACGGCTACTCAATGCCTATCACTTCGCGGCTCAATCTCGACTTCACCATAGGACTCGGCTACAGCTGGGGACAGTTCTACAAATATGTGCCTATCGACAACCACTACGTGTGGAAAGCCACAAAGCGCCGCAAGATGATAAGCCCCACGCGTCTGGAGGTATCTCTTGTGTGGTTGCTCGGACATGGCAATGTCAATACCGAAGAAGACCTGGAAAAGTAGACAGCAGCAGACCCTTTATGGAATTATGACACTCAGATCACATCACATATCACTCACGAAGTCACGGCGTATGATAAGGCGTCTGACGGCCTTGTCCGTAGTGCTGATCCTGTCGGTGGCTTGCGAGCACAAGCCATTCTGCTGGCATCATCCCCATGACGGAATGCTTCGTGTGGAGTTTGCCTGGTGGGATGCTCCCGAAGCCGAATACACTGTGAGGTCGATGGCCTTCTACGCCTATCCCAAAGAGGGGGGCAAGGCGAGACGTTTCGACTTCGCAGGCTCCAAAGGCGGTACGATAAGTCTTCCTGTTGGCGACTACCATTTCCTATGCCTCAACTCCGATACGGAAACATACACTTTCAGCGGCGAGGAGTCGCACAAGACATTTACCATCCATACCCGCGACAGCTATATACTCGCCGGAATGGATATAAGAGCCGACGGAGGTGGCGACTTCTCCGAGGATGATGACATAAAACGCGCCGAAGGAACATACGATGAGGGCGTCAAGGAGTCGTCGCAGGAGGGAATCTACGGACATACTCTCGAAGACTACAATATCCACGGACAGGTGGGTGTCACGCAGGTGGTGACGATGTATCCCAAGCCGGTGGTCATACACTATCATGTGATAATAGAGAACATAGGATGTCTGGAAACGGTGCTGAAGGTCAGCGGAACGCTGTCGGGACTGCCATCAAAGGTACGCGTCCACCACATGGAGGTGCCAGGCCAGGGCGATGACAACAACATCGTGCCTTTCTCGATGGTACCGACCGACGACAATGTGCTCGAAGGCCATTTCTACGCATTTCCCCACTGCCCTACCGATCCTGAGACATGGTCGAAGCACAAGCTCTGCTGCTACGTGATCAATGAGCAGGAGGAGCGCCGTTTCTTTGAGTGGGACGTGACCAGTCAGGTCGACGAGCAGGATGGCGAAACCTACGTCAAGATCGTGGTTCGCGATATGGATGTGTGCGGCATGAACGATCTCGGTCCGGTGGTGGATCCGTGGATACCGACTCCGCCGATCATCATACCGATGCAATGACGTGCTTAGAGTATGTTTGAATTTAACAACAGAATATAAACAACCAATCATTTAAAATCGAATAAAATGCATCGTTACTCCACTTTGCTCTTCGCCGTAGGGCTGGTCTCATGTAGCGCATTGACAGCTTGTATCGACGATGTGATTACAGCCAAGGACCAGGGTGATCCGATAGGATTCACCACTTCGGTCAATACCCACAGCCGCACCTCGCTGATACATACGACAGAAAATCTCGACTCGTTCCGTATCTACGCCTACTGTCCCGACGGTCTGGAATTTTTCCACGATCTGCTCGTGACGAAGGTAGATCCCGACGAGATAGAGGACAACTATTATGCGCTCCACTGGAGCATCGAGGGCGGACCCTATTTCTACCCCCGCGACGCGGCCTGGGTGGACTATTACGCCTATCGTTTCATATCGGGCATAAACGGCCACTACAGCCGCAACAGTTTCCTCCCCCACAGCAGCACTCCCGAGGAGGGACGACGCATTGACATCACCGCTGCCAAACAGATGATCCATGACTTCCGTCCCTATCAGCGTCCGCAGGAGCAGGAGGATCTGATCATAGAGCACAAGCGGTCATACAACGACGAGGTGAGCGGTGTGGAGCTGCATTTCCATCACGCTCTGTCGCAGATAGAACTTAAGGCGTATTCGCCCAACAACAATACCCGCGTGATGGTGGCCGGAGCATGGTTCTGCAACATCATCAACAACGGCGACGTGACCTTTCCGCAGGCCAAGGTGAGCGGTATAGGCGACGACCAGCTCTACTGGACTCTTCCCGGACGACAGAACTTCGATGATGCGAATGTGGTCGATGAGGACAAGCTGCTCAACGGCTCCAACCGCAGCCATTACGGATGGTTTTTCCCCGAACCTGTGATGCTCGGACATTATATCAGCGAAGCGAGCACTCTTCCGGTAGTTCCGGACGAGGGTGGTGACAATACCGAGTCAACCCGTGGGCGTTCAAGAGCCGACGGCGATGGCACTACAGGTACACCTGACGACGAGAACTGGCCAGATCCTTCGCCAGGACACCACACCGACTACAACGGCGACGGTGTCTGCGACCACCTCGTGACCGACAATATCCAGGCTTCGCCATATATCAGCCATCTGCTTACCAGCAAGAACACCGAGCATGAGGGTATGGATTCCACCAATATGCTCCTGCTCCCGCAGCAGCTCGTGCCTTACAACAAAAACCGTGAGGAGGATCCCAAGCAGCAGTTCTACGACGAGGAGGGCAAGCCCAACAACCACGGAGCCTACATATTGCTCGCCATACAGGTGTGGATGATCCACGGCGATGAAAACCATACCCACCGCCACATACTCTTTCCCTATACCGACCCTGAGAAGTGGAATATCAACGGACTGCCGGTCAATGCCGACGGCATACCCTGGGACAATATCGGCAACCGTCTTGACGACGAGGGATTTCCGGTCAACAACGAAACCGGGCTGCCGATGTACAGCGAGGATGATCCGACACAGCGTATCGACAACAACGGCAATCCTGTCGACGCCGAGGGCGTGATCTACGACAAGACCACCGGCAAGCCTATAGACAACTACGGGTACCGCTATCCCGACGTGAACTACTCGATCGGCTGGCGAGATGTCGAGAAGCAGTTTGCATGGGTGTGCGTGCCTATCGACGACAAGTGGGAACCGGGCTACAAATACACCTACATACTCGAATTCATGGGGCCGAACAGCGGCGCCGGCATATATCCGCCCGACGACTTCGACTTCGGTATGGGCGGCGTAGGTATCGACGGCGATATATCGACCGCATGCCGCGAAAACTGGAAGGCTCTTCCCGGACAGGATTATGCCGGCAGATATGAGATCATTCCCTCGCAGCAGTGTCGTCTGCGCGACCCGGGAACCATGAACTCCAAAAAGAAATGGGTGGGCAAGAAGCAGGGTGATCCCGTGCTGAGCAAGGCCATAGACTTCAGAGTGGTCGTGGACGAATGGAACAACCGCGACATACCTGTCGACATGGAGGATTATTATACTCCCGAGGAGGGACACAAAAAGAAAAAATGACGGTCCCTGCTGATAAAGCAGCATGATTGCCGGAGGCTTACGGCGCCCTCCGGCAATCTTTTTTTACAAGCGCGACAGATTGTCATTGAATAGTGGACTGAATTTAGTAATTTTGCGTGTTATAAAATCAACCGGACAAAAACCACGACTATGGATATGTTTGAACGCATCAGCGCCGATATAAAGGCTGCAATGCTTGCCCGCGACCAGGTGAGGCTTGAAACACTGCGCGGCATCAAAAAGGAATTTCTCGAAGCCAAGACAGCGAAGGGATCGGACGGTACTCTGAGCGACGAAACGGCTGTCAGGATAATGACAAAAATGGTGAAGCAGCGTCGCGAGACTGCCGAGATATACTCGCAGCAGAACCGTCCGGAGCTTGCCGCCGGTGAGCTTGCCGAGGCTGCGGTGATCGAGGAGTATCTTCCCGGTCAGCTTTCGGAGGAGGAGCTTGTGGCCGAGCTGAAAAAAATCATCGAGCAGACCGGCGCCACCTCGGCAAAGGAGATGGGCAAGGTGATGGGAGTGGCCTCGAAGGCGCTTGCCGGACGTGCCGACGGCCGTGTCATATCGGCCAAGGTCAGGGAGCTGCTCGCCTGATATCGCTCAGCGAGATGTCAATAGAATGGTTGTAAATAAACAAAGAAATTTCAGGAAATGCTTACTCTTCAACAGATAAAGGAAAATCCCGACAAGATCGTGGAGCGTCTGGCTGTCAAAGGATTCGACGGCCGCGGCCCGATCGACGCAATAATGGAGCTTGACGCGCAGCGCCGTCAGCTTCAGCTCTCCAACGACACCCGTGCGGCAGAGCTTAACAAGCTTGCCGCCTCGATAGGCGCGCTGATGAAACAGGGCAAGAAGGATGAGGCCGAGCAGGCCAAGCAGCAGGTGGCTGCCCTCAAAGGTGAGCAGAAGGATGTGGCCGACAGTCTGGCCGACACCGAACGCCGTATGCGCGAGATACTCCTGACGGTGCCCAATATCCCTTGCGAGGCTGTGCCGGCCGGACTGAGCGCCGAGGACAATGTAGTGGAGCTTACCGGCGGTCCTATGCCCGATCTCGGCGCCGACGCCATGCCTCACTGGGATCTTGCAAAGAAATATGATCTGATCGATTTCGATTTAGGAGTGAAGATCACCGGCGCCGGTTTCCCGGTCTACAAAGGGAAGGGCGCCAAACTGCAGCGCGCTCTGATACAGTTTTTCCTCGATCAGGCTTCCGAAGCGGGTTATCTTGAGATTCAGCCCCCCTACGTGGTCAACGAGGCTTCGGGCTACGGCACCGGACAGCTCCCCGACAAGGAGGGTCAGATGTATTACGTAGGCGAGGACAATCTCTATCTCATACCCACGGCCGAGGTGCCTGTGACCAATCTCTACCGCGACGTGATCCTCTCCGAGAGCCAGCTTCCGGTGAAGAACTGCGCCTACTCGGCATGTTTCCGTCGCGAGGCGGGCAGCTACGGCAAGGATGTCAGAGGTCTTAACCGTCTGCATCAGTTCGACAAGGTGGAGATCGTGAGGATAGAGAAGCCCGAGAATTCTTACGCAGCTCTCGAGGAGATGAAGGCTCACGTGCAGGGACTGCTCGAAAAGCTCGGTCTGCCCTGGCACATACTCCGTCTCTGCGGCGGCGACATGAGCTTCACTTCGGCTATAACGTTTGACTTCGAGGTGTGGTCGGGCGCGCAGAAGCGCTGGCTCGAAGTGTCGTCGGTAAGCAACTTCGAGACCTATCAGGCCAACCGTCTGAAGTGTCGCTACCGCGATGCCGACAAGAAGACCCGCCTGTGTCACACTCTCAACGGTTCGGCGCTTGCTCTGCCGCGAATAATGGCGGCTCTGCTCGAAAACAACCAGACGCCGCGGGGCATAGTGGTGCCGGAGTGTCTGCGCCGCTATACCGGATTTGATATCATCGACTGATCAGTCAGCAGCAGCAGAGAGCCGGCAATGAAGAAGAAGAGCATAACGGATCTGGGTCGCGACTCGCTCGACGCTTACCGTGCGAAGAAAAAACTTCCGGTGACGGTGGTGCTCGACAATATTCGCTCGCTCAACAATATTGGCTCGATATTCCGCACCTCCGACGCTTTCATGGCTGAGCGTGTGATGCTTTGCGGCATCACAGCCGTGCCGCCGTCGGTGGAGATCCACAAGACCGCTCTTGGGGCGGAGGATTCGGTGGAATGGCGCTACTATGCGTCGACGGCCGAATGTCTGGAGGATCTTCGCGGGGACGGCTACAGGCTGTGCGTGCTCGAGCAGGTGGAGGGGAGCGTTGCGCTCCAGGATTTCCGTCCGCAGCCGGGCGAGCGCTATGCGATCGTGGCCGGACATGAGGTGCACGGTGTCAGTCAGGAGGCGGTGGATGCGGCCGACGTGTGTCTGGAGATACCGCAGTGCGGCACCAAGCATTCGCTCAACGTGTCGGTGTCGACCGGGCTTGCCTTATGGCATTTCTTTATAGGTCTCGGCGGCCAGAATGGCGCTTGCGGCTGATGCGTCGGCCTGCAGCCGGGCACGCAGCCCGTCAATGGAGCTGAAACGCATTTCGGAGCGCATCCGCTCAACGAACGCAATGGCTACGCGGCTTCCGTAAAGGTCGCCTTCATATCCTATCAGATGCGCTTCAACGCTTACAGTGGGGCTCTCGGTCAAATCGACCGTGGGCCTCACTCCTATATTGACCATGGCGGGATATGAGGCTCCTGAGGCAATGGTGGCTCTGGCAGCGTAGACTCCATGGGCCGGTATGAGCATCAGGGCCGGTTCTACGCTTATATTGGCGGTGGGGAAGCCGATTGTGCGTCCGATCTTTTTTCCGCCGATTACGGTGCCCTCAAGCGTGTATGGACGGCCGAGCATTTCAGCTGCCAGGCGTGTGTCGCCTTCGGCAAGCGCCGCGCGTATGGCCGTTGATGAGATAGGCGCTCCTCCGAAATGGTGAGGATATCCGGGTGCAAACATGACTTCAATGCCGGCGCTATAGGCAGCGCGGCGGTATTCGTCGGGTGTCGACAGGCGGTCGTGACCGAGCCGGTGGTTGAATCCCATGAGTAGCACTGCGGCGTGGAGCTTCGTGCGGAGCTGTTGCATGAATCGGCTTGCTGAAAGCAGTCGGGTGGTTTCGTCAAATCTGATCACTCCGGGAGTCGCTCCGCATGAGGCCATCATCCGGAGCCTTTCTTGGAGCGGGGCGAGCATGGCGGGAGCGCGCAGAGGGTCGATGAGGTCAAGCGGATGGCGGTCGAATGTCAGCGCTACGGGGCGCAGATCGCGTTGCGACGCAATGTCGTCGAGCGTAGAGAGCAGAAACCGGTGGCCGAGGTGCAGGCCGTCGAACATCCCGACGGTGACTATCGACGGTCGTGTGTCGGTGTCGCGGGGATTGATAGTCAGTTCCATATCGGCTTTTACGGAGTGGCGTTTATCGTGCTCAGGTGCTCACTGCTGTTGCCAGATCAGGCTATGCCTTCGGCTGCGAGCAGATCGGCGAATTCGGTTCCGGGCGCCACGAGCATCGTTTTGTATCCGAGGCGTGCGGCTGCTTCGAGATTGGCCTGCGAGTCGTCGAGGAAGAGTGTTTCCTCGGGGCGGATGCCGAACGATTCCTCCACGCGGCGGAATATGCGCTCGTCGGGTTTCATGCATTTGGCTTCGAATGATGTGACGATGCCGTCGAAGTAGTCTTCGCGACGCAGTCCCTCCTTGAGAAACTCCTCGGCGATGACGCCGCGCCACATGATGGGGTTGGTGTTGCTCAGCAGATACACTCCGCGACGCTTGCGCAGGTGGCGCAGTGCGGCAAGCCGTGGCTGGGGGAGTCCGGTGATGAATGCGCAGAAAGCGCGGTCGATCTGCTGGTCGGTGACCCCTTCGGGAAGCTGTGTACGGATAGCGTCGTGGAACTGTGCGACCGAAATCTCGCCCGATTCGAGCTGTCCGAACGGGCCGTTCTGCACGTATTCTCCGATAAGGTTTTCGGGATGCTCCATGCCGAGGCTGCGGAAAGCTTCGAGGCAGTCGTCGCGGCGTATGTCCATTATTACTCCGCCGAGGTCGAAGAGAAGGTTGCGTGGCATATCAGGTGTGGTATTGTGTTCTGGTTTGTTGGGTAAGATTGGTTCGTGTCGTTTTCGTGATGCAAATATAGCAATTTGTTCGCAATCGGGCACGCAAGGTGATTATGCAAAATGTTGCCGGAGTAATGAAAAATGTATAATTTTGTAATTGAAAAGAGCCTCTGACAGGCATTAGCATGGGTAAATGTATACAGAATCTCGGGAATGGATAAAATCGACAATCTTGACAGAAAGATACTGAGCATCATCATAGGCAACGCCCGCATACCCTCGAAGGACGTGGCGCTCGAATGCGGTATTTCGCGTGCGGCGGTGCATCAGCGGATACAGCGTCTGACCGATATGGGTGTGATCACCGGCTCGGGTTATCATATCAATCCGGGTGCGCTGGGTTTTCACACGTGCACGTTCATAGGGGTCAATCTCGAACGTGGCGCCATGTACCGCCACGTGGTGCCGGAACTTGAGAAGATACCGGAGGTGGTGGAGTGTCACTATACGACGGGTCCGTACACGATGCTCATCAAGGTATATGCCCGCGACAACGAGCATCTGATGGAGCTTCTCAACGGCAAGATACAGAATATCGCCGGAGTGACGGGTACCGAGACTCTCATATCGCTCGATCCGGGTCTTGTGCGGGGACTGCCTGTCGACAAGCGTTAGTCGGACGTGCTCTGACAGCAGAAGTAAAACCACAGTGCCATGCATCGCGAGCGCGATGCATGGCACTGTGGTTTTTAGCGGACCGTCCGGCAGAGATCAGAGGAATTTGCCGTTGAATCGTTCCTGCACGTCGTTGACGATGCGTTTTATATCCTGCTCACGCTCTTTGGGGCATATAAGCAATACGTCGCCGGCGTCGGCTATGATGTAGTCGTTGAGTCCGGCGGTCACAACGAGCTTGTCGGGCTGCCGGACGGCGAAAATGTTGCCGGTCGAGTCGTAGGTGATGACATTGCAGTTCTGTGTGACGTTGCTCTCGCGGTTTTTTGGCGAGTTGTCGTAGAGCGCTGACCATGTGCCGAGATCGCTCCATCCGAAGCTGGCGCATTCGACGTAGACGTTAGATGCCTTTTCCATGATGGCGAAGTCGACCGATATGCTCGGACATGAGGGGAAATGCTCGTTGATAAACGCTGTCTCACCGGGAGTGCCGAACACGCCTTCGCCCTTTTCGAATTCCTGGTCAAGGTCGGGCGCAAGATCGCTGAAGGCTTTCGATATGGCTTTGGCGCTCCAGAGAAATATGCCTGAATTCCAGTAGAATTCGCCGGAATCGACAAATACTCTGGCCAGATCTATGTCGGGTTTTTCGACGAATGTCTTCACCTTGAGGAATCCCGGTTCGACTTCCTTGTCGATCTGTATGTAGCCGTAGCCGGTCTCGGGACGTGTGGGGTGTATGCCGAGTGTCAGCAGGGCGTCGTGGCTCTCGACAAACTCGAATCCGCGGCGCACGCAGTCCTCAAACATTCGTTCGTTGGTGATCAGATGGTCGCTCGGGGTGACTATCATGCTTGCCTCGGGATCGCATGCGCGTATGTGGCGGACGGCCCAGGCAATGCACGGAGCTGTGTTGCGGCGGCATGGCTCAAGGAGTATCTGGCTGTCGGACAGTTCAGGAAGCTGCTGCCTGACTATGGGCGCGTATGTGGCGTTGGTGACCACTATGATATGAGCCGGATCCACCAGCGGGAGTATGCGGTCGTAGCTCATCTGGAGCAGCGAGCGGCCGGTGCCAAGAAAGTCGATAAACTGTTTGGGCATGCGTGTGCGGCTGTAGGGCCAGAACCGGCTTCCGATGCCTCCGCACATTATCACGCAGTATCTGTGGTTGTTGGCGTTCATGATTGTGTCTTGAATATGGTAATTAAGTGGGTCTTTCAAAAAGTTTACACGGCTAAATTAAGGAAATATTTCGATATTTCCTATCCGGCGGGATACGATTAAGGAAAAATCGACTAAATTTGCACGGAATTTCAAATTATTATAGAAATGTCGACATATACCGAACAGAAGAAAACCAAGGTGACCACACGTCGCCTGATCGAGATGAAGCGGCGTGGCGAGAAGATAGCTTGCCTGACATCATACGATTTCACTATAGCTTCGCTCGTCGATGAGGCGGGTGTGGATCTGATACTGGTGGGTGATTCGGCCTCCAATGTCATGGCCGGCAATCTCACGACTCTGCCGATCACTCTCGACGAGATGATCACGTATGCAAAGGGTGTCACGCGGGCTGTGAAGCGTGCGCTGGTGGTGGTGGATCTGCCGTTCGGCACGTATCAGGGCAATTCGAAGGAGGCTCTGGCGTCGGCCGTGCGCGTGATGAAGGAGGCCGGAGCCGAGGCCGTGAAGCTTGAGGGCGGCGCGGAGATACGCGAGTCGATAGAGCGCATATTGACGGCCGGCATTCCCGTGATGGGGCATCTGGGACTCACTCCGCAGTCGATAAATAAGTTCGGCACCTACAATGTCAGAGCCAAAGAGGAGGCCGAGGCGCGCAAGCTTGAGGAGGACGCGCGTATGCTCGATGAGCTGGGGTGCTTCGCCATAGTGCTTGAGAAGGTGCCTGCGGCGCTTGCTCAGCGTGTGGCCTCGCAGGTGAGCGTGCCGGTGATCGGCATCGGTGCCGGATCGGGCGTCGACGGTCAGATCCTCGTGTTTCAGGACATGATGGGCATGAATCATGGTTTCTCGCCTAAATTCCTGCGCCGCTATGCCGACCTGGCCACGGTGATCAACGCCGGTGTGAGCCGTTACGTCGAGGATGTGAAAAACACCGATTTCCCCAACGCCGATGAGCAATACTGACGCTCCGGGGCATGAGCTGCCGGGCCGTCGGGTCACATATCTTCAGATAATACGTCTCGGGCTCCCGATACTTATCGGGCAGCTCGGGATGATTGTCGTGGGCTTTGCCGATACGAAAATGGTGGGTCTCTACTCGACGGAGGCTCTGGCTTCGGCATCGTTTGTCAACAATCTCTTCAACGTGTGCATATTCGCGTGCGTTGGATTCACCTACGGGCTGACCCCTCTTGTAGGCTCGCTGTTCACGCAGGGGCGGTTTCGTTCCATAGGGTCGCTGCTGCGCAACGGTGTGGCCGTCAATGTAGCGTTCGCGCTGCTGGTGACGGCCGTAATGACGGTGGTATATTTCAATCTCCACCGCATGGGTCAGCCTGCGGAGCTGCTGCCGGTGATGCGTCCCTACTATCTGATATATCTGTCGGGCGTGGTTCCTGTGGCTCTGTTCAATGTGTTCGCGCAGTGGGCCTACGCCATTCAGCGCACCCGTATGCCCATGTGGATCATACTGGGTGCCAACGTGCTCAATATCGCCGGCAACTGGCTGCTGATCTACGGCCACTGGGGGTGTCCGGAACTTGGTCTCACCGGTGCGGGTATTTCGACTCTTGTGGCGCGTCTGGTGTGTCCGGCGGCTATAATCTGTGTGTTTGCTTTCCGTGGTGACTACCGCGAGTATCGCCGGGGATTTGCCGATGGGAGTATCACTTCGGAACAGTGGCGGCTCGTGGGGCACACATCGTGGCCTGTGGCCATGCAGATGACCTTCGAGTCGGGATCGTTCTCGGCCGCGGCGGTCATGGCCGGATGGCTCGGCGCGATAGAGCTTGCGGCATTTCAGATCACTGTGATCATAGGCACTTTAGGATTCTGTGTCTACTACAGCATGGCAGCAGCGGTGTCGGTGCTGGTGAGCAACGCTGCCGGTCTGTCCGACCGGCGTCTGATGCGCCGCACGGCTTTTTCAGGTTATCACATACTTCTGGCTCTGGCCACTTCGGCGTCGGCCGCTTTCATTTTCTTCGGACCGGAGATCATACGACAGTTTACCCGCGATCCGGCTGTGACAGCCACTGCCGTGTCGCTTATAGTGCCGCTGGTCCTATATCAGTATTGCGACGCCACTCAGATCAACTTCGCCAACGCTCTGCGCGGCACTTCGAAGGTTATGCCGATGGTGTGGATCGCTTTTGTGAGCTACGTGGTGGTGGGTATGCCTGTGACGTATCTGATGGCTTTCACGGCCTCAATGGGTATCTACGGCATATTGCTGAGTTTCTCGGTGTCGCTGTTTCTGGCGGCGGTGCTGTTTCTGGCCTATTTCATCCGTCATACGCGCCGAAACCGAAAGATTTCGTAACTTTGCCGTGCCATGGCAAGGATCGACGATGCTACAGTAAGAAAGATCAACGACACCGCCGACATAGTGGAGGTGGTGAGCGATTATGTGCGCCTTAAGAAGCGCGGAAGCGGCTATATAGGGCTGTGTCCGTTCCACAACGAGCGCACGCCGTCGTTTTCGGTGTCGAAATCGCGCAATTTCTGCAAATGTTTCAGTTGCGGCAAGGGTGGTTCGCCGGTGGGCTTCATCATGGAGGTGGAGCAGGTGGACTATCCCGGAGCACTGCGAATTCTCGCCCGAAAATATGGCATAACGATTGAGGAGCGTGAGCTGACCGACGAGGAGCGTCATGAGGCATCGGAGCGAGAGAGTATGCTTGCGGTCAACGACTTCGCCATGCGTTGGTTTGAGCGCAACATACAGCAGACCCAGGAGGGCCGCGATATCGGACTGGCCTATTTCCGTCAGCGCGGCATCGACGAGCGCATGATAGAGCGCTTCCATCTGGGATATTCGCTCGACCGCCGCGACGCTCTGCGCACGGAGGCTCTCCGTGCGGGATATACCGACGAGTTTCTTGAGAAGACGGGGCTGATCATACGTCACGAAGGTGGCGGCATAAGCGACCGCTTCCGTGCGAGGGTGATATATCCGATATTCACGCTTTCGGGCAAGGTGGTGGGCTTCGGAGGGCGCACTCTGCGCTCCGACAAGACGATGGCGAAGTATGTCAATTCGCCTGAAAGCGTCATCTACCACAAGAGTACGGAACTATACGGCCTTTATCAGGCCAAGCCTTCGATAGTGCGCAAGGACAAGTGCATACTTGTGGAGGGCTATATGGATGTCATATCCATGCATCAGGCGGGCATTGAGAATGTCGTGGCTTCGTCGGGCACATCGCTCACGGAGGGGCAGATCAGGCTCATACACCGTTTTACGGAAAACGTGACGGTGATCTACGACTCAGATCCGGCGGGCATCAAGGCGTCGCTGCGCGGCATCGACCTGCTGCTTGCGGAGGGTCTGATGGTGAAGGTGCTGCTGTTGCCCGACGGCGACGATCCCGACTCTTTCGCACAGAGCCATCCGTCGTCGGAGGTGGAACGCTACATAGAGGAGAACGAGGGTGATTTCGTGAAGTTCAAGACCGATATCCTGATGAAGGATACCGACCGTGATCCGATAGCGCGCAGCCGGGCTATGACGGAGATCGTGCGCACCATAGCCGTGATACCCGAGATGATGCTCCGCACCACGTATATAGCCGAATGCAGCCGTCGGTTCGGTATCAGCGAGGAGCTGCTGACGCTGCAGGTGCGCCGCGAGATGGCCGCCCGTGCGGAGCGCCAGGCCACGGAGGATCGTGCCCGGCAGGCGCGCCGCAGCTGGGAGGAGCAGTCGTCGACGGCACCGGCAGCCGCCACGCCCGCACCCGATGTGGCGCGACAGGCCGCCGGGAATGCCGCGGTGGCACAGGCTTCGCCGGCCAACCGTCTGGCTCCTTATGAGCGCGAGATATTGCGCTACGTGCTGCGCTACGGTCCGCTGTATCTCGCTGATATGACCGATGACCAGGGGCATACCTATCCGATGAATGTGATCGAGGTGGTGGCTTCGCTTCTGGAGCAGGATATGCTGCAGTTCTCGTATCCGCCATACGCCGATACGTATGCGGCCGCCCGCAGTCTTATGGCGCGTGCGTGGCCCGACTATATAGCCCGGCAGCGGCAGCGGCTTGAGCAGGCCCGCGACGAGCGTCTGGAGGCCGGGCGCGAGGAGATACGGCGCACGGCGATGGATATGGCCGAGATAGAGCGCTGCGAGCAGGAGCTGCAGCAGAGTGTGACGTCGATGGTCGACGAGGGGATGGAGGAGGCCTCGCGCACGTTCATAAGCCGCGAGCTCGGCGTGGACTCCGACGATACGGTCAGGAAGGTGACTCTGTCGCTCGTGAGCGAGCGGCATAAGCTGAGCAAGATACATTCGAAGTTTTCGCGCGTGGAAACGGAGCGCGATAAGCTCATAGAGCTGGTGCCGATGGCAATATACAACCTGAAGGAGGCTATCATAGAGCAGCGTCTTGCGGCTCTGAGGGAGGAGCTGAGGCGCTGTGGCAGCGATCCGGAGGCATGCACCCGCATCCTCTCCGACATGGGCCAGCTCAACGAAAGCAAGAAGAGTCTGGCCGCCTATCTTGGAGAGCGGACGATCACTCCGCGACGCCACTGACGGGTGGATTTCCGGCAGTGAAATTCATGCATTAAGTAGATCCGCTATAAACTTCAACAGCATTATGTCATACGTAGATATCATATTAATCGTTCTCGCGCTCGGCGCGGCAGTCATAGGCTACCGCAGGGGCGCCATACGTCAGGCAGCGTCGATAGGGGGCATTCTCGTGGCTCTGTTTGCGGTGAGGATGGCCGGTGACAAGGCCTCGGCCGCAGTAGCCGGTATGATCGGTCAGAGTCCGGCTGACTATGCATCCCGCATCATAGGCTGCGGGCTGCTGTTCGTTGCGGTGTGGGGCGGTTGCTGGCTGCTTGGCCGCATGCTGCGGCTGTCGGTCAGAGCCGTGATGCTCGGTGCGGTCGACAGTGTGGCCGGATCGGTGTTTCTGATTTTCAAATGGGGGCTTGTGGTGAGCCTGCTTCTGAATCTGTGGAGAGTGGTATCGCCCGACAGCGGTATATTCGTGTCATCGCGTCTGATGGGTGGGCGGATTTTTGCGGCTGTGATGGATATGGCGCCCGCTGTGATGGGTTTTCTGCGCGATTCGTTCATGGGTGCCAGCTGATCGGGAGATTGAACATTTGAGTGCCTGATGCCGTTTGAAATAGAAAAAGTTTCGACTATGAAAACGGCAAACAACTGGTTAACGACAATTATTGTATTTATTGTGGGCGTGCTGCTGATCGTGTGGCACGGCCGTCTTGACGTGCTTCAGTGGATAGTGATGGCTGTGGGTCTTATGCTCGTGATCCCCGGCGCCTATAGTTTTATTTCGGCAATAGCGCGTCGTTCGCATGTCCAAGGGGAGTATTCGGCGGCCTCATCCACTATAGTGGCGAGCCTCGGAGCGTTGGCTCTGGGTATATGGATGCTTGTCACTCCGGCTTTTTTCGTGGGTCTGCTGGCATATATATTCGGTGCGATCCTGGTGCTCTACGGCATATTCCATATCGTGGTGATACGGTTCTGGAGTTCGCCTTACGTGCTGCCGTGGTGGTTTTATGTGATCCCGGTGCTGATGATCGTCGCCGGTGTGGTGATACTGTGTTCGAGCGTCAGGGATATGGATTCGGCCGTGGTGCTGATCATGGGTATCTCGCTGGTGGCTTCGAGTATCAACTCGGTGCTTGAACATGTGAGCACCCATCCGAGCCGCACGCGTGACGCGGCCTGATCGATGTCATTGTCTTCAGTTTCATTTTCCCATAATAGAAGAAGCTGTCTCCGCCTGGGCGGGACAGCTTCTCGATTATCTGTAGGTTTGTCAGTTGGACCTGAGGCTGCTTATCAGTCGATCTCCTCGTCGGCCTCGTAACCGCCCATCTCGCGGATGGCGTTCTTGAGCATGACGTACTGCTGGAAGAGGTGGTTGACGGGAACCTCACCCTTGGTGTAGTCGTGCATCGGGCTCTTGAGGAAGAAGCTGAGGAAGCGCTGTATGCCGTGACGTCCGGCGCGTGCAGCGAGGTCGCTGAGCAGCACGAGGTCGAGGCAGAGGGGAGCGGCGAGGATCGAGTCGCGGCAGAGGAAGTTGATCTTGATCTGCATGGGGTAGCCCATCCATCCGAAGATGTCGATGTTGTCCCAGCCCTCCTTGTTGTCGTTGCGCGGGGGATAGTAGTTGATGCGCACCTTGTGGTAGTAGTCGGTGTAGAGGTCGGGCTGCTCTTCGGGTACGAGGATCGACTCCAGTGTCGAGAGCTTTGAAACCTCTTTGGTGCGGAAGTTGGCGGGTTCGTCGAGCACGAGTCCGTCGCGGTTGCCGAGTATGTTGGTCGAGAACCATCCCGAAAGGCCGAGACAGCGTGTGCCGATGATGGGTGCGAAGCCGCTCTTCACGAGTGTCTGTCCGGTCTTGAAGTCCTTGCCGGCGATGGGCATGCCGGTCTGCTCCGACAGCTCCCACATGGCGGGGATGTCGACGGTGGTGTTGGGTGCGCCCATGATGAAGGGTGCGCCCTCTTTGAGTGCTGCGTAGGCGTAGCACATCGAGGGAGCGATATGCTCTTTGTCGTCGGCTTTCATTGCAGCCTCGAGGTCGGCGAGAGTGTTGTGGACTTTCTCGTCAACCGGCACGTAAACCTCGGTTGAAGCGGCCCAGAGCACAACCACGCGGTCGACGCCGTTCTCTTTCTTGAAGCGGCGGATATCCTCGCGGATCTGTTCGGTCATGTCCCAGCGGTCCTTGACGTCCTTCACATTGTCGCCGTCGAGACGCTTGGCATAATTCTTGTCGAAGGCGGCCTTCATGGGAACGATCTTAATGAGTTCGTCCTTCACGGGGTTGATGTCCTTCTCCTTGAGCACTTCGCAGTTGATGGCGCTCTCGTATGCGTTGGCGGGATATACGTCCCAGGCGCCGAACACGATGTCGTTGAGGTCGGCGATAGGCACGATTTCGTTGTATTTCAGATATTTTTTGTCAGCACCTTTGCCTACACGGATTTTGTCGTACTGCGTCATCGAGCCGACGGGCTTTGCGAGGCCTTTGCGGGCCATGAGTACGCCGGTCATGAAGGTCGATGATACGGCGCCGAGTCCTACTACGAGTACGCCGAGCTTTCCTTCTGCAGGCTTGACAGTTGATTTGCTCATAATTAAGTATCTGTTAAAATTAAATTACGTTAGTGATTTAATTGGTTGTTAAAAAATCTTTAGAGGGCGGACTTTTTGGAAAGCCGAAAAACGAGCGTAAAATTACCCCTATTTTTTCAATTGCAAAAGAATTTCAACAGTTATCTTCATATTGATTAGTTAAAGATGCCAAATTGGGATTATGAAGAGTTAATATAAAATAAATATGTGGTTATCTAAAAGGAGTTGTGTTAATGTATGTATATCACGCTTTGGCCGGATATAAAGTCATTGTTTGCCGATGATGGTGAGAATGTCGGCAAGTGCGCTTATCTGCGAGGGGTGGGTGGCGCGGTCCTCTTCGTCGGTCCATCCTTTGCCTTTTAGCCATGCCGTTCGGCATCCGATCGATTCGGCGGGGAGGATGTCTTTCCTGAGGCTGTCGCCGACCACGAGCACCTCTTCAGGCTGAAGGCCGAGCGCTTCGACTCCGAGCCGGAATATCTGTGGGTCAGGCTTCCTGACTCCTGCCACGGCGCTCTCTATGACTGCGGCGAAAAGATGGCGGAGTCCGAAGTCAGCGAGCACGCTCTCCACGTTGCCGTAGAAGTTGCTGACGAGCACGGCCGGCATCCGGTCGGTCACGGCCTGTATCACCGGACGGGCTTCTCCGACGCATTCGTGTGCGCGGTCGTAGCAGTAGGATGCGGCTGATAGCGCCATGTGGCTGTCGGCCGCATGGCCGTCGGCCCGGAGAAAATCGGCTTCGGTCGATGTCTTTGCCTGCATGAGCTGCCGGAAGTCGAAGTCGGGACGTACCACCGGGTGGGTGGCGAAGTGGCGCTCCGTGGCCACGTAGGCTTTGCGGAAAGCATCTTTGTCGAACGTGGCTCCGGCCAGTTTCCATCCGTCCCAGATGATCTCGCTCCAGTGCACTCCGCGGCTGTCGATCGTTCCGCCGTAGTCGAATATCACTCCTTTTATGGCCATGGTGGTGGTTTGTGTTTGATAAGGTGTCAGTGGCAGCTGTCGTAGTGACCATCGGCTACCAGCCGGGAAAACCGGCGGCATATTCTTTCGTGTCGTATCACCATCATCACGAGCAGGGCGTTGAGCACCGTCAGCTCGAAGACGAAGTAGAGCCAGGGCATGGTCAGGAACAGTGCGGTGAAGAGAGCTATCGTGCGCCAGTTGAACGACAGTATGTTGGTGTATTTCATCAGCGGTAGGCTTGCCATGCGGAAGTCGTGCCTGAGGCTGTCGGGCAGGGGAGTTCCGTCGGGATAGCGCTCTGCTATGGCGTGGCGCAGGCTCTGCATTGCGGGTGATGTGGCTTCCTGCTGCACGGTGTAGCTCGTGTAGAATGTCAGTGTGAGTTTCTGCCAGAAGTCGTGGCGCCATGTCAGCGATGCGAGCCGGCGTTTGAGAGTGAACGCCCGGTCGAGTTCGCTGCCGCTCTCGCCTTTTAGGAAGTAGAGGTGAAACTGTCTGTAATAGTCGGCCATGGCAGCCTGTTTTGCGTGGCATATTCCAGTCACAACTGCTATGACCCATATAAGCCATGGATGACCCATGAAGAATGTGGATGTGGCATTTTCCCTCAGGCAGATGGCCACGTAGATGGTGGCGAACCAAAGGTCGCCGCTCACGCCGTCGAGAATGCGTCCGATGCGCGAATACTGGCGGGTCATTCGCGCGAGCTGTCCGTCGGCGCTGTCAAATGAGTTGGCCCATATCAGCAGCAGCATTCCCGCTACGTTGACGGCCATGGAGTCGAAGTAGAAACACACTCCGGCTCCTATGCCGAGGAATATCGACGCGACGGTGATGGCGTTGGGGGTCACTCCGAGGCGTGCGGCAAGCCTGGCCCACATATATCCTATAGGGCGGTAGAAGGCCAGATCGATACCCTCTTCGGTGTCGAGCGATTTCAGGCTCTGACGGTAGGCCGATTGCTCTTTGCTCATTGTTCAGGCGATGGTGTTAAAGCTGATCATTACACGGATGTTGTGGCGGGCGTGAGCCTCATTTGAGATCGCGGAGCCGGTAGGTCTGTTCGCGCAGATATGCTCCGAGGGTTTCGACGTCGGCCCGGTAGGGCTGCTGGTCGGCCAGCGTGATCGGTTGTCCGACGCTGATGTGCATGGTCTTTCCTGTCTTGCGGAACACTTCGGCCGGTAGCCTGAGCGAGCGCGCGGGCCAGCATATGTGGCCGAGTATGTTGAACCACCACGAGTTGGATCCGTGAAAGTATATGGGGATCACGGGCACTTTGGCCTTGTAGATGATCTGGAGGATGGATTTCTGCCAGGGACGGTCTACGAGGTGTCCGTGCCAGTCGGTCTTGCTCATTGCTCCGGCGGGGAAAAATCCCAGCGGCTCGCCGTCGGAGAGCTGTCGCATGGCCTGACGGATGCCGTTGACGCTCACGGCGCGTTTGGCCGGGTCTTTCTGCGCCCATGCGTCGACGGCGATGAAGTTGGGGCGCATGGCCGATATCTTTTCGAGTATCATGTTGACCATCACCTTGTATTTTGGGCGGCGCGACGATATGAGATATATGAGCATGATGCCGTCGAGTGCGCCGAACGGGTGGTTGCTGACGGTGATGAACGGTCCGTCGGGAAGATTGTCGAGCACCTCCTGGCCGTCGATGCGGAGTTTTATGCGGAAGCCGTCGAAAAGCATGCGCCGCACGAATTCCGGTCCGGGGGTGTCGCAGAAGCGGCGGTGTATGTCGTTGACCTTGTCGACCGATAGGAAGCGGAGCAGGAAGTTGACCAGCTTCTCGTGTCCGTCGAGTTTCGGCACCATGCGGCGTATGTCGTCGTAGTTGAGCACGTCGGGACGCACTTCATATTCCTCTACGGCCTTGTTTTCAGTGTTGTTGTCCATTGGATATATAATTGGTGTAGCGGATGGTGAAGCGGTCGAATGCCGGCCATTTCATCAGCGCGTATTCAAATATGAGGTATGCGGCGATGGAGCATGCTATGCCTCCGGCCACATCGAATATGTAGTGGTGTGAGGTGTAGACGGCTGTCCACCAGATGCCGAGCGTCACCACTGCGAGCGTCAGCCGCCACGCAAGAGAAATGCCGCGTCCGCGGAGGGCATAGAGGAGTGCGGTGAGCGTGTAGGCCGAGTGGAGCGAGGGCATGGCGGCGAACACGTTGCTGTTGCGCGCGTAGAGGGCGTCGAATATGCCGAGGCCGGTCATGGCGTCGAACGCTTCGAGCCCGGCAGCCGATCCGGGTGTGCCCGGCACAGCCTCGAATCCGTGCAGCGCCACGTACCATGGCGGTGCGGCCGGATGTATGTAGTAGAAGGTGAAGCCTACGAGGTTGGTGAGCAGAAACACCATGGCGAAGTGCAGGTAGAGGTTTCTGCGGCCTGAGAAGTAGAGCCACAGGCCGAATATCACGGGGAGCGGCACCCAGCATAGATAGAACACTCCGGCCATGAAGTCGGCGGCCTTGAAAGTGTGGAGCGCCCACCATTCGTTGGGTGTCAGTCCGCCGATGCCGAAGAGCGCGCGCTCGGTTTCGTAGAGACCGCGCACGTCCACCGGATTGACCTCGTAGTTGGGCAGGAGGTTCATCCAGTCGTAGGAGATGCCGAAGAGGAAAAACGGTATGAGCGCCACGGTAAGGCGTCGTGTGGCCGGGGCGGCGAAGAACAGTGCCGCAATGACTACGGCCATTACCGTGTGCTCGGGGCGGAAGCCCACGCCGAGCGCCGTGACCGTCAGCCACAGACAGAGGGCTGCGACGCACGCGGCCGATTCGGCCACGGAAGGAAGCCGTCGGGATATCGCTGTCATTGTCAGTTGCGGCCGAGAAGTTTGCGACTATGGTTGATGCGCGCTATGGCGGTCAGGTTGGCGAACACTGCAATGACACACATCGCCGCCACCAGTATGATGTCGGGGTTGAAGCCTTCGGCACCGGGCTGATAGCCCGAAATCTGGCCGGTGATGCCGGTGGCGAGTGTGGCCACGCTGGTCACCACCACGCGTTCGGGACGCTGCATGAAGCCGATCTTGCACTCCAGTCCGAGCCCTTCGGCGCGTGCTCTGACGTAGCTCACCATGATGCTGCCTGTAAGAGCCACGAAGGCTATGACAGCTCCGGCGAAGCTTCCGGTCTGTATGAGGTAATAGGCTACTCCGCCGAGTGTGGCGAGCTCGCAGTAGCGGTCGAGCACGGAGTCGTACATTGCTCCGAATGTCGATGCCATGCCGCCGAGGCGTGCCACCTGTCCGTCGAGCATGTCGAAGAGCGAGAATCCGATTATCAGCGCTCCGGCCCATGTGACGAGCGACCAGTCGACGATGCCGGTGTGTGCGGCTCCGTATCCTGCCATGACTATGACCACGGCGGCGGCAAGATTGCCGAGAAATCCGATGGTGGTGACGATGTTGGGGGTCACGCCCATCCTGATCAGGAATCTGACGAAGGGGTTGATCACCCGGTAGATGCCCAGCTGGAGAGAGTCGCGGGTCTTTTTTGATGTAGTTTTGATATCCATCTTTAGGTTGTTCCGGTATGAAATATTGATCAGTTGTTCTTATGCTTGAATGTGAACGCGTCCACAATCCTTATGGCCCAGGGATCGAATGCCGAGGGGCGGTAGACGAAGTAGCGCTGCAGTGCGAAGTTCCAGAACCACGATACGAGCAGCGACACCGTCAGGGTCGAGGCGGCGAAGATGCCGTCGGGGGTGAATCCGATGTCGTTCAGGAACTGCCAGCGCGAAAGCGCCTCGCAGGTGAAGGTGGTGCCATACATGTTGAGGAGCAGACTTCCGGTCCAGACGAGGGCGTATTTCACGATGACCGCCTTGACGCTCTGGCCGGCGGCGTGGAAAGTGAAACGGTAGTTGATGGTGCAGTTGACGATGCCTCCCACCAGCGCGCCGCATGCCACCGAAATGTTGCTCCTGTAGAATGGGTCGACTGACTGGAGCACGAATGCGAACATCACCATTCGCACAATCATGTCGGACCACGATGCGGCCTGCGACGACACCACGGAGCGGAGGAAGGTGAAGATGAGCGAATCGCTGCGCAGCACCTTGTCGGCCACCTTGCGCGAGGCGTCCTTGATGCGGGAGTTGTCGTTGGCGGGATTCATAATATATGTCGGTTTATGGCGAGTATGATCAGCAGCGAGTAGATGCCGGCGAGTATGTCGTCGGCCATCATGCCCCATCCTCCCGGGAGTTTTTCGGTGGCTCTAATGCCGAGAGGCTTGTAGATGTCGAATAGTCTGAACAGCAGCAGCGAGAGCGGTATCTCCCACCACGGACACAGCGGACTGACCGGGAGCATGGCCACCCACTGGCCCACGGTTTCGTCGACGCACGCCACTACCGGGTCCTTGCCCCAGTAGCGTTCGGCCACTCCGCTGGCCCACGTGCCGAGCACCGTCAGGATTATTATGGCGCCGAGGGTGACGTAGAATGTCACGTCGGGCGATGTCCACAGCCACAGCGGCAGCCATAGCACCACGCCCGCTATCGCGCCCCATGTGCCGGGAGCTACGGGCAGGAATCCGGCGCCGAGCGATGTGGCTATAAGGCGCGGGAAGAGCGGAAACCGGCTTGTCGACCCTTCGGGTCGTAGATCTTTGGGGTGGCGTTTCATCTTTCGGGTCGTTTTGATTCGGTGTGCTGGCGTATTGCGGCCATGATGGCCTTGGCTATATGTGTGGCGGCGTCGGCGCGGCAGGGCGCGAACGATGGCCAGTCGTTGAAGTCGATGATGCGTATCGTGCCGTCGGGCGCCACTACGCAGTCGCCGCCGTAGATCATCACGTCGAGCGTCTCGGCGGCCTTGCCGCAGATGGCGCGTAGCGAGGCGATGTCAAACTCGGTGCCGCGCGCGGAGCCGTTGACCCGTTCGTAGCCGTATTTCGAATGGTCGTTGACAAAGGGGTAGAACCAGTAGAAGAAGCCGGTGCCCGCGATGCCGTAGAATTTTATCAGGTCGCCTTCGAGGTGGCGCGATATGACGGCGCGCTTGATGCCGCGCAGGAAATATTCCTGGAGCACCTCCTGGGCCTCTTCGGGGTGGCGCACGTAGCTGACGTCTTCCTTGTGCATCGTGTAGTAGTCGCCGCGTTTTATCCAGCATTTGTTCATGCCGGCGTCGTTCAGCCGCTGGCGCACGGCCTCGTCGGTGCCTACGGTGATGCTTTCGGGGAAGGGTATGCCCGATCCGACGAGGATGCGTGTCATGCGTTCGCGCGTACAGTTCTCTATGCCGTAGCCGGAGTTGATCACGAGCCGTCCGTCATCCTCCATCCGCTGCAGTGTCTTTATGGATGCCTGTTCGCGGCACATGTTGATGACAACCGGCTCGCTGACTGCTCCGGCGCAAAGCTGCTCCTCGGAGTAGACGCTTACCTCGCAGCCGCGTTTGCGCAGCTGTTCTGACACGATGTTGAGTATGGCCGTGTCGTTGCCGATATGATTGGGGGAGTAGACCCCGGCGCGCTTCACAGCCGCTATCTTAATCTCTGCCATGTTGATGGTGATCGTTGTCTGATTCAATGATTTGCCTTGCGGCGTCGATGTCGGCCGCGTGGTCCACGTCGACCACCTTGCCCATAGGCCATGCGCGAAGCTTCAGACCCTTGTCGAGCAGCGCGCGCTGGAAGTGGCGCATGCGTGTGATGCCGGCTGCGCGGCACTGTGCCAGGCACTCCAGGGATGTCTGTGGCAGGCAGTAGACTCCGGCCGACACGTAGCGGGAGTCGTCGCGGCGTCGGTCGGTGAAGGCTGTGATATATCCGTCGGCGTCGGTGCTTACCCAGAGCGGTTTCTCGTCGTCGGCATACTCGCTGACCCCCATGTAGCCGTCGGCGTCGGTGCGTGCGGCGAATGCCTCGGCGAGGCGGATCATCTCTGACTGTTCGAAGACGGTGTCGACGGTTGTCACTATGAAGTCGCCCTTGAAGCGGCCGGTCACTTCGGCGAAGCTCAGCATGGAGTCGGCGGTGGCCTTTACCGTCAGGTCGAGTGGCGCGTCGATGCCGAGCGAGGCGCAGGCCTCCCTGACGCTGCAGGCTATCTCAGGCTCGCGCACAATCACGCCGAGGCGCGTCATCGCCGCCTCTCCGCCGGGCATCGACATGATGCGTATGAGCCGGCGTATGAGCGGTTCGCCGGCGGGAGCCACCAGCGGCTTCGGCAGGCTGATACCCTCGGATGTCAGACGTTCGCCTTTTCCTGCGGCGATGATACCGTAGTTCATTGTGATGGATCGGGGTGATGATTATTTGTCGTCGGTGCGGGTGAGATCGAGCACCACGTTGTCTTTTTTGTTTTTCTCCACATATTGTTTGCGGAGCGGATTGGCATGTGCCTCGTCGTATGACGCGCGGCAGCGGTAGGTGTCGATGGCGCGGTAGATGGCCTCGCGCATCGATTCGGGCGATGCTGTGCCGCGTCCGGCTATGTCGTAGGCTGTGCCGTGGTCGGGCGATGTGCGCACGTAGGGGAGTCCGGCCGTCAGGTTCACTCCGCGGTCCATGGCTATGGTCTTGAAAGGAGCGAGTCCCTGGTCGTGGTACATGGCCAGCACGCCGTCGAAGCGGCTGAAGAGTCCGTTGCCGAAGAATCCGTCGGCGGCATACGGGCCGAACGCCTCGATGCGCTCCTTGCGCACGGCCTCGATGGCCGGTATGATGGCTGTCTGCTCCTCGCTGCCGAGCAGTCCCTGATCGCCCGCATGTGGATTGAGGGCGAGCACGGCTATGCGGGGGCGCACCACTCCGAAGTCGCGCCGCAACGAAGCGTCGAGCGCCTTGATCTTCTCTGTCACGGCCTCGGCGGTGACGGTCTGCGCCACGCGGGCTATGGGCGTGTGGGTGGTCAGCAGCGCCACGCGCAGCACGGGCGCCTCGGAGCACATCACCATCAGCGCCTTCTCGCCCGGTTCTCCGAGCGACGATTCGAGATACTCCGTGTGGCCGGGGAAATGGAATGTGTCGCTCTGCATCTCATGCTTGTTGATCGGAGCGGTGACGAGCACGTCGATCTGTCCCGACTTGAGGTCGGCCACGGCTCGTTCGAGCGCTGCCATGGCGGCCTCGCCGGCCGTGCGTGTGGGCTGTCCCGGCTCCACCTTGGTGTCCTCGCCTACGACGTTGATGATATTGTAGTGTCCGTCGCGAGCTTCCGATGCCTGCTGCACCTGGTTGAGCGGCAGCGTCGGGAGTTCGAGTGCCTTGCGGTAGAATGCGGCGATCTTGGCCGATCCATAGACCACCGGAGTGCACAGCTCGAGGATCGCTTCATCTTCCAAAGCTTTCATTATCACTTCATAGCCTATGCCGTTGATGTCGCCGTGGGTTATTCCTATCTTGAGTTTGTTGTTGTCAGCCATTTGAGTCTGTGATGGTATTGTGTGGCGTTGCGGACATTATTGTCCTAAATTAGCCGCTAAATTACTAATTTTTCCTTAAACGGCCAACCCACGCCCTCTGCTCCTCTTTTTATCTCCTGTTTCATTTCCTTTTGTGGTTTTCAGAGATTGTCTAAATTTATATAATACGGATTTTGAGAAGGATTGTCAGATGGATTTTTGTTTGTGATGAGGGAGTGTAGCCGTAGCTACATGACCGTGGAGCAAACAAAAAGACGCTGGAAAGACTCTCAAAAGCAAAGTGATATGAATTTTAGACAATCTCTTAAAATCGACTTGAAAACATTCTCCAAATCTTAACATCAGTCAAAAGTAAACACACTCTTATGAAAAAATCCTTATATTTGCACACGGCGTTGAAAAAAAACAGATAGCCGGCAATGAATAGTGATCCGAAACATAATGATGCGCTCGGCCTGAGTATGCTTCCTTTCGTCATGAGGGAACTTGCGGCTACGGTGATGAAAAGAAAATCGTTGCCGCTGGAGGATGCGTTGTTCTATATATATTCTTCGCGGATATATCGGTCGTTGCTCGACGAGAATACCAAGCTGTGGTATCAGAGCACGTCATCATTGTATGATGATCTTGAAAAAGAGAAAGCGGGGGAGAAGGAGCGTAATGACTCTCCGGGTGTATTGCTGTTTCTTATGTTTTGTGTGGAGAATTACCGGGAGGCCAAAAAGATGAGCGCCGAGGAGCTGTTGGTGTGCTTTGTCCGTCATGGCGTTTTCGAATTTCTCAGAGAAAATTATGAAATGCTCCATACACAGGATACCTGCTATATATTGGATTCGATAACGGCTTATATCAGAAAGAGGAGATGAAACTGTATCATGGCTCGACGGTGGCCGTAAGACGCCCCAATATCCACAAAGGACGGAAAGCAACCGATTTCGGCAAGGGATTCTACACCACCACGAGCTTCGAGCAGGCCCGGAAGTGGGCTGTGCTTAAAATGAACCGCGAGCAGAGCTCCCGGGCGGTGGTGTCGGTCTATGAGGTGCCCGACGATATTCTTGCAAGCGATCTGGCGGTCATGAGGTTTGCCGGGGCAACTAAAGAGTGGCTTGATTTTGTTGTAAGCAACCGGCGCGGGGAGGAATCGGCACGTTATGATCTTGTCATGGGGCCGGTGGCTAACGATCAGTTATATGCCACTATAAGGCTTTATGAGCAAGGCGTGATAACCTCCGAGGCTGCGATAGAGATGCTCCGCACCCACAAGCTGTTTGATCAGCTGTCGTTTCACACGGCCGAGGCCGTCGGATTGCTGAAATTCTCGGAGGCGACAGCGGTCGGAGGCGAATGATATCCGGCGGGCGCAGGATAAGGCCGCGGATGGGATTAAACTATGGCGGAGGGGGAGTTGTTGTTTCTTTAAGGATGCGGTGCGCTAAGAGTATGTTTGAATTTAACACGAAGAAATATATTATGGACTTCTTTCTATCCCCTCAAAGGTCTTTTCGGGCGATTTCCGCCAAGTTTCATCGGTCACGATGCCCGCATCGCTCCCTCCTCAACTCACGCAAATCTCTCCGAAAATCCTCTTTGAGTGAACAGAAGTGAAATTCAAACATACTCTGAGATTTTTTTGTTAAAATATAGTCAAGGTCAGCGGATTTTACCCTACCTTTGTGCGGCCAAAGTTCCGATATATAGAAAAAACAACAACAATAACCATCAAGATGGAAAACAAAGAATTTGACCGTATCAGCTATGCTCTGGGTCTGAGCATGGGCAATAATTTTCGCAGCAGCGGCATCGAGAAAATCGACTTCAAGGATTTTGCCGACGGCGTTGCCGCCGTATATTCGGGCGCTACCCCCCGCATGAGCTATGATGAGGCCAAGGAGGAGATACGCCGCTATTTCACGGCCATGGAGGAGCGTCAGCAGGCCGAGGCCGCCGAGAAGGGCAAGATCAACCGACAGGCCGGCGAGGCTTTTCTGGCCGAGAACGCAAAGCGTCCGGAGGTGAAGGTCACCCCGTCGGGTCTGCAGTATGAGGTGATCGAGGAGGGCGACGGCCCGACCCCTACGGCGCAGGATTCGGTGACGGTGCACTACACCGGCAAGCTTATCGACGGCACTGTGTTCGACAGCTCGGTGGAGCGTGGCGCTCCGGCCACCTTCGGCGTCAGCCAGGTGATACCGGGTTGGGTCGAGGCTCTGCAGATGATGAAGACCGGCTCGAAGTGGCGCCTGTTTATCCCCTCGCAGCTTGCCTACGGTCCGAACGGCGCCGGTCCGGTGATCGGTCCCGACTCCACTCTGATATTTGACGTGGAACTCATCAAGATCGAGGGCAAATGAATGCCCTGCGGCGCTATTTGACGGCTGTTCTGGTTGGGTTGGCCGCCGTAGCGGCGACGTCGGCCCAGGAGCGTGTCGATACGGTGGCGGAGGCCTTCGCGGCGATGTGGAGCCACTATCTGACTCCGCTCACCTCGCCCGGAATGGCTTCCGACAGCGAGAGGCTGCGCAATTATACCGACGGATTCCGCAAGGGTCTGCGCGACAGCATCAACGAGACCTACGTGCAGGGCTATTACGAAGGTGTGCAGCTTGCGGCACGCCTGCGCACTCTGCACGGGCTTGGACTCGACGTGGACGCGCGCAATCTCACCACGGCGCTGGCACGCATCTTTGCCGGCGGCAAGCCGATGATGGCACCGCTCGACGCCGAGGCCTACATCACCTCGCTGATCGATGTGGAGGTGCGTCCGCAGGGGCCGTCGGCCGAAGAGCAGCAGGCTTTTCTCGACGAGGTGGCCTCGCGCAGCGGAGTGGAGCGCACTCCTTCAGGCCTGCTCTTCGAGATAGTGCAGCCCGGCACCGGCGAGAGTCCCGGACACTATGACACGGCGCTGGTGAGCTATACAGGCACATTCACCGACGGCCGCGAATTTGACTCTACCGGAGCCGACACGCCGATAGAGCTGCCGCTCGACGGAGTGGTCGACGGCATGGCCGAGGGACTCAAGAAGATGCGCAAGGGTGGCACCTACCGCCTCTTCATACCTCCGGCACTCGCCTACGGATCGGAAGGCGTCGGCGACGTGATACCGCCCGGAGCGGTGATCATCTTCGAGGTGACACTCGTGGATGTCATCCACAGGAAATGAACTGTCAACAAATCAACAAGTGACCCGCAGCAGGCCACGGATTACTGACGAGTTTTACAATATCAATTAATTTTAAGAGTTACTTAAACACAACCCCTTTTTATGAAAAAGATTATTATCGCTTGCGGCGTGGCCGCAATGATGATCGGCGCTACAGGCTGCGAAAAGTCATCGAGCGCCGCTCCCGAAACATTCAGCGATTCGCTGGCTTACTATATGGGCCGTTCGCAGGGCCTGATGGTGGCCGATCACTTCAAGAACTCCATGTCGGCCGACCAGAAGAAGAAGTTTGACAGCGACGCATTCCTGCGCGGCTTCAAGCAGATGATCATGACCGACACCGCCGACGCCGACTATCTGCAGGGCATATACATGGGCATGAACATGGCGCAGCACATCAACTATCTGGCCATGGACTCGATCAATATCGACCGTGCGACAGTCTACGCCGAGTTTGCAAAGGCTTTCAGGACCGATACCATCAACTCCACGGCCATGCAGATGGAGGTGGGACAGTTCCAGATGCTCATGAACCGCGCGCAGGACATGCTCCGCGAGCGTCAGATGGCAGCCGAGGCCGCCAAGCGTGAGGCCGCTGCCGGCACAGCCAAGGAGAACGAGGCCAAGGGCGCAGCCTACATTCAGGAACAGATAGCCGCCGACGCTTCGATCAAGACCACTGAGTCGGGTCTGGCCTACAAGGTGGTGAAGCAGGGCGAAGGCCCGATGCCTAAGGACAACAGCACGGTGAAGGTGCACTACACCGGCAAGCTTATCGACGGCACGGTGTTCGACAGCTCTGTTGACCGCGGCGAGCCCGCCGACTTCCCCGTCACCCAGGTGATCCCCGGTTTTGCCGAAGGCCTGAAGATGATGAACAAGGGCTCGAAATATGTGCTCTACATCCCCGCTTCGCTCGGCTACGGCAACAATGAGGCCGGCAGCATTCCGGCCGGATCGACTCTCGTGTTCGAGGTAGAGATGATCGAGGTCAACTGATCTCTCCGTCGTGGCGGCATGGTCTGCCGCTGACATGATATATCGCAGGCCCTGTGTCAAGGAGGAATGAATCCTGGCACAGGGCCTGCCGTATGTCGTCCCCGCCGGTTCAGGCACGGGGGATCAGCGTGCGCATCCATGCGGCCGCGTCGGTGAGGATCAGCAGTGCGGCTATGGCGGCCGTCAGAGCCGCGAACAGTGCCGCCGACCACCATATCACGCTCCGCGGTAGCCTGTCGAGCGTCTGCCTGACTTCATCGCAATGGTCGGTCCAGTCGGTTTTTCTGTTGTCGTCGTGTCGTTGATCCATCAGTTGCCGAGTTCGAGCTGGTTTTTGATAAGGTTGTAGTAGAGTCCGCGCCGCGCGGTGAGGCTGCTGTGGGTGCCCTGTTCGGCGATGCGCCCGTGGTCGAGCACGACGATATTGTCGGCATTGCGCACGGTGCTGAGTCGGTGGGCCACGATCACCACCGTCTTGCCCCGGCAGAACTCTCCGAGATTGGCCATGATGTCGCGCTCGTTGTTGGCGTCGAGGGCGTTGGTGGCTTCGTCTAAAAATATGTAGCGGGGATTTTTGTAGACGGTGCGGGCTATGAGTATGCGCTGCTTCTGTCCCTGACTGACACCGCACCCCTCCATGCCTATCCGGGTGTCGAATCCGAGCGGCAGCGAGTCGACAAACGAGTCGATACAGGCCGTGGCGGCGGCATCACGCAGCCGTCCGGGATCGGGACGGTCGTCGCCCACGGCGATGTTGCCGGCTATTGTGTCGGAGAAGATAAATCCCTCCTGCATCACCGCTCCGGTGGCGTCTCTCCATCCGTGGGGATTTATGTCGGCCAGATCGCGTCCTCCGACGGTGATGCGGCCGCAGCATGGCGGATAGAAGCCGAGGAGTAGTTTCAGCAGGGTGGTCTTGCCGCTTCCGCTCGCCCCGACGATGGCGGTGGTCTTGCCGGCGACAACGGTCAGGCTGACGTCGTGGAGCACCCGCGAGCGCTCCGTGCCGTCGTAGGCGAATCCCACCCCTTCGAGCCTGATGTCGGCCTCCGGGCCGGGCACGTCGCTCTTGGAGTCGATGTCGCGCTCTTCGTCGGTGCGGCAGTGGATCTCGTTGAGGCGTTCGAGGCTTATCTTTGCGTCCTGCCACTGGCGTATGAAGCCTATGAAGGAGTTGACCGGGCCGTTGAGGGCGCCGACGATGTATGTCAGCGACACCATCATGCCGAGCGTCATGGTGCCGTCGACCACTCCGCGGGCGGCTATGTAGGAGATCACTATGCCGGTGGCCTGATTGAAAAACACCGAGCCGACCTGCTGCACCTGTCCCAGCGCCTGACCTTTGAGGCTTATGCCGAAGAGTTTCACCTGTATGCGTTCCCACTGCCAGCGTTTCTGCCGCTCGCAGTTATTGAGCTTGATCTCCTGCATGGCCGTGACCATCTGCACGAGTGAGCTTTGTTCGGCCGCCGCCTGTTCGAACCGGCGTATGTCGAGGTCGCGGCGGCGCTTCATGAATGCGGTGACCCACAGTATATAGCAGCTGTTGCCGGCAAGGAATATGGTCAGCACCAGAGGGCTGTAGATGGCGAGCACTACGGCGAACACCAGGAAGTTGACCATGGAGAAGAGCGTGGAGAGCGACGATCCCATCAGAAACTGCTCAATGCGGCCGTGGTCGCCGATGCGCTGCAGTATGTCTCCGACGTTGCGGGTGTCGAAAAAGTCGAGCGGGAGCTTCATCAGCTTGCACAGAAAGTCGGATATGAGCGAGATGTTGATGCGCGCCGTCACATGGAGCATGATCCAGCTTCTGGCAAAGTCCACGGCGGTCTGCGAGGCTGTCAGCACGAGTTGCGCTATAAGTATAAGCACTATGAACCGTATGTTGCGGCCATGTATGCCTATGTCGACAAGCGACTGTGTCAGAAACGGAAATATCAGCTGCAGCACGCTCGCGATCAGCATTCCCGCCGCGAGCAGGAATATCTCGCGCCTGTAGGGTTTGAGATAGCGGAGGAAGAAACCGAGCGAGCGCCGGCCGGCGTCGGCCGGATCGTTGCGGCTCTCCATGTCGAGTCCCGGGGCGAGGGCGAGCACTGCTCCGCGGCGATCGGCTCCTTCGCCCGTCGATCCCCAGCATCGCAGCATCTCCTGCTCGCTGTAGACGAGTTTTTTTGTGGCCGGGTCGGAGATGTGGAACCGTCGCCCACGTCGGCCGCGCGTCACCCGGTGGCACACTACGAAATGCCGCTGGTTCCAGTGGAGTATGCAAGGCATCGGCACTTCTTCGGCGAGTGTGTCGATGTCGATCTTCACGGCTTTGGTGCGGAAGCCTATGGCCGCGGCGGCCTCGCTGATGCCGAGCATCGACACGCCGTTGCGTGTGATGTGGCACAGCTGCCGGAGCGTGGCGAGCGAATATTCCTTGCCGTAGTATCGGGCTATCATCCGCAGGCATGTGGGGCCGCAGTCCATTGCGTCGAGCTGTCGGTAGTGTGGAAAGGAGCGCATGATGTCAGATGATCGATTGGATTGATGCGGCAAATCTCGCAAGACACTCCTTGCCCGAATACTGTATGTGACCGATGGCGCATCTGCCGCCCGGATGCTGCATGATGTCGTCGAGCCGGTCGAAAAAGCTCTCCTCGTCGCGGGTCTTCAGCTCCTCGGGCAGCAGTGGGTATTCAAATCCCGATGTGGGATTGAACATCAGCGGCACGCAGCCGAATGCGGCCGATTCGACAAGGCATGACGAGAACATCGAAACGGCTATGTAAGTCATGCGGTAGGTGTTGGCTGTCAGTGGAGCGGTGTCAACTGTTATGTTGCGGTGTGTCGCGGCGGCCGCGGATGTGCGGGCGGTGTCGTCGTATTCGGGATGAGGCCTGACGATTATACGCCGGGATGGATAGCGTTGTGCCGTGGCTTCGACAAGCTTCAGGAAGCGGGCGTGATACTCCTCCGACGATACGAACACCGGTGCCTGCATGAAAAAGGTGATGGCGTCGTGGCTTCCTTGGCTGTCAACTGGCTCCAGTCGGCCTATGGCGTGAAATCCTGTCAGCGGGGAGGCTTCGCCCAGCAGGACGCTGAACGCCTCACCCCATGTCAGGAAGTGGGAGTAGGGGAGCTGGCGGAATCCGGCATGGATAAATCCTGGCCATCCGAGCTGACAGCAGATCGCCGGAATGCCGAGTCTGCGGCAGTAGATCGCTGCAAGCTGATACTGCGTCTGGCATCCGTCGCAGCATATCATCGCCTTGGGGCGCATCCACTGTATGTAGCATAGAAGCGTGTGGGTGAATGCTGCCAGTTCACGGCTTATTCCCGCCAGTCCGGAAGTTGTGACGGCCTGCGATATCATCGGGGTGAAGTATAGCGGCCTGATCTGTTCGCAGGCCACTTCGTCGGGCAGATCCTCTGTACGGGTCAGCAACACCACAGGCTGCTCACGCTCCTTGAAAAACCTCATGACTGGGAGCAGATGGCGGATGTGGCGCGGATTGTCGGCATACACCAGTATATGGTCATGAAACGCTTCGAGCGTCCCGCGCCACGGATGGCCGGCAAGATCGCTCTCTATCATGGCGCGGTGGCCGTCGGGTGGCGCAGGGATGTTCAGGGTGATCCGGTCGAGATAGTCCTTGCCTCCGTGGTGCATGTAGCCCTCGCGAAGTTGCAGGTGGGAATACCAGAGGTAATTGAAAACTGCTCTGGCGACATCGCGATGTCCCCAGAGCAATTTTTCAGACTGTGCGTCGAGCTGTCGGTCAAGCCACGCTGTCAGTTCGTCGTGAAAACGCACTATACGGTCGTCAGACGAGGTCATTTCCGTTTCTTGGGCATGATGTTTATCTTATACTGTGCGTGGAAAAGGAAGAATCTCGGAAGCGTGTTGACATATCTGACGGTGCGTCCCTGTGCGTTGACTGCATATTGCACCGAGTTGAGCTGACGGAGCAGGTCGAAGCCGTCGAGCATGAGGGTCCACCGGCCGCGGTCGAAAGTGTAGGCCAGGCGGGCGTTCCACACCCAGTCGGAGTTGTTCATCACCGGAGTGTCGTAGCCGTTTCGGGTGAAGAGCGTCATGTCGGTCGACAGCGAGAAGTTCTTGGTGAATTTCACTGTGGCTACCACGCCGTAGTTGGCGTCGAATGCGTCGATGTTGCTGAAGTCGGGTCGTTCGGAGCTTGTGTGGCGCAGCTGCAGGTTGGCTTTGCCGGTGAGGTTGAGCCATTCGGCGGCACCCCATGTGAGGCGTAGCCGCTGGCTTCCCACGAGGTTTCTGACGGTGAACGGCGCCGGAGCCTGGTCGTCGGTGCCTATCACGTCGGTGGCATGGCCGTATTTCACCTCGCTTGTGGCCGCCAGTGTCAGCTTGCGGGCCTTGTCGAGCGGCAGCATGAAGCTGTTCATCGCTCCGGTTTCCCAGTTGCCCGAGGTGTTGTAGGAGCGTATGGTGCGCACTCCCGTGCGGGTGTCGTAGCTGTAGCCCCTGACGAGTGCGTTGGTGAGCAGGCGGTAGTAGATCCGGGCAGCCTCCATTATGCGGCCATTCTGCGGAGTCAGCTCATAGCGCAGATTCCACTGGAGATCATGCTGGTTTTTGAGCGAGGGCGCTCCGAGCAGTATGGTCAGCGGGTCGGAGGTGTTGGGGATGTCGACGAGATAGCGCATGTCGGGCATCTGTGCCTGAGACTCAAATTTCAGTATGAGCATGTTGCGGTAATCTTTGCCGCCCCACCGGTTGGAATATGCGCCGAAGCCGTATTTCACCTCGGTCCAGCTGTCGGTGAACTGCATGGAGTGGCGTGTCTTCCTTATGGCCTGTCCGGCCTGGGTATAGTCGAGATGCTGGGTGTTGAATCCGAGTGTCGGGCCGAGCATTATCCGCCAGAAATGTCCGTCGCCTCTGAATACCTGTGACGACCGGAATCCTACGGTGTGTGTCAGAGTCTTGTCGAGCTGATAGTAGCTGTTGGCCTGATCGAGCGACATCGGAGCGTCGAAAGTCATGTCGGCGGCCGGATCCTCCGGATTGAACAGCCGCGAGTCGTTGCGGCGGTGGGTGTAGGTGAATGTGTATTCAGGCTGGATATTGCCGTTGTCGGAGAAATTGTAGCAGTAGCTGAATATCGGTTTTATATAATATTCGTGGGCGGGGTGGTTGCGGAATATCTGCATGGTGCGTTCGGCTGCCGGTGAGCTGCCGAAGTTGATCCTTTGGTCATTGTAGCGGTCGGGAGTCTGGCCGGTATAGCCTCCTTTGACCCAGATATACATGTTGTCGGGGTTCTGGGAGAATTTGTAGGTGATTGAAGCATCGCCGTTCACCGACCACAGATTGTTTCTCATCGAGTCGGTCTGTATCGACCGGTTGATGATAGCTGAAAGGGTGGCTTCGCTGCCGGTGGCGTAGATGTCGGCGAGCCATTGGCGCGTGACCGATTCCTGCCTGTCGGCGAATGTGCCAGAAACTACGCTCTGGCGGTAGTCGCTACGGTTGATACGGCCGCTGACTTTGGCGCTGAAGAATATCCTGCGGGTCTGTTTGTGGGTTGAATGAAATGTATTGAAGTTGAGATTGCGGTTGCGCAGATTGTTGAACGTATAGTTGTAGGTGTTTCCGCTGGGCAGGAAATTCGTGCGGTCGGTAAACGTTTCATCGTCCTGCGAGGTGTGGTTGAGCGAGAAATTGCCGTTGAATTTCCATGGATTCGATCCGCTTTGTGTCACCTCATACTGTCCGCCTATGGTTTTCTCCCTGCGCAGTCCCGACTCCATGTCCTCCGGGGTCCAGTTGCTGCTTTGCCCGGGACGCCGGCGGTCATTGAGGTTGTTGATATTGCCGAAGAGCACGTATTGCGTCCGTGTGTCGGATCTCGACAGGAAGAAGCGCCCCAGATAGCGGTCGGCCGAGCCGTAGCCGGCCTCCACATTGGCCAGGTAGTTGCCCATAAACTCCTTTTTCATGCGCACGTCCATCACGTAGCGCGTCTCGCCGTTGTCTTTATCCTGTCCCAGAAATAAGCTGCGGTCGCTCAGCTTGTCGTAGACGGCGATATCTTTCACGGTATATGCCCCGAGGTTGTCGAGAAGCAGGCGGTTGTTGTTGTCCATAAACTGGCGCCCGTTGAGCAGCAGGCTCTCCACGTACTTGCCGTTGACGAATATCCGTCCGTCATCTTTCAGCTCCACTCCCGGCAGCTGCTGTATCAGCGCGTCGAGCATCGAGCCTTCGGCGAGCATGAAAGCGTCGGCATTGTACACCAGCGTGTCGCCGCGATTGTAGAACTTCACCTTAGTGGCCGTCACCGTCACTTCGTCGAGCTTTTTAGGCTCGCGGCGCAGCTTTATGTCGGGAAGCCCGCGCTCTGTTTCGCGTGAGCCGAGTTTGCCTATTGTTACCGACTGGAATCCCGGCTCAAATCCCTTGTAGTTGACCTCGATAGTGTAGCGCGCCGGAGTGCGTGGCACTTTCAGCTCGAAGTCGGGATTCTGTTTCCACTGGCCGTTGACTTTTGTCGAAGTCCGGCCGGTCTTCGTAGAGTCGATGGCCACGCCCAGAGAGTCAAGAAGATACACCTTGGCATTGACTATTCCGGCTCCGAACGTCGCCTCGTAGACGTTGCCCTTCAGCGTCAGCTTCGGCTCGTCGGCTTTCGCGGGGATTATTACCGTCAGCAACATGATGACGATACAAGTCAGTAATCGTGTCATAGATAGATTGGTTTATAATCAGACTTGATTGATGTCAAGCGGATTGTGTTATATATTGATGATTGGGTGTTTTATGGCGATCGGTCGTTATCCTTTCCTTGACTTTTTGCAAAGATAATGCTCCCAAAGGTAATCCGCAAGGTTTGTCACATTTAAGGGACACGCTTTATTGGTTTTTTTGTCCATGTCGATGATGCGTGCATACGGACATCCTCCCGCACACACCGGCAGTAGCAGGCATGCGCGGCAGCGGTCGTCGTCAAACGGGTCGGCTTTGGTCAGGTAATCATAGAGCACTTTTTCATTGGTGATACCACCGTCAACATTGCCATATACCTTATCGGGCTTGGCTACATCGTTCCAGCATTTGTATAGTTCGCCTTCCGGACCGATCACTATTCCCAGCGGGTTCCTGACTGCACACTCCTGACGCACATAGTCGGGGTAGAAGTTGTTGAATTCTAGATTGTGCTCATGGAACAGTCGGCGCAGATAGGCGAATTTCTCATCCACGTTCATCACGCACGGCAGATGTCCTTCGCCGTCGACATCCGATACAAAGGCCGGTATGACTCTTATGTTGGGGTATTTGTTGCCGAGAAGCTTATATACGTCGATAAAGGAGTCGATGTTGTCTTTGTCGATGTTGACTCTGATGCTGACCCTAAGGTCAGGCACATGCTCTCCTATAGCCTGAAGATTGCGGTAAATAGTGTCGAACGTCGGTTTGCCTCCCTTGAGGAAGCGGCGGCAGTCATGGGCTGCTCCGACGCCGTCGAGGGTCACCTGGGCGCTGCTTATGTTGAGGCCGGCGAATAGTCGTGCGGTTTCCTCGTTGAGAAGATAGCCGTTGGTGATTATCGATGCATGATAGGGTATGCCGAGCGATTTGAATTTTCCAGTAAGGCTCTTTATGCGGTCGAATTCAAGCAGCGGTTCGCCTCCGAACCATGTGACGCTTAATCGTTTGGGATCGAATCCGCTGATGAATTTCACCACCTTGTCTTCGGTTTCGTCCGTCATTCGCGTTACGGGATGCCCCTCTTCGAAGCAGTAGGGACACCTGAAGTTGCATGCCAGTGTGGGATTGATTGTCAGGCTTAGCGATTCTTTGATGAATCGGCGCGCCATTGTAGCAAAGCGGATCTTACGGATCTCATATTCGTCATCATCCACAAGCGCTTTCATTCTGATCAGTTGCGCTTCCAGTTCTTTGTCGGCTATCTCCACAGTTTCGCCCGGACGATATTGCATGAGCTGGTCGTAGTAGTCTTTTGACAGTTCTACGAAGGCATTCGACAACGAATTATAAAATAAATAAACACTCTCTCTTGTGAAGAGAGTGTTATACTTGGACCAAATCTTCATTTGATAAAGATATTGATGATTGGTAGGAGGTGATTAACCTTTTGTGAAATCGTAATTCACACAAGTGTGAGATGCACAGTAGAATTGACCACCGCAGCTACCTGTATTGCTACAGTGACCACTGTCGAAGGTGCATGTGTTGTTGTGGTCTTTGGGGCAGCTTGTGTACGGATCGCAGTTGCCGCCACCGAGCAAGTAGGACTGCTCTTCTCCCGTGAGAACGACTTCGCTCTTCGGAAGCTGGATGAAATTAAATTTCTTTTCCATGTCGAAAAATTTTTTGGGTTAAAAAAAATAGTTGATTATTGAATCATCGTGATGGCTTTAGCCAAAGCCTCTGCTTTGCGCCAGTCGATGGATTCGTCGATGTCAACGTCGGTGCCCGGCGATGTTTCCACAATCTCGATGCGTCCCGACAGCAGCGAGCTTGATCGTTCGATGGCTCCGACCGACGACGCATAGAAAGCACCGGTTTCGATGAGCGTGCCGCTGAATGCCTGACGCATCGGCTTGGCGTCGAGCCGGTAGCTTGCGGGTGTTCCGTCGTGATTCCAGACGAAGCGTTTTGTCCGCAGGCAGGCTATGTAGGAGTCGGCCTTTGCGGCGTCGATGGATTGTCGCAGCCGCCGGAAGTCGTCGGGCGATGTGAAGGGCGATGTGGCCTGTGCGAGCACGAGCATATCGTCTGGAGCGGGTCGGATAGCGTCGATAAACTCTCTGACCACTTCAATTACCGGCGCGGTGTCGGTGGCCGACTCCGCGCTGCGTCGGTAGACCCTCACGTGTGGCTTCGCCTCTGCGAGATATCGCTCTGCGCGGTCGTCGTCGGTGGCCACCCATATTTCGGCGGCGGTGTGCGAAGCCGTGATCGCGTCCACGACCCATGCCACGAGAGGCTTTCCTCCAAGAATCTTCATGTTCTTGTGGGGCACACCCTTGCTTCCTTTGCGTATGGGTATGAGGTAAATCAGTCGCGGCATATCGGCTGTCAGTTTTTTGAGGCGATCGTGAAGAGGAAATCTGTCAGGTGTCAGAGATCGATGTGTCCTGTCAGCGTGTATCCGTCGCCACGCAGTTTGATCACAACGGTCTGGCTTGAGGATGAAGCGAGCGCGTCTATAAATGTCTCTTTATTGTCGAATACCTGTAGGCAGGCCAGCCCGTCGGCGTCCCATATTTCGAAGGTGTCGGCGTTGTTGACCTTGTCCGAGGCACTCGTCATCGTGTGCGCTTTCGTGTCGATGATGCATACAACGGGTCGTGGAGCAGTGCGATGCCCTTTGTCTTTGGTATCAGGAATAGGATCTGTTGTCTCTGGAGCCGACTCCGGAAAAAGAGTTACTGGCGTTTCGGCTGCAACGGAAAACATTAATGATCCGAGGAGGCATATAACCCCAAATAAGATGCGTTGCGTCATGCTTCTGTATTGTTTTATTATTACAGATGCGAATGTATCAGATTTTCAAGGATAGTCAGCAGATATAGACTTTAGTTTTTATTTAGTTTTTGTTTGGTGAAATTTTAGTTGGGGTTAAACATTAGAATATCAGAATTGTAGCGTGGGTGTTCTCGGGGCGATACTTATATGGCCAATGGCTGTTGGTAAGTATTCAAAGATTTTGAATAAGTGTGTCAACTAATGAAGGGTTGAGTTTTCCACACATTATTTTTTTTCCGATGGATGTGCGTCGGAATGTGATTGTAGATGCGTGGCGTCCGAACAGTTTACATTGATCTGATGGTCTGACTCCTGCTTTTATGAGAAAAATGGTGTGTAGTTCCTCTATGTTAATCCTTCCACTTGAAAGAGTGCGGATTTTTTTATCAAAATCGGGTGATACTTTTTTGATCAACTCATGAAGCTCGTCCCAAATCGGATCGTTGTCATTTAATGTCTTGTTCTGAGATATGGCATTCTTCAGTTTGGCATAGACCTCGGAACAAAGAATGCTTTCTGGAATTGAATACCGTTTTTTCGATAGTTGGTCTAGCGACCGGATATATTCATTCAATTCGTTTCGGTATTCTGTAATTTCTTGGTCATCGTTAATATTATCTTCCGATTGTGATGTATCGCCAGCGTGATGTGTGTTTGATGATTTTATTGAGCATGCTTTATTCAATAGATTAAGCCGATAGTTGACGTCAAGAAGATCTGTCTTCGATTTTTGATAGCGGTAACGAAGATACATAATCATACCAAACGCGCCCATCAATGCAGAGATGGTAACAGCCAGTATGATCGACAGTGTACGTTTTTTATTCTCAGCTTGCTGGCGCATTCTTTCGTGGAGCGAATAGTCATACATAGAGGCCTGAATAATTGCAGACTGTTGTTCGTGGGCATTGTAGTGGCTCTCCGTTATTTCAAGATACTTGTCAAAATAATAGTCAATGGAGTCTGGATCAAGATATTGCCTGACTTCTGGTTGCACAAGTATATAGTATGCGATACGTAGATTGTTCTCTGAGCCGGTTTGCAGCATTTCTTTAGCATATTGTGCAGCATCCTCGCCCCTGTGTAGCTTTAGGCATGATTTAGCAAGATATGCGAGTATGTAATTCACCTCATTGATTTCGGCCTGATCATGCAGTTTACTCAATATTTCGTAAGATTTCTGATAATTGTGACTCTCATATTGTAGAGTTCCAAGTTCCGACAGGGCTTCTATTGTATCCTTCGTGCTTGTATTCCGAGCAACGTTGAGTGCTTTAATATAGTGCTTTTCAGCCTCCCCGAAATTTCCTGTGCGCACCATTATGTTGCCAATGAGTGTTCTGTCGTATATTGAGCATATTGAGTCCCCGGTGTTCAGACTGTATTTCAACGCTGTTTCTGCAAACGGAAGCGCTTTTGAGTACATTCGCAGGTTCAACATTAACCGTGCTGTCTGACTGGCTATACTGGCTCGCAGAATGTTATTGTCTTCCGGGTCGTCGGAAATGCGGTCGAGTGCGTCGTGGAAGTATCGCAGTGCTGTGGGGTAGTCTCCGAGGTCGGAGTAGACGCGTCCGGCGTAGTAGAGCGCCTCCGCCATCTTCGGGGAGCGTCCGAAGTGGTTGATGACGTCGAGTATCAGGCTGTCGGATGTGTGTACAATGTAGGCCTTGTCACGAGCTTTGACAGTGAGGAAATTGTAGTAGTGCCGGTCATAGTCGCCGAGTGTCGCCGGGTCGATGGCAGCGAGCGAGTCGATGACAGCTTGCGGCCCGGTGTCGACGCTCAGCGTCAGGCGTTGCAGCCGCGGGTCGGATGGTTGCTGGCGGGTGCATCCGCAGGCAATGATCGCAATGGTGGTGATTATGAGTAGTAATGTGCGGTTCATGGCATTGATCCTCATGCCGCAAAGATAATCATTTATCCTCAATGCGCAAAACACGAGTCGCGGCCGTCCGCCGTCGATTCATCCGGTGGCCGGATCGCCCGGACGGCGACCGACATCTTCCGTAGCGATGTTGCTGTCGGGGGGAATACGAAGGCGGCGAGCCGGACGCTCCCTGATGGTGGGGGAGGCCGGCACGCCGCCGAATGTGTGATGTCGCTTTGCTGTGTCGCGTCAGTCGCGGCTGTTGCCGAAGAAGCGGAGCAGGTAGAGGAAGAGGTTGATGAAGTCGAGGTAGAGGCTCAGTGCGCCGAGTGTGGCGAGCTTGCCTGTGGCTTCAAAGGGCGATGTGGCGGCCCACTGTTTGATCTTCTGTGTGTCCCATGCGGTGAGGCCTACGAATATGAGCACTCCGAGACCGGAAATGATCCAGTCGAAGGTGGAGTTGGCCCAGAACATGTTGATCACCGCGCAGATGATCAGTCCGATCAGCGCCATTATCAGGAACGATCCCCAGCGTGTGAGGTCTTTGGTGGTGAAGAAGCCGTAGATGCTCATGGCGCCGAATGTTCCGGCGGTGATGAAGAATGTCTTGGCTATCGACACGTGGGTGTAGACGAGAAAGATGGGGAACAGTGCCAGACCGTTGATCACGGCGAAGAGGAAGAACAGGGCTGTGGCTGTCGATGACTGCATGCGGTTGATGCCGCCCGATATGGCGAAAACCAGCACGAGTTCGGCAATGAACAGTCCCCAGATCATCCATGAGTGCTGTGCGTAGAACGAGAGTACGGCCGGCGATCCGGCGCAGAAGAAGCTGACGAGGGCTGTGACGAGCAGTCCGAGGAACATTTTGAGATATACTCTCTTCATGACCTGCGACACACGGGTGTCCAGGGCGTCGACGGCCGGCTGACGGCCGCTGTTGTTGTTGAAATAGTCGGGATAGTTGTTCATATTCTTTTTGATATGTGTTGTTGTAGTTGTTTACATGCGTTCGGGCACCTTGATGCCGAGCAGATCCATGGATGTGCGGACGGTGTCGGCAGTCATGCGCGAGAGGGTGAGGCGCATAGCCCTGACGGCCGCGTCATCCTCCTTGAGTATAGAGCAGTCGTGATAGAACTGGTTGTATTCCTTAACCAGATCGTAGGTGTAGTTGGCAATCACCGCCGGGCTGTAGGATCGTCCGGCTTCTTCCACGGTGGCGGGGAAGTCGGCGAGGCGCTGTATCAGGGTGATCTCGCGTTCGCAGGGCTTCACTCCGAGATAGCCGTCGGTGGCCATGCCGGCTTCTGCGGCCTTGCGGAGCACCGAGCGGATGCGTGCGTAGGTGTATTGTATGAAGGGTCCGGTGTTGCCGTTGAAGTCGATCGATTCCTTGGGGTTGAATGTCATGTTCTTGCGCGGATCCACCTTGAGGAGGAAGTATTTGAGCGCTCCCATGCCGACGGTCTCGGCTATTTCGTCGATCTCCTCGGGGGTACAGCCGTCGAGTTTGCCGAGTTCGGCGCTGACCTGGCGTGCGGTAGCGACCATCTCCTCCATCAGATCGTCGGCGTCGACCACCGTGCCTTCGCGGCTCTTCATCTTGCCTTCGGGCAGCTCCACCATGCCGTAGGAGAAGTGCACGAGGTCTTTGCCCCACTTGAATCCGAGGCGGTCGAGCAGCAGCGATAGCACCTGGAAGTGGTAGTTCTGCTCGTTGCCGACGACGTAGATCATCCGGTCTATCGGATAGTCCTGATAGCGCAGCTTGGCGGTGCCGATGTCCTGTGTCATGTAGACCGATGTGCCGTCGGAGCGGAGCAGCAGCTTGTGGTCGAGTCCCTGGTCGGTGAGGTCGGCCCATACCGATCCGTCCTCCTTGCGATACATCTTGCCGTCTGCGAGTCCTTCGAGCACCTTCTCTTTGCCTTCGAGATAGGTCTGGCTTTCGTAGTAGATCTTGTCGAAGCCCACTCCCATGCGGTCGTAGGTCTGGTCGAATCCGTCGTAGACCCAGCGGTTCATCATCTCCCAGAGCCCGCGCACCTCGGGATCTTTTGCCTCCCAACGGCGGAGCATGGCGCGCGCCTCCTGCATCAGCGGCGATGCGGCTTCGGCCTCCTCCTTGGTCATCTGCTTCTGCTCCATGAGCTGGGCCACCTCGGCCTTGAAATGCTTGTCGAAGAGCACGTAGAAGTCGCCGATGAGATGGTCGCCCTTCTTGCCGGCTTTTTCGGGGGTGACGCCTTCTCCCCACTTCTGCCATGCGAGCATCGACTTGCATATGTGTATGCCGCGGTCGTTGACGATGTTGGTCTTCACCACACGGTTGCCGCAGGCGGCGAGTATCTGCGATATGCTCCATCCGAGGAGTATGTTGCGCAGGTGTCCGAGGTGAAGTGGCTTGTTGGTGTTGGGCGATGAATATTCCACCATCACGAGCGGGCTCTCGGGAGTGGCTTCCCTGATGCCGTAGCGGGGAGTGGCGGCTATATGCTCGAGTACGGTCGACCAGAATGCCGGCTCGATGACTATGTTGAGAAATCCTTTGATGACGTTGAAGCGGTCCACTGCCGGCTCGTTGTCGACCAGCCACTGGCCTATCTCAGCGCCGGTCTGTTCGGGGCTTTTGCGTGCGGCCTTGACTAAGGGAAACACCATAACGGTCAGGTTGCCTTCGAATTCCTTGCGTGTCGGCGCCGGTATGATCGATCCGGGCGCCGCGTCGAAGCCGTAGAGCTGTTTGACGGCCTTGGCCACAGCCTGGGCGATGATGCTGTCGATTGACATAATTATGAGGTTTTGTTGTTGAATTATCTACAAGAGTGCAAAGTTAATGATTATTTTGTTGCGAATGATGGATTTTTGCTAACTTTGCGGAATTGAACGTGATGTGTCAACATCCATTAATTCAGGTCGGCCATGTGCGGCCTCCGGGATTTATTCTTACAGTGGACACGATAATGACCAGTATAGCTATGATCAGGAGAATTATGACAGCGATATGCTGCATGGCCGTGGCCGTGGCGGCGTCGGCCATAGATTTCAACCCGGAAGAGCTTTACCGGCGGGGCACTCTGCCATGGTGGGGAGTCAGAGCCTCGGCGTCGGTGGCTTTCCCGCTTCACGTGAAGTATGCCCGCATACCGTTGGCGAGCGGAGCCATAGGTCCCGACATAAGCGTCGGCGGACTCTACCACATGCCTATACGCGAGCGGTGGTATCTGGAGCCCAACGTGGAGGTCTACTACAATCATCTCAAGACCACCGGCTCCATAAAGACCGAGCCGGCCGGAGTAGGCATAACCGAGGCCACGCTCGGTACTATCGGCATGCGTGTGCCTATATATTTCGGCTGGAGCCATACATGGCGCGGCCACCGATCGTTCAGGGTGTTCGCCGGCCCGCAGTTCGACTTCCGTTTCTACACCCACTTCAGCTGCGACGGCCCCACAAAGATATTCCAGGGCACCACAGCCCGCCCGCTCTACGGCGACTACGGCACCGACCTCGACGTCCGCGCCGGGCTCGGCTACATGTGGGGGCACTACTACGTCGGAGCATCGTTCAGCTACGGCATAGTGCGGCTGACCAAGAGCGACTTCGGAGTGAAGCGCGGCCGCCTGATATCGGCCACCGTGGGCTACGATTTCTGAGCGCGACATGACGTGAATCATGACGTGCTCCGGCATGTCGGAAATTTTTTCAGAAAAAACAGGGCGGCGATGTAACTTTTCGCCGCCCTGATGTGTCATAGGGGTGAACAGCTTTTTTCATACCCCGATTTTTACGGAATTGCGGATCGCGGCCGGAGAGGGCGCCATGGAACCTTCTCCGCCGCTCTGCAAGAGCGCGAAAATCAAAGCAAAAAATATCACTATCACTCTTATGATACGAATCAAACCTCTTGCAGCCGCTTTTCTGGCTGTCATCATCGCCACTCTCCCCGCCGCAGCCGTCATCAAAGTGACGCCCTCCGACAAGTATGTGACACGTGTGGTCACCTGCCCGGATTTCAACAAGCTCGTCACCAACACCTCTATCGACATTGAGTATACCGTAGGCCCCAAAAGCGTGAAGCTCTACGCTCCCGACAATCTCATTGACTACATGCAGGTGACGTCAACGCGCAAAACGCTCTCCGTCGCATGGAAAAACAACGGCGACCTCCTCATCAGCGGCCGCTGGACCGCCAAGATGATAGTCAGCGCTCCGGCCGGATCGGTCAACGAGTTCATTACCAATTCCTCCGGCGACGTTGTCATCAAGTCCAATCTCACCGGCGCAGTGAATTACTCCTTCATCACCAACTCCTCGGGCGACATAAAGCTGGGAGCGGTCGACGCCTCGAAAGCCGACGTGAAGCTCATCACCAACTCTTCGGGCGATGTGTCGGCCACAAGCGTTACAGGAGGCAATGTCACTCTCGGCAGCAACTCTTCGGGTGATGTGTCGGTCATTTCGGTCAAGGCTTCACAGTCGGCGTCGATGCTGGCCAATTCGAGCGGCGATGTCAAGGCCGGCAAAGTGCTGTCGGCGAGCATCTCGGTCGTGTCAACGTCGTCGGGCGACGTCAAGGCCGGCAACGTTTCGGCCGACAATGCCATAGTAGAGAGCCGTTCGAGCGGCGACGTCAGTGTCGACGATCTGATATCCGATGTGGTCACCGTGAGAGCCGTTTCGTCGGGCGACATTATAGTTGCCGGCAAAGGACGCACGGTGCAGATCACGTCGGGCAGCACCTCCGAAGTCAAGGCCAAGGGGTTCAAAGCCATGGACCTGACGGTGGAAGCGTCGTCGTCGGGCGAAGTGGAATGCTATGCCGTAAGAAAGCTGGATGCCACCTGCACAAGCACCATGGCCGAGATAAACTGCTATTCAAAGCCAGGGATGGTCACCAAGAGAGGTGCTTACACCGAAAACATCAAGACAGGCCGGTGAATCTCTCTCACGCCTGATCCGGAGTCGGCAGCCATCAGTATCATCACACCCGCATGGAAAGAGATCGTTTTGAAGAAGAAGCCCGACGTGTGCGGCCGCGCCTTGTCAGCGAGGCGCGCCGCCTGCTGGGCGATCCCGACGACGCTGACGATGCTGTGCAGGATGCGATGCTGAAGCTGTGGTTTTACCGCGAGCGTCTCGACGGCTACTCGTCGTTCGACGCCCCGGCCATAGTGACTGTCAGGCGTGTGTGTCTCAACCGCCTGAGGAGTCTGAGGCCTCACGCCGACATAAGCGAAGCCGAACGCACTCTTGACGGCGAAGCCGACGGCCGTGATTTCCAGGCACTGATGCAGGCCATCGACATGCTGCCCGGTGTGGAGCAGGCCGTATTGCGGATGCGGCATATCGACGGCATGGAAATTGAAGAGATAGCCTCCATATCATCATCCACTCCCGGGGCTGTGCGCACGGCTCTCTCGCGTGCGCGACGACGGGTCCGCCAACTTTATACACGAATCTATGACTGACATCAATATCAACGACATCGACCGACTGCTGCAGCGCTTTTTTGATGGTTTCACCACTATCGAGGAGGAGAAAGCGCTCGAGCGGTTCTATGCATCCAGCCCGCGTCTGCCGAGGCGTCTGGAGCGCTACCGCTCCATGTTCGGATGGTATGCCTCCGGCATGACCGCCCCGCTCCCGTCGGCGCGGCCGCGCCACAGGGCAGTGGTGTGGATCAGTTCGGTCGCAGCGGCTGCCGCAATGGCTCTTGTAAGCCTGAGCGCCATGCGCCATACATCGTCCGACAACATGATGATGGCCGGAGTCATGGCCGACTGCTCCTCGCTGACCGAAGAGGTCTACGTCATACGCGACGGTCACCGTGTGAACAACCCGGGAATTGTCGATGAAGAGATCGCGCGGACCATCATCGAAGTGGGGGAGATGGATCTCGAAGTGGAACTGCAACGGATAGAACTGTACGAAATACAATGAATACGAACATGAAAAGAACGATAATGTCGCTCGTGGCGTGTGTCGCGCTCTGCTTCGCCGCCTCAGCGCAGAAACAATGGCATCAGGATCTTATCAATACGGCCAGCGCGTCGCCGAGCGCCGACGTCAACGCCGTGGTCAACCGCGACAATATGACCGGACGTATCAAAAACGCACGCTACCGCATATATCTTCAGCCTGCATCGGCCGAAAACGTGCGTCGACGGCTTATCACTCATCAGAAGGAGGCCGGCATGTATTCGCTCGACTCCAAAAAACTGGTGATGAGCTTCGATGACGCCGGAGTGCGCACCAACTACAGCCTGTCGCTCAAAGGGCGCAAGCGTCTGTTGCTCATCTCGCAGCAGCCATCGTCGAGCGCGGTTGCCGACGACACTCAGTCGGTTTCGGTCTATTCATCTGACATCTCCGTAAGTGGTGAAAGCTACAACGAGATGCTCCGTCAGGCCGCCGAGGCGCGCAGACAGGCTGCCGAAGCCCACAGACAGGCTGCCGAAGCCCGGCGTCAGGCCGCCGAGGCGCGCAAAAAGGCCGGTGAACTGCGCCGTCAGTGGACGGCTAAAAAGGGTGTGTCGGTCAAGCGTAGCAATAATGCCGTCACTCTGATACAGAATGATCCGACGCCTTCGCAGAAGCAGGAGCTCAACAGCCTCGAGGAGTCGCTCCGCAAAGAGAGCGAGCGCCGGCGCCGGGAACTGCAATAAGAAGCACCCGAAGGACGGTGTGTCTCGCAGTGAGTGCTTTCTCACCATGAGGATAGATACTTTAGTGACTGAAAAAAATAGCTGACTGAGGTCAGCCGGAATTCTTGCCTTATTGGCGGCGTTGTGTCGGGTGACTCCGATGCAGCGCCGCTTTGCGTTTTGTTGATGTTGTTTAACATCTGTTATCTGATTTAGGGCGGTTTCCGATAAAACAATACATCGTTTCAGGTGTTATATATGGTTGAGAGAACATAGACGAGCGGCGAGTTCGTAGAGGTCTCCGTAATTCCATTGATCACAAAAACAAAACATTATTTATTGACGCGATGGAAAATAAAGGACAATTCAGCATGAAATCTCTGTTGCGCAAGGCCGGCGGAACCCGCAAGAAACGCCGTGCATGGCTTTCGATCATACTGGTGCTGCTCATAGTGGCGGCGGCGCTATGTTTCCTTCTGCGCCCCAAAACCCAGGAACCGCCTCTGCCGAAGGTGGAGGTGGAGACCGTCACCACTGGCGACGTAAATATCTACGGCGAGTATGTGGGCCGCATACGCGCCCAGCAGTTTGTAGAGATACATGCCCGTGTGGAGGGCTACCTCGAAAAGATGTGTTTCAAGGAAGGATCGCATATCGACAAGGGTCAGACACTCTTCATAATCGACCCGAAGGTGTATCAGGCTCACGTCAACAAGGCCCGTGCCATACTCAACAAGGCGCAGGCGCAGGCTCGCAAGGCCAAGCACGATCTCGACCGCATAACCCCACTGTATGCCCAGAACGCGGCCTCGCAGCTCGATCTCGACAATGCCACCGCCGCCTATGAGTCGGCCATGGCCGAGGTCACTGTGAGTCAGGCCGATCTCACACAGGCTGAGCTGACGCTGAGCTACACCCGGGTATCGTCGCCTATCGCCGGATATATATCCGAGCGTGTGGCCGATATAGGCACTCTTGTCGGTCCGTCGGGCGGCAAGTCGTTGCTGGCCACCGTGGTGAAAAGCGACACTGTTCGCGTTGACTTCTCCATGACCGCTCTCGACTATCTGCGAGGCAAAGACCGCAATGTGAATCTCGGCAGCAACGATCCTAACCGCAAATGGAATTCGTTTGTGACCGTGACGCTGGCCGACGGATCGCAGTATCCCTATCAGGGACTGGTGGATTTCGCTGATCCGCAGGTCGATCCCAAGACCGGAACATTCTCCGTGCGCGCAGAGATGCCCAACCCCGACCGCAGCCTGCTGCCGGGAGAGTTCACCAAAGTGAGGGTGCTGCTCGATGTGCGCGAGAACGCTGTGGAGATCCCCTACAAGGCTCTTGTGATAGAGAAAAACGGCGCTTACGTGTTTGTGGTGCGTCCCGACGGAGTTGTCGAGAAGCGCTTCGTGGAGATCGGTCCGCAGACAGGCAACAATATCATTGTGGAGCGCGGCCTCGCCAAGGGTGAGAAAATAGTGGTGGAGGGCTACCACAAGCTGTCGCACGGCATGAAGGTCGACGCCATCGTGGCGCCCGCCGACTCCGTGGCTGCATCTGTCAATGTCAATATGCCGGCCGACAGCGTGCCGGCGCCGGGAAAGGAGGGCTGATATGCGCAGGAATTTCTTTCTCGACCACCCCGTTTTCTCGATCGTAGTATCGATCGTGATATTCATCATCGGTCTTATAGGTCTGGTGATGCTCCCTGTCGACCAATATCCGCAGATCGTGCCACCGGTGGTGAAGATAACCGCCTCCTATCCGGGCGCCGACGCCATGACGGTCACGCAGGCTGTGGCCACACCTATCGAGCAGGAACTCAACGGCACTCCCGGCATGATATATATGTCGTCGTCAAGCTCCAATTCGGGCGGTTTTTCGGCTCTGGTGACGTTTGACATAGATGTCGATCCCGAGCTTGCGGCCGTGGATATACAGAACCGTATCAAGAAGGCCGAGGCGAGGCTTCCGGCCGAGGTGGTGCAGAACGGCATCTCGGTGTCGAAAGAGACGGCAAGCCGTCTGATGACAATCACCGTCATGAGCGATGATCCGAAGTTCGACGAGGTGTATCTGAGCAACTATACCACCCTTAATGTCATAGACCCGATACGCCGTATTCCGGGTGTAGGCAGTGTGGGCAGTGTCGGAGGCCGCTACTATGCAATGCAGATATGGGTCGAGCCCGATAAGCTCGCCAATCTCGGCCTGACGGTCAAGGATGTGCAGAATGCCCTGAAGGATCAGAACCGCGAGTCGGCCGCCGGAACACTCGGACAGGCGCCAATGACCGATATCGATGTGACCATGCCCATAATAGCCCGCGGCCGCCTGTCGACGGTCGAAGAGTTCGAGGATATCGTGCTGCGTGCTGATAACGACGGCTCGATGATACGTCTGCGTGATGTGGCCAGGGTGTCGCTTGAGGCCTCGAGCTATGCCACCGAGAGCGGTATCAACGGCGGCAATGCTGCTGTGATCAACATCAATATGCTCCCCGGCTCCAACGCCATGGAGGTGGCCGAGGCTGTAAAGCGCGAGATGGAGGTGATAGCCCGCAGCTTCCCTGCCGGCATAAGCTATGGCATACCGTTCGACATGACGACATATATCGAGCAGTCGATCCATCATGTCTACCGAACGTTTTTCGAGGCGCTGCTGCTGGTGATAGCCGTGGTGTTCCTGTCGCTTCAGAACTGGCGCGCCACACTGATACCTGTCATCGCCGTGCCGATCTCGCTCGTGGGCACATTCGGAGTGATGCTCATATTCGGCTTCTCGCTCAATATGCTGACCCTTCTCGGTCTGATACTCGCCATCGGCATAGTGGTCGACGACGCCATCGTGGTGGTGGAGAATGTGGATCGTATAATGAACGCCGAGAAGATATCGGCGTTTGAGGCTACCGCCAAGGCGATGAAAAACCTCGGGAGCGCTCTTGTGGCCATGTCGCTCGTGCTGTGCGCGGTATTCGTGCCGGTGAGCTTCCTGCCGGGCATCACCGGTCAGCTCTACCGACAGTTTACGGTGACGATCGCCGTGTCGGTGGTGATCTCTACGGTGGTGGCTCTGACTCTTTCGCCGGTGATGTGCGCCAAGCTGCTGCGTCCGTCGCATGGCCGCAAGGCAAAGATATTCCGTCGCATAAATGTGTGGCTTCTGCGCGGCAACCGTTTCTACGGACGCGCCATAGCGCGCACGCTTTCACATCCGCGCCGCATGTATGCCGCTTTCGGTCTGGCGCTGGTGTTTATCTATCTGATGAACTCTTTGATGCCACGCAGCTTCATGTCGCAGGACGACCAGGGCTACTTCAATGTGGAGCTTGAACTGCCTGAAGGAGCTACGATAGAGCGCACGCGTGAGGTGACCGAACGGGCCATGGACTATCTTCTCGCCGATCCCGACGTGGAGTATGTGCTCAACGTCACTGGCTCGTCGCCGCGCGTGGGATCCAATCAGGCGCATTCGCAGCTCACCGTCATACTCAAGCCGTGGGGCGAGCGCAAGTCGGGCGATATTGCCGAAGTGCGCAGCCGCGTGCACGACGCGCTGTCGGTCTACCCCGAGTGCAAGGTCTACGTGTTCTCCCCTTCGATCATTCCCGGTCTGGGAACATCGGGCGGATTCGAGATGGTGCTCGAGGCTCGTGCCGACGCTTCGTATGCCGATCTGCAGAGTGCCGTCGACACTCTTAAGCTCTATGCCTCGAAAGCAAGCGCCATCACCGATCTGTCGACATCGATGCAGGCCGACATACCGCAGCTCTACTTTGATGTGGACCGCGACAGAGCAAAGATGCTCGGCATCCCCGTGAGCGATATATTCTCCACGATGAAGGCCTTTACCGGATCGATATATGTCAATGACTTCAATATGTTCAACCGCATATACCGTGTCTACATACAGGCCGACGCGACCTACCGCGCACGGCGTGAGAACATCGGTCTGTTCTTTGTGAAGAGCGCCGACGGCACTATGGTGCCGGTGTCGTCGCTCGGCACATCGAGCTACACCACAGGACCCGGCACGATCGGGCGCTTCAATATGTTCAACGCCGCTACAGTGTCGGGCGAGGCCGCCCACGGCTACAGCACAGGCGAGGCCATGGATGCGCTCGAAGAGATAGTGCGCAAGCATCTGCCCGACAATATCGGAGTGGAGTGGAGCGGACTCTCCTATCAGCAGAAACATGAGAGCGGCAATACGGGTCTTGTGCTCGGACTGGTGTTTCTCTTCGTGTTTCTTTTCCTGGCGGCTCTGTATGAGAGCTGGTCGGTGCCTCTGGCGGTGATACTGTCGCTGCCGATAGCCGGTGTCGGAGCTTATCTCGGAATATGGATCTGCGGACTTGAAAACAATATCTACTTCCAGATCGGTCTGGTGATGCTGGTGGGTCTGGTGGCCAAGAATGCCATCCTGATCGTGGAGTTTGCCAAGGAGGAGACCGACCGTGGCGTGGATGCTGTCAAAGCGGCTCTCAATGCGGCCCGTCTGCGTTTCCGTCCGATTGTCATGACTTCGCTGGCGTTTATGCTTGGCCTTGTGCCGCTGGTGATCGCCTCAGGTCCCGGAGCGGGCGCCCGGCGCGACATCGGCACCGGTGTGTTCTTCGGCATGGGAGTGGCCATAACTGTCGGCATAGTGTTCGTGCCGTTCTTCTTCGTGGCTGTCAACCGGCTTTTCAACCGTCGGCGCGCCGCGGTGAAGGGTGTGAAATAATTTCAACTGATTTTTGAAGGTTACTTATGATGAAATATATTGTTACGACGGTCGTTGCTGCGGCTATGCTTGCCGCCTCATCATGCTCCGGCACCAGGAATCTTGCCAACCCCCGGCTTGACATGCCTGAGGCATACGTGGCGGGCGATACGGCCGCAGTCGACTCGCAGTCGATAGCCGATATCAGCTGGTGGGAGTTCTATGCCGATTCCACGCTGACGAAGATAATGAGAATAGCGCTCGACAATAATCGCGATATCCTCAAGGCCGCCGCCCGTGTGGAGCAGGCGCGCCATCTCTATGGCGTGGCTGTGGCCGAGATGTGGCCTAAGGTGGGTGTAGATGTGGGTTACAGTTACGAAACCAACAAGTACAATGGCGGAGAGCTGAAAAAGGATCCGGAGCATGATCTGAAGCTGCCGATCACGTGGGAAGTGAATCTCTGGGGATCAATGATCCACGCCAAGGACGCCGGCAAAGCGCGCTATGCGGCCTCGGTGGAGGACTACCGCGCAATGCGCATGACGGTGATAGCCGAGGTGGCTACGGCTTATTTCAGGCTGCTGTCGCTCGAAAACGAGCTTGAGATCGTCAGGCGTACTCTGCTGACGCGTCAGGAATCGCTTGAGCAGGCTCGCCTGAGGTTTGAGGGCGGACTGACATCCGAAACCGTCTATCAGCAGGCAAAGGTGGAGTATTCGACAACGGCCTCGCTCGTGCCCGCGCTTGAACTGCAGGTGGCCGCCATGCGCAACACTCTGACAACTCTGATGGGAGAATATCCTCACGAGGTGTTCGATCGTCGGAATACGCTTTTCGGCGCCGAGATGCCGGCCGGGCTTCCGGCCGGAGTTCCCTCCGATCTGCTACGCCGTCGTCCCGACCTGCGCGCGGCCGAGATGCGTCTGAAGGCGGCTATGGCCGACGTGGGTGTTAGCTATGCCGACCGTTTTCCGTCGCTGCGCATCGGGTTTACTCCCGGCTTGGAGAACGACGGGCTGAAGGATTTCTTCAAGTCGCCCTTCACTTATACTCTCGCACAGATCACAGGTCCGATATTTGATTTCGGACGCAAGAAGCGCAAATATCAGGCTATGATAGCCGCCTACGACCAGAGTCGCCTCGACTATGAGAAGGCTGTGATAGGTGCTTTTACAGAGGTTAATACCTCCATTGTGGCCTACAATAAGTATCACGACAACTATCGTGTGAAGGTGGATCTCCGCGATGCGGCCGCCAAATATGTGAAGCTCGCGTGGCTGCAATACCGTGGCGGCACACTCAACTACATTGACGTGCTCGACGCGCAGCGCCGTTATTTCGAGGCGCAGATAGGTGTCAGCAATGCTCTGCGCGACGAATATCTGGCGCTGATCAATCTCTACAAGGCGCTCGGCGGGGGCTGGAGCTGATGTTATTGCCGGTGAGTATGTATCCCGGCTACGGGCTGCTGATCCCGGTCATCCCTATGGACAGGGCGCTGTGTCGGCTTTATTATCGACACAGCGCCTTGTCTATGGGCCGGAGATACGGCCTGCTATGGTGTGATATGCTATTTATGGGTCAGGCAATCGTTGCCGGATCACTCGGCTGCGAGAATCGAGGGGGCGGTGTAGGTGCGTGCCGCCAGTTCCTGATCGAGCATGTAGAGTCCCATGCCGTTGTCGCCCACGAGCTTGAATTTGTCGATGAGCGTGCGGCAGTTGTCCTCCTCTTCAACCTGCTCGGAGACGAACCATGCCAGACGGTCGCGTGTGGCGTAGTCTTTTTCCTGTTCGGCAAGGGCGAACAGATCGTTGATCAGAGCCGTCACCTTGTTTTCATGCTGCAGGGTGTGTTCGAAGGCAGCCAGAGGCGATGCCCACTCTGTCGGCACTGCGTCGATCGGTTTGAGCACCACGCGTCCGCCGCGCTGGTTGATGTAGTTCATGAATATCTGTGCATGAGCCTGTTCTTCCTTGAACTGTATGGCAAACCAGTTGGCAATGCCGTTGCGTCCTTCGGCCTGGAAGTGCATCGACATGGAGAGATACAGGTAGGCCGACCAGAGTTCGGCGTTGATCTGGGCGTTGAGTGCGTCCTGGATTTTGTTGTTGAGCATTTTTTTGCGAGTTACTTATATGTTGAAGATTAAATGCTATATCGTTAGCGAAGTTCATGCATCGTGGCGTCTTACCGGCGTTTGCCGCCTCCTCCACGCCGCTGCTGCTCGCGGAGCATGGCCTGCTGCTGTTTCTGCGCTTCCTCGAGCTTTGTGGCCCAGAATCCTTTCTTGCGGGGCTTCTTGGCATTCTCGCGCATGGTGGCGCGCACCTTCTCTTCGTCGACAAACTTGCGGAACAGGTAGGTCTGCAGAATGGTGATGAGCAGGAAGAGGAAATAGTAGCAGCTGAGTCCGGCGGCGTAGTTGTTGAAGAAGAACAGGAACATCACCGGCATCAGATACATCATCCATTTCATGCCGGGCATGGAGTTGCCTCCGGGCTGCGACTGCATGTTGAGATGGGTATAGATGATATTGACCACGGTCATCAGCAGGCAGAAGAGGCTGATGTGGTTGCCGAAGGTGGAGGAGATGAACGGTATGTTGGAGGTCCAGCTCACTATGGCGTCGGGCGCCGAGAGGTCTTTGGCCCAGAGGAACGGCTCGCCGCGCAGCTCTATGGCCGAGGGGAAGAAGTTGAACATCGCCACGAGTATCGGCAGCTGCAGCAGCATGGGCAGACATCCCGACATGGGGTTGGCGCCGGCGCGGCTGTAGAGAGCCATAGACTCCTGCTGGCGCTTCATGGCGTTCTCCTGTCCGGGCCATTTGTCGTTGATCTCCTTGATTTCAGGCGCGAGAACTCTCATCTTGGCCTGCGACATGAAACTTTTGTAGGTGAAGGGGAAGAGTATGATCTTGATGAACAAGGTCAGGAGCAGGATTATAATGCCGTAGTTGCTTATAAATCCGCCGAGGAATGTAAATACGGGGATGATTATAAGGGTGTTGATCCATCTGAAGAGCGCCCATCCGAGCGGTATGAGGTTGGTCAGGTGGAGGTTCTGTCCGGGATTGATGTCATTCTGCAGGTCGGAGAGGAGCGGATAGAGGTTGGGTCCGAAGAAGAATGTGAATCCTGCCGGAGAGGGCTGTGCCGAAGAGTATTCGAGGGTGGCCTGTGTATCCATCTCCTTGATATAGTCGGGGTTGTCGTCGAGTTTCTCGCTGTCGACTATAGCGGTGGTGAAGTAGGAGTCGGGGACTATGAGCGAAGTGAAGAACTGATTTTTGTAGGCGATCCATTTCACGCGTTCGTTCACCTCTTTGCGCTCGGTGCTTCCCTCGCTGAGATTCTCCACATCGCCGTTGGCAAACATGTAGTAGAGTGCGCTGTTGCGTTCCTCAAACACGCGTCCGGCTTCGTCGCGGCGCATCTTCTGATGCCAGTTGAAGTCGATCGATGCCACGCTCGGCGGTATGATCTGCTGCATGCGCTCCTGCACGATCTCCATGCGGGCTGTATAGCCTTTGGCCGGGAGTGTATAGCGGAGTCCCCAGCGGGCGCCGTCGCCGAGATCGAGCATCATGGTCACGGCTGAGTCACCTTCGGCTACGGGAGTGAAGTAGAACTCGCGTGTGTCGAGCCGCTGTGTGGCGGTGGTGAGCATGAAGCTGTAGCCGTCGGTGGCCGGATCCATCAGCGTGAGCGCTGTGGAGTCGTAGCTCTTGTAGTTGTTGAGCCATGCTTTGCTGATAGCGCCTCCTTTGGTGGATATCTCGAGGGTGACGTCGTGGTTGCTGAGTGTGACGGTGCTCTCCTTTCCCTTGAGGTAGCGTGCGAAGCCCTGATAGCGTGCGACGGCGGCCATTGACTGTTTCAGGTTGCTGACGGCGGCTGCGGCTGTCTGCTGCGGTATGCCGTCGTAGCGTGCGGCGATGATGTCGGCAGCCGCTACCGGTCCGAAATCGGTGTCGACGGTGCCGCCGATAGCTCCTTCGGGCGAGAGTGTCAGGTGGGCTTCACGGGCGTCGAGTGTGTAGGCTCCGGTGAGTGAGTCGGCTGTGCCGAAGCGTCGGATTGTGGATGCTATAGTAGCGCGTTCGGCCGCGCTTACGCTGTCGAGTGTCAGCACCTGTGCGGCCTGTGCGGCTTCGAGCCTTGCGGCCTCCTGCTGTTCGGCGATCTCGCGCTGTCGGGCAAGCTCCTCTTCGGAGGGTTTGTTGAGCCACATGAAGCCGAATATCACGGCTCCCATGAGCAGCATTCCCAGTAGGGTGTTTTTGTCCATCTGTATGTGTTAGTGTTGTGATTTATTGTTTATCGGTGTTTTTTTCTGCGGCATATCCGGCAGCGGCCTTCACGAAGTCGACGAAGAGTGGACTGGGGTTGAGCACCGTGCTGGAGTATTCGGGGTGATACTGCGTGCCGACAAACCACCGCAGCGAGGGTATTTCGACCACTTCTACAAGTCCGGAGGCGGGGTTTTCGCCTACGCATGACAGTCCGGCCTGTTCGAAGCGTGTGCGGTAGGTGCTGTTGAATTCATAGCGGTGGCGGTGACGCTCTCTGATGTCGGTGGCGCCGTAGGCTGCCGCGGCGTGCGATCCGGGCTTGAGGCGGCAGTCGTAGGCTCCGAGCCTCATGGTGCCGCCCATGTTGCTGATATGCTTTTGCTCCTCCATGATGTCGATGACGTTGTCGGGGGTTTCGGGGTTCATCTCGGTGGAGTTGGCCTGCTGAAGTCCGAGTACGTTGCGGGCGTATTCGATGACCATACACTGCATACCGAGGCATATTCCGAGCGTGGGTATGTCGTGCTCACGAAGCCATTTGAGCGCTGAGAATTTGCCTTCGATGCCGCGCTGTCCGAATCCGGGGGCTATGATCACTCCGTCCATTCCCGACAGAAGCTGTTCGGCGTTGTTGTCGTCGAGTTGTTCGGAGTGGATGTATGTCAGGTTGAGTTTCAGGTCGTTGTAGGTGGCGGCGTGTACGAGTGCTTCGGATATTGATTTGTAGGCATCCTGAAGTTCCACGTATTTGCCCACGAGGCCTATTTTGACTTCGCGCGAGGCGTTGTGCAGACGGTCGAGGAAGCTGCGCCATCGTGTCAGGTCGGGTTCGCCCTTTACGGTCTGTCCGGTAAGGCGCATCACGATCTCGTCGAGGTGCTGCGAATGTAGCATCAGCGGCACGTCGTAGATCGAGGGGCAGTCCATCGACTGGATCACGGCGTCGGAAGCTACGTTGCAGAATTGTGCTATCTTGACTCTCATCTGTGCCGGGACGTCCTTTTCGGTTCGGAGCACAAGTATGTCGGGCTGTATGCCGAGCTGCTGCAGCTGCTTGACAGAGTGTTGGGTGGGTTTTGTCTTGAGTTCTTTGGCCGCGTGGAGGTAGGGCACGTAGGTGAGGTGCACCGTCACGCTGTCGCGTCCAAGCTCCCAGCGGAGCTGTCTGACGCTTTCCAGAAACGGGAGCGACTCTATGTCGCCCACGGTGCCTCCGATCTCGGTGATGACGTAGTCGTATTGGCCGGTTTCGCCAAGGATCTTGATGTCGCGCTTGATCTCGTCGGTGATATGCGGTATGATCTGCACTGTCTTGCCAAGATAGTCGCCACGGCGCTCCTTGTCGATGACGCTCTGGAAAATGCGGCCTGATGTGACGTTGTTGGCCCGTGAGGTGCGCATGTTGGTGAAGCGCTCGTAGTGACCAAGGTCGAGGTCTGTTTCCTGTCCGTCCTCTGTCACGTAGCATTCGCCGTGTTCGTAGGGATTGAGTGTGCCAGGATCTACGTTGTAATATGGGTCGAATTTCTGTATCGTGACGCGATATCCACGTGCTTCAAGCAGGCAGGCGAGCGATGCGGCGACAATGCCTTTGCCGAGCGACGACACCACTCCTCCTGTAACGAAAATATACTTTGTTTCCACCTTCGGATGTTGTTGAAATTACAAAGATGCAAAGTTACTAATTTTTCTGTTGCATCGGCAAAAAAAATCAGGTGTCCACTCTTTGGAACCAGCGTCAGCCGGCGGTCAGTTCGCCGCATATCGAGCATGCGAAGTGGTCGGCCACTTCGGCTGAGTCGAGTCCGAGTCCGAAGAGATACATCAGTTTGGTTATGGCGGCCTCGCAGGTGATGTCGTGGCCGGCCACGGCTCCGGCGGCCATGAGGGCGTCGGCGGCGGCATATCGGTGGTGTACGGCTCCGTTGATGCATTGTGTGACGTTGACCACAACGGTGCCGCGCTCTATGGCTTCGCGCACAGCTTCGGCAAACCATGGCGCAGTCGGGGCGTTGCCCGCTCCGAAGGTCTTGAGTACCACTCCGCGTATGCCGGGAGTGGCGAGCTGGTGGCGCAGTGTCTGCTCTGTGATGCCCGGGAAGAGGTCGATGAACATCACGCGGCGGTCCATGGCGTAGTGGGTGTGGAGCGGCCGGCGTTCGGCAGTGCGGTAGAGGGCGTCGAGGTTGAAGTGGATGCCGAGTCCTATCTGTGCCAGGGGCGGATAGTTGTTGCTTTTGAATGCGTTGAAGTTGTCGGCGCTGATCTTTGTGGCGCGGTTGCCGCGCCAGAGATAGTTCTCGAAGAGTATGGCCACTTCCTGTACCATCGGTCGGCCGTCGGGGGTGGTGGCTGCCGCTATCTGCACTGCTGTGATGAGGTTTTCCTCGCCGTCGGTGCGCACCTCGCCTATGGGGAGCTGCGATCCGGTGATGATGACCGGTTTGGCGAGATTCTCAAGCATGAACGACAGGGCGGAGGCCGTGTAGGCCATGGTGTCGGTGCCGTGGAGCACCACGAAGCCGTCGTAGGCGCGGTAGTTGTCGTGGATAGTCCGGGCGATGGATCCCCAGTGGTCGGGATCCATGTCGCTCGAATCTATGGGATGGTCAAATGAAACGTTGTCGATCTCGTAGTTGAGCATACGCAGTTTGGGCACGTTGTCGATCAGATGGTCGAAGTCAAACGGCTCAAGGGTGAGCGTCGTGGGGTTTTCGATCATCCCGATGGTGCCTCCGGTGTAGATCAGCAGTATGCGTGGACGGTTCTGTTCCATTCGGTTTATTTCACTTGTGCTCCGGCTACCACCGGTCCGGTCGGGCCGATCACGACGAGGCTGCCGTCGGCGTTTTCGGCCGAGAGTATCATGCCCTGGCTTTCGATGCCTTTGAGTTTGCGCGGCGGCAGGTTGGCGATGAAGCACACCTGCTTGCCCACCAGATCCTCGGGCGCGTAATGCTTGGCGATGCCGCTGACTATGGTGCGTCCGCCGAGCCCGTCGTCAATGGTGAATCTGAGCAGTTTGTCGGCTTTGGGCACTTTTACGCACTCCTTGACGGTGCCTACGCGTATGTCGGCTTTCATGAATGTGTCGAAGTCCACATCGGGCGCCTGCGGTTCGGCCTTGAAGCCTTTGAGCTGGTTGGCGCGCTTGATGTCGTCGAGTTTCTTGAGCTGCGCGGCTATGACGGAGTCGTCGATCTTCTCGAAGAGCAGCTGCGGGGTGGCTATCTCGATTCCGGCCGGCACGAGGTCGAATGTGCCGATCATATCCCAGCTGAGTCTGTCGAGGCGGAGCATCGAGGCGATCGATGCCGATGCGAAGGGCAGGAACGGCTCGAAGGCCACAGCAAGGTTGGCGCATATCTGAAGCGCGAGGTTGAGCACTGTGGCTGTGCGCTGTTCGTCGGTCTTGGCGGTCTTCCACGGTTCGGTTTCCTGCAGGTAGCGGTTGCCGATCCGGGCTATCTCCATGGCTTCCTTAAGCGCTTCGCGGAAGTGGAATGTGTCGAGTGCTTCGTCAAGACGGCGGCGTGTCTGACGTATCTCCTCCATCATGGCGCGGTCGGTGTCGTTGGGTTCCCCGGCTGCGGGCACCATCCCTCCGAAGTATTTGTGGGTGAGCACTGCGGCGCGGTTGACGAAGTTGCCGAGTATGGCCACGAGTTCGTTGTTGTTGCGTGCCTGGAAGTCGGCCCATGTGAAGTCGTTGTCCTTTGTTTCGGGCGCGTTGGCTGTCAGCACGTAGCGGAGCACGTCCTGTTTGCCGGGGAATTCGCGCAGATACTCGTGGAGCCAGATGGCCCAGTTGCGCGAGGTGGAAATCTTGTCGCCCTCAAGGTTGAGAAATTCGTTGGCAGGCACGTTGTCGGGTAGCTGGAATCCGTCGCCGTAGGCCATGAGCATGGCGGGGAACACGATGCAGTGGAACACGATGTTGTCCTTGCCTATGAAGTTGATGATGCGCGTTTCTGGATCTTTCCACCATTTCTCCCAGCTGTCGGGCAGTATCTCCTTGGTGTTGGATATGTAGCCTATGGGAGCGTCGAACCACACGTAGAGCACCTTGCCTTCGGCGCCTTCGACCGGCACGGGCACGCCCCATTTGAGGTCGCGGCTGACGGCTCTGGGCTGCAGACCCATGTCGAGCCATGACTTGCATTGTCCGGCCACGTTAGGCTTCCATTCCGGGTGTTCGTCGAGTATCCAGTGGCGCAGCCGCTCCTCATACTTGTTGAGGGGGAGATACCAGTGGGTGGTTTCGCGCCAGCTGACCGGTGCGGATGTCAGGCGCGAGTACGGATCGATCAGCTCGGTGGCTGAGAGTGATGTGCCGCAGGCCTCGCACTGGTCGCCGTAGGCCTGTTTTCCGCAGTGGGGGCATGTGCCGCCTACGTAGCGGTCGGCCAGAAATTCACCGGCTTCGGCGTCGTAGGGCTGCATGGATGTCTGCACCTCGAAACAGCCGTTGTCATACAGGCGGCGGAAAAATTCGGAGGCGGTGCGGGCGTGGATGTCGCTCGTGGTGCGCGAATACACGTCGAACGTGATGCCAAGCTCCTTCATCGAGTCGCGGATTATGGCATGATAGCGGTCGACGATATCCTGCGGCGTTACGCCCTCTTCGCGTGCCTTGATGGTGATGGGCACTCCGTGCTCGTCGCTTCCTCCCACCATCACCACTTCCTGCCCCTTCAGGCGGAGGTAGCGGGCGTAGATGTCGGCCGGCACGTACACGCCGGCGAGGTGACCGATATGCACCGGTCCGTTGGCGTAGGGGAGCGCGGTGGTGATGAGTGTGCGTTTGAAATTCTTTTCCATTATGTCTGATATGACTTGTTTTTCTGTGAAATGTTGTAGTGTGGTTACGGGTCGGATCAGGGGTGCAACTCCACGATGAAGCGTGCTCCGTGGACATACTCCTCGTCGAGGCGTACAGTGCCGTTCATGCGCGCGGCTGTCACGGCGCAGATGGGGAGTCCGAGCCCGTCGCCACCGGTGAGGTCACGCACCTGCGCGAACGGTTTGAAGAGGTCGGCTCTCGCTTCCGGGGCTATTCCGGGGCCGCTGTCAGTGACGATGAACTGTATGTTGTGCGGGCCGCGCTTTTTGAATTCGAGTGTGATCTTGCCTCCTGCGGGGGTGTATTCGGCTGCGTTGGAGAGCAGATGGTCGATGATGCCGGCGAGCGCTTCGGCGTTGATGCGCGCGCTCATCTTGGGGGCGTTGACCGATAGCGTCACCTCGGGGCGCAGAAGCGGTTCGACACGCGCGGCTGCTTCCTGACAGAAGTCGGCCACGTTGACCTCTTCGGTGGGGAGCGGCTGGTCGATGGCGTTCTCCTGGTCGGAGAGGGTCTGTATATGCTCGGCAAAGCCTTTCAGAGCCTTGACGGCCGGCAGATTCTGCGGCAGGGTGTCGAGAGTCGGAGCCATCTGCGACGATATGTTGGCTATGAAACGGCTCTTCATCTCATTGTTGGCTTTGGCGGTGTTGATGGCTTTTTTCTGCCGTTTGGTGGTGGCGATATAGCGCACGAGGCTGATGCCGAGCATCACGAGCGCCACGGCGAGCAGTGCCGCCAGTGCTATGAGCCCGACTATTATGGCTGTCTTTGCTGTAAGCGATGAGTCGCGCTCCTCGATGGTCTGCTTCGCGGCCTCGTAGTCGGCGTTGAGCCGTGCGTATTCAGCGGCGGCTCTGACTTTGCCTATGCTGTCGCTCCATGCGAGATATTTCTCGTATGATCGTGCGAGCATCCGCGCATTGTTGGTGCGTGTGGCGGTCTGTATTATTGTCTTGTAGCATTCGTCGGCCTTGTCGTAGTTGTTGTCGTTGAGATACAGCGCTATGAGCTGGTTGATTGCCTGATCGCCTTTGTCGGGCTGTCCGAATGTGTAGTAGAAGTTGGCTTCGGTGGTCAGCAGATCCTTGTCGGTTTCGGGATTTTTCTCGTCCTGTGCCCACTGTCGCATTCTGGCGAGCTGTTCGCGCGCTTTTTCTACATTTTTAAGCTTCATGTACATGCGGTGGCGTTCGCGTGCTATCGGGTAGTGGAGTCCGGGACGCTGTTTTCCCTGCTCGGTCTCGGCTGCGGAGAGCACGGCTTCGGCGCCCATGAGTGTTTCAAACGCTTCCCTGTAGTAGTTCTCACGATGGTATAGCGCGCTGACGTTGACAGCGGCCGGCACGGCCTTGTCGGCGTTCTGCTCCTTGGCAAATGCTTCGTAGGCTTTGAGATAGTGGTAGCGGGCCTTGACATACTCTTTCTGCTCAAGCGCGGCGTCGGCCTCGCGCTGCAGGTTGTCGCCGCGGCTCTGTGCGGCAAGGGGGAGCCAGCCGCAGATGATAGTCATCGCTACAATGGCAAGATAAGATTTCATATCCGAATCGATTGTTTTGTCTGAATGTTTGTGTCAATAATGGGGTGGTCGGGAGGTCTGTGCCCTGATCCGACATCAGTTTCGTGTAAAGTTATTGCAAAGTTAGGGCAAACTCCCCATGTTTCAAAAAATCGTGGTGGTGATTTTTGCAAAGCGTCTTGAAATTGGCTAATTTTGCCTCCGAATAACAAACGGAATAACAAAAAAAATTACAACAACGACTATGAAAGTGCTTAACATCATTGTTGCAGCCGCCGCTTCGATGGCGCTGATGGCTGCATGCTCTTCAAAGACCGGATCGGCCGCCGCAGAGGCATCGCAGAACGATACCGTGGCTGTAGCTGCTCCCGCTGAGGCTGTGATCGAGGTTGCCGCAGGCGACACCGCTCTCTCTTTCTCGACTCCGCTCGCAGTGATCGACTTCAACGCCACATGGTGCGGCCCGTGCCAGCAGTTCAAGCCTGTATTCCACAAGGTGGCTGCCAAATATGCCGACCGTATAACATTCTTCTCGGTCGATACCGATTCGTGCCCCGCGCTCGCAGCGCAGTATCAGGCGCAGTCCATCCCGCAGATCACGGCTATCAGCGCCGACTCTGTGGTGGCCAACCAGATCGGCTCGATGTCGGAGGCTGACTTCACAGCCTACATTGAGTCGCTGCTTCAGTAAGCCGACGATTCGCGACAATACTAAAAACGCTTCCTGTACAGAGTTGTGTACGGGAAGCGTTTTTTCATGACGTCAGCGGGCTTTTATAGGCTGATGGAGACCCCGGCGTTGATGCATCGGGGGAGAGCCGGGCCGTAAATATAGCCAGAGTCACGGTTGACACCGGAGTCGAAATCGTTCTGATAGGAGTTGAAAATGTTGCTGACTCCGGCCGAAACATCGAGATTCACGCGGTTGAAAAGCTTGAAATTGTAAGTGAGTTTGACCGATGCGTCGAAAAACGACTGTGTGCGCACTGCCAGATCCACATCCGTGCCCGATCCCTCCATATGCTGTACGGTCATGGGGCCTGTGCCGGTGGCGTTGAATGTGGCCGTAAGCCGATGGGTTATTTCCCAGTTGGCGGTGATATATCCGTAGATGTCAGGCGTGCGGAACATTTTTTTCTCAGCCGGCACGGCAGGGTTGTCGCTCCACTGTTCGGGTTTCTTGTAGCGGCTGCTTTGCAGAGTGATGCCGCCCTGCATGTCGAAATGGTTGGAGAAAAATGCCTTGGCTTCAAGATTCATGCCCATTACGCGCGCTCCGCTGCCATTGTAGCGTTCGAGCACGGCGTTGCCCGCGGCGTCGGTCCCTTCGAGCTGTCGTAGGGCGAACACATCACGCAGGTCGGTGAAGAATGCCTCGACGAGCAGATTGGTCTGCACGTTGCCGAAACGGTGGTAGAGGTCGGCCGAGAGGCTCACGCTCTGCGAGCTTTCCTGCTTGAGGCCTGGTGCAAGCACGGTGACGACACGTTCGCCGCCTACGATTGCCACGTGGAAGTCTTCGTCGTAGGCCTGCGGCGAGCGGAAGCCGGTGGAGTAGGATGCTCTGAAATTCATGTTTGACGACGGGTTGAAGCGTATGTTGAGTCGGGGCGATATTATGGGGTCGTGGATCAGCGAGTGCTTGTCGACACGGGCGCTGGCCAGAAAGCCCCATCGCTCGTCGCGCCATTCGTTCTGCAGATAGCCGCTGTAGATGCGAACGCACTGCTTCACGTTGTGGTCATAGCCGAGGGTGACATCATGCAGGCGGTTGAAGGAGTACTCCGTGCCCGCCACGAGCTTGGCCGGCATGAAGAGGAAGCGGTCCATCGAGTGGGTCCACTGACCTCCGGCGGTGATAACCAGGTCGGAGGTGCGTCCGTAGGCGTCGGGATCCATTTCAGATCCGTAGTAGCTCTGACGTCGGGTGTTCTGGCTGGCGGCGAACACCGACAGGTGGTCGCGGCGGTCGCGCAGCCAGAGGTCGAAGGTGGCTTCTCCGGCGTGGATGTTGTGGTCGGTCTGTTCGGCTATCATCGCCATATGGGGCGGAAGCTTGAGATTGTCGCCTCCGCGGCGGTATTCGTGGGTATTGTGATATTCGACGGTGAGCTTGCTGATGTCGGAAGTGCGGAAGAAGCTGCGCGCTCCGAGTGTCTGTGTCTTGAGCTGTGCCACTTCGGTGAATCCGTCGCCGTTGTGGTCATATCCGTCGCGGTGGCGGCTCTGTCCGTAGATGAATAGCCCCGCAAGGCCGTTGTCGGTGACCACCGATGCGTTGAGGGTGGTGTTGTTGTCAAACGATCCCGAGGGGCCGATCGACGTCAGCTGGTGCGATACCTGTGCGGAGTTGGTCATCGGATCTTTGGTGATGATGTTGATGGTGCCTCCTATGGCCGATGAGCCGAAGAGCGCCGATCCGCCTCCGCGCATCACCTCCACGCGGTCGATCATGTTGGCCGGTATCTGTTCGAGCCCGTAGACTCCGGTCAGAGCCGAGAATACGGGGCGGGAGTTCATGAGTATCTGCGAGTAGTGTCCGTCGAGTCCGTTGATGCGCACCTGCGTGAAGCCGCAGTTCTGGCAGTCGTTCTCCACGCGCACTCCGGGCTGGAAGTCGAGTCCGTCGGCGAGTGAGCACGCCCCGAGCCGCTGGAACATTGAGCCGTTGATCACGTTGACGAGCGATGGGCTCTCACGGCGGAGCGTTTCGCTCTTCGATGAGGTGACCACCACCTGGTCGAGCATGAACGCGTCGGGGGCGAGATCGAAATTGACTTCTACTGTCCGCCGCGGCTCTACAGATGTTTCAAGCCGTGTGGTGACGTATCCGGTGCAGCTTGCCTCAAGTGTGTATTCTCCGGGCTTGAGATCGCGGAATATATAGTGACCCGATGCGTCGGTAACGGTGGCGAGGCTCGTGCCGAGGATTCTTATGACGCAGCCCGGCATGTGTTCGCCGCTCTCGGTGTCGAGCACGTGGCCGCCTATGTTTGCGTCGGTTGTCTTACTGTTTTGTGCTGATATGCAGGAGATGCCGATGGTGTATGCCATCAGCGCGATGATGATTCGTCTGGTCATTTGTGAAACTGTTGATGATGTGGAATTTTGCAATAGGGTCGCAGTGGCCGCGGGCAGTTTCACGAAACGGTCGGAAATGCCTTGTGGTCAAGTGCGGGTATGTGTGGGGATCATCATCAGCAGCAGGGTGGTCCGCGCAGTTTTGCGCTGAGATGGCCGGCGTATGGCGTCGTGGCGTCATAATGGCCTACGATTAAGGCGTATTGTATTGGAGCGGCATCGGACGGATCCGCGCATGGCGTGTCGGCCGAAGAGGCCGTGAGGTTGAGTGATGCTATGAGGTCAAGCTCATTCGCCGTATGGGTATGGTGTGAAGATGATGTGTAGGGATGGGAGTGTGCCACCAGCCGTCCTCCGGAGAGCAGATGATAGTGTGTGAACACGGTGTTCGAAAACATAAAGTTGACGAACACAAGCAGCAACGCGGCGGAAAATATCTTCGCAGCTTTTCTCTTCACGCTGCAAAGTTACCAAGAATCCGCGAAATACGAAAAAACGCGGGTGAATGGTCTATGATACGTGATAAATGTTGTGTGGGACGGTGGTGTCATGATGTATGCGTGGAGTGGTTGCGGATCGGTGTTTCTATGTCGAGGTCGTTACGCGATTTTAGCAGGTGGTGATTTTTTGTTAATTTTGCGGCACAGGGATTCATGACCAGTATTATGATAAAGTATTTGCTTATGGCATTGCTGTGGATAGCAGCGCCATGTGCCAGTTCGCAGACCATATTCGAGTATCATCGTTCGACTTACGACGTATTGCGGTTTGAAACGATCGCCGGCCGGTCCGGCGAGTGTCGTTTGTTGAAGCCTTCGTCGGGAAATAAGCCTTATGGCTATAGCAGTTCGTCGTATGTAGTCCCCGATGAGGTGACCGACCGCGATACAGGACAGAAATACAGGGTGACAGAGATCGGCGCCGAAGCTTTCATGGGCAGCAACAACGTGCTGTCGGTGGAGCTTCCGCTATGGCTTAAGAAGATTGATCTTGACGCGTTCCGCAGCTGCGGCCAGCTTAAGGAGATCGCGATACCCGACGGGGTGACGGAGATCGGACCGCGTGCGTTCATGCTGTGCGCCAAGCTTGCGAAGGTAGAGATGGCATCCCGGTCGATGCTCGCCACCATCGGTGGAGAGGCCTTTTCGGGTTGCAAGAGTCTGAAGTCGTTCACTATCGCCGAGAATGTGACATACGTCGGATCGGAGGCGTTCGCCAACTCAGGCATAGAGAATATACAGTTCAACGCCACGCGGTGCCCCATGAGCGGCACTCGCTATCAGCCTCCGCTGTCGGGTACGAGCAGCGTCAGGGTGACGTTCGGGGAAAATGTCCGTATGATTCCCGACAATTTCTTTGCCGGCGTGAAGCGGATGTACAGTTTCGACGTTCCGGAGAGTGTGTCCGAGATCGGCGAGGCGGCGTTTCTCGGCTGTCCCGACCTGCAGGTTGTAAGAGTGCCCGCGTCGGTGAACAAAGTCGGCAGTTCGGCTTTCGAGGGGTGTGTGAGTATGGTGGAGAGCGATCTGTCATCGGTCACTACGCTCGGGCGGTCGGTTTTCAAAGGCTGCACGAAGCTTGCGAAAGCTGTGCTCAGTCAGCGTCTTGACAAGATCCCCGACGAAACGTTCATGGGATGCGTCGCACTTGAGGATTTCGCCATTCCGTCGGCGGTGAGGATGATCGGAAAGCGTGCTTTTCAGCGCTGTGCCGCGTTGCCGCTTGATGGTGTGGCTCTATGGCCTAAGCATCTTGCCACGATCGATACGCGCGCGTTCGAAGGGTGCGAGTTGCTGATATCGTTACCTCCGGCGAGTGTGCGTTACGGTGACTATGCGCTGTCGGCCACCGGGCTTGAGTCAGGCAAAGTCCTGTCGACGACACTCGGCAAGGCAGTGTTTGCCGACTGCCTGTCGCTCAAATCGCTCTCGACACAGTCGGGTATGGGGCTGACTGTGATACCCGACAGCCTGTTTGCCGGATGCCGCGCTATGGAGGTGATGCCCGTAATGTCGATTGATCTCGAATCGATCGGCGATGAGGCGTTCAGGGATTGCGTGTCGTTGCATGCGGTGGATGTGCCGGCAGGCTGTGAGAGTATAGGCAATGGAGCGTTTGACGGTTGCACGGGTCTCCGCGCGGTGAAACTCAACAATCGACTGTCGTCGATCGGTTCTGTGGCTTTCAGGGGCTGCAGCTCGCTTCAGGCGATAGATGTTCCGGATATGGTGGAAAATATATGGGCGGCGACATTCAGCGGATGCTCGTCGCTGGAAAGTGTAGGCATAGGATGTCATGTGGTATCGATCGCAACCGACGCTTTCGACGGATGCGCCGATGTCACGCATGTGACGGTGACAGCTCTGCAGCCTCCGACGACTACCGACCGGTTCTTTCCGGCGGATGTGTTCGCGTCGGCGATGCTCTACGAGCCTGCCGAGCGTGGCGCCGCCTATGCGGCGGCCAACGGTTGGCGTCTGTTTCACCAGCGTACTACGCTCGAACCGGTAAAGGCAGTCAATATCCTATTCGAGCCGGCGCACGGCACGGACATACAGCTGCAGCAGGGCGATGCTTCGCGCATAAAGGCGCAGGTGGTGCCCGACAACGCCACATATCAGGCTCTCGAATGGCACAGCTCCGACGAGTCGGTGGTGGCTGTGGATCCTGACGGAACTCTCCATGGTCTGCAGGTGGGCGAGGCGATTGTGACAGTCCGTCTGGTCAAGGGCGATGTGCCGGCGTTTGTGTTTCGGGTATATGTGGATCCCAAGCCTGTGGCCATGATTTTGATTGACGAGGAGAGTGTGGAACTGACCGAGGGCGACACCCGTGCGCTTGCGGCTGCGGTATATCCGGCCAATGCCACCGACCGCAGGGTCGAATGGAGGAGCTCCGACGAATCGGTGGTGACTGTTTCGGCCGACGGCCTGCTGACGGCGCTTGTGCCGGGCGAGGCGGTTGTCACTGTCGCGGCTCTCGACGGGTCGGGCGTGGTGGCCTCGTGCGATGTGAAGGTGCTTAAACGTATCATACCGGTGGCAGGCGTGACGCTTGACGTCTCTGAAATGGAGCTGATAGAGGGTGATACGCATGGACTGTCGGCTATAGTGACTCCCGACGATGCTACCGACAATGGTGTGGACTGGAGCAGTACGGATGAGTCGGTGGCAGTAGTGGCAGCCGACGGCACGGTGACCGCCGTGGCTCCCGGCATGGCTGAGATAAAGGCTACAGCTCATGACGGCTTCGGACAGGAGGCAGTGTGCAGGGTGACGGTGAAACGCCGCATCATATCGGTGGAGGAGGTGGCTCTGACGGCCAACGCCGCGGAGTGTACGGAGGGCGACGAGATAGAATTTGCGCTGACCTACGGTCCGTCGGATGCCACCGAGCCTGAGGTGGAATGGAGTGTTTCGGATCCGGAAATGGCGCGCATGATTTCGCCCGGACGATTCCTGATCATGCGTCCCGGGGAGGTGACCGTCACAGTGACGGTGACAACGCCCGACGGCGTTGCCAGAAGTGCGTCGGCTACTGTCAAGGCTTCGCCGCGTATATACCTTGTGGCGACGATCGTGCTTTCGTCGGAGGAGGTGGAGCTGACCGAGGGTGAAACGATGCAGCTGACCGCTGCGGTGACTCCCGACAATGCTACTGACAGCAGGGTGAGCTGGGCAGTGTCTGACGCGCATGTCGCCACTGTGAGTGAGTCCGGACTGATCGAGGCTCTGGCCGAGGGGAGCGCTGTGGTGACGGCATCGGCGATTGATGGATCGGGAGTCGTGGCCGAGTGTCGTGTCAAGGTTGTGGCCGCGCCCGTGGTGTCGGGCATACGTTCGCCGTGGGACGGTATGACAGACGGAGCCGAGACGGTGACTGTCAGCGATCTCGCGGGCAGGATAGTGTATAGCGGTCGCGCCGACGGCCTGAAGGGGGCGTCGCTGCCGCATGGATATTATATCGTTGCGACGCCACGGAGAGTGGTGAAGGTGCTGATAAGGTGATAAGGTGATCCGGTGAGATCAGAGGCTCATGCGTATGCGCCACTCCTGCGGATAGAGATTGTTGGCGCGGTTGCCGAGATTTTTCACCCACCCGAGGGGGAGTCCGTCGAATTTGAGCAGAACGAATCCGCGCGGCGCATCGATGCCGACGGCCTCGCGCCGCAGGAATGCGACCGCTGTCGGGCCGCTTATATCGCATGAATTGAACAGGCCGGCATTGAGCAAAGTCGACATGGCGAGCTGCTGCGAGGGCACGATGTCCTTGCCTTTGATCTCGCCCAGCTCGATGCGTGGCCACAATGCTGCCGGCAGGGCGCATGGCAGATATGCCAGCAGCCGGTTGCCTTCAGGCGATATGATGGCTTCGGGCGAGGCTATCCACTCCCTGCAGCGGTCGTAGCGGCGGTCGTGCCGGAGTGTCTGTCCGCGTGTCGGGCGCGTTTGTTTTCCTATGGCTCCGTCGCTCTTACGTATTATGGCCATGAAGAGTCCTTCGCCGTCGAGCCGATGGGGCATGAAACGCATGCACCATGCATCGGTGCCGATACCGGGCGCGATACCCCATGAAGGGTCGATTGGCTGTGGCATGACGGTCTCTCCGCCGAGGGTGTTGATGATCCACTCCACGTTTTCCTCGTTTTCATGGCGGTTGAAGGTGCAGGTGCTGTAGATCAGATAGCCTCCGGGCCGGATGGCGGGCCACAGATCGGCTATGATCTCTCTCTGGAGCGAGGCGCACTGCGCGGTCAGGGCCAGAGTCCACTGGCGGCGCGCTTCGGCGTCCTTGCGCATCATTCCCTCGCCGGAGCAGGGAACGTCGGCGGCCACGATGTCGAATGAGGCCGGATAGCTTCCGAACTGTCCGACGGAGCCTTGTGTGACTGTGGCCGGAACGCCCCATTTGGCGAGGTTCTCGCAGAGGATTACGTGGCGTTTGCGGTCAAATTCGTTGGCGACGGCCACCGATCCGGGTGGCAGAGCCGACAGGGCGGCGGTGGTCTTGCCGCCGGGAGCCGCGCAGGCGTCGAGATAGCTGACGGGGCGTCCGTCGGCCAGACCTGCTACAACGCGGGCTATGATCATCGAGGATGCGTCCTGCACGTAGTAGCGTCCCTGATGGAGATGCGGATCGGCAGTGAAAAGCGGGCGCTCCGGAAGGTAGAAGCCTTCGGCGCACCAGGGCACCGGCCGTGTGGCGTCCCATTTTCCGTCGGGAACACCTTTGGCCGGATTGACGCGTACAGCCACCGACGGCTCACCGTCGAGCGCGGCCGCGAGGCCTTGCGTCAGCGGTGAGCCGTATGACTCTATCTCCCGGACGAATCCGGAGGGAATTTCGGGGAAACCTTGGCGGTCCATCAGATCGACAGGCGGCGCAGGGTGTCGAGGAGCGCCCGGTTGATGGGCTTGTCGTTCTTGATGGCCTTGGTGAACGGCACGTAGCAGATGTTGTCGTTCGAGATGCCTATCATGACGTTGCGCTGATCCTCAAGCAGTGCGTCGATGGCAGCCGCTCCCATGCGCGAAGCCAGTATGCGGTCGTGGGCTGTGGGCGATCCGCCGCGCTGCAGGTGGCCGAGTATGGACACACGCACGTCGTAGCCCGGATATTCGTTCTTGACGCGTTCGGCCATGCCCATGGCGCCTCCGGTGACGGGGCTTTCGGCCACGAGCACGATCGAGGAGTTTTTCGATTTGCGGAATCCGTTCTGTATCAGTTCGGCCAGCTGGTCGACCTCGGTGGAGATCTCCGGTATGATGGCCGCTTCCGCTCCCGATGCGATGGCTCCGTTGAGAGCCAGAAATCCGGCGTCGCGGCCCATGACCTCGATGAAGAAAAGTCGCTCGTGGGAGGTGGCAGTGTCGCGGATCTTGTCGACGCACTCCATGATGGTGTTGAGCGCGGTGTCATATCCGATGGTCGTGTCGGTGCCGTAGAGGTCGTTGTCGATGGTGCCGGGCAGGCCTATGCAGGGCAGATTGAACTCGTTGGCAAAAATGCGTGCTCCGGTGAGCGATCCGTCGCCTCCGATCACCACCAGGGCGTCGATGCCGTGGCGTTTGATATTGTCATAGGCCAGCTGACGGCCTTCGGGTGTGGTGAATTCCGGGCAGCGTGCTGTCTTGAGGATTGTGCCGCCGAGCTGTATGATGTTGCTGACGTTCTGGGTCTTGAAATCCTGTATCTCGTCGGAGATCAGACCCTTGTAGCCGCGATAGATGCCCTTTACCTTAAATCCGGCGAAGATGGCCGCGCGTGTGACGGCGCGGATGGCTGCGTTCATTCCGGGAGCGTCGCCTCCCGAAGTGAGGATGCCTACGCATTTGATTTCTGACATAATCTATGTGGTTTTTTGGTTTTGATTAAGCCGCAAATATACGTAAAATCCGTCTTACAAATCTTAAAAATAGACTAAATAAATGCTAACGGAGCCGGCAGCCGCGTCAGCTTGCATGTTCACAATGGGAAAAGATCTGATGGTTGGAGCATGGGTGATGAAAAAGAGACTCCCCGGAGCAGCCTGCGAGGCTGCTCCGGGGAGTCCGGTATCTGTTGGGTCACCTCGCAGGGAGGTGTCCGGGTCAGTTGAGGATCACTCCGGCGTTGTCAGTGGGGTTCTGAGTGAGTGTGCCGGGATATGCGTTGATCGCATTCTGGGGGATGTAGTAGACTACGCGGTACTCAGTGGCCGGTATCTCCTGCGACTGTGTGTGCGCGCCGGGATAGTGGCGGGTGAGTGTGCCTCCGTTGCGGAACACGTCGTAGCTCCTCTCGGCCTGATATGCAAGCTCGAGTGTGCGCTCCTTGTCGATGAGTTCGGCAGCGTTGGTGGCGTCAAGCGTCGGATACTCGCCGCCGATGATGGCGCGGCCGCGGACGAGATTGAGGTCCTGGAGAGCCTGGCCGTATTGTCCGAGTTTTGCATTGGCTTCAGCGCGGTTGAGGTAGATTTCGCTCAGACGGCTGATGACGGGCGAATGGAGGTGTGATTCCTCGCCTTCGCGTGAGCACTTGGTGATGTAGAACTGCGGATACACGCGGTTGAGCGAGATGTAGTAGTCGATGAATCCGTCGACAGTCTGTTTGCCGCCCTTCTCGGTAGTGTAGGTGATCGAGTAGATGTCCTGTGCGGCATCGACTGCTGTGAGCGGATAGGTGTTGTCGATCACCGTGTTGCCGTTGTCGTCGGTCTTGGTGTCGTAGGCATCGACAGGCACTCCGTTGGCGTCGCGGTGTATGCGGAGCTGCACGTAGTCCTGAACGTCGGGTGTGGTCCACACGATGAAGCGGATCACCTCGTAGGGCACGTTTTGCTCACCTGTCACCGGATCTTTGGCCAGAGTGGTCTCGTAAGTAGGTTCGATGTAGGCCGCGCGTGCGTCGCTGAGATAGTAGGATTCCTCGCGCCAGTCGTTGCGGCCCGTTTCGTTGAGCAGATCGATGTACTTGGCCGATGCATACATTTCGCCCCAGCCCATGCCGCCGATGTTGGCATACATGCCGCCGATGCCGTAGTAGTGGTCAAATCCGGAGAATTCGGTTTCTACGCGCTTTACCACGAATATAGCCTCAGGGTTGTTTTCAGGCACGATGGTGGGATATTTCATCAGATCGTCGCGGCTGACGAGCGAGTAGTCGCCGGAGTTGATCACCTTGTCGGCATACTCTACTGCGAGGCGTGCATACTCGTTGTTGGGGTTTTCGTAGGTTCCGCTCATGTAGAGATACACACGCGAAAGCATGGCCTGTGCGGCGCCTTTCGAGGCGTAGGCCGGACCCTTGTCGACGGTAATCAGTTCCTCGGCCTTTCTGAGGTCGGAGATCACCTGCTCGTAGGTCTGTGCTACGGTGGCGCGGTCGTCGAGATGCAGGTCGCCGATCACGTCCTCCGGGGTGCCGTTGACGATGGGCACACCGAGGTTTTTCTCGGGAGCCTGATAGTAGGGACGGCCGTAGGCGCGCACGAAATAGAAGTAGAGCATTCCGCGCACGTAGTAGCACTCTCCGAGGGCGTTGTCGACCTCGGCGGATTTTCCTTCCTCAAACATGTTGATGATGTTGGAAGCCTGTGCTATGCCCTTGTAGCCGTAGTCCCAGAAGTTCTGCAGGCGGTAGTTGTTGGGGGTGCGGGCGAAGGAGATGAACTCGAAGAAGGCGTCGGTGGAGTTGCCTCGGATCATCATGTTGTCGCCGGCATATTCGCCGCAGCGGTGCATGGGGTCGGACCATGTCTTGAGCTGGGCATAGACGCCGTTCATGAGTGCGTCGAGCGATGCTTCCGGATTGCCGGTCACCTGCTCTGCCGACATGGAGCCGTTTGGAAGACGCTCCACATCGCATGATGCCGTGATCATCGCGGCTGCCGCTACGGCAGCGGTCAATATCTTTTTCATTTCTGTAATTGCTTAGAGGTTAAAGGGTGATGTTGATTCCGAGCGAGAAGCGGCGGACCGACGGATATACCGATGCGCCGGTGGTTCCCATCACTACTCCGTCCGATGCGGGGAGTTCGGGGTCGACACCCGAGTACTTGGTGACGGTGAAGAGGTTTTCGCCGCTGAGCGAGACGCGCAGGTTGGAGATGCCATAGCGGCGGAGCTGGTTGAAGTTGTAGCCGACGGTGAGCGAGCGGAGCTTGAGGAAGTCGCTGTCCTCAAGGAATCGCGACGATGCGAGGTTGCCTTTGTCGGTGTTGTTGTATTTCGCTACGGGGTGTGTGGCGATGTCGCCGGGTTTTTCCCAGCGGCTCCATCCGCTCTGAAGCTTCATCTGGTTGCGGTCGACGTAGGCACCGTCGGAGTCGTATTCAATACGCGAGTAGTTGAAGATCTTGCCGCCGACGCTGTAGCCGAAGTTGGCGTTGAGGTCGAGGTCTTTCCAGCGGAGGCTTGTGGAGAATCCGCCGTAGAAGTCGGGCGACACGCTTCCTACCTTGTAGTAGTCGGCCTTGGCATAGTTGTCTGTGATGACCTTGTTGCCGTCCTCGTCGTCCATATACCACTGGGGTGCTCCGTTGTCGGGGTTGACGCCGGCCCATTCCTTGAGCCAGTATGTGTCGACAGGTTCGCCGACCTCAAGCAGACGGTTGGCCGATCCGGCTATGCCTGATCCGTCACCGATGATCACGGGCTTGACCACCATTGTGCCGTCGGCTTCTTTCTGCTTGTAGAGGTCGCGGAGCTCGTTTTTGTTGGTGGTGAGATTGGCCTCGAGGCTCCATGTCCAGTCGCGTGTGGCGATGATCTCTCCGCCGATAGTCAGCTCGATGCCTCGGTTGCGCATCTTGCCGATGTTGCGGTAGATCGATGTGACGCCCACGAGGCCGGTGACGGGCACTGCGTAGATAACGTTGTCGGTGTTCTTGTTGTACCAGTCGAAGTTGACGCGCAGACGGTCGTTGAAGAAGTTGGCGTCGAGGCCGACTCCGCCGGTGAAGGTGCGTTCCCATGTGAGATCCTTGTTGCCGATCTGCGAGATGAGTGCTCCGGGGACGCCGTTGTAGTTGACGCCAACGGAGTAGAGGTCATACTGCGGATAGAGCGACGAGGGACGGTTGCCGACGCTGCCGTAGGATGCGCGCAGCTTCAGGAAACTTACCCAGGGAGCGTTGAACCAGCTCTCGCGGTTGATGATCCATCCGCCGCTGACGCTGTAGAGGTTGCCCCAGCGCTGTCCGAGGTTGGAGGCGCCGTCGCGACGGAAGCCTGCCTCGAGGAGGTAGCGGTTGTCGTACATGTAGTTCCACTTTGTGAAGTAGGACTGCACTGCGTATTCAGTGACACCGCCGCCCACGGCTTCGGGCTTGGCGGTGACGTCGAGCACTTCTATGCCGGGCACGAAGCCGACGCCGGTGGCGCTCATGTAGGTGTATTTGTAGTCCTTATACTCGTAGGCGAGCAGGCCGTCGAGGCGGTGCTTGGTGCCGAACATCTTGTTGAAGAGAAGCTTCTGTGTGGTCGATTTGCGGACTACGTCGGAGCTCCACTCGTAGATGCGTCCGTCGACGCCTTCGCCGCCCACCGAACGCGGGTCGGTGTAGCTGTGAGTCTTGTACTGGTTGAAGCGGTAGGAGTTGACGCTCTGCCATTTGAGCCAGGGGGTGAACTGCACGTCGAAGTCGAAGTTGCCGTTGAACTCATAGTTGACCGATGTGCCCTTATTGCCTGCCTCAAGGTCGTTGAGGTAGTTGTTCTGCTGGGAGTTGACCCATCCGCTGTAGCGGTTGGGCACGAGGTTGCCCTCTTCGTCGTAGGGGGAGTCCCAGGGGAGCATCGAGTACATGGCGCTTACCGAATACTGACGGTCCTCGATGTCGCGGCGCGATCCGTAGAGAGTGGGCCGGATTGTGAGGAACTTGTAGGGCTTGTACTCGGTGGTGGCGCGGAAGGAGTATTTCTGGAACTTGTATCCTTTCACTGCTCCGTCCTCGTCGTAGTAGCCGAGCGAGAAGTAGGAGTTGAGTTTATCGTTGCCGCCGGATATGCTCACGTGGTAGTCCTGCGAGAATCCGGTGTGTGTGGCGAGATCCCACCAGCTGAAGTTGTCGTTGCGCAGCTCGGGTGTCCAGCGTGTGAACTTGATTGCGTCTGCGTTCTGGAACGATGCGAAGTAGTCGTAGAGCCCGGCTCCGTCCATTACTTCAAACCGGCCGTTGTTGAGGTTGGCGATGCCGAGCTTCACCGAAGCGCTGGCTTTCATTTCGCCCGACTTACCCTTCTTGGTGGTCACGACCACTACGCCGTTGGCTCCGTCAGATCCGTAGATAGCGGTCGAGGCGGCGTCCTTGAGGATGGTCATGCTCTCCACGTCGTCGGGATTGAGGTCGCCGGCACCTGTGCCGACGATCACTCCGTCCACTACCCATATCGGGGCGGTGGCGCCGCTCAGCGAGGCCTGTCCGCGGATCACTACAGCTGCTCCGGCGCCGGGCTGTCCGCTACCGGGGGCTACATATACGCCCGAAACCTTGCCGTTGAGCATGTTGGCGAGGTTGGGGGTGGTCACGTCCTTGAGTTTTGTGTCCTTGATGCTTGTGAGGGCGCCTGTGAGGCTCTCTTTGGTCTGCACGGTGTAGCCGAGCACCACTACTTCGTCGAGTGTGTTGGCCGCTTCCGACAGTTTGATGTCAAGGTGCTGACCGTTCCATACGACGGTCTTGTCGTTATAGCCGATGTAGCTTACGATGATTGATGAGCCGGCCTTTACGCCCTTGAGGCTGAACTTGCCGTCGATGTCGGTGGAGGCGGCTTTTGTGGCGTCGCCGACCACTTTGACGGTGGCGCCGACGAGCGGTTCGCCGGTGTCGTCTGTTACAGTGCCTTCGCAGGCCGCGGTCTGCTGTTGGGCGGCTACGGGTGCATAACTGCCCCCCCCCTCAGTGGCTTGCGCCGAAGGGATGCCTGCCGAAGCAAGGAATGCTGTGGCCATTAAGGCCGGAAAGAACCTTTTTTTCATGGAAAAAGCGGTTTTTTGTTAATGATTGGTTTTTGAGATATTACAATTTTTCAGGATCCCGATTGTGTCAATCATGGTTGCCCTGTACATTTGTTAAGGCAAAGATATATAATAAATGTGAAATAATACCAACATAGTAGAAAAAATCATTCGGAAAATCATTCAGAAAATTTAGTCGTGTGCATAGTCGGCTGTCATATAGCCTTGTCCGGACTGCACACTGCTGCCGATGCCGGCGGTGTGGCTACATGGATAACAGCATTCGGCCAAACAACCGAATGAAAATCGGCCAAACAACCGAACGAAAACCGGCCAAACAACCGAATGGGTAGAAAAAATGTATATTACGTGACCGGAGATGGGTGCGGGTCAGCGGGTGGCGGTGGCCACGCGGAGCGATTCGCCGCGCCAGGGCAGGGTGCCGTAGTATTTCTCGTAGATGAGTGTGACGGGTCGGCCGTCGGCCTCTGCATCGGCTATGACGCGGGCCAGAGCTTCGGACTCGACGGAAAAGGTCATTACGGAGTCGGTGTCGGCCTGACGTATCGAGCCTTCATAGGTCTTGAATATAAGTCCGCGCTTTTCGAGCGATGTTATCCGGCCGGTGATCTGCGCCTCGACAGCGTAGGGACTGCAGTAGCGGAGATATACGGTCATGCCGAGCGCCACTCCGGCGATCAGTGCGATCCATGTTATGACGCAGCGTGTGCGGTGTTTTCTATGATGCCGTCGGTCGGGAGAGAGTGGTGTGGCAGTGTCGCCGGTCCGGAAATCGATAGTATCGGAGGTCGTCGGGTCGGCAGTCGGCTCTTCGTCGTCGAAGAGGTCGTCGGGTCGGTCAGTTTCAGTCGGATACATTGTCGGTGGATTTGGCGGGCACGTGGCATTGGTCGTCCCCGGTCGGTTTGTTATGATGCCGGTCGATGGATATCAGCACGAATGTGAGGATGCCGAGCAGTATCAGCAGCAGTGTCTGGCATCCCATGACGGTGTTGCCGAACGACAGGGCGTATTCGCGGGTCAGTCCGGGCACTCCGGAGGCATACATGCTCAGGCCGAACATCAGTGCCCACTGGTAGGGGCCGATGCCTCCGTTGGATGGGACGGCCATGGAGAGGCTTGAGAGCACGAAGCATACGAGCACGGCTGTAGGACCGAACTCGCCGGCCACATCTGCCGTCAGCGGGAATGCGTAGAAGCAGACGTAGAGCTGTGTGAAGTAGCAGCCCCATATAAGAGCGGTGTAGAGAAGCCACAGGACTTTGCCTTCCATGCGGCCCACTACCGCGAATCCTTGCCAGATGCCCGACAGCAGGCTGCGCAGGGCGGTGACTATGCGGCTGTGGGGGAAGCGGCGCCAGAGCGCTATGCACAGCAGTGCGACGGCTGTGACGGTGATCCAAAGCGCGGGCGAGGCTATGACGGCCATGAGCCGAGTGTAGGTGTCGGGATTCTGCTGGAGGTAGCTGACAATCTGTGGCTGGGCCACGACGAAAGCGAGCAGCGTGAGCAGAAACACGGTTATCGTGTCGCTCAGGCGGTCGCAGATCATCGATCCGAATACGGTGGAGAACGGCGCGCGCTGTCGGGAGGCTATGTAGCCTGTGCGCCATAGTTCGCCGAGGCGAGGGAGCACAAGATTGACCGCGTAGGTGCCGAAAATCGACAGGATGATGATGCCGAGCGGTGTGCGTATGCCGAGGGCGTTGAGCTGAATGCGCCAGCGCATGGCTCTGAACACGTGGGAGAAGATGCTGATGACGAGGGCAAGGGCTATGTAGCCGAAGCGACATTCGGTGCGGATGATCCGAGCCATTTCGTGCATATCCACGCCGGTGAACAGCAGGTAGCAGAGACCGATGGTGATCACCGGCGGCACGCCGTAGCGCAGAAGCCGGCTCCAGATTGTGGCGGAGCGTCGTGGCCGCATGGATGGTGCGTTGCTGTCGGCGGTGTGTTTCATCGGCGGTCGGTGTTGCCTTCGTAGAAATTGATGTATGCGCGATTGACGGCGCGGAAACCTCCGGGGGTGGGGTAGTCGCCGCTGAAATACCAGTCGCCGGGATGGTCGGGGATGGCTTTGTGCAGACCTTCGATGTCCTGATAGATGATCTCTACCTCAGCGTCGACATCGGCGGGGGTGAGCATCTCTGCGATTTTAGCAGCTATCTCCCGGTCGGTGAATGGCGCGTAGATGGCCTTCACGCAGTTGGCCTGCTCGGCGTCGGGGTGGCTCTCCATCTCGATGCACCGGCGGTAGGTGTCGTCGAGCAGCGAGTCCATTCCGCGCTGACGTATCAGCTCCACCGCGGCGCGGAATGCACAGAATTCGGCCATGCGCGACATGTCGATGCCGTAGCAGTCGGGGTATCTTACCTGTGGCGACGAGCTGACGACAACGATCTTGCGGGGGCGCAGGCGGTCGAGTATTCGGAGGATGCTCTGCCGCAGGGTGGTGCCGCGCACAATGGAGTCGTCGATCACTACGAGCGAGTCGATTCCATCGGTGACGCATCCGTAGGTGACGTCGTAGACGTGGGCCGCGAGTTCGTCGCGGGCTGCTCCTTCGGCTATGAACGTGCGCAGTTTTATATCCTTGATGGCTATTTTCTCGATCCTCACCTTGCGGCTCATGATGCGGCCGATGGTTTCGGATGTCAGTGTGCCCTGACGCTGCGCTTCGAGTATGGACTGCGATTTCAGACAGTCGAGATGAGCGTTTAGCCCCTCCATCATGCCGTAGAACGCCACTTCTGCGGTGTTGGGTATGAAGGAGAAAACCGTGTGGTCGATGTCGTGGCCGACGGCGTCGAGTATGCGGTCGACGAGGTTGCGTCCGAGCGCTTTGCGCTCCTGATAGATGTCGGCATCGGATCCGCGTGAGAAGTAGATGCGTTCGAACGAGCAGCGGGCGTTGGGTGCCTGCGGGAGTATGCGGTGGAGTGTCAGACGTCCGGATTTGGTGACAATCAGCGACTGTCCCGGCTCAAGCTCTCTGACATCGGCACGGCGCACGTTCATCACCGTCTGTATGACGGGGCGTTCGGAGGCCACGACCACAATCTCGTCGTCGGCGTAGTAGAATGCCGGGCGTATTCCGGCCGCGTCGCGCATGGCGAACATGTCGCCCGACCCGGTGGCGCCGCAGATGACAAATCCGCCGTCCCATGTGGGGGATGCTGCCCGGAGCACTTCGGGTATGTCGATGTTGTCCTCTATGTGGTGTGTCAGCTCGATGCCCTGCAGCCGCTGGCGTGCTGCGCGGTAGACTTCGTGGTTGGCATGGTCGAGCGCGTGGCCGAGCTGTTCGAGCAGCACGATGGTGTCGGAATATATGCGCGGATGCTGTCCGGTCGACACTACGTCGGAGAATATGCGGTCGACGTTGGTCATGTTGAAGTTGCCGCACAGCAGCAGGTTGCGTGAGCGCCAGTTGTTGCGTCTCAGGAATGGATGGACGTATGATATTCCGCTTTTGCCGGTGGTGGAGTAGCGCAGGTGGCCCATGTAGATCTCTCCGACGAACGGAACTTCGCGCTCCACCTGCTGCGGAGGCAGACTTTCGACTCCCGATGCGTCGAGAGCCGGGCGTATGGTGTCGAATATCTGCTGTATGGCTCCGGATCCGAGCGCACGTTCGCGGAACACATATTCGTGACCCGGCTCGGCGTGGAGCTTTACCACCCCTATTCCGGCTCCCTCCTGTCCGCGGTTGTGTTGTTTCTCCATCATCAGATAGAGCTTCGAGAGCGCATAGCAGTAGGTGCCGTAGCGCTGCCGGTAGTATTCAAGCGGTTTGAGCAGACGAATCATCGCCACTCCGCATTCGTGTTTCAGCGGTTCCATCTATGTCGTATGGTCTGATTAAGGCGCAAAATTAGTGAGAAACGGCCTAAAATTGATTCGGAGCGACAAAAAAATTTCATCCATCGGATAAAATTGCATACATTTGCAACCATAATAATCTTACCATACACAAATCAATCATCATGAAATCAAAGATCAATAAGGCTTTTGTGGAGCATTTCGGCGGAGAGGGCACTCTCTTTGTGGCTCCGGGACGTTTCAATCTCATCGGCGAGCACACCGATTACAACGGTGGATTCGTATTCCCGGGCGCCATTGACAAGGCTATCATGGCCGAGATACGCCCCAACGGCACAGACCGCGTGAAGTTGTATTCGATCGACCTTGACGCGTCGGCTGAATTCGGTCTGAACGAGGAGGACGCTCCCAAGGAGCAGTGGGCGCGCTACGTGTTCGGCGTGTGCCGCGAGATCATCAAGCGCGGCGGCAAGGTGGAGGGCTTCGACGCCGTGTTCTCCGGCAATGTGCCTCTGGGTGCCGGCCTGTCGTCGTCGGCTGCTCTGGAGAGCTGCTTTGCATTTGCGCTCAACGATCTGTTCAACGACAATAAGTTCGACCGCATGGAGCTGGCCCGTATCGGTCAGAGCACGGAGCACAACTATTGCGGCGTGAACTGCGGCATCATGGACCAGTTCGCAAGCTGCCACGGCAAGAAGGACAATCTGATGCGCCTCGACTGCCGCTCTGGTGAGTTCGAGTATTTCCCCTTCAAGCTCGACGGCTACAAGCTTGTGCTTGTCGACTCGCGGGTGAAGCATGAGCTCGTCGACTCTCCCTACAACAAGCGTCGCGAGAGCTGCGAGCGTGTGGCTCGTCATCTGGGCGTGGAAACCCTCCGCGACGCCGATATGGCGATGCTTGAGGCTGTCAAGGGTGAGCTTTCGCACGAGGACTACATGCGCGCCAAATATGTGATCGAGGAGAAGCAGCGTGTGCTCGACGTGTGCGACGCTCTGCTCAAAGGCGATTACGACACAGTGGGCCGCTGCATGTATGCCACTCACGACGGTCTGTCGAAGGACTATGAGGTGAGCTGCGAGGAGCTCGACTTCCTCAACGATGTGGCCCGCGAATGCGGCGTGACCGGTTCGCGCATCATGGGCGGCGGCTTCGGCGGCTGTACGGTCAATCTGGTGAAGGACGATCTTTACGACAACTTCATAGCCACTGTAAAGGCCCGTTTCAATGAGAAGTATGGCCACGAGCCTCAGATCTATCCCGTGATAGTGAGCGACGGCGCCCGCCGTTGCTGCAGCTGCGAGGGTTGAGCAAGCCATAGACGGAAACAGACTGCAGTGCCGTGTCAGAAGGTCAGCTTTTGACGCGGCGCTGTGTTTATCTGCGATATGATGATATGAGTGCGGTGGAAGTATAGGCGGCGGCCATGAGTGACGGTGAATCGACGGGCACGATGGCGAATCGGCGAATTTGGCGGTTGGGAAAATAATTCGTAACTTTGCGGAGTATTGAAATTCAAGACAGCGAGTATGGGTCTCGCCTGCATGACAAGCAGGCCGGGATTCTTTTCTTTTTCTGTCGTCTGAATGTTTCCCCCTTATAAACAAACCACGAAAAAAATCAAGAAATTATGGCAATAACTTACATGACCAAGGAAGGTTACAAGAAGAAGATGGAGGAGATAGCCCATCTTGAATCGGTGGAGCGTCCGCGCATCTCACATGCTATCGCGGAGGCCCGCGACAAGGGTGACCTTTCGGAAAATTCTGAATATGACGCCGCCAAGGAGGCTCAGGGTTTGCTCGAAATGAAGATAGCGCAGCTGAAGGATCTGGTGGCAAACGCACGTATAATCGACGAAAGCTCACTCAATAACGAGGAGGTGCAGATACTCAATCGTGTGAAGATCAAGAATGTGGCCAACGGGATGGTGATGGAATACACCATCGTGGCCGACAGCGAGGCCAATGTAAAGGAAAAGAAAATAGGCTCTTCGACACCGATAGCCCAGGGGCTGCTCGGCCACAAGCTCGGAGAGCAGGTGGAGATCAAGGTGCCCGCCGGTCTGATGAAGTTTGAGATTGTAGAAATAAGTTTCTGACCAATCATACGACACGATATGGCAACGATATTCACAAAAATAGTCAACGGCGAGATTCCTTGCTACAAGGTGGCCGAGGATGACCGGCATATAGCTTTTCTTGACATCAATCCGGTGACTCCCGGCCATACGCTGGTGGTGCCCAAGCATGAGGTCAGCTATCTGTTTGACCTCAGCGACGATGAGTATGTGGCGCTGGAGCTTTTTGCGAAGAAGGTGGCCAAGGGTCTCCGCGAGGCCATGCCGTGCAAGCGTATCGGTGTGACGGTCATCGGTCTGGAGGTGCCTCATGCCCATATCCATCTGTTGCCCATCACTACCGAGGCCGACATGGATTTCCATCACAAGAGCCAGCTTCCCGGCGAGGAAATGGAGTCGATATGCGCCCGTATCAGAGAGGCTGTGGCCAAGGAACTGGACTGAATTACTTGCGGCGGACGATCACCTTGTGCGGATTGTCCGCCGCTGTTATCGCCTCCGATTAAGGCGCGTCGTGTAGATCGGCCGCCTGAAAACAATGCTAATATCATTATCACGCTATCTTGAATCATTATCATGGCACGACTTTCTGAAAAAATCGGTTATGGTTTCGGCGATATGGCATCGTCGATGTTCTGGAAGATATTCAGTTTCTTCCTTCCTTTCTTCTACAGCAACATATTCGGCCTGAGTCTGATCGACGCGGGCATGCTGATGCTTGTCACCCGTGTGTGGGACGCCGTAAGCGATCCGATGATGGGTGTGATATGCGACCGCACGCACACCCGCTGGGGCAAATACCGTCCGTATCTTCTCTGGGTCGCGCTGCCGTTCGCGCTGTGTGGCGTGATGCTGTTCATGACTCCCGACACCGGCTATGGTTTCAAGCTCTTCTGGGCATATTTCACTTATATACTGATGATGACCTGCTATACGGCCATCAACGTGCCCTACGGCGCGATGCTCGATGTGGTGACGACAAGCTCGCAGGAGAAGACCGTATTTTCCTCATATCGCATGTTTTTCTCCTATGCCGGCAGTTTTATGGCCCTTCTGGCGTGGGAGCCGCTCTGCGGGCTTTTCAACGGCACCGGTGCCGGCACGCCTCTCGAGTCGTGCAGTCCCAGGGCCTGGACTCTGGCCATGACGGTGATCGGAGGGGCATGCTGCCTGTTGTTTCTGCTCTGTTTCGCCATGACGCGCGAGGTTGTCGATTCGCGGTCGAAGGCGTCGGTGGGCAAGGATTTCCGCACTCTGATGACCAACCGTCCGTGGTGGATCATGAACGGTGTGGCGATCTTCAATAATTTCTACAACATCATACGCGGCTCGGCTGTGGCCTATCTGTTTGCCAATATCATCGGTGGGTCGCACGATGTTAAGATACTGACATTCGCTCTGACTGCTGGTGTGTTTCTCTGCATCGGCGAGCTGGTGAATATGGTCAGTGTGCCTCTGGCTGTGCCTCTGTCGATGAAGTGGGGAAAGAAGTCGACATTCATGTCGGCGCTGCTTGTGATCATAGTCACGAGTGTGGCGTTCTGGTTCTGTCCGGCCACTACGGGCGGTATATGGGCTATGGTCGGGCTTCAGGTGGCGTTTGCGGTGGCTCTCGGCGTCGTGTCGCCGCTGGTATGGAGCATGTATGCCGACGTGGCCAACTATTCGGAGCTTGTCAACGGTTCAGCCTCTACGGGTCTGATATTCTCTTCGGCCTCGATGGCTCAGAAGTTCGGCAGTGCTTTCGGCGGCGCGGCCGTTATGTGGCTTCTCAGCGGTTTCGGATATGACACGGCTCCGGGTGCGGTGCAGCCTCAGCTGGCTCTTGACGGCATCATGGCCATGATGAGCTTTATCCCTGCGGGTCTGGCCTGTGTGGCTTTTGTGTTGCTTTGGCGTTATCCGCTGACGAGTGCCCGTATGGAGCATATCATGTCGGAGCTTAAGGCGCTCAGGATGGCTCCGGCCGACGGCCCCCGCAAGGACAACATGGAGGATTTCGCCGATCTGCCATGATCGCAGGCTTGGGATTACCGGTGACTTTCAAATGTCACTTGCAGCTGTTTTTTGCGAGTTGGTTATGCAATATTTCGTAACTTTGCAGAGCCGTTGCAAAGGGCGGACAAAACCAGAAGTATCAACAGAAATCATACAATTATATGAGAGTCGCAATCGTGGGCGCTTCGGGCGCCGTCGGACAAGAGTTTCTCCGTGTGCTCGAGGAGCAGAATTTTCCTATTGACGAGCTGCTGCTGTTCGGTTCGAGCCGCAGCGCAGGCCGGACATATATATTCCGTGGCAAGGAAGTGAAAGTGAAAGAGTTGTGTCATAACGACGACTTCAAGGGGGTCGACATCGCTTTCACTTCGGCCGGTGCCGGAACTTCAAAGGAGTTTGCCGAAACGATCACCAGGCATGGTGCTCTGATGATAGACAACTCAAGCGCCTTTCGTATGGACGACGATGTGCCCCTGGTGGTGCCGGAGGTCAACGGTCAGGATGCGTTCGACACTCCGCGCGGCATAATCGCCAACCCCAACTGCACTACGATACAGATGGTGGTGGCGCTGAAGCCTATCAACGATCTGTCGAAGATCACCCGGGTGCATGTGGCCACCTATCAGGCGGCGAGCGGCGCCGGGGCTGCGGCCATGGACGAGCTTGTGGATCAGTATGCGCGGCTATCGCGCGGCGAGGCTCCGGAGGTGAACAAGTTTGCCTATCAGCTTGCCTACAATGTGATACCTCATATCGACATGTTTACCGACAACGGCTACACCAAGGAGGAGATGAAGATGTTCAATGAGACCCGCAAGATCATGCACGAGCCGGCGCTGTCGGTGAGCGCTATGTGTGTGCGTGTGCCGGTGATGCGTGCTCATTCTGAGGCCGTATGGGTCGAGACCGAGCGCAGTATCAGCGTCGACGAGGCCCGCGAGGCGTTTGCCTCGGCCGAGGGTGTGGTGGTAGTGGACGATCCGGCCAACAAGAAGTATCCGATGCCGCTCGATGTGGCCGGATGCGATCCGGTGTATGTGGGCCGTATCCGTGAGGATATCGCCAATGAGCGTGGCCTTTCGTTCTGGATCGTGGGCGACCAGATAAAGAAGGGCGCTGCTCTCAACGCCGTTCAGATAGCCCAGTATCTGCTGGCTCACGGCAAGAAATTCGGAGCCTGAACGGAGTTATGGCGCTCGTTCCGGCCATACATTCCTCGACTCCTTTGCTGACATCGCCGGTGCCTATATTTCTGGCGGTGCTGCTTATAATACTCGTCACTCCGATTGTGCTCAACAAGCTGCGGATTCCGCAGGTGATTGGTCTGATCGTGGCGGGCGTCACTGTCGGGCCTTACGGGTTCAACCTGCTGGCCCGCGACATGAGTTTCGAGGTGTTCGGCCAGGTGGGATTGTTCTACCTGATGTTTCTGGCCGGAATAGAAATAGATATGTACCACCTGAAGAAGAACCTCCGGAAGGGGTTGGTCTTCGGGTTGTACACTTTTATAATACCCCTTGCTTTGGGTGCTGTGGCGGCCGGTCTGCTGCTCGGGCTTGACGCTCTGACGGCGGTGCTTATGGCCTCGATGTTTTCGGCGCATACGCTGATAGCCTATCCGATAGTCTCGCGCCTGGGGCTGACCCGCTCTGCGCCTGTGGTCATAGCGATAGCCGGCACAATATTTACGGTGCTTGGCTCGCTGATTGTGCTTGCCGGTGTGGTCGGCACGTTCCATGACGGCGAGTTTCGCGTGGGGGGCACTCTGAAGCTTCTCGGCCTGCTGGCGGGCTACTGTCTGGTGCTGGTGTATGCCTATCCGCGGATTACGCGGTGGTTTTTCAAGCATTGGAACGACAGCATCCTGCAGTATGTCTATGTGCTGGCGATGATGTTCACGGCCGCGCAGCTTGCCATCTGGGCAGGTATCGAGGGGGTGTTCGGCGCATTTTTCGCAGGTCTGGTGCTGAACCGTTATATTCCCGCCCGTTCTCCGCTTATGTCGCGGATCGAGTTTGTCGGCAACGCGATATTCATCCCGTACTTCCTGATCGGGGTGGGTATGCTGATCAATGTCGGGGTGGTGACGCGCGGCTGGTCGACGCTGTACGCGGCGGGTGTGATGTCGGGTGTGGCTATGTGTACCAAGTGGCTTGCGGCGTTCGTCACGCAGCGAACGTTCGGCATGAACAGTGTGGAACGGTCGACGATGTATCAGCTCAGCAACGCGCATACGGCCGTGGCGCTCGCGGTGGTGATGATAGGCTACGGTATGAGGCTGTTTGACGAGGTGATACTCAATGGCACGGTGATAATGATCCTTGTGACCTGTACGGTGTCGTCGATAGGCACTTCGAGGGCGGCAAGCCGTCTGAAGGTGATGGCTCTCGAGGAAGAGGGTGCCGGCGATGGTGTCGCCGAGCAGAGCCGTCACCGCGAGAATGTGCTGATACCGGTGGCCAATCCTGCTACGGCGCGCGAGCTTGTGGATCTGGCGCTGCTTATGCGTGACAAGGCGCGTTCGAACGGCAGGGTGTATGCCTTGCACGTGCGCAATGACAATTCGGCTGCGTCGCGGTCGCTCGGGAGGGTGTCGCTCGATACGGCCGAAAAGGCTGCGGCGAGTGTGGACACCTCGGTGGAGGCTATTGACCGGTATGACATGAATTTTGTGACGGGAGTGGTCAACACCATAGAGGAGCGCGATATAGACAGGGTGATAATCGGGCTGCACCGGCGCAATACGATTATTGACTCTTTTTTCGGCGACAAACTTCCAAATCTGTTGAGGGCAACCAACAAGATGCTCGTCATATCGCGTTGCTTCATACCTGTCAACACTATCGCGAGGATAGTTGTGGCTGTGCCTGCCAATGCCCAGTATGAGACCGGGTTTCAGGCATGGGTGACATCGCTGTGCAATCTGGCTTCGCAGCTCGGATGCCGGCTGATATTCTGCTGCAGCGACGCGACGCGGCGTTTCATCGAGGCGGTGATAAAGCGCGGGCAGTATGAGCTGCGTTCGGAATACCGCAGGGTGGAGGACTGGGATGATTTCCTGATGTTGTCGAACAAGGTGCTTGACGATGATCTGTTCGTGGTGGTGAATGCCCGCCGGGCATCGGTGTCGCATGCCGGGTATCTCGATTCGCTTCCTGAATTCCTGCAGAAATATTTTGCAAGCAACAATATGATCGTGATCTATCCCGAACAGTTCGGCGAGCGGATGGATGAGATGACGATGACCGATACGCTTACCACTGACATAGCTACAGTCAGCTCTCCGTTGTGGCTCCGTGTCAATTCGGCGTATAGCAGGCTTGTGAAGCTAAAGAAAAGGGTGACCCAGCGCGGTCGTCGTCCGAAGATAGATCTCTGAGGTGACGGCAGTGCGCGTCAGCGATATGTGTCGGTGAGATCGTAAAGATGGCGGTAGATGTCGGCGTCGACCTGAGTGAGGCTGACATCGCGGCGCGCCATGACGCGGCGCGCGGTGTCGATGAATTTGTCGAACGGCACTTCGGTCATCGCGGCGGTGGATCCTTCTGTAAATGACGGGACGAAGTTGCGCGGATATCCTGATCCGTGGAAGTTGACCCCGACCCCGAACACTGTGGCGGTGTTGATCATTGTGTTGGCTCCGGTCTTGGAGTGGTCGCCCATTATGAGGCCGCAGAACTGGAGGCCCGTGCGCTGGAAGCGGCGCGTGGGGTAATTCCAGAGTTTGATTTCCGTATAGTCGTTTTTGAGATTCGATGCTACGCATCCGGCTGCGATGTTGCACCATTCGCCTATTACGGCATTGCCGAGGAAGCCATCGTGGGCTTTGTTGGAGTAGCCGATTATCACTATGTTGGCCACCTCGCCTCCTACTTTGGAGTGCGGTCCGATCGTGGTGGCTCCGTAGATGCGTGAGCCCATTTTTATCTGTGCTCCTTCGCAAAGGGCAAGACCTCCGCGTATGCAGGTGCCTTCCATCACTTCCGATCCGGCCGCAAGATATACGGGGCCGTGGTTGAGATTTACGATAGCTCCCTCCATGGTGGCTCCCGGTTCGATGAAGAGCCGTGACGGATCGCCTATGATGGTGTTGGATGGTGATGGCGCGACGGATTCACGTCCGGCCGTAAGGAGTGTGAAGTCGTATTCGAGCGCTGCGGCGTTGAGCTGAAAAATGTCGTAGGAGCGTGTGAGTCGCAGCGGTATCTCATCGAGCTGTATCAGTTCGTACGGTTGCTGATCGAGTGGGCATCGCCGTGCTATTTCTTCGTCATGGAACATCAGCGCCTGTCCTTTGCGGAGGTGTTCGACCCCTTTGACCACTCCGGGCGTGGGGAAGAAATGGGCTGAGACGATGAAGCTGTCGTCGTCGGGCGATGATATGGATGGATACTTGACCGAC
>Ga0209064_1000289_pt1 | contig 116343 bp, 115 predicted proteins | sample Inofromicrocosms_FD_187498 | JGI IMG/M metagenome (GOLD analysis project Ga0209064, IMG submission 187498) | Mouse cecum microbial communities from Vienna, Austria - Inoculum for glucosamine and mucus D2O microcosms (SPAdes) (version 2) | ecosystem: Host-associated > Mammals > Digestive system...
GCCCCCCCCCCCGATTTTGCTTAAAAGCAAAAGGTTTTTTGAGGTTTATCTATTTTTTTAGAGAAAAAGTAACATTATTTGATAATTTTTATATTTCTATTCTATGCTTGCATTTGAGACATTCGCGCACTTGTTTTTTGCGATATTCACGCTCTACGCTTATTCCGCCACATTGCGGACATTTCTCTTTGATAGGCTCAAATTTTGAGATAAAAGTGCATTTTGGATAGTTCTTGCAGCCATAAAACGCTCCCCTGCGGCTAAATCTTTTTACAATCTCTCCTTCGCATTCTGGACAAACCACACCTTCAACACTATGAGCCTGTGCTTTGTCTGTGAGAGATTTTGTATTTTTACATTTGGGATAACCGCTACACGCGATAAATTCACCATTACGACCAAACTTTTTTATCATAGGTTCGCCACATTTTTCACATACACCATATTCTTGGGATTGCGATTGAGAATCTTGTTGTGTAGGTTTAATATATTTACATTTGGGATAACCGCTACACGCGATAAATTCACCATATTTGCTCTTGCGTTGCACAAGCTCTTTCCCACATTTTGGACACATCTCTCCTGTAGGAATAGCAACTTTTTGTGAGACAATCACTTTTTTGCCAGATTCTATCTTTTGCATAAATGGCTGATAAAACTCCCACAGCACAGATTCCCAATTCATTTTTGCTTGAGCGATTTCATCAAGCTTATCTTCTAATCCGGCGGTAAAATGGGTATCTACAATCTCATCAAAATAAGATTCCAACATTTCTATCACCTTAAATGCACTTTCTTGCGGCACAAGCTGCTTTTTTTCTATATTCACATATTCTCGTGCCACAAGCAATGCAATAGTTGGTGCATAAGTGGAGGGACGACCAATACCAAGTGATTCCATACTTTTAATAATGCTTGCTTCAGAATAACGCGACGGAGCTTCGGTGGATTTTTGAACAGATTCTATATTATTTAATAACACATCTTCGCCCTCTTTGCATTCGGGCAAAAGCTTATCTTTGTCATCATTTCCCATAATCTTATAGAATCCATCATAAACAAGTTTGCGCCCACTTGCTTTAAATTCAATCAAATGTGTTTGATTATGAGGTGTAAAAATAATATTTTGTATCTCAAAAAGCGCATCTTGACTTTGTGAAGCCAAAAAACGATAATAAATAAGTGCATAAAGCTTATGCTCTTCTGGCTTAAGATAAGATTTTGCGATTTCTGGAGTAAAATCAAGATTGGTTGGTCGTATCGCTTCGTGAGCTTCTTGTGCAGCTTTGGATTTGGTAGCGTAATTTTTGGTTTTAGCAGGAACATATTCTTTGCCATAAGTTTTTATAATCATTTCTCTTGCGGCTTTTTGCGCTTCTTTGGCAATATTAAGACTATCTGTCCTCATATAGGTAATTACCCCCATACTTCCAAAATTCGTTTCCACACCTTCATAAAGTCGTTGTGCAATACTCATCGTCCGTGAGGGAGAAAATCCTAATAAACTTGAGGCACTTTGTTGTAATGTAGAAGTCATAAATGGTGGAGGTGTTGATATTTTCTTACTTTTTGTGATAATTTCTTTAATAAAAAATTGCTGCTTTTGGATATGCTCCAACATCGCCTCTACCGCCTCAAAATTTTGCAAAGAGAGCTTTTCAAGCTTTTTGTCATAAGTGATGAGTTCGGCTTCTATATTATTTTGACCATTATCTTGGTTTTTTTGCTTACTCTTAGGTTTCATATTAAAAACTGCATTAATTAAAAAATAAATTGTCGGCTTAAAGGCGCGTATCTCTCGTTCCCTATCCACAATAATCTTAAGCGCAGAACTTTGCACACGTCCTGCTGATAATCCACGCTGAATCTTGGAAGAAATAAGTTCGGAAAGTTTAAAACCAACAATCCTATCAAGCAACCGCCGTGCTTGTTGAGCATTTACCTTTGCCATATCAATTTGACGCGGATTTTGCAATGAGTGCGTAATAGCATTTTTTGTAATCTCGTGAAACACAATGCGTGGGATTTTTTCATAAGGGAGATTTAGAGCTTGAGTAATATGAAAACCGATAGCCTCCCCCTCTCTATCCTCATCTGTTGCAATATAAGTTACCTTTGCTTTTTTGCTAGCAACCTTAATTTTCTCAACAATCTCCATATGGTCTTTACTGATAGTGTATTGTGGGTGGAATGTTTTATCCTTTATATCAATGCCAAAAGTATATTTTGGCAAGTCTCGGATATGACCTTTAGAGGCTATAACCTCATATTTACTCCCTAAAAAATTTTTAATCGTCCTTGCTTTGGCGGGCGATTCTACAATGATTAAATCTTTCATAGCTTAAATTCCCCTAATGCCTAATTTCTATGAGAAATAAAAAACGGATTTTAGCACAGATTCTCATTAGAATTTCACATTTTATGTTTTTTAACATAAAAAATATGGAACATCTTTTGCTTAATCGGCACAAATGAAAAAAAGTTTAGCAAAGGATGCAAAATGAGTTTTAGGATAAACACAAACATCTCCGCCCTTACTGCTCACACTATCGGTGTGCAAAACAATAGAAGTCTGCATAACTCACTTGAGAAGTTAAGTTCTGGCTTACGCTTAAATAAAGCAGCTGATGATGCTTCAGGTATGGCGATTGCTGATAGCTTAAGAAGTCAAAGTGAAAGCTTAGGACAAGCAGTCCGAAATGCAAATGATGCTATCGGTATGATACAAGTTGCAGATAAAGCAATGGACGAGCAGCTAAAGATTCTAGATACCATTAAAACCAAAGCTATTCAAGCAGCACAAGATGGACAAAGTAACGAAACAAGAAAAGCGCTTCAAAGTGATATTATTCGCCTTTTAGAGGAGCTTGATAATATTGCAAATACTACAAGCTATAACGGGCAACAAATGCTCTCTGGTGCATTTTCAAATAAAGAGTTTCAAATTGGTGCATATTCAAATACAACTGTTAAAGCCTCTATCGGTCCTACAAGTTCAGATAAAATTGGACACGTGCGCTTAGAAAGTGGATCATTTGGAGGGATTGGTATGCTTGCTTCTGGTGCAGCATCAAATCTTACTGAAGTAATGTTAAAGTTCCGCCAAGTTGATGGAAAGCACGATTTTGAAACTGAAACCGTTAAAATTTCTACATCTGCAGGAACAGGTATAGGTGTTTTAACTGAAGTTATCAATAAATATTCTGATACACTAGGTGTGCGTGCTGCGTGGAACGTAATGGCAACAGGTGATGTGCCTGTGCTCTCTGGCACTATTCGTGAGCTAGTTATCAATGGTGTAACAATCGGAAATATTCACGATATTCGCAAAAATGATTCTGATGGACGCTTACTTAATGCCATTAATTCTATTAAAGAACGCACGGGTTGTGAAGCTTTTACTGATATTACAGGGCGTATGAATGTGCGTAGCCTTGATGGGCGAGCGATTTGTATCCGCACTCAAGGCGATAGTGGAAAAATATTTGGTGGAGGAAATTTCGCTGGTATCTCTGGAACAGATCACGCTATTGTTGGGCGCTTAACGCTTATTAGAACAGATGCAAGAGATATTATTGTGAGCGGAGTAAATTATAGCCATATAGGATTCCATTCTGCGCAAGGTATTGCCGAATTTACCGCAAATCTCCGCTATATACGTGGAGAAATGGATGCAAATGTCGCTTCAGCTTGTGGAGCAAATGCGAATGTCGCTCAAGCTAATCTCCATTTTGATGGTATCGGAGCTGGGGTTACAAGCCTTAAAGGTGCAATGGTAGTTATGGATATGGCAGAATCTGCACGTGCCCAGCTTGATAAACTCCGTGCAGATATTGGTTCAGCACAGATTCAACTTGTTTCAACTATTAACAACGTCTCTGTTACACAAGTTAATGTTAAAGCTGCAGAATCAAATATTAGAGATGTGGATTTTGCATCAGAATCTGCAACATTCTCTAAACATAATGTTTTGGCTCAAAGCGGTAACTTTGCAATGGCACAAGCTAATGCTGTGCAACAAAATGTACTTAGACTTCTTCAGTAGTCAAGTAGCATAACTATTATAAATACACTTTATGCAGGATTTTTTTAGTCTCAATCTCTCTGCGTTGGCAATTCGCTCTCCTGCCCTCGCACTTAGATTGAACGAGTTTGAACCTAACCAGGACTTTGAAGTTTATCAAGGAAACGACCCTCTTAATATTAATATTATTGACAAACGCTCAAATACTCCACTCTTTCAAGGTAACCCGCTTGAAGAAACAAATGCTAAAATTGAATCATTTGCAAAATATTCACATTATCCTTATTTGTATTTTTTTGGCATAGGCAATGGGGTGTTTTATAAAGTCCTTTTGCAAAATGATTTTTTAAAACGTATCATTGTGCTTGAACCTGAAATAGAATTACTCTTTATTGTGCTACATTTTATGGATTTTTCTAAAGAAATCTTAGAAAAACGGCTTATTTTTATTGACGCTAAAAGTTGCGATTCTACGAGCATTGATATACTTTTTGCAAGTAATCGTGATGCAAAAATTTACTCAAAAGTCTATGATTTACATCTTTTTAATTCCTATTATGAGATTTATTCAGAGCTTTATATCAAAATTAATCAATTTTTTATCCGCTCTATTGAACATAGTGTAATTAGCGTAGGTAATGACAGCCGAGATTCTATCATTGGCATTTCACATCACATACAAAATCTCCCCGATGTAATTAAATCGCCCACTTTGCTTGATTTACTCGCACAAATTAAAGGAAGAGATACAGCCATTATTGTCGCCACAGGTCCAAGTTTAAGCAAGCAGATTCCATATTTAAAGCAAATCCAAGATTATGCTACAATCTTTTGTATTGACGCATCTTTCCCAATCCTTGCAAAAGAGGGTATTAAACCCGATATTGTTTTTTCACTTGAACGTGTAGAACTCACAGCAAAATTCTATGAAGACACTCCTAAATGGGCACACAAAGACGTTATATTTGCAATCACTTCCATTGTGCATAATCGTCTTAAAAATGCACTTAAAGGTAATGTGGTGCAATATTCTTTGCGTCCTTTTGGATATACAAACTACTTTGAGATTCCAGAATATGGCTATTTGGGCATCGGTATGAGTGCTGCAAATATGGCTTATGAGCTTGTAGTGCATTCGCGCTTTAAACGTTGTATTATCATTGGACAAGACCTAGCATTTGGCGAAGATGGCACATCTCACGCTAAAAACGCCGTATATGGCACACACGAAATCAATCCCGAAGAAATGGAACAAAAGGGACAAAAAATTATGGTAGAAAAATATGGTGGCGGCGGTATGATAGAATCCACAAAAATATGGAAGCTATTTTTAACATTTTATGAACGCGATATTGCCAACACTCCTTATCCTATTGAGGTAATCAATGCTACAGAGGGAGGTGCTCGCATACACGGGACAAAAGAAATGCCTTTCCCTGAAGCTATCAAACTCATTAATACTTCACATAAAAAATTCCCTATCACACTCACTTTGCCCACATCTGAAGCTTATGAAGCAAATCTAGCTAAAATAAAGCAAAAAACTCGCGAGTGGATTGATTTAGGGCTTAAGGATAAAGCATTTGTTGAAGAAGTATTTTTAGAAGTAGCAGCACTTACCGAACGTTTTGAGCTTCTCAATAAAGAAAAGCGTTTAGAAGAGCTTAAAAGTGAAGAATTACAAAAGTGTATAAATAGAATCCAAGAAGTAAAAGAGCTTTTTGATAAGCGGAGATTCCGTGAATGCTTTATGGACGCACTTCAATCTTATATTTTTCATCAAGAAATGGACATCGCTCGCATACTTGTAATGCCAGCTAACAATGAGGAAGCAAAGCTTATTAAACAAGCTGAACTCATTTATGCGCATAAATATTGGCTTTTCTCGCTTGCAGGAGGTATGGATAGTGTGATTGAAGTTGTTAAAAAAGCTTTTGCAACTTGGGAGATGTAATCACATAAAAGGCACTTTAAATTCTGCAATTCTTTGTCGTATTTGTTCTAATCGCACTTCATCTATTACCTCACCCATTGCCTTTTGAATGCTTAAATACAAATTTTCTAACATATCTTTCTTGAGAGATTCTATATCTAATACATTTGGATTAAAATCTACTTGTCCATTTTTTAGCTCTTTTTTCGTCCAAATTCTCAAAATCCCGCTCACAGCAGAAAAACGATTAAGATTCTCTTCTTCTAAGGCAATTAAAACCACGGGTATTCCCATAGCTACACAAGGAGCGGCACAATGCAGCGCACAAGTGATGATGAGTTTTGCTTGATTTTTATAAGTCTCAATCAAAGATTTACTTCTTTCATAGCTACTTTGCCAATCTAACCTCTCTTCAGGCACAACCCTGGGATATATTTATAAATCGCCTTACTAACACCAACCAAAAAAACCTTATTTTGTTCTACACTTGCCTCTCGTTTAGGAAGTGTAAGAGTCAAACAACGTGAAAAATAGGATTTTATACCAAGTTTTTGACAAAACTCCAATGTATATAAATCCCGACAACCGATTTCTTTGTTTTCAAAATACCAAGGATAATAACTGATAAAATATTGCAAAAATTTATGAAATGAAGTGGCAAAATGTGTGCCTACAAAAACGCTTAAAGTCTCATTATTTGGAATACAATGAATTGAATGTGCAAACCAACCCTGCATAACAACGAGTGAACCCCCCCCCTCGAAGAATAACTCACAAGAGAATCCCTATCTATAAAAGAATATTGTGCATTTGGAAAGTAATGAGTGATGGCATTTTTTGTTGCAATAGTTTGAATATAATCACCAAGATTATTCCCGCCAAATTGCGACAAATGTTTTGCAAAGTTAAAAAGCAAAAAATGATTCTGTTGTATTTGTGCATTGGGATTTGGCACGATAAAATGCCTTAAGTTTAGTATTTGCATTTCTGTTTGGGTTGTATCAAAATGAACAAATACCTGTCGTATCTTTCTCTTTAATCTAGATATAAAAACATTATTCCCCCATTCACATTATATTTATTTCGGAGTTTGTTATTGAACATAAATCTTAATAGATTTGAGAATCTATTAAGATACAAAATACTAAATTTTCTTATAAGGAGCTTGTCCAACTTCGTAGTAATTATTGCCTGACGCATCAATAGCCACAATCGCAGGGAAGTTTTCTATTGTAAGTCGTGCAACCGCTTCAGGTCCTAACTCAGGATAAGCTAAGACTTCATATTTAGTGATACATTTTGAAATGAGTGCTGCCGCACCACCCACAGCCACCATATATACAACGCCGTGCTTAACCATAGAATCTATGACTTCTTTGCTGCGATAGCCTTTACCGATCATTCCGTGAATGCCTTGCTCAATGATTGTCGGCGTATATTTATCCATTCTCCCGCTTGTCGTAGGACCTGCGCTACCTATCGCATTGCCCGGCTTTGCAGGAGTAGGTCCTAGATAATAAATCGTCTCACCGCTCAAATCTACAGGGAGCTTTTCTCCACGTGCTAACGCTTCAGTTAAAGCTTTATGTGCTGCATCACGAGCGCATAAAATTGTGCCAGAGATTAGCACACTCTCCCCTGCTTTGAGGCTTTTTGCCACTTCTTTACTTATAGGTGCAGTGATTTTTTTTGGCTCTCCCATTTTTTCCTCCTTAAAGCTCAATATCAGCGTGTCGTGCGGCGTGGCAGTTGATATTTACTGCCACAGGAAGCCCCGCAATGTGTGTAGGATACCATTCCACATTGACTTTAAACGCAGTCGTAGTGCCACCTAATCCTTGTGGTCCTACGCCTGTTTGATTCGCAATTTCAAGCAATTCTTCTTCGAGCTTGGCATAGCGTGGGTCTTTATTTTTAGAATCTATTTCGCGCACAGCCGCCTGTTTGGCTAAAATTGCTGCTTTTTCCATTGTCCCACCAATACCTACGCCAATCACCATAGGAGGACAAGCATTGGGACCTGCGAGTTTCACCGCTTCGGTAAAGACTTTTTTCACACCCTCAATGCCATCGGCTGGGACAAGCATTTTAAGCACACTTTTATTCTCGCTCCCAAAGCCTTTAGGGCAAACTTTTAAATGCAACTTATCGCCCTTGATTATTCGCGTATGAATGACTGCAGGAGAGTTATTTGTCGTATTTTTGCGCTCATAGAGTGGCTCTTCTACGACAGATTTACGCAAATAACCATTCGTATAGCCCTCTTTAATACCCTCATTAATGGCATCTTCAAGGTAGCCTCCTGTGATATGCACATCTTGCCCGATTTCTACAAACACCACGGTCATACCTGTATCTTGGCAGATAGGCATCATATTGCTTTCCGCAATCTTGCCATTTTCAATGAGCGTATCTAGGATATTTTGTCCTAATGCAGACTTTTCACTTCCCTTTGCAGCACTAAAGGCGCGTTTAATATCGGGCGTTTGGATACAACACGCATTAATGGCAAGTTTAGCAACAGCAGATTTAATATCTTCATATCGCACTTCTCTCATTACTTCCTCCTTATTTTTGTTTGAAAACACACCATTCTACTCTAATATAATGTAAAAAAGACTTAAAGCCATTTATTAAATCCAAAGCCAAACTCTAAGCCAAAAATTGCTTGCATTGCTTGTGGATAGATACTAGAGACGCCATAGCGATTTATTACACTTGAAGATGCAGAATCTAAATGTGTGAGGGTAAAAGTGAGCTTACTATACAGCCCATAGAGTTTATTTTTGTGTAAGCCCACAAAAGCGCGGATTTGGTGATTATTTGGCTCTAGTTTGCTCCATTTTGTAGCAGCACCAAACCTATCGGGCGTGTATCTATCAGGATAAGTATAGAGTCCATACACACCATAGTTATAGGAGATTCCATACTCTAAGGCGAGATTATTTTCTAAAAGATAAGAGCCAGATACCCCAAGTCCCAATGTAAAAAGTGCAGTATTTGGCACACCATATTTTTCATCAAAAAATAAAGCACTTCCGCCAAGAATAATCCCCACAAAAAAAGGATTTTGCACATCATTTTTCACATTTTTGCTTAAAAATATCGTGCTATCTATATGCGCACCAAAGGTATTGAATCTATCCTTATTATAGGCTATCACAGCATTTTGAGCGTTTTTTACATTTGCATTGAGTAACCCAAATGTAGCATTCCATATCAAGCCATATTTTGCAGTATATTGAGAGAAAAGAGCATTGAATGTCCCGCCAAGCATTGACATATCGTGTAAAGAAGTATGATGCACTCCTGCTAATGCACCAAGCCCGATTTTATAATCTGTGCATTTAAATTCATCACAGCTATACTCCGCCCTAAGTGCGCAAAGTGTAAGGCACAAAAGAGCGAAGATTCTATAAAGCATTTACAATTACCAATTTATAGGTGGGCTTGTAAAACTAACATCCTTGCAGTTCTTATTTAAAAGACAATTAAGTCCCCAAGTAACCCCTGTAATGCCTATTGCAGTAAGCCAAAATTCTCCTGTTGTATTTTTCATTTCCTCATCACTTAAAGCAACGACATTCACTTCTGTATTCCCAAAAAGCAATGCTTTATCAGCATTTGTAAGTTCTTTTTGAGGTTTAGCCGCACTAAGAGTAGCGACACATAGACTTAAAACCACCACAATACTAGAAAATCTTTGCATAGCAACCTCCTAAGTTTTTGCATAGCCTTATATACTAGTAAATAAAGATTTAAATATCACTTAAAAATAAAAACATTATCAATTATAATACTGCTTGTCATTATAGAACATAAAACTTTTTGAATCTTGTGGCGTAAAATACATCAAATGAGTTTCTATATTTAATGCAAATAGAAGATTTACTCCACAAAGCTCTAATACCACAAACAATAAAAAAATTTCTTCATTGTCGTCTCCTTAGAAACACTACTTTGATATACTACAAAAATCATTCTTATGACTATCACATCAAGGCATAACAAAGCAAGTAGTATGTATCGTAGTGTTATTGTTCTCATCATAAGTGATAAGATGATGCGCCTTATCTGTATCAAAGGAGAGTAAAATTAAAACTTGATTTTCTGAAGGCAATTCTATCTCTGCAGCGTGTCTTTGCTCTAAAATACTTTGTGTGGATATTTTTTGAGGCAAAAACGAATGTTTTTTTCTTAATGAATTATACACATCATCTAATGTCTTATTTTTATATACACAATGACTACCCAACTTTACTTTATTGTTAAATAAATCCAAACACTCAGGAACAGATTTACTTTGTATAGCACTATAATGTTTGGTAACCTCATCTTGAGGCACACAAGGGACTTTAGGGTGGCTATGTTCTAATGCATAAACTTGAATGCCAAATACTATTCCTAAAAACCAAACTTTTTTTATATTGACTTTCATTTTGCTTCTCCTCCTTAAAGCTCAAGTCTATTGTATCAAAATATGTTTTATATCCTGCTTTGTCTTACTCCATTCTACAATCTTGCCGTGAAAACGTGCAAAAATCTGCGCCAAATTCATATCTTGCGGATAAATCTCATAGACTAAAGCAAGATTCTCTCTTACCCCATTTTCACAAAATGCCCTTAATTCCTCATAATCCTCTATTTCCCTACCAAGCGCACAAAGCAGCTTGTAAGTGTATCTATCCACAACCATTACCTCACGCTCACAAACATAATTTAAAATTGCATACGCACTCTCGCGCCCTATGCCTTTTTGCGTAATAAGCCATTCAAAATCCACATTTTCCTTAAAGCTTTCAAAACTTCCAAAATCTGCTAAAATCGCCTGTGAAATATTTATAATATAAGCTGATTTTTGCCTCTGTAAACCAATGATATGTGATTGCAAGACATAAGATTCTATATGTGCCATTTGTGCTAAATCTTTTTGAGAATCTCCATTTAAAATTCCAGCCTTTTTCATAGAATCAAGCATTATTTCTACCTTACTCCATTGCGTATTTTGCACTAAAATTGCTCCAAGAACCACTTCAAAGCTTCCTGCTCCTTCCCACCACCAGCTTGGTTTACCTTCTAAAAGTCCATAAGATTTAAGTGCTTTAAGTAAGCTAAAGCTAGATTCTATCATTTTTCCCTCTTTTAAAAAACTCTGTAATAAGACTTTTTGCATACGCATTTTGAGGATTTGCAAAAACTTCCTTACTCACTCCTTGCTCCACCACACGCCCTTTATGCAAGATAAGAATCTCATCGCTTAAGGCTTGTAAAATTTCTAAATCGTGGGTAATAAATATATAACTCATATCTAATTGTTCTTGAAGCTGCAATAAAAGCGTGAGAATAAGCTTTTGAGAGCTTTTATCAAGTGCAGAAGTTGGCTCATCAAGGAGTAAAATTGAAGGTTTCCTCACAATGGCACGAGCAATAGCCACGCGCTGTTTTTGTCCTCCGCTAAGTTCAAAAGGATAACTTTGTGCAAAATGCGTATTTAGCCCCACAGATTCTAATGCCCATTCCACTTGTTTTTTAAAAACAGCAAATTTCCCACCCAATGCCTCTGCAATAATATCTCCTATAGTAAATCTTGGCGAAAGTGAGGAAAAAGGGTCTTGGAATACAATGCTGATATGTCTTCTTAATTCTTGCATATCTTTTAGACTTGCATAATTATGTCCTTTAAAATATATCGTCCCCTTTATCTCAAGTAAGCGCAATAATCCTAATGCAAGGCTTGATTTCCCACTGCCTGAAGCCCCAGCAACACCTAGAATCTGCCCTTTTTGCAAGGTAAAATTGACATTTGATACAAGATCTTTAAAATGCGTTTTGAAAAAATGCCGCACAGATACACCCACATTCAAATTTTCTACCTTTAAAAGCGTGCTATCTTTTGGATTTACTCTCTTATGCACCTTAGTAGGCAAAATCAAAGATTCTATAAGAAAATGTGTATAAGAATGCGTAGGGTGCGTAAAAATATTACTTGTTGTATTTTCCTCCAAAACTCTGCCCTCTTTCATCACTACAACCTTATCGCAAAATCCCTTTACCACACCCAAATCGTGGCTTATAAATAAAATCGCACTTGTGGTGCTAAGATGAGAAAGTAGCTCCATAATTTGCCGCTGAATAAGCACATCAAGCGCCGTTGTTGGTTCATCACAAATAAGAAGTGTGGGATTATTAATAATGCTCATCGCAATAGCCACGCGCTGCTTTTGTCCTCCGCTAAGTTCAAAAGGATAACGATGAACCAAATGTGTGCTTAAATTGACAGATTCTAATACTTCTTCTAGCCTTTCTTGTGCTTTTGTATGTAATGCTTTGCCGCGTAAATGCGGATAAAGATCATTCGCGTGGATATAAAAACTCTCTAAAATCTGTTTTCCTACTTTATGAAGTGGATTAAGACTTGAGAGTGGCTCTTGGGGAATATAAGCAATGTCTTTTCCTCGCAAAGAGCGTAAATCCTTTGAGTTAAGAGTAAGGATATTGTGATGATTGAAGCATATCTCCCCGCTTTGAATGCTAATATTATTTTGGAGTCGTAAAATCATCTGTGCAAGCATACTTTTGCCCGAACCAGATTCTCCTACAAGTGCAACTTTTTGACTCTTAGCAATGCTCAAAGAGACATTGTTCAAACTAAAATGCGAGGAGTGTAAAAATGAAGCATAAAGATTCTTAATCTCTAAAATCATTTTTATCCTTTAAATTCGTATGAGATTGCATACTTGGCTTTATATGTGGGTCAAGTGCATCGCGTAAACCCTCACCAATAAAAACAAGGATTGAAAGCAACACGCAAAGTGCTATAAAAGCACTTATACCTAAATGTGGAGCAGAGAGATTGTTTTTACCTTGTGCGAGAATCTCGCCTAAACTCGCACTTCCTACAGGCATACCAAAGCCCAAAAAATCAAGACTACTAAGTGTTACGATACTTCCAGCCATAATAAAAGGCGTGAAAGTAAGCGTAGCACTCATTGCATTGGGCAAAATATGGACAAACATAATTTTTATATCACTCACACCCATAGCTTTTGCAGCTCTCACATACTCAAGATTCCGTGCTTTTAAAAATTCAGCCCTGACAAGATTGACAAGTATCATCCACGAAAAAGCCAACACCACGCATAAAATCCACATAAAACTTGGCTCAAATACACTTGAAATGATAATAATCACGAACAAAATAGGCACAGCGTTTAAAATCTCAATGAGCCGCTGCCCTATTAAATCAATTTTACCTCCATAATATCCTTGCAATGCTCCTACGCTTACACCGATAATCACACTACATATACTTAAAATAAGGGCAAAAATAATAGAGATTCTATATCCATAAATAAGCCTCGCAGCTACATCTCTTGCTTTATCATCTGTGCCTAGATAATGCTTAGAATCAGGAGATGTCGGGGCTTGAGTAGGTAAATCCATAACAATACTATTATAGCTATAAGGAATAGGCGCATAAACAACAAAAGCATCTTTAAGTAATTCATCTCTCACATAGCTATCTAAATAATCACTCCAAGTCTCAAAATCCCCACCAAAAGTAGTTTCGGGGTAATTTACAAACACAGGAAAATACATTTTGGAATCTTTATAAATAAAAAGTGGCTTGTCATTAGCGATAAATTCTGCAAATACGCTTATTAAAAAAAGGAGTGCAAAACATATAAGGGAATAAAAAGCGCGTTTATTTTGCTTAAAGACATACCAACGAGTTTTGAGCATACTATTAGACATTTTTGCTCCCAAAATGGATACGTGGGTCAATGAGATAATACATCACATCACTTATAATACCTATCACAAGGGCAATAAAAGTAAAAATATATAAAGTGCCAAAAATAACAGGATAATCGCGGTTAATCACACTTTCATATCCCAAAAGTCCCAAACCATCAAGGCTAAAAATAATTTCAATAAGCAAACTTCCGCTAAAAAATGCACCCACAAACACAGCAGGAAATCCGCTTACGATTAAAAGCATTGCATTGCGAAAAATATGCTTATAAAGTATATAAGATTCGCTCCCACCCTTTGCTTTAGCACTTATCACATAGCTTTTGCGAATCTCCTCCAAAAAGCAATTTTTGCTTAACATACTTAAAGTTGCAAAACCACCTATGGAAATACACAGCACAGGCAAAAATAAATGCCATAAATAATCTTTAATCTTGCCCCACATATTTAAAGATTCAAAATGCTCGCTCACTAGCCCTCGTAAAGGAAAAATATCAAAATAACTCCCTCCACAAAAAAGCACGATAAGCACCACACCAAACATAAAAGCCGGAATCGCATTAAGCACAACAATAATGACGCTACTTATCACATCAAAATGCGAACCATTACGCACTGCTTTTGCAATACCTAGCGGAATGCTAATAAGATAAATAATAAGTGTGCTAAATATCCCTAGCGAAATAGACACAGGCAATTTTTGTGCGATGATTGAAAGCACACTTGATTGGCTATAAAAACTCTCACCAAAATCAAAACAGGCAAAATGAAAAAGCATTTGAAAATATCGTTCGCTTAGAGACTTATCAAAGCCATAGAGTTTTTTTATCTCTTCTATAAGTTCAGGCTCTAAGCCAATAGAACCTTTATAAAGAGTATTTTGCCCTACTGCTGCCTCACTTAAATGCCCAAGATTCTCTATTTTAGCTATTGTCTGCTCCACAGGACCACCAGGGGCAAGCTGCATAAGCAAAAAATTAATACTCATCACACCTATAAGAGTGGGGATAACAAGTAAAAGCCGTTTGAAAATATAGCCTAACATCGGACGCTCTTGTAAAAAATCTGTGTAAGAATAAAATGCTTGAAAATTTGTTGTCGCAAACCTTGCGAGATATTGTTTATCAGCATTTTGCACTTCCTGCACCATACTTTGCCTCTAAAGCTTCTGTAAAAAACTCTTTTTGCGTCTTAGGGATTGTATCAGGGTGGTGGATTCTCATATGTTCTAAATATTTATCATAGCTTGGCATACCCACTAGCAAATGAAAAAATCTATCACTACGCCGATAGAGTGTCTTTAGCTTATGCCACCAAAGTTTATACGAATGCCCCTTACGCGTTTTGTCATTATTTTCCATTGACTCCCACGCTTTTATAGAATCTAAAAGCTATAATATAGCGTATTTAGTTTAACTTAAAACCCAAAGCTGTATTGAATAAAAAGACGATGTGTATTATTTTTAGGTTCATATAAATACACTTCATTACCTGTATAAATGCTCTCTGTTCTTATGCTCTTTGAATCTCCAATATTCCAATATTCATATACTAAACGAAATGAACGCAATTCTCTTGCTTTATTGAAAAAATTTGCTCCAATAAAGGCTGAAAATCCAAAGCCCTCTTTTTGTGTAACTCTTACATCACCTGTATAGCCATATTTACTCGCTGTAGAGAGGTGATTACCAAAAATCAAATAACGATAGCCACCACCATAGGTAAATGCTATTTTTGAATTTAAAAGTGCCTCTCCCTCAATCTCTAAAGGCACATAAAAATACCCCTGTATTCTATCCATTGACATAAACTCATTGCGATTAAGATGATAACCCAGTCCTGTTTGGAGATAAAGTGTGGCATTTGAAGAATGCAAGAGATTATATCCACCCTTTAACTCTATATCTCCAGCAACAGAGCCATCCATACCATATGCCTTCTCTCCGTCTCTATCGGGATTATCTGGGTCTAAAATACCACCTGTATAAAGCCCAAGTGCATAATTTACTCTCAATGTCCCCTCTAGCTTAATACCTTGCGAGATATGCCCTATCTGTCCTATAAGTCCAAACATCAAGGTATCTATGTGCATCACTGTGGGTTCAGTATAGCGATAATACCCACTATAAAAACCAAGAGAGCGATAAAAGCCCTGTTTGATAAGGCTTTTTTGCCATTTTGATTGAGAATCTCCTGCAAAAATACTCTCATCTGCCTTACTCATACCACAGAACAAAACACAAAAAAGAAACATTGTGATAAAAAATTGAGATAGTTTCATTGCTTTCATTATGCCTCCTTAGAATCCAATGCCAAATCGTAAGCCCACATAGCTTATACTTGAGCGTGGATAAGAGACAACAGCACTTCCGGGTAAGTAACCGGGTGTGCCACTTGAACCCGCAGGTGGTTGTGCAATACTAATAGTTGCACTCTCTGATGCCCCAAAGCTTTGGTATGAAGCTAAGATATTAGCATAAAAGAAAGTTTCTTTGCTTACATAATACCTCCCACCAACACTTAAGCGTAATCCATAGCCTCTATTCATTGAAAGATTTCTTTTATTATCACCTGCATCATATTGAACAAGCAATGATTGAGATAAGCCTATATCATAGGCTAAAAGATATTCAAAAGCAACGCGAGGACGCACTCTTATATCACCTCGCAATTCAATAGGCAAATAAGAAGCTAAAATTTGTCCAGCAGCAGGAGTATTGATTGAAACAGAGAGGAAAGTAGCAAATTTATAGCCTGTGCCAATGTATAAAGGCATATCAACACTCCGCCTTATTAGCGAATAACCAACATATATAAGACCATCAAAAAATAAATTCACACTGCCCACAGGTGATTTTTGACTTGTAAGATTCTCTGTGCCTTGCAAAGGATAGTGCTTATTAATATTTCCTGTGCTACCTCCTAACATTGCATCTGAGCCCCAAACAAAACCATTTTCAAAAATAGAATAAGAATCATAATGCAAGGCTATATGCAGGGAATCTATATGGCTTTTCCCTGCATTATGCGCTAAATATGCAAAGTTTAATCCTAATTTTGAAAAAGAACCATTTATTAGCTCATCAGCCTTGCTCTGCACACCTAAAACCAATACCAAAATAACTAATAAAATGCGTTTCATAAATTCCCCCACCTAAATTTATTTATAAACATATTATCAAAAAAAAAAAAACAAAATCAAGTTATTAAATATAACGACAAACAATGAACTGCTAAAGCGATATGGCACAAGAAAATCAAATAATATTTAAGAAAGTTTAAATCAAGCTTGAGATAGAATCCGCTCTTTTTAACTTAGTGTCGCCTTTGTTGGCAATGATTTAAAGTTTTTATAATAAAGGTCGCGTAGCTCAGTTGGTAGAGCACTACCTTGACATGGTAGTGGTCGCTGGTTCAAGTCCAGTCGTGGCCACCATTTCTTTTTTCTTGTAACATTTGATAAATCATCAACACCACACTTATATCAATGAGCACATCAGCAAGGTTAAAAATTGCAAAATCAAACCAATAATGCCAATACACATAATCTACAACTCCCTCATATACAAATCTATCAATGATATTTGATAAACCCGCACCAATTAAAATGCCAAGAGGCACATAATGTTTAATAAAAAAATCACTCCACAATGCACCTGCAAATAAAATAATCAAAAGCAGAATCTGAATATATTTTAAATATTCCTCTAAAAAGCTAAACATTGAAAATGCTACGCCTTTATTATATACAAGAGCCCTCCCCCCGATAGTTATTGCTTCACTCTCCCATACAAAGCCCTCAAGCATAATGAATTTTACCCATTGATCAAGAGCTATACTTAGGATAAAAAGCACGATAAAAATGCTTAGTTGTTTTGCTGTAATCTGCTTTAAATGCCTAAATGCAAAAGTCATATTGTCTCATTTTATTTGTTATTTACACATTGAGCTGCTTTTGGCATAAATCAACAAGCATTTTAACTTGCTCACTCACAAGCTTGTAATCTTTACCTTCCACCAAGATTCTAAGTTTATTTTCTGTGCCAGAGTAGCGCACAAGGTAGCGATTCCCAGATGCACTTATAGAATCTAATTTTTCTTGCAATCCATTAATTTTTTCAAGTGGCTTTTTTTGAGAAACTTTAAGATTCACAAGCTCGCTCGGATAAATCTCAAAGGGATTAAGCGCATCTTGAGAACTTTTCCCACTTTGGATTAAAAGTGCTAAAACTTGCAATGCACTCACCAAGCCATCGCCAGTTTTTGCATAATCACTAAAAATAATATGTCCGCTGCTCTCCCCTCCAAAATTAAGCTTATGCTCACGCATTTTATCCCATACATATTTATCTCCAACATTGCAACGATGAAGCCCTATTTGATGAGACTTAAGGAACTCTTCAAGTGCAAGATTACTCATCAAAGTTGCCACAATAGCATTATTTTCAAGTTTGCCAATTTGCTTTTGATACAAAGCAAGTGCACCGATGAGTTTATCACCATTGACAATATTTCCTTTATTATCCACCACCACTAATCTATCCGCATCGCCATCAAGAGCAAAGCCCACATCAGCACGATATGTCATCACTTCTTGAGCCAAGCCTTCAGGGTGCATAGCTCCGCACTGCTTGTTGATATTGTATCCATTAGGCTCATCATTAATAGCTATCACATCAGCTCCTAATTCGCTCAACACAATAGGAGCAACACGATATGCCGCACCATTAGCACAATCACACACTATACGCAATCCTCGTAAAGTTAGATTCTTTGGAAAAGAATTTTTAATATGCACAATATAACGTCCCACCACATCATCAATACGCTTTGAACTACCGATTTCTAGCCCACTTTTGAGTGCGCTTTGGAGCGAGGTGGGATTGTAATAATAAGATTCTATACTTTCTTCTTCTTCTTGAGCAAGTTTATAACCATAATGATTAAAGAATTTTATACCATTATCATCATAGGGATTATGGCTTGCGCTTATCATAATTCCCGCATCGCATCGCATATCCTCTGTCAAAAAAGCAACGGCGGGAGTAGGCATAGGACCAATTTGTATCACATCATAGCCCACAGAAGTGAGAGCAGAAACAAGAGCGTTTTCTATCATATAACCGCTACGACGTGTATCCTTGCCTACGAGAATCTTATTTGTCAATGAATGTTGGCGAAAGTGTATCCCCGCACTTGTTCCTAAAGCTATCACACTTGAGGGAGTAATCACTTCCCCCGCACGTCCTCGGACACCATCAGTGCCAAATAGTTTTGCCTTTGTATCTTTTGTCTTCATTCAATCCCCTTACAGACTTTTAAACTGCATTTAATCAAACTTTTGGCAGAATCTTGCCCTAATTTTTTAAAAAAAGGACTAATAAAAATGGCAAATCATAAATCTGCTCAAAAACGCATTCGGCAAACAAAAACTAGAACTGAACGCAACCGATACTACAAAACGCGTATTAAAAATATTGTCAGAGACCTTCGTGAGGCTGTTTTAAACAAAGATGTAGCAAAAGCACAAGAAGCGCTCAAAATTGCCAATAAAGAACTTCATAAATATGTCAGCAAAGGGATTTTGAAAAAAAACACTGCTGCACGCAAAGTATCGCGGCTTAATGCAAGTGTGAAAAAAATCGCTCAATCTGCTTAAATTATTATATTTTTAAGAGGTTGAAATGCTTATTGACAAACTTAAACCCATTGTGGCACGTTATGATGAGATTTCAAGCCTCCTTAGTTCAGAATCCGTTCTCTCAAATATCAAACAGCTCACAGAGCTTAGCAAAGAACAAAGCGATATAGAATCTATTGCGCAAAATGCCAAAACATATTTTTCCATCCTTGAAAATATCGTGCAAAATAAAGCTTTGCTTGAAGACAAAGAGCTTGGCGAACTTGCCAAAGAAGAACTCAAAGATTTAGAATCTGCTAAAGCCACATTAGAAGAGGAAATCAAACTTCTTCTAATCCCCAAAGACCCAAATGATAACAAAAATATCTACCTTGAGATTCGTGCTGGGACAGGCGGTGATGAGGCAGGGATTTTTGTAGGAGATTTGTTTAAAGCATATTGTCGTTATGCGGATTTACAAAAATGGAAAGTTGAAATCATAAGCTCAAATGAAAATAATGTCGGTGGTTACAAGGAAGTTATTGCACTTGTCAAAGGAAATGGTGCGTATTCTAAGCTCAAATTTGAAGGAGGCACCCACAGGGTGCAAAGAGTGCCAGAGACAGAATCTCAAGGACGCATTCACACTTCAGCTATCACTGTAGCAATTATGCCTGAAGTTGATGATGTGGAGATTAATATTAATCCTAATGATTTAAAAATTGATGTTTTTCGCAGTGGTGGGCACGGAGGGCAAAGCGTAAATACCACAGATTCAGCAGTGAGAATCACGCACATTCCTACAGGTATTAGCGTCTCTATGCAAGATGAAAAATCTCAACACAAAAATAAAGATAAGGCTCTTAAGATTCTTAAAGCAAGACTTTATGAGGCAGAGCTTGAAGCGCAAAATGCGCAAAACAAAGAAGCGCGTAAAACTCAGGTAGGAAGTGGTGATAGAAGTGAACGAATCCGCACTTATAATTATCCACAAAATCGCCTTACAGACCATAGAATCGGCTTAACTCTTTATAGCCTTGAAGAGATTATGCTTGGTGGCTTACTTGATGAATTTATCAATCCTCTCATTGCTCACGCTCAAAGTCAAGCTATGGGAAACATAGAACAATGAACCAAGGTTGCACAAAAACTCACAAGCCCACAAAAAAAGTATATTTTTGTGATGGGGCAGTGAAAGGGAAAATTGTTGCTTTACTTGAACAACATTATGAACTTATTTTGACCAATAAGGACCCAGATTATATTTTTTACTCTTGTATGGGATTTGAACATCTTAATTACAATAAAGTAAGAATCTTTGCCACAGGCGAAAATCTACGAGCAGATTTTAATTTTTGTGATTACGCTATTGGATATGATTATATACATTTTGAAGACCGATATTTGCGCTATCCACTTTATCTTCACTGCGAATCTGATATGCAAAAAGCTATGAACAAACACTTACATATTACACCAGAGACACTCCAAAATAAGAGTCGTTTTTGCACTTTTGTTGTAAGCAATGGTAAGGCAGATGAGATACGCACACAATTTTTTGATTTTTTAAGTCAATATAATCGTGTAGATAGCGGTGGACGATACAAAAATAATATTGGGAATCCTGTCGTAGATAAATATGCTTTTTTAAAAGAGGGTAAATTCAATATCGCTTTTGAAAATTCAAGCACAAATGGCTATATTACCGAGAAACTTATTCAAGCTTTTGCTGCACACACCATACCCATTTATTGGGGAGATGAACGCATAAGTTTGCCTTTAGATAAAATGGGGGGGGGGATAAATCCAAAGTCTTTTATTAATATGCATAAATATGAGAGCTACAAAGAAGTTTTAGAAACCATTTATTTTCTTGATACCCACGATGAAGCTTATTTATCAATGTTAAGTGAGCCTGTATTTTTGGATAAAAATCATCAAAAAATATTTGATGAAAAACTTGAAAACTTTTTGCTTCATATTTTTAATCAACCCTTAGAAAAAGCTTATCGCAGAGGATTTGGACAATGGCGTTGCAATATTGAAAAACGATATAAAAAAGCTCAAAAAGCGCGTCAGATTGTCAATAATTTTGCAAATATTTTTCAAATACCTCTGCGCACTTTGAAAAAATATCTTTTGTCTATTTATCTATCCGCGACCTCAAAAAGTTTCGTCTTTTTCACCAAAGAGCGCACAAGTAAATAAAATACTGCCGATATACCAAAAAGATAGCTAAGAATCTCATTAGGCAAAAGCAGATGCCAATCATTGAGCCAACACACAAATACTACAATGAGATAATGAAATACAAAAAGCGAAGAGGTAAGTCCAAAAAATGAATGATACTCACGTCTAAGCATTGACCTAAAAGAAAAATCCATCTTACTTGGCACATAACCTGTAAATTTTGGAAAAAAAAGTAATAGAGCAAAGGGCAAATAACTCCGATAACGAAATAAAAAATCACCTTGTTGTTTCAATTCTTCTTGCAGTGCCATAATATCCCCCCTTTATAGCTAAAATTGAACTCCTAGTATTTTACTCCTATTGATCTTAGTATTGACATTATTGACAATTCACACATTCTACACTTCTATCCATCACCTGCTCTTCTGCCTCTGGGCTTTGAGAGCGTAAATAATATGTGCTTTTCAATCCTAATTTCCACGCAAGTGTATAAATGTCATTGAGCATTTTACCACTTGCTTTATCAAGACGCACAAAAATATTTGTGCTTTGCCCTTGATCTATCCATTTTTGTCGGACAGCCGCCGCTTTAATGATATGAGTTTGCTCAATATCATACGCTGAAACATAATAATTCCAAGTGTCAAGGTTCAAGTGAGGCACAACCACAGGAATAAGTCCGCTTAGATTCTCTTCATACCATTTTTTTCTATACACAGGCTCAATGGTTTGTGTTGTGCCTACTAAAATACTAATTGAACTTGTAGGAGCAATCGCCATTAAATAGCCATTGCGCATACCTTGTGTTTTTACTTTTGCTCTCAAAGATTCCCAATCACATTGCTGTGAGAAAAGCCCCCCTCTATCAACAATCTTAAGTGCCTCTTTGTTTGCCATATCAATAGGAAATATGCCTTTGCTCCAATTACTGCCTTCAAATTGAGGATATTTACCCTTTTCTTGGGCAAGATTTGCACTTGATTCAATCGCATAAAAACTCACAAGTTCCATAATCTCATCAATTTTTATCAAATGCTCTTCACTCCCCCAATCAATGTGGGAACGCGCAAGCATTTCTGCTTCACCCATAACTCCAAGCCCAATAGCACGATTTTGCATATTTGTAACTTTAACTTTACGATTAGGATAAAAATTTAAATCAATGACATTATCAAGCATTCTAATAGCAATAGGCAAGACACGCTCAATATCTTCCTTGGTGTTTATTTTGCTTAGATTCACACTTGCGAGATTACATACCGCTGTTGCCCCACCTTGTGCTATACGCGAAGTAATAAACACTTTCCTACCATTTATAGAATCTACACTTGTAATTTTATTTGCCCTCTTGCACATACCATTATCAAGCTTTACCTCTTCTTTTTCTTCATACACTACTTTTGAGCCATCTTCAAACTCCACTTCCACCACATAATGGTTAGGATTAGTATTTTGAAAAATCTCTGTGCAGAGATTTGAGCTTCTAATAATTCCTGCGTGAGCATTAGGATTTACCCGATTAGCATTGTCTTTAAAGCATAAAAAAGGCAAGCCAGATTCAAAATAATTTGTCAAAATCTTTTTCCATAAATCTTTGGCTAATATACGAGATTTTAATACCTTATCAGATTGCTCATATTCAATATATTTTGCTTCAAATGCTTCACCATAGAGTTCAGTGAGTTCAGGACATTCATAAGGGTCAAAAAGTGTCCAAAACTCATTTGATTCTACGCGCTTCATAAATAAATCACAAATCCAAATAGCAGGGAATAAGTCGTGTGTGCGTCTTCGCTCCTCACCGCTATTTTTGCGCAAATCAATAAAATCGTGAATATCATTATGCCAAATCTCTAAATAAGTAGCAATTGCACCCTTTCGTGTGCCAAGCTGATCAACTGCTATTGCCACATCATTAGCGATTTTTAAAAATGGCACGACACCACCTGCTGCATTTTTATGTCCATCAATAAAGCTTCCAAGCCCACGCACTCGGCTAAAATCCCAGCCTATACCGCCTCCATATTTGCTTAAAAGTGCCATTTCTTTATAAGCATCAAAGATTCCCTCAATATTATCAGGCGTGCTTCCTACAAAACACGAGCTTAACTGATGACGCGTAGTGCGAGCATTTGCAAGGGTAGGTGTCGCGCAAATAACCTCAAATAAGGAAATCATATTATAAAATTTCACTGCCCAAGCGTTGCAATCTTTTTCATTTTGTGCCAAAAACATAGCAATTGCCATAAACATATGTTGAGGCAATTCAATGGGACGATTATTACTATCTTTTAATAAATATCTATCATAAAGTGTCTTAATGCCCAAATAATTAAATTGCAAATCACGTTCAGGCTTAATATGAGAATCTAAAAATGCTAAATCATATTTTTCTTTAATACCAGAGATAAGCTTACCCTCTCTTTCCCCCTGTTCAAAATACTCTTCAAGCTTTTTATAACCTGTCCAACCTGTAACTTTATGATACAAATCATACAAAAATAATCGTGCTGCTACAAAACTCCAATTTGGCGTATTTACATCAATTTTATCTACTGCTGTTTTTATGAGTGTTTGCTGAATTTCTTCAGTTGTAATTTTATCTTTAAATAGAATCTTTGCATCAACTTCTAACTCACTTTGACTAACTCCTTCTAACCCCTCTACTGCCGCGTAAGTATGTTTTTGAATCTTTGCAATATCAAGTGGTTCAATCCGACCATTTCTCTTTGTAACCGTGATTGTATCTAACATTTATCCCCCTTATTTATATTCAACCAATTCATCAAGCGTGATTCTATAACGTGCCTGCTGTGCTTTACCGCGATAACCAAAACATACAATCAAACTTACTTGTTCTTTAAAGCGATCCAATCCATAAAGCTCCTCTACTTTGCGTTTTTCAAAACCTTCAATATAGCAAGTGTCAATTTTAATATAACTCGCATAGCTTACCATATAAGTAGCCATAATATAAGCCTGTAAAGCACTCCAATGCGCAATTTTCTCATCAGTAAATCCACGTGCTTTAAGGTAATCTCCTAGTCGGCTACAAAAAGTCTCATATCCATTTAAATCCATTTTTCGCCTAAAAGTATTGCGTTTAGCATATTCACTTGGTGGCACTAAATCGCTTTGTAAGCTTTTAAATACCACTACTTCACTTGCACTTGTAATTTGTGGCTGATCCCAACATAGCGGACGCAATGCTTTCTTTGCTTCATCACTGCGTAAAACTAAAAGCCTTGTAGGCTCCATACCAAATGAACTAGGAGCAAGTCGTCCTACTTCTAAAATTTCCTCAAAGGTTTCTTTTGGGATTTTTTTGTTCTCATCAAAAAGTTTGCAGGAGTGGCGAAAATAAATTGATTCTAAAAAAGGATTCATTGTTTTTCCTTTATTTAATTTTAAGCCATTGGCTTAATAAAAGGGTGGCAAACACCCCTTAATAAACCAACTTATTTTGCTTTTGCTCTTTTACGCATATTTGGCTCTAGAATCTTTTTACGGATTCTAATAGTTTGAGGAGTTACTTCAAGTATTTCATCATCTTCTATCCATTCTAATGCCCTCTCTAGTGTTAAATCCCTTGGTGGCACAAGTTTAATCGCTTCATCAGCCCCACTACTACGCATATTAGTTAAGTGTTTTGCCTTAATAGGATTAACATCTAAATCATTATCTCTGCTATGCTCACCAATGACCATTCCTACATATACTTTAGTTTGTGGTGCTATAAAGAGTATTCCTCGCTCTTGGATATTAAAAAGTGAAAAACCTGTCGCATCTCCATTTTCCATACTAATGAGTGCGCCGTTTTTACGAGATTCTACACTACCACTAAAGGGACGAAACTCTAAAAAACTATGATTCATAATGCCCTCACCTTTCGTATCTGTCAAAAACTCACTGCGATAGCCGATAAGCCCACGCGCTGGAATCTCAAACTCTAATCTTGTATAGCCATCACTCATAGGATTCATAGCTTTCATCTCTGCCTTTCTCTTGCCAAGCTTTTCAATAATCGCCCCGCTAAAATCTTGCGGCGTATCAATGACTAAATGCTCAAATGGCTCGCATTTCACACCATTCTCTTCTTTGATAATTACTTCAGGACGTGAAATACTAAATTCAAAGCCTTCTCGGCGCAAATTTTCAGCCAAAATGGTAATTTGTAACTCCCCTCGCCCACTCACTTTGAATTTTCCCTCGCCCATTTCTTCACAACGCATAGCAATGTTAGTTTGCATTTCTTTTAAGAGCCTATCTTTAATTTTATTTGCCGTTACGTGTTTGCCCTCCAACCCTGCTAAAGGGCTATCATTAACTGCAAAATACACACTCATTGTAGGTTCTTCAAGGTGCATAGGGTCAAGCGGCATAGGATTAGTAGGACATACAATAGAATCTCCAACATCAACGGCATTAAAACCGGCAATAGCAACAATATCACCGGCTTCAGCAGATTCTATCTCTGTGCGTGCTAAGCCTAAAAAGCCAATAAGCTTACTAATGCGCCCAGTTTCTTTCTCGCCATCACTTTTAGCAAGCATTACATTCTCACCTTTTTTTATACAACCATTAAATACACGAGCAATGCCGATTTTTCCTACATAATTATCATAATCAAGCGTAAATACTTGCATTTGCAAAGGATTCTCTTTTGCACCACTTGGCAGTGGGACATATTCTAAAATTGCCTCAAAAAGAGGTTCAAGATTTTTCTTTTCATCTTCTAACTCTTTGATTGCATAACCATCTCGTGCAGCAGCATAAACTACAGGAAAATCTAGTTGTTCATCACTTGCACCCATTGCTACAAATAAATCAAAAACTTCATCAATCACTCTATGAGGTTGGGCAGCTGGCTTATCAATTTTATTAACTACTACAATGGGGCGGATTCCAAAACCAAGTGCTTTTTTCACAACAAACTTTGTTTGAGGCATAACACCTTCTTGTGCATCTACAAGAAGCAGCACGCCATCAACCATTTTAAGCACCCGTTCTACCTCTCCACCAAAATCCGCGTGTCCGGGCGTGTCAATAATATTTATTTTTGTCCCCTTATAATTGATAGCTGTATTTTTTGAAAGAATAGTAATACCTCGTTCTCTTTCTAAATCATTAGAATCCATAACACGCTCATCAATTTGTTCCCTCTCGCCAAAAGTACCGGATTGAGTAAGTAGCCCATCTACAAGTGTAGTTTTTCCGTGATCAACGTGAGCAATAACAGCAATATTTCTTATATTTTGCATAAAAATGATTCTCTACTTTCCATTTAGAATTAAAGTAAGGATTCTACTATTTTAAGTATAAAAAAACATAAAAGTGAAGAATATAATTTTAAAACATTATTTTAAAGTATTACATTTTCCCTTTAATAAAACTTTCCATTTCACTTACGATTTCCTCAATCATACGCTCACCATTAATTTTATGAAGCACTTTTTGCTTACTATAAAATGTCTCAATATCTTTAAGTGGCGTGAGATACACTTGCATACGATTATTAAATACTTCTACATTATCATCTGCACCTCTTGCCCGTCCTAACACTCTCTCTCTTGCGACAGATTCACTTACTTCAACTTCTATTACGCTCACTAATTGCACTTGATTTTGTGCTTTAAGTTTTTCATCAAGGGCTTCCATTTGCTCTATGCTACGAGGATAGCCATCAATAATGATAACATCTTTGGGCGCATTTGCTATGGCATTAATAATTGTGCCAACTACAATATCAAGTGGGACAAGATTGCCCTTACTAATAAAACTATCAATGGTTTTCCCATATTCACTACCACTTGCAACTTCTTCGCGTAATAAATCTCCCGTGGAATAATGCACGATAGAATCCGCATTATCTCTTGCAATGATTTGTGCATCTGTCGTCTTTCCCGAACCGGGCGCACCAATAATTAAAAACAACTTTTTCATAACTATTCTCCTTAAAACTTTAATGGACAAAAAATATTTTTAAAAAAGATTATAGCTTTAAAATCTTAAGATATAATATGATTTCAAATATTCAAATGACAAAGAAAAAGAAGATGAATTTTACATTTGCTAATAAATTTAAGCTTATGCTCTTAAATATGTTTTTGGTTTGTAATTCTTGGGGAACACAACTCCCTCACTTAGAATACGAAAAGCTAGAGCCACATACCGAATCTAATGCTCCATTAGATTTGCAAAAACATCAATATTATGAGCCACAAAATAAAATTGCATATTTGGCTGCAAGTTCGGGCATTATACTTGGTGGGACACTCATAAGCGCTGGTGTGCTTTATCTTATGCCTGAGAGTGTAACAAACTGGAACAAAGATGAAATAAAGAATCTTGGCAAAAATTGGGCAAGGAAAACCTCACAGGGACCAGTAGTAGATGCCGATAATTGGTTTTTAAATTGGGTTACACACCCTTATTGGGGTGCAGTGTATTATATGCAACCTCGTGTTGCAGGATATAGCTGGAATATATCTGCACTTTATAGTGTTCTTGCTTCTGCTCTTTTTTGGGAATATGGCATTGAAGCATTCGCTGAAATACCATCGTGGCAAGATTTAATTGTTACTCCTGCAATTGGCTCAATGTTTGGTGAATTATTCTACCAAGCTTCACTTCGTATCCATAACAATCACGACACAATTCTTGGCTCACGTTTTCTTGGCAAAAGTGCCTTGCTTCTTATGGATCCTATTGGATTTATTTTGAAAGATTTAGGGGTAGCAAAACGAATTGGAATAAAAAATAAAAATGAAGCCCAAAGTTTCATTATGCCACTAAAAAACACAAAGGGTGAAGGAGCACAGATCGTTTTTGCGATGCGTTTCTAGCTCATACATAAATAAAATTTAAATGCTAAAATCATAATAACTTACACTTACAAAAAAAGATTGTGTATCAAAACGTTCTCCAAGCAATTTCTTACTTTTTTCATTAAATCCACGTTGGTAACCCACACTTAGACCATAACCTTTGGCTATATCAATAAAAACTTCTGCACGAGCTATGCCACCATAAATATTATATTGTTCTTTAGGTTCTGGTGTAGCAAGATTACTCATTTCAAATCCTCCTCCAACAAATGCAATTACACGTCCATCAAAGAATCTATATCCAATTTGCCCACCTACAGAAAAATTATATAGTCCATTTTTATTTTCAGAGCCTGCACTCCCATCAATCCACGCATTAAGAAGTAAAGTCTTTCCCTCTGTGAGAATAAAGCCTCGTTTCAAGCCAAAAAGCATTGCATTACGAGCACTTTTATAGTCTTGCAATACTTCATTTCTTTGCGCACCTGTGATTGTAGAATGTAACCAACCAATATTTAGGCTTCCAAAAGTATTAGAAGAAACAGGTGCTGGAGTAAAATCAATTCCCCATACTAAACCCAAATTTAGAACATTTAAAATAATTAAATTCTTTAACAATTTCAATACTTTTTACCCCCAAATGCTATTTGTGTAAGGCTGACTTCTATCAATATTATCATATCGCTTATTATTTTTACTCCCTTTACCACCACGTAGATTACCTTTAGTAGCACTACGTGTATTTCCTACAAATTTTTTATTAGATTTTTTAGGTTGTTCACTTTCATAGTTTTCTTCAAGTTTGGCTATTTGTTCCTTGCTTAAACCAATTTTAAGACTGCTATTTTTTTCTAAATGTAATGAAATAAGCTTAAGACAAAGCTGTGTAGTATCTATTTTGTCTTTGAGTTTTTCATAAATGGCCACCGATTTATCACTAATCTTTGTATGCGAAAGTTCCTGTGAAAATGCGTCATCACTATATTCTTGCTTTATCTCGCAGAGTTTAAGTTTGGCTTTGGTAATTTGTTTAATCTTACTTAAATCTTTATACTCAAGTGGTGTAGCAAGTGTAACTGCAACACCTTTTTTTCCTGCACGTCCTGTGCGCCCTATACGATGCACATAACTCTCAGGATTGAGTGGTATATGATAATTAAATACGTGGCTTACATCACTTATATCTAATCCGCGAGATGCAACATCAGTAGCAACAAGAATTTCAATTTTATTTTCCCTAAATGCCTTAATCGCCTCTCTTCTATCCCTCTGTTCCATATCTCCGTGTAATGCTATAGCTTTAAATCCACGATTTGCAAGTCTTATAGCTAAAGCATCAGCTTCTTTTTTCATACGCGTAAAAATAATGCTTTTTGTAGGATTTTGTGTCTCAATTAAGCGCACAATCGCTTCATCGCGCTCACCTTCATTGATAATATAATATTGCTGTTCAATATCTTGATTTGTAACATCTGTGGGGGTAATTTTTACAAAAGCAGGTTCATTAAGTATTTTCATTGCTAAAGCTTTAATTGGTTCTGGCATCGTAGCTGAAAAAAGTAATGTCTGGCGCGTATTGGGCAAAAATTTAAAAATCTCTTCAATATCATCTAAAAAGCCCATATCAAGCATTTCATCACTCTCATCAAGCACAACAATTTGAGGCGAAAAATGTGCAATTCTACCATTTTGTAAATGGTCAAGTAACCTTCCGGGTGTAGCTATCATTGCTTTAGGTTTTTTCTCAAGCAAATCACATTGTCGTTTAATGCTCTGTCCTCCATACATACAAATTGTTTTAATTCGTCCAAACCGCCCTAATTTTAGAATCTCCTCACTAATTTGCATAGCAAGCTCCCGTGTAGGAGTGATAATAAGCGCTTCAATATCTTTATTGCGATTAAGGGTGTTAAGAATAGGTATAGCAAATGCAGCAGTCTTTCCTGTGCCTGTCTGAGCCTGCGCAATAAGGTCTTTGCCCTGTAAAATAATTGGTATACTTTGAGATTGCACTGGACTAGGTGTGCTAAAGCCTGCTTCTCTAATGCCCTTTAATACAAAATCTTTAAGTCCAAATACATCAAAACCTTGCGTATCTTGTTTATGTTTTGATTTCAATCCTTGTTTTATTGTCACACTCGGAGACTCTTCTGATTGTTGTATGAGAGAAGCATTATCCATTCGTTTTACCTTAACATTTAATAAGTATCCCAAATTATTCATTTGGCATTTAAAGCGGGATTATAACAAAATTTTGCTCTTTTAAGATTGAAATTTACAAAAATATTATCGCACTTAGATATAATACAGCACTTCCAAAAGTTAAAGGATAAAGGTGAATTTTGACAATACCCTTACAACACTCTACGACACTATGCCTTTTGGAGCAAGTTTTCTCGCTGGAATCTTAACATTTTTAAGTCCTTGCATTTTACCTCTTGTCCCTCCTTATATTTCTTATATTTCTGGCATCAGCATTAATGATTTACACGCGCGCAATACCGCACATAAATCTCGTATTATTTTTACCTCATTGCTTTTTATTGCTGGTTTCTCTTTTGTATTTATTACACTTGGACTTTTTGCTTCATCTGCGCTTGGAACACTCTTGAGTTCATCTTGGATACGCTACATTGCAGGAGGTATTATCATTGCCTTTGGAATACATTTTTTATTTCCATTGAAATTGAGTTTTCTATATAAAACCTTTCAATACAATTTAAACTTTGCGCGTTTTGGTTTTCTTTCTCCATTTATACTTGGGATTGGTTTTAGTATTGGTTGGAGTCCTTGTGTAGGTCCCATTCTTACCTCAATTCTCACTCTTTCACTTTTCAATCCATCTCACGCACTTTGGCTTATGTTAGCTTATTCTGCAGGATTAGGCTTAGCATTTTTACTTGTAGCAATTTTTATTGATATAGGATTAAACTTTTTAAAAAAGCTTAATCGCTTTTTAAGATTTGTTGAAATTATTTCAGGATTACTGCTTATACTTATTGGTGTGTTTATCATTACACAAAAAATGGATTTTTTATTTTTTACTACTTTAGATTCTTGGAACAAGGAGGTTTAATATGCTTTTTCAAAATGCAACACTTTGTGATTATCAAGGCATAAAAAAAGCCGATTTGCGGGCGCAAAATGGTCTTATTACAGACATTGGCTCACTTCAACCCCTAAAAGATGAGGATATATATGATGCTAAAGATAGAATCTTATTTCCTGCAATGATTGACCTTAATGTTGCACCAAAAAGTCTTTCTCTCTCACGCAAAAATCTCCTCTCACTCGCACAAAAAGCACTTAAGGGAGGTGCGGGAAGTATTTTACTTTATCCGCATACCACTCCCTCTTGTAGCGAAAATGGCTCTATTGAGCTTATTAAAAGCCTTAATAAAGAATCTCCCATTCATCTTATTCCTGCGATTAGCCCACTTGATTCTCAAGGCAAACTAAGCGATATTAGCACATTGCATACAAATGGTGCAAAGGCTATTTTTGCACCAAGTGATATTGATGCGCATAGCCTGATGAGCATTGCTCAATATGCTCAAATGCTTGATATTCCGCTTATGTGTTTTTGTCAAGACTCATCTGTAGCCGATGGAGTGATGAATGAAGGAATTTTGAGTGCTTCGCTTGGACTTCCTTCTATACCTGCATACAGCCAAACTAAAGAGGTTGCTAAAATTGCCGAAATGTTTAAAAATATGCCAATTAAACTTATTTTTGATACTTTGGTTTATCCACGTAGTTTTGAAATACTCCAATCTTTTAGAGCTATTCACAACAAAACTTCACAAAAAAATAAAGATTCTATGCAATTTGGCGAGACTCCACAATTTTTCACACAAACTTCTATTCATCATCTTATTTTAGATGAAAGTTTATGCGATAATTACAATACTGCAGCCAAGCTCAACCCACCACTTGTAGAAAAAAATGCTCAAAGCAAACTCATTGAGATGCTACAAAATGGATATATTGATACGCTTACAAGCCTTCAATGTGCAGATTTTAATTCTAAAAAAGACCAAGTTTTTGAGCTAGCAAGTTTTGGAGTAGATGCACTTGAGATATATTTTCCTTTGCTCTATACTTATTTGCATAAAGCTTATAATATTCCGCTTCCGCTTATTTCACAATTTACAAGCTATACGCCTGCACAGATTCTTAATCTTAATAAAGGCGCATTACAAGAGGGCAAAATTGCCCAATTATTTGTATTTAATCCTCATACACGCTTTAAGGTAAATGATATGTTTTCACCTTATCATCAACACAATCTTTATGGTAACATTGAAGCGTTTTTGAGCAATGAAATACTCTATACACCCCACACAAAGGAACTATAATGCAAGAACTTAAAAATTATTTTATAGGCTATCTACCTCAAATTGAACAACTTAGTATCGGATTCTTAAAAGCTGCGCTTATCCTCATTATTGGTTATTATCTCTCGCGTTTTGTAGCAAACAAAATCCGTAAAGCTATTGCAAAACAAGATGAAATACTTGCGCGATTCATTGGGCAAGTGATTTTTGTCCTTTTACTTGTTGTGATGATTATCGCAGCACTTGGCACTATCGGTGTGCAAACAAACTCTATCATCGCTGTGCTAGGAACTGCAGGTGTGGCTATTGCACTCGGGCTCAAAGATTCTCTTTCATCAGTTGCAAGCGGCATAGTGCTTATCATTCTTCGCCCATTTAAACGAGGAGATTTAATTGAAGTAAGTGGCTTGGTTGGCAATGTAGAAGCTATCAATCTTTTTACTACTAATCTCCGCTTAAATGATGGAAAATTTGCAATTATCCCTAATAGTAATATGGCAACTGCGAATATTATTAATACTACCTATAATGACCAACGCCGCATTGAACTCATTATAGGAGTAGGATATGAGAGTGATATAGAATCTGTAAAAAATATTATTATTGAAGTATTACAATCCACTCCTGAAGTTGATTTAGAACAACAATATTTTATTGGATTAACTGAACTTGCTTCAAGCTCTCTTAATTTCACACTTCGTTTTTGGGTAAAACTTGAATATGGTGTGCTCAATACGCAAAGTAAAGTTTTAGAATCTATCAAAACAAACCTTGATAAACACGGCATTGAGATTCCCTATAACAAACTTGATATAAATATTGCACAATCTCCTAAGGCTAATTAATGTTACATATTTGGGGAGCGCAAGAAGCGTTTATTTGTGATGAGAATTTTTCTATTTTACATAATGGTGCTATTGCTTTTGAAGAAAATAAAGATAAAATCTTAGCTGTGGGGGATTACGAAGCACTATGCTCACAATTTCCTAATGCAAAAACTCATTTTTTTCCTCAAGGTATCTTACTCCCCTCTCTGATTAATGCACATATACATTTTGAATTTGGCTCGCATTTGGCACAATTTTGTTATGGAGATTTTGGAGCGTGGCTTGATAGTTTGATGACATCGCGCGATGAAGTCCTCAATAGTGGCAATTCTTCTGAAACTATCATTTTACAAGACATTAATGATCAAATAAATGCAGGTGTAGGAAGTGTAGGTGCAATAAGTAGTTATGGTAATGATATGACTGCACTTGCTTCAAGCCCCTTACGTGTAGTATATTTTAATGAAGCCATAGGAAGTAATCCAAGTGCTATTGATTTTCTCTATGCTCACATATTAGAGCGTCTTGAACGTGCAAAATCTCTCCATAGCCCTACTTTCATACCAGCAATAGCCTTGCATTCACCCTATTCACTCCACCCTATAATGGCACAAAAACTCATAGACATAGCCACCAAAGATAAACTGCCCCTTTCAGCACATTTTTTAGAATCCGCACACGAGCGAGAATGGCTTACCCAAAATAGCGGATATTTTAAAACATTTTTTCAAAGATTCTTTAAAATTGAGAATCCTCAAAGCTTTTACTCACCCCAAAGTTTTTTAGATATGCTCTCCCCCCTTAGAGACACTCCACTCTCACTTACACACTGCCTCTATATAAAGGAAGAAGAGGCAAAAATGATAGAATCTCTGCAAGCTTCTATCATTACCTGCCCTCGTAGTAATCGCCTTTTAAACAATGCTTTCTTCACACGCTCCCTTCTACGAAATAAAAAAATCCCTCTTGCACTTGGCACAGATGGCAAAAGCTCGAATAATAATGTCAATCTCCTTGATGAATTACGCACAAGTCTTTATGCATATCCGCAAGAGGATATACTTGCCCTTGCAAAATCATTGATTTTAAGTGCCACACTCTATGGAGCAAAGACTTTGGGGCTAAATAATGGCACATTAAGCGAGGGTAAAAATGTAGATTTTGCCATTTTTGAATTTAGCCAACCTTTATTTCAAACTCATCAATCTCACCCCAATCAATCGCCCCTACATTTTATTCTCCACGCTACAAAACCTACTCATCTTTTTATCAATGCAAAGGCAGTATTATGAAAGATTCTACAATTCAGAGCATACTTTTTGTGTGTTTGGGCAATATTTGCCGTTCACCCTTAGCTCAAGGTATAGCGCGACACATAGCACAGCAACATAACCTTAATATAGAAATAGATTCTGCAGGGACAAGCGGGTGGCATATTGATGAGCAACCCTGTGCTGGCTCACGTTATATAGCTAAAGAACACGGATTTAGCATTGATGATTTACGAGGGAGACGAGTAAGTGCGTATGCTGATGAAAAATTTGATTTGATTATCGCCCTTGATAGAAGTAATTATGCCGATTTACTCACACTTGGATTCGAAAAAAATAAGGTTAAAAAACTTGGTGAGTTTGGATTAAAAGGAGCAGATATTCCTGACCCTTACACTTACAAAGATATGGAAGGTTTTGAGCGTATATATCAAATGATACATCTTTGCGTGCATAATCTACTTTCTATACACTATCCTGTGATAGAATCTCCCTATACTTCCTCCACAAAAGAATAGAAAGGATAAATATGACAATCTCACTCTATGGTATCAAAACTTGCGGTAGTGTCAAAAAAGCAATAACACTCTTACAAAAACATTCCATTCCTTTTATATTCATAGATTTGAAAACTCATACACCCTCTAAAGAACAACTCGCCTTATGGATTGAACAAAAAGGCATTGAAATTGTGCTCAATACTAAAGGCACAACCTATAAAACACTCAAAAAAGATGGAAAAATTACTGACACAATCTTAAATGCAACACTTCAAATGCAAATTAATACACTTTTTGATACACCTATGCTTCTTAAACGCCCCATTATCACAAGTGATGAAAATCTTATCATTGGCTATGATGAAAGCGCTATCTTAAGGCTTATTCATATTTTTCAGCAAAGGAAGCTGTAAATGAAATTCTGCCTTACGCATATCATATTTGCCATTCTTTTTGCTTTACTCTTAAATGCTTGTGCAGACAAAATTATCCCTAGCACTGAAGTCAAAGATCTGCAAGCACTTCCTCAAGATGCAATTTTTTATATTCCTACAGATACTAAGATAAAATCTAAGCGCTATTCTGAAGAAACTTTAGCACTCAAAAAAGACTATTTGCAAAAATATTTTTCTCCTTGGCATCAAAAACCAAATCCAAAAAAAAATGAAGTTTTTTGGATTCTCCCCTCACTTCAAAATATTGCCACAGGCAAAGGTAAAACAAGAAGCTATGGTGAAAATCTCCAGGAAATAAACCCACAAGAGGCAAAGAAGCTTATAGATTCTATGAATCTTAGCTCTTATCCAAACCACAATCAAAAAGCCATTATCACCACTACAACTGCAGTGCGCGCAGTGCCTACAAATAAACCCTTATTTAATAAACCGAGTGGTTATCCATTTGATAGATGGCAAAATTCCCTTATTTTCGCAGGCACACCTGTGCTTATCACACATATGAGCAAAGATAAATCTTGGGTGCATATTCAATCTGGCTTTGTCTATGGCTGGATAGAATCACATCATTTTGCCACACTCACGCAAGAGCAAGTAAAAGAAATACAAAGCTACACAAGGTATGTAAGTCCTATTGTTGATGAGATTCCTTTATTTGATTCTCATAAACACTTTACCTCACAAGCACGTATTGGACAGATTTTCCCTGTGTATGGGACACAACTTAAAGAAATGATAGGTATTGCAACCTATGTGCGTTTGAATAATGGCAAGGCTAAAAGAGAGCAAAGCTTTATCTCACTTGATAAAACTAAACCTTTCCCAAGAAAGCTAGATTCTCAAACTATCGCTTCAACAATTAATGCAATGATAGGACAAAAATACGGCTGGGGTGGATATTTGCAAAATCGCGATTGCTCTGCCTTTATCCGCGATATTTTTGCACAATATGGCTTACATCTTCCGCGAAATTCTAAGGCTCAAGTATATTATGGTAAAAATCAAATTGATTTAAGCAAACTTAATCGCAAGGATAAAGAAGCCTTTATTATAGCCAATGCTACGCCTTATCAAAGCATTCTTTGGCTACAAGGACATATTATGCTCTATATTGGAGAATATCAAGGTAGAGCCATTGTCGCACATAGTGTGTGGAGTGTAACCACAGGTAAAAAATATGAAAATATGCTCGGTGGTGTTGTTATCACTTCTTTGTATGTAGGAGATGAACACAATGGTGTATTTGCAAAATCTGAATTGCTTATTGATAGAATCCAAGCTATGTCTGACCTTTCGCAGCTTGCAGCACAAATCAAAGGGCATAAATGAAAGTTATCATAACTCTATGCTTGTGTATTATGAGTATGTTTGCTAAAGAAATCTCGCCTATTAAAGTGCTTGTGAGTGTGCTACCACAAAAAGAAATGATTGAACGCATTGGGGGCGAATATGTTAAAGTAGAGGTGCTTGTGCCTGCGGGCAAATCACCTGAAATTTATGAACCAAGCTTTGCACAAATGAAACATATTCAAAATACTCAAATATTTTTTGGTGTTGGAATGCCTTTTGAATCTACTTGGCTTAAGCGATTTAAAAATACTAATCCTTCACTTATTTATCATAGCCTTATAGATGAAAAACCATCTCAGACTTCTTATCCCCACGCACATAATCCGCATATTTGGCTCTCATTTCAAGCTCTGCAGCCTCAAATTTTACGCATTGGCGATATTTTAAGTAAAATTGATACAACACATTCAGATATGTTTCAAAAAAATGCCTTAAAACTTGTTAAAGAACTTAAAAACATACAAAAACACACTCATATACTTTTCACTTCGCCCAAAGCTCAAAAAAATTTCATTACCTATCACCCTACATTTGCATACTGGAGCACAGAGTTTAACGTGCAAGAATTAAGCTTAGAGCATAATGGCAAAGAACTTAAGGGCAGAGAATTGCTTGCCCTCATCTCACAAGCTAAGGCGCACAATCTTAAAGCAGTTTTTATCCAACCTCAATTTGCCAAATCACGAGTAGAAATGTTTGCAAAAGAATTAGGTTTGCGTATTATTGAACTTGACCCTTTGCGTGAAGATTGGCTTTTATCACTTCAAGAATCTGCTTGTCAAATCGCATTTTCGCTCTCTACACAAGAGAGCAAATCCTGCGTGCAAGAATATTTCAAAGATTAATCTATGTCGCCGCTTTTGGATATTAAAGAATTATATTTTTCTTATAGGCGAGAGAATGTGCTTGAAAATGTTTCCTTTAGTTTGCAAGAGAGAGATTTTTGGGCAATCATTGGTCCAAATGGTGGTGGTAAAACAACTTTTATAAAACTTATACTTGGGCTTTTAAAACCTCAAAGTGGAGAGATAAAATTTGCTCGCAATATGAGCATAAAGCATATTGGCTATGTGCCACAAATTACACATTTTAATATGGATTTCCCTATCTGTGTGTATGATGTTATTGCAATGGGTTTGCTTAAACCTAGAATCTGGGGCTTTAGACCAAAAAAAGCACAAGATATATACGATATAATGAAAAAACTCAATATCACTCACCTTGCAAAAAAACCTTTGTATGCCCTCTCTGGTGGTGAGCGACAAAAAGTTTTAATTGCACGCTCCCTTGTAGATAATCCAAAACTCCTTATTCTTGATGAACCAACCGCAAATGTTGATGTCAAAGCACAAAAAGATATTTATCAACTTCTTGCAACACTCAATGAAAGCCTAAGTGTCCTCGTAGTAAGCCACGATATTTCTGTTATGCTTGGCTATGCAAAAGAAGTGCTTTATATTAATAAATACGCGCTTATTCATCAGATTCCAAAACTCAATTTTGATTTAAAAGAACATATTTGCGAAGTAGATATTCTTAACTCTTTTGCTCAAGCTGCACAAGGAGAATCTAATGGCTGATTTATTTTCATATCAATTTGTATGGATTGCGCTTTTTGTCTCATTTTTGGTAAGTGTGTGCAGCGGCATCATTGGTTCAATGATTGTAGCAAATAAAAATGTCTTTGTTGCTGGAGGAGTAGCTCATAGCGCTTTTGGTGGTGTGGGATTAGCACTTTTTTGTGGATTTAGCACAATGCTTGGAGCAATGCTCTTTAGTATATTAATGGCTCTTTTTCTTGCCTATGCGTTCTTATACCAAAGACAAAGACTTGATGCGTATGTGGGTGCAGGTTGGGCTCTTGGTATGGCAATAGGCGTCATTCTCATTGATTTAAGCCCGGGATATAATAATGACATTTCAAGCTATCTTTTTGGCTCACTCCTTGCCGTAAGTAAAGATGAAATGCTCGCTATGGCAATTTTTGATATAATTATCATCGCATTTGTAAGACTTTATTATTATGAAATCCTTAGCTTGTTTTATGATAGTGAATTTTGCACACTTAGGGATATGAATGTGCGCGTTTGGACAAGTATTATATTTGTGCTTATAGCTATGGGTGTTGTGATTTCAATGAGTGTTGCAGGATTAATTTTAGTATTGGCTATTCTTTCAATCCCCGCTTACATTGCTAATCTCTTTTCGCATTCGCTTAAAATGATGATGATAATCTCGTGGCTACTCTCACTTATTTTTATGTGGGCTGGATTTTTTATTGCTTATTGGTGTAATATAAGCATTGGAGCGTGTATAGTTGTGCTTCTCGCACTTGGTATGTTTGTTGCTATAATAACAAATAAATTTATGAGGAGGATTCTATGAGGGAAGAAGAATCGCAAAAAATTGCAAAAAGAGCTGTAAAAATCGCTTTGTTCTGTGTATTTATTACTTTGCTTTTAAGCCTTATTAATATCTATATACTGATTAACCAAATCAGTGCCACAGCAGCAATGAGCAAGGAAATCAAAGTGTTGCAGGAAAAAATAGGCATAAAAAGAGAAATACCTTAAAATTTAAGCGTAAATAAAGGGCATAAATGCGTATTTTGGTTCTTATGAGAGGGATTCCTGCAAGTGGAAAAAGCACTTGGATTGCAAATATGGGTTTAAGTGAATATACCCTAAGTGCTGATTCTTTGCGTCTTATGGCAAGTTCGCCTGTCCTTTTGCCCAAAAGTAAATCTAATGCTATTCTATCAGAATCTGCGGATTCTACAAAATCTCACGCATTAGATTCTCTGGCTTTTACAGGGATTAACCAACAAAATGATAAGCAAGTGTGGAAATTGCTTTTTACTCTCCTTGAAATGCGTCTTAAACAAGGGGATTTTACAATTATTGATGCAACTCATACGAGTATAAAAGCCTTGCGCGCTTATGAAACACTTGCAAATACCTATCGTTATCGTTTAATAGTGATAGATTTTAGTCATATTCCTTTAGAAGTAGCTTTACAGCGCAATGCTTGCAGAGGTTATAAATCTGTGCCCGTAGATATTTTGGAATCTATGTATAAAACTCTACAAGATTCTCTAACTCTGCCCTCGCGTTATGTTATTCTTAAATCCGATGAGATTGCGCCACTGCAAGACAAAACTCATCAAAGTATGCTGCATTTTAATCCAATTAATCTCAATACCTATGCTCAAATCCACCATATAGGTGATATTCACGGCTGTTTTGAGACGCTTTTACATTATCTTATTCACACCCATTCTTTAACACACTCACTCCAAGACGCATTGCGTATTTTAGAACAATCTCAATTTGCCCCTGAAATATGCGCTCGATTTCTCAATCCAAAAGCATATTATATTTTCTTGGGCGATTATATTGATAGAGGTGTGCAAAATGCTCAAGTCGTGCGATTTTTACTAGGCATTATGGATTTACCAAATGTGTGCCTACTTGAGGGCAATCACGAGCGTTGGTTATACAAATGGGGAAAAGAAGATATAAGCACAAATGAGTTTAGCATATTTACTCTCAAAGATTTAGAAAATGGCGGTGTAGGAAGCAAAGACACACATAGACTTTATTCCAAATTGCGTCAATGTGCTTATTATACTTATGATAATAAGATAGTCTTGTGCACACACGGAGGACTTCCTACTTTGCCAAATAATCTCTTGCTTGTCGCTACAAAACAGCTTATTTATGGCAGCGGTGGATATGAGGATATGCAAGAATGCGCAAAAAGCTTCGCTCTTAGCACAGCTAGTAACACCTATCAAGTTTTTGGACATAGAAATAGAGAAAAACACCCTATGCGCGTATATGAGCGAAATTTTGCACTTGAAGGTGGTGTGGAATTTAGTGGTGCGTTACGTGTGCTCATTTTAACAAAAACCTCATTACCTCCTTTTAGTGTCATAAAAACTATGCCTACTCAATCTAGCCTTTCAATGCAAGATTCGCTTATGGGTAGGCATACCTCAAAAGATAATTTTACGCTAATATATATGCAAAATAAACACAATACATCAGCACTAAACGCATTACATCAATCACGTTCAACCTTTTTGTTCTTACAAAAACTTCGTGCGAATGCACTCATTAAAGAAAAGAAGTTTGGAGACATTTCAAGCTTTAATTTTACTAAAGAAGCATTTTTTTCTAAACAATGGAATACTCTTACTTGCAAAGCTAGAGGTTTATTTATTGACACACACAATTTCCATATTTATGCGAGAAGTTATGATAAATTTTTTAACTACCAAGAACGAGAGGAAACTAGCGATGAGACTTTGAGGGAGAAATTAACATATCCGGTAAATGTATTTATTAAAGAAAATGGCTTTTTGGGTATTATGAGTACTCATAGTGCCTTGAGTGATACTAAAAATGCAAATAAAACAAATTATAATGTATTGCAAAACTTTTTCATTACATCAAAATCCGACCCTACAAGCCCTTATGCACATATAATGCGTAACCTTATTGCAGAATCTCTGCGCAAAACTGCACAAGATTCTATACAAGAAGTTGAATCTGAACTTTATGAAGAGCTTAAAACACGCAATCTTAGCCTTGTATTTGAAGTGATAGAGCCACAAGATGACCCACATATTATCGCCTATGAAAAGCCACAGGTTATTTTACTTGATGCGATTTATAACACACCTGATTATGCAAAACTCCCTTTTACAGAACTTTGTGCGCTTGGGAACAAATTTGGCTTTATATGCAAAGAGCACAAAATAACACTTCATTGCTGGAAGGAAGTGAGTGAGTTTCTCTATTGTGAAAGTGCATTAGAATCTAATTCTTTATTTGCACAAGGTAAGCGGAAGAATGGCTTTATTGAAGGGTATGTGCTTGAAGATAGTGCGGGTTTTATGTTTAAGTATAAAGGTGCATATTATCGTGCGTGGAAAGCCTTGCGTGAAATCGTTGAACAATGCGCACGCACTCGTGCTTTGCCTAAAAGTAAGGGTAAAAAATGGCAAGGAGATAGCGCGTATTATGAGCTTGAGGGAGCATTTATACAATGGCTATATCAATACATAGAACACAATGGTTTTGAAAGTTTGGAATCTAGTTCTCTTATTGACTTAAGAGAGGCTTTTTTACGCTCTTTAAGCATAACTTAACATCAAAGGAGATCAAATGCGATATAGTTTTATTATAATGACTTTATTTCTTGCCTTAAATTGCACCGCTTTAGAATGGAAATGGAAAGAAAAAAGTCTTAAAGATTGTAACAAATATGAAAAAGAATTGAACATAGATTTACATTGTAAGCATACAGGAGTGATTGAAAAAATCATTGAAGCCAAAGATATACAAGAAGCTTATACTAAGCTTTTAAAAGCAAAGGCAGATTCTAATATTTTTGCCATAGAGGCTTATCACGAAGAACTTTTAAAAAAATTACCAATGCAAAATTATCGTCTCACCCGAATCATTCCTCCTTATAATGAAAAAGCTTATATAGATTATAAATGGACTAACAAAAAAAGATTAGAGATTGCCATAGAAGCTGAGGATTGTCCTGCAATATATACTATTTATTTTATTGATTTGGGCAATGGGAAAGTTAAGATTCTATACGATCACGACGTTTGCTAAAGATAAGGAGAGAAAATGCGATATTTGTTGGTTCTATTATTTTGCTGCAATAGCTTATTTGCACAGATAGAAAAAGAAAAAAGCTTCACAGATACAAATATTACAGAAGCATATGGAGAAATGAAAATTGGTTTTTCAGAGAGTTATTATCTTCCACAAAGTATTAAGACTATGGAAAATATCACACAAACACTTGATGATGAGGAAAGTGAAATCTATGGCTATAAAACTCTCAAGGTGCAGTGGGAAAATACAAAAGAGGTGAAAATCAACCTAGAAGCTTTTGATAATGGGGAGAAAATTTGCGCTTATAGAAGTTATGAAATCTCCTTGAAACAAACAGGCAAGGACACTCAAGGTATTATAGCATCCAAAATGCTTTACCCGCAAGACATCGAAACATACATACAAAATGCTTGTGCCTGTAACTATTTTCGTGGCGAATATGGATATGACAAAGCGAGAGAAAAAGAGCTTGATGAAAAAATAAAACAATATTGTAAGCCACTCCCACAAGCTTACAAAATCTTACAAGAAAAATATAATAATCAGCCAAAAATACAAAAGATTCTAGAAAGGACAAATGGGCTGTGAAAGCAATCAAAAGATAAATCAAATAATAATATTTATTGTGCTTTTGCTAAGTTTTGGGTATGCAAATCCTAAAGAAAAAGATTTTGTGGTAGATTGTGATAAATGCGTGATTGAAGTGAGTTTTACTGAAGAGGAAGCGGAGAGATTCAAAAAAGAAATGGGAGAAGATAACTTTTATGACACAGCAGATGATGCGAATTATTATTCCTACACATTAAGAAAATATCTTGAAGTAAATGGTATAGAATCTAAACATATTTCACGTCTTGAAACGCCTTATACAAAGCTTATTTTTCCATATGTATCAGACCCACAAGAACAAATCAATGCTTATTTTAATATCACAAATCCAAAATATCCTAAAGAAAATGAATAATTCTATGCTCAACACAAAGTAATATTCTCAATCAATTCACACTCGCCATTTTTGATAATCAACGCATCAAGACAATACGCTTGTGTAATCTTATGTGTGAATAAATAAAATCCAATGGCTTTTGTAAGCTTTTTTATCTTGCTTGGTGTGATATTATAAATTGGCTCAAAGCTCTCGCCACTTTTTACTTCAATAAAATGCACAACATTATCCTTTAATGCGATAATATCAATCTCGCCATAACGAGCAAAAAAATTGCGCTCTAAAATCTCAAAACCACATTCACGCAAGAATACACAGGCAAAATCTTCTGCTTGTGTGCCTTTGTGTCTGCTATTCATTTATATGCCTTTTTTCTCCTATTTCAACATTCAATGCGCATTTTATAGGGCTTTTGTGAAATAGAATCTAATCTTTCTAGCTCCAAGAGTGCAGCATTAATATCCCTTTCATAGCAATGATGTGTGGAAAGTAACATTTTGGCGATATTTTTATCATTTGTCTCTTTTTGTAAAAATGCACCAATAGAAATATTATGCTGCCCTAGAATCTGCGATACTTGCCCCAATACACCGGGTTTATCACATACATAGAGTCGTATGTAGTATTGTGAGTAAATCTCATCAATACTTTTAAGCTTTAAATGCTCATTGCCTTCAAGCGGTTGGCTAAATCCAAGCATTGCTGCACTCTCCCCTCGTGCAATAGCAATAATATCACTTACTACAGAGCTTGCAGTTGCATCACCTCCTGCTCCTGCTCCATAATACATACTCTCCCCCACATAATCCCCAATGACACTAATGCCATTCATTACATTATCTACCTTGCTTAACATCGCACCTTTCTTAATCATACTCGGATGCACACGCAGCTCTACTTCGTTTCCTTGCTTTTTAGCAATACCAAGAAGTTTAATCGCATAGCCAAATTCATTTGCAAACTCTATATCATCAGGCATAATACTCTCAATACCCTCAATGAGAATCTCCTCTGGCATCGCATTAATGCCATACGCTAAAGAAGCAAGTATAAGTAGCTTATGTCCTGCATCGCCACCGCTTATATCAAGTGTTGGGTCAGCTTCTGCGTAGCCAAGATTCTGTGCTTGATTAAGTGCTGTGTGAAAATCTTGATTGTATTGCTGCATTTGTGTGAGAATATAATTACTCGTGCCATTGAGTATCCCACGAATAGCAAGAATATGATTTGCACTCAAACCATCTTTCAAAGCACGAATAATGGGTATGCCACCACACACACTTGCCTCAAAACCCACAGGCATACCATTTGCAAGCGGTGCTATATCATAACGGTGATAAGCAAGCATTGCTTTATTTGCAGTAATAAAAGCTTTTTTTACTTCTAACGCCCTCTTAGCAATCTCATAAGCAACTTCCACACCGCCCATAAGTTCAATAACAACTTCAATTTCGCAATCTTGCAAAATATCATCTATATTTGTGCTTACCTTTACATCAGTGGCGTTTAGATTCTTAAGCTTTGCGTGAGCTTTTGCCTCATCACGCACTACAATGCGCTTAAGCTCAATTTCTTTTCCAGCCCTTGCGCTAATAATATTCCGATTTGCCAAAAGTGCCTTTAATACGCTACTTCCTACAACACCAAAGCCAACCATACCCACTACAAGTTTTGACATACAAACCTCTTATTGAAATTGTTTAAGAAATGATTTGAGATTCCGTGCAGCTTGGCGAATGCGTTTTTCATTTTCAATCAGTGCGATCCTCACATAGCCCTCACCATAATCACCAAAACCCACACCCGGACTTACTGCAATTTTTGCCTCTTTAAGCAATCTTTTTGAGAACTCCAAACTTCCCATATCTCCTACACATTCAGGTAATTTTGCCCAAATAAACATACTTGCTTTAGGCTTTTTCATCTCCCAACCTGCTTCGCCAAAGCTTTTAATCAATATTTCCATACGCTTTTCATATGTATTTTTGATGTCTTTTACGCAAGATTGGTCGCCCTCAAGTGCAATAGTAGCGGCAATTTGCAAAGGCGTGTAGATACCATAATCAATCCAACTTTTAATTTTTTGCAAGGCTTGGATAATTTTTTTATTTCCTACTACAAAGCCTACACGCCAACCTGCCATATTATAGGTTTTGCTTAATGTATAACTCTCCACCGCTACATCTTTAGCACCCTCTATTTCAAGGATACTTGGCGTTTTAAAGCCATCAAAACAGAGCTCTGCATAAGCAATATCAGAAATAATATAGAATCTCTCCTGCTTGGCAAAAGCGACTAAACGCTCATAAAACTCCCTATATACAACAATAGTTGTAGGATTATGAGGAAAATTAACTACAACAAATTTCGGACGCGGCATCACTTCTTTCAATACGCGTTTAATGTTGATAAAAAAATCCTCTACATCAAGCTCCATTTGCTCATTCCACTTTAAACCAAAAGTAGAAACATTCGCACCATTAAGAATAAAAGCATAATAATGTATAGGATAGGCTGGTTCAGCTACGATTGCATTATCACCGGGATTTGCAATAGCTTGAACAAGATGCACATAACCCTCTTTGCTTCCCATTGTTACACACGCTTCACTCTCTGGGTCTAGCTCCACTCCATAAGTGCGCTTATACCAATTACAAATCGCCAAACGCAATTTATAAATGCCACGACTCACAGAATATCCTTGATTTTTACCCTTTTGTGCAGCTTCACAAAGCTTTTGAATAATATGCTCTGGCGTTGCTCCATCAGGATTACCCATAGAAAAATCAATCACATCTTCATTATTGCGCCGCATTTCTAGCTTAATCTCATTAATAGCAGCAAAAACATACTTTGGCAAACGTTTTATTTTATCAAACTCAATTTCATCAAACATATTTTCTCCTCTGTATTGTTTTAGATATTTAGATTCTATCGGAGATTCACAGAAATACCACCCTTAAGACTTTCCGAACTATCATAATCTGTAATCATTACAAACTTTACGCCTTGGGGAATCTTTACTTTAAGTGAAGCATTTGAACCTACATTACTCACCATATCTACTATACCAAGATTCTTATCATAAAGCACTACTCTTGGATTCCATTTAGGAAAATCAATGGCTTGGATATATAAATCTCCACCTGTATTCACATCTAACCAATATTCACCTGATGCTTCGCGTAAATTTAAAGTTGCAGACTTTGCGAGGAATTTTGTATTAGGTAATCGTGGCTCATTAACCTCAAGCATATATTCCCAAAATTGTGCATTCACACGATTAATATCAAGACAAATAAAACCTCTTTTTCCTAGCTCATCAATAATGATTCCCATATCGGGACTATGCTCTGTATTAAAGGAAAATTCTATGCTTGATAAGCCATTGCTCAACTCCGCTTTACTGATAACAAAATATGAATAGCCCATTGTTGTGAGAATATTATTACCAATTTTTGTCAGTAAAATAGGGCTGGTGCGTGCACTAAAATTTAATTTAACCTCACTTGGCTGCCCAAAACGCGAAGAAAGCAAGCCATTATTCTTAAGCGCATAAACAATCTTAGCAATATCAAGACGCCCACCTGTATAATACATATTTTTGTTAGCAAAGATTCTATTAATAAAGTTTGCATTGAGTTGATAGTTTTGCTCACCCATTAAATTTCGTATTTTATCGTCAAATGCGTCAGCCCACGCATAAACAGCCAAACTTATGATGAATATCCATCTTACCATTCCAAACCACCATTGAGTTGTTTAAAGCGTGTATAGCCTACATCGCTAAGATTTGCGCCATCATAATACATTCTCACAGGGTGTTTAGCTCCGTGAGAAATATCCTTACCATTAAGCGTAAGAGTAAAACTACTATGCCCCATAACAAAGAGCATTTTATGATTGAGTTTAATATCATATTCTCTTTTATAAGCAAATTGCTCTTTGCTCCCTGTCTCAAGATTAATTACGCCCAACCACAAATCATTATCAGCCCGAATATGTAAAACATTATCATTTTGTGAAAATTGCACAGATGTGCTTGCATTATTTTCTGCACTCTCTACATTTTGTTGTGTGCTTTGTGATTGAAAAAAGAAATTTTGCTCTGGGTGATTATTTGCGCTTGTTTGCTCTTGTTGTTGGTGAGGTATTTCCTCTGCAGCGGGTGAGAGCATATCTTGAGATTGTAATTCTTGTATATCTTGTTTATTTAGAGTATCTTCTTGTGGAGTTTGCTGAGTGGATTGCGTGTTAGATTCTGTTTGCTCAAGGGGTTTTGTAGTATCAAAAAACATACCATCATAAACTTCATTTTCTTCCCCGCTACTAGAATGAGAATCTTCGCTAGAATGCGTTACTTGTGGTGGCACATTTTGATAATCTTGCATAAATGCCTTATAGGCAAAATATCCCATAAATGCAAGGAGGATAAGCACCAAAATAGCATAGAGCCACGTATAAGATTCATTATCAGATTTTGTGGTAGGCTTAGCTTTAAGTGCAAGATCAAGCACACGATTTTCATGTTTTTTTTGCTCTTGCTTTTTCTTCTCTTCTTCCTCTTCTTTTTGAGCTAAATCTAGTAGTTTTTGAGCACGTTGCTCTTCATCTTGCTTGGTAATGACTTGCGAAACACTTTTAATATCTTCTTTTTGTGTCTGTTGTTGCAAAGTAATCCAATCACGTAAATCTACTTCATATTCACGCTCTAAAATTGCAATAAAACCTTTTGCCCTTACCTTATCAATCTTATCAAAACGTTTTTCAAGCACGTCTTCAATCTTTGAGCTTGCAAGTTTAGTGTTTTTGCTAATTTCCTTTAATCCAATAGCCTTCAATTTGGCAAGTTCTTCATCAAGAAATGTAGTATTTGTATTATTTCCTTGCATTTTTAATCCTATCTATTAAAATTCCCGTGGCTACTGCCACATTGAGTGAATCAAAATGGTGCTCCATTTTTATGGAGAGGATTGTATCAAGTTTGTGCTTCAATCGCGCTGATAAACCTTCAGATTCACTCCCTAAAAATAAAGCCCATTTCTTTTTTACGTTACAGCTCTCCTGCCCTTGCATATCTGCACCTATGAGCATAAAATCTGCATTTTTTAATTCATTTATTATATCAAAGATATGCGGAAAAACACCATAAGGCATATGTAAAAAAGCACCGCTTGAAAGACGAGCTATACTTTCTATGGCTTTTTGGCTAAGGTTTGATAAACAAATAACCACCCCTCCCACGCCTAAAGCATAAGCAGTGCGAAAAATTGAACCGATATTCCCTACATCAGTAACATTATAAAGCACAAGTAAAGAATCTTTGCTTTTGAGATCATTCAAGCTAAGCGGACTTGGTGGTATAATAGAAGCCAAAATGCCTTGATGATTCCCTCCGTGAGCAAGAGCTTGTGCTTTTTTCATATCTACACGTTTTATAGGCTTATCTAATTGCGCAAGTTGTTTAAATATGTCCTTTGGTAACTCTTTAGCAAGATATATTTCTTCAATGCACGAAGCATTTGTGTGTAAAATATACAAAATGGGTTGTTTTCCATAAACTATCACTGATTCACCTTAGTATTTCTTCATAACATTGCTTAATGCTATGTCCGCTTATTTTGCTTAAGATTTTAGCTTTAATCTTTGGTGGAATATCAAGTATAAAAATATCCTCATAACTTAAAGTTTTCTCTTGTTTTATGTGAGAAGAGCTAAAATCAAATATAATCACCCATTCGCCCCGAATCGTAACATCTTTGAGTATGGCAATCACTTCTTGTGCACTACCATAATATCTCTGCTGATGGAGCTTAGTGAGTTCTTTTTGCACAATAATTCGTATATGAGGAAGAAGTAAAGCAATATCGTGTAAAGTTTCTAAGATTCTATGAGGGCTTTCATAACAAATAACACTATAAGAATCTCCCATATCTAAATGGGAGAGCTGTATCAGTTTAGAATGCCTATGAGTCTTTTTATGTGGTAAAAATCCTGCAAATACAAAAGGTGTAGATTCTATACCGCTACCACAAAATGCCACATTAAGCGCACAAGCTCCGGGCAACACATCAAAGTCAATATCGTGTGTTATTGCATAAGAGATAAGTTTCGCGCCCGGGTCGCTAATACAAGGTGTGCCAGCATCACTCAAATAAAGCACACAAGATGCAAACATTTCCTTATGTAAAGAATCTATAAATTCCTCTTGATTATGAGAATGAAAAGATTTAAATTGTTTAGATTCTATAAAAGACTGACAATCCATATCAGTAGGTATCTGAAGTAAAGAACGAGAGATAAGAAGTTCTAAGAGTTTTTTTGCAACTCTTGTATCTTCGCATAAAATAATATCGGCTTGTTTAAATGCCTCTAACGCCCGCAGAGTAATATCTTCAAGATTCCCTATGGGAGTTGACACAAGTATTAGCACAGGATTATTTCATATTATATTTTTGTCGGAATTTCTCAACACGTCCTGTAATATCTGTGATTTTATCACTTCCTGTATAAAAAGGATGACAAAAGCTTGAAATATCAATACGAAGCTCGCTTTTAGTGCTCAAAACCTCAAGTTGTTTGCCACTTGTTACGCAAGTTACTTTGCAGGGTATATATTCTGGGTGAATACCTTTTTTCATCAAATGTCCTTCTTAGTTTAAGATTCAATTTTGCAAATAAAAGGTGTGATTTTATCAAACTCTGCTTTAATTCCTGCTTTAATGAGTGAATTTTATAGAAGAATAAATCCATAAAGAGCAAAAGCCCCCTATGGATTCTCAATAGGACTCTAAAATATTTAGAATCCAAATTTTACAAATGCAAGGGCTGAATGCTGCCATTTGTTACCATTAGTACCATTAATAATTAAATTACCAAGTGTGCCATTTGCACTTGCTTTACCTGTCCCAACATAGCCAGCTCCAAGCTTAAGATACATTTTATCGTTTCCTTGCCAAATTTTAATTGAGCCAACTGCAGAAATTTCCTCATAATCACCACCAGCATAAAGCAAATCAATAGCTGCGCGTCGGGATTCTACTCCACCAAATACATAATAAGTATCACCATAGCCAAGGAAATTTCCTACACCTGCACCACTCATACCACCACGATAGCCATAAAATCTTGCTCTATCACCGTAGTTAAGAAGATTATTATTTTTACCTTGATTAATGTAACCAAGACCAACTTTGAAAATATCATTAATTCTCAATTCTTCATCAATCCATAATGTAAGTCCACTTGTGCTTGAAGCACTGCCTACAATATTATCCATACCCCATACTGCACGCAATGTAGTAAATGACCTTAAAGCACCACTGCCAACATCAAGCACTGCTTTTCCACCAGCATTTAAGACATCGTGTGTCCCGGTAGTTGTATTTTTATCTGTCAGATATGAAACAAAAGGAGAAACTTTAAGCGCACCAAAATCAAAATCCAATCCTGCACTCACAAGCTCACCAATTTTTGAGGCATTCTTATAATTTTGATAGGTATCAAAGCTTGAAAGTTCATAACCCATTCTATTATAGGCTTGTCCTGCACCCAGTTGAGAATTTCTCCAATATGCCCACAGGCTCACCGCACCGCCATCAACATTGAGTGCAGCACCTTGCACATTACCATAAATCCAATCTACACCTGTATAATTTTTGCCATCTTTACCAAGATAAAATTCACCCATATCAAAACGTCCAAGGGCAAAACTTAATCGTCCACCATCATAACGCACATACGCATCGGATATATCACCATTTCTAGGGAATGCAATATCACCCACTGCACCATCAATTCCTGTGCTATAAGCTGGATAACCACCCCAAGCACCAATTCCAACACTCAAACTTGAGCCAAGCCCAATATCAAGTCCTGCTCTTGCACTCACATTAGCATAAGCTCTTTGCACTTCATTTCCATTTTTATTTTGTATGCCTAAACCACCAAATCCTTGATGATAAAAAGCGCCTAAATGACCAAAGGGGTTAACTTCTACTGCGTTTGCACTCATTGCTATAGCTGATACTACAGCAAGCGATATATAATATTTTTTCATTATTTTCTCCTTGATAGATTAAAAACTAACTCGTCCAAAAACACGGGTTAGCAGATAATTCTTGCCATCAGCGGCAAAAATTGAATTATCCAGCGTAAAATCGGCATTATTTATCATACCTATAATTTTAGCTCCTATTTTAATATTATTTTGAGGCTCGGAAGTGATGCCTACTTCCCAATTAAAGATATTTTTAGAACCAATAGTTGTATGGCGAATAGCTCCATCAAGCTGCACATACTGCTTTAAATCATACTCTAAAAAGCCATACAAAGTTGTTGCATTATTATAAAATAATCCTTCTCTTCGTTCAAAATAACTGCTCTGCCCAAAAGAATCTATACCTCTTGCACCATTTTGAGATACTGAAATTACACCTCCACCTGTGTTTAAACCAAGCCATTTTGCTCCACCCTCTAGCCACACAAAACCACCATCACCACCTGCAGTTTGGGTATCAATCACTCTATCTTTATTTGCACTCACAAAAGATAAAAAGTGCATTTTCCCATAAAGTATAGCATTACCAGCAGGCACCGCAACAAGCACTTTTAATGCAAATGAAGTAAAATCACCCGGTGCGGCATATACATAAGGAGTAATTTGTAATGGAGATTCTGGTAAAGTAATTGTTGCCCCAAGATACATTGCCCCCATACCACCAAAAGGATTCCTAAACCTGTCCATACGATAGTCTGTAACATAGGCATTTTTCCAAGCCCAAATAAAATCTACTTTAAGATTCTCTACATCTTCATAAGTTACCGCTGCACCTTGTGTATAATGTTTAATCCATTCACTATCAGTTTTAAATCGTCCTGCATACATACTTATACGATTTGGATTGACAAAGCTTGCATACGCTTCTGTAAGAATATAATTCTCTTTCACTTTTGAGAAATCCCCATTATGCACTTGAAAAAGCTTTGTTGCAGCCCACATAGAACCACCAAATGCCAATCCCCGAAGTCTTTGTGTTTGATAAGCAAGCGAAACATTTGCATCAAGAAAACCAGGAGCCGCACTTGTCATATATTGGTAATATATACCCATATGTCCACTTGGGTGTCCTGCAAGAAGATAACGCGCTAAATTATTTGCATTTGCAATTTCGCTTAAGCTAAGCACACACACAACAATCACAATTAGTTTTCTCATAAAATCCCTTTAGTGACTCTTCTAATTCCTTTTAGAATCTAGCTTTCAAGGACTTCTAGCAAAAATAATTCCATTTTCAATTATAATTATTGCAAAATTAATCTATATCCACATTTTTGGCACAATTCGCAAGGTATATTGCCTTGTCTCAAATTTAGACTAAATGCTATAAATGCTTTAGAATCTAGTATATCTGCCAAATTCTGCTCTTTTAAATTTCCAAAACTTGCCTGTGCATTATAATCTATGCAACAAGGCACAAGTTCTCCATTACTCAAAATCCCAATTTGCTTTTGTGCGCCATAACATAATGGCTTTATAGATGATTTATTATTGATATTATATGGCTGTGCAAATGTATCTTTTTGAATCTCCCAATCAAAAGAATGTGTGGGATTAAGAAATACTTTTTTTCCAAGCTTTAAACGCTCTTGCTTCAAATCAATATTAGAAAAACCAAAATATGCTCCAATTTCATTAAGCATTCGCACAAAATAGTTTTCTCGGCGCAAAATATCATTACTATGAAATCGTAAATTCACAAAAATAGGTGATTGAGAATGTATATTAAAGGCACAAAAATCTAAAATACGCTTTAAATGTGCCTTTTTGAATTGATGAGGATTTGCTAAAAATGCACTTAGAGAAAATGAAACTTGCACAAATGGTTCATTTAAAAGTAATTCAAAATGCTTTTTGCGTAAAAATAATCCTGTAGTTACCAAATCTACTTTTAAATGATACTTTCTAAGTATTTTTACATACATTTCAAAATGTTGCACGCTTAAAGGATCGCCTAACAAATGCAAATGCACTCTTCGTGTTTTGCCTTGAATCTGCGCGCATATAGATTCAAAAAGTTTTAAATCCATTGTGCCACGCCTTTTAGAGAGCGTATGGCTTGGGCAGAATCCACAAGAGAGAGCGCAATAATCACTTAGCTCTATATAAACTTTTTCAAATAACTTCATTAATAATATGCCTTTATAGCAAAATAACATTAATATTATTTTCTTAAACTCATTTTATAAAATAATACTATATTAAACTATATAAGCAGAATATTACAGATAAAATCATAATTTTTTTTATATATATACACTCATTAAAGTTTATTCTACTTATATCAACTTTATAAATTTTTAATCTTTTTTTGTTATGATTGCTTTTTTAATTTATATGTTAGGAGACATTATGGCAACAAAACATCAATTTCAAACCGAAATCACGCAGCTTTTAGATTTAATGATACATTCTTTGTATTCTCATAAAGAAATTTTTTTACGAGAGCTTATCAGTAACGCATCTGACGCACTTGATAAGCTCTCATATCTCACGCTCACACAAGAGAATCTTAAAACTCTTTCTTTTGAGCCACGCATTGATATTTCTTTTGATGAAGAGAAAAAAACCATTACCATAGAAGACAATGGTATAGGTATGAATGAAAATGATATGAAAGAACATCTGGGTATTATTGCCAAATCTGGCACAAAAAGCTTTCTTTCACAATTAAGCGGAGATAAAAAGAAAGATTCTGCACTTATTGGGCAATTTGGTGTGGGTTTTTATTCAGCCTTTATGGTCGCTCATCGTGTTGTAGTGCAAAGCAAAAAAGCAGGAGAGGAAAAAGCCTATGCTTGGGTGAGTGAAGGCAAAGGTGAGTATGAGATTGGCGAATGTGTTAAAGAATCTCAAGGGACACAAATCACGCTTTATCTACGAGAAGAAGATGCTCATTTTGCTTCACGATGGGAAATTGAAGGCATTATTCATAAATATTCTGAACACATTGCTTTTCCTATTTATCTTGCATTTGTGGAATCAAAATTTGAAGGTGAAGGTGAAAATAAAAAGGAAATAAAAGAAAATAAGCAATCTCAAATCAATACTGCTAAAGCTCTGTGGAAAATCCCTAAAGCAGAGCTAAAGGACACAGATTATAAGGAATTTTACGCCACACTCTCTCACGATAATAATGAGCCTATGCGGTGGATTCATACCAAAGTTGAGGGTAATTTAGAATACACTACGCTTTTTTATATCCCACAAAAAGCCCCATTTGACCTTTTCCGCGTGGATTATCAATCAGGTGTGAAACTCTATGTAAAACGTGTATTTATTACCGATGATGATAAAGAGCTTTTGCCTCCATATTTGCGATTTGTGCGAGGTGTCATTGATAGTGAAGATTTACCACTTAATGTCAGCCGTGAAATCCTCCAACAAAATAAAATTCTCGCCAATATCAAATCTGCTTCAACAAAGAAAATCTTAAGTGAAATTACCAATATTGCAAAAAATGAGGCAGATTATAAGACCTTTTATGAACAATTTGGCAAAGTGCTTAAAGAGGGATTGTATGGAGATTATGAAAATAAAGAAAAGATTCTAGAATTATTGAGATTTGATAGCTTTAAATCAGAATATATTTCGCTCAAAGCGTATAAAGAGTCTATGGGAAATGAGCAAAAAAGTATTTATTATATGCTTGGTGAAAATAAAGACGCACTTAAAAATGCTCCTTTACTTGAAAAATTTGCACAAAAAGGCTTTGATGTGCTACTTTTAAGTGATGAAATTGATGCAATAGTAATGCCAATGGTAGGTGAATATGATAAAGTGCCGCTTAAGAGTATTAATTCCAAAGAAGCTCTTGCAGAATTAGGAGAAGAATCTATTGATGAAGCAACACAAAATGCTTATGAGCCTCTTATCAAAGGCTTTAAAGACGCACTAGGAGAGCAAATTGCTGAAGTGAAGCTTTCAAGTCTTGGTGATGCACCACTTACACTTATTAAAGAAGATAATAATCCTATGATGGCAAATCTTATGGCACAAATGGGGCAAAAAGTGCCAGAAACTAAACCTATACTTCAACTTAATATCACACACCCTCTTTTTGAAAAACTTAAAACCGCACAAGAGGATAAAATCAAACAAAGTGCTTTGTTACTTTTTGGGGCTGCCCTCATTCTTGAAGGTAGCACATTAAAAAATGCTAAAGACTTTAATACAGAACTTAATAGCCTTTTACTCCAAAGCCTGTAGGCTTTGGGTTTATAGCCATTCTTTTATATGCACTACTTGAGAAGTAGGGAAAGCCAAAAAAAGGCTTAACTTATAGAATCTAAAATGAGCCTCTTAATATTTTCACACAAGTCTTAATTGCATCAATGAGATATTCTATATCCTTTATCGTGTGGGTATAATGGATACTTACTCGTAGCCACATTGGCTTTTTCTCATAGCTACCATCAGGTATAAGATAATGTCCATAAGGACCCGCACAACTACACCCTGCACGAGTTTGTATGCCAAATTTTTTACTCAAAAGCGCACATAAATCAAGTGGTGAAATTGAACCAATATTAAAGCTCACTATACCTAATCTTTCTTTTGATAAATCTCCATAAATACTTACAGCTGGGATTTTTTGTAATTCATATAAAAAGGCTTGAGTGAGAATATTCTCTCTTCGTTTAATCCATTCTAACCCTATTTCATTGCGTAATTGATAGGCTAATGCTGCATAGAGTAAGCCTAAAATAGGTGGAGTACCCGCTTCTTCACGCAAAGCTATATCATCAATGAAGCAATGTGTCGTATCATTGGCATATTTAATCACACCTCCACCAGCAAAACTTGGAGGAATCTGTGCATCAAGTAAAGATTTTCTTATTGCCAAGATTCCACACGCGCCTACACCACCCAAAAGCTTATGCGGTGCAAGAAATGCCACATCAAAATCAGCACAATCTACTTGCATATAAGCCGATGAGCTTGCCATATCAAGCGCAATAATAGCTCCATAGCGTCTAAGTAATGCTATACAAGATTCTAATGGTGTGAGAATCCCTGTAACATTAGACGCTGCGCTTAAAGAAGCAATAATCGTGCTGTGCTTATTTTCTTTTTTTATCTTTTGCAAAATCTCTTCTAAATGCTTTATATCAGGTAATCCTTCTATATCAAAAGCAATTTTATGAATATGACAAAGCCCTTGTCGGTAACTTATTTCATTAGAATGATGTTCAAACCCACTTATAATAATTTGAGGGAAATTTAATGTATGCGTGTGTGCATCATAATCTTTAAGTTGTTGAAGCAAAGTAAGTTTTGGCGTGGAAGAAAGATTTTTATTTAAATGTTGTAAATGTGATAAACTGCGTGGAGGCGCATAAATCCCCATAATCTCTTGAAATTTTTTAATACTAAAACTCGCTCCACTACCCCCAGCGATGAGTATAAAATCTTTATTAAGCCCGATTGAATAGGAAATACTCTCCTTTGCCTCTGCATAAAGTCCGCTCATTAGAGCAGCATTAGAGGCTATATAAGAATGTGTATTAGCATAATAGGGTAAAATAGATTCTATACGTTTGTTGATTATCTTATAAGCAAGACCGGAAGCTGTGAAGTCAAAATAATAATGTTTAGAATCCAAAATAGTATTTGAACGAAGTTGCGAAAGCTTATCATAGCGACTATCAAGTAAAGGTGTAAAAAAATGACGAATGAGTTTAACAACCTTTGAATGCGTATGCAAAAGAGCCATTACTTTCCTTCTAAAGAAATTGTATGAAATTTTATTTTTGCCTTTTTATGCAATCTTCTACAAGCTGTTACTTTATGTATCTTTTTGCACATATGTGTATAATGATATATACAATCTCTTACCTGTGCTTGCAAAAACATTGTTATAAAACTATTGTAGGTATAAATATAAAGAATTTTAAAAATAAAAAATATATAAATGGGAAGTTTTGAGGTAATCTTTTGGATAACTTTCACTTTACTTTCCTTCTTATTTAGGATTTTTATTATACAATATTTAAGAGCAAACCATTATACAGGGTTTTGGTTTCTATAACAAAATTTTAAGTAGCAAGGAGAACACAATGAGGGAAGAGTTTGAACAATTCATTAAAGACTACAAAGCACACGTAAGTGAGCGTGATGCACAGGGTATCCCACCCCTACCTCTTAACACAACACAAACACAAAGTGCAATTGATATGTGCAAGGATACAAGCATAAGCTCTGAGCAAAAAACATTTGCCAAAGAATTACTTATACATAGAGTAAGTCCGGGCGTAGATGCTTCTGCTAAATTAAAGGCAGCATTTTTAGGAGAAATACTCTTAAAAAACAAACAGGATTGGGGATTTACTCCCAACGAGGCTGTAACTTATCTAGGCACGATGCTTGGAGGCTATAATGTAGCACCACTTATTGAGGGACTTTCTCTTAATGACAATGCGCTTGCAAAAGCTTGTGCTAATGCTCTCAAACATACACTTTTAATCTATGATAATTTTGAAAAAATCGCTGCACTTAATACACCTCTTGCTCAAGAAATTATCCATTCTTGGGCTGAAGCAGAATGGTTTAAAAATAAAGAAGGCTTAAAAGAAAAAATTAAAGTATGCGTATTTAAAGTAGATGGCGAAACAAATACGGACGATTTAAGCCCAGCTGGTGATGCTTTCACACGAAGTGATATTCCTCTGCACGCTAAGGCTATGCTTAAGAGCCGAATTGAAAATTTTGAGCAACGTATAGAATCTGCAAAACAAAAAGCAGCTCAAAATAATGCTGTTGTAGCGTATGTAGGTGATGTCGTTGGCACAGGAAGTAGCCGTAAATCTGCTTGTAACTCTATTATGTGGCATTTTGGAAAAGAGATACCATTTATACCTAATAAAAAAAGTGGTGGTATCGTTATTGGAAGCGTCATTGCTCCTATATTCTTTAATACTTGTGAAGATAGTGGTGCGCTTCCCATTGTTGCTGATGTGAGCGAGCTTAAAGATGGCGATATTATTGAGATTGACACACTCAAAGGGGAAATTATTAAAGAAGGAAAAATTGTAGCAACTTTCAAGTTAAATCCTATAACTTTGGCTGATGAGATTCGCTCCGGGGGTAGAATTCCCCTTATTATTGGTAGAGGATTAAGTGCTAGAGCAAGAGAATATCTTAAACTCGGTAAAAGTGATGTCTTCAAGGAAGCCAAACAGCCTGCTCAAAGCACAAAAGGCTATACTCTAGCACAAAAAATGGTAGGACGCGCTTGTGGAGTAGAAGGTGTGCGTCCGGGAAGCTATTGTGAGCCAAAAACGACAACTGTTGGTAGCCAAGATACTACAGGTGCAATGACACGTGATGAAATTAAAGAACTCGCCGCACTAAGTTTTGGCGCAGATTTTGTGCTTCAAAGTTTCTGTCATACCGCAGCTTATCCAAAATCAGCGGATGTAAGTTTGCACGCGACTTTACCAAACTTTATCTCTGAACGCGGCGGTGTAGCATTACGACCAAAAGATGGCGTTATTCATTCGTGGCTTAATCGTATGTGTTTGCCTGATACAGTTGGTACAGGTGGGGATTCTCATACAAGATTCCCTATTGGTATTAGCTTTCCTGCAGGAAGTGGCTTAATTGCTTTTGCGGCAGTTACAGGTTCTATGCCTCTTGATATGCCAGAATCTGTACTTGTGAGATTTAAAGGTAAGCTTAATCCGGGTATAACCTTGCGGGATTTAGTTAATGCAATTCCTTATTATGCAATTAAACAAGGGCTTTTAACCGTTGAAAAAAAGGGTAAAAAAAATATCTTTAGTGGGCGGATTCTTGAAATTGAAGGTTTGGGAGACTTAAAAGTAGAGCAAGCCTTTGAGCTTAGTGATGCAAGTGCCGAAAGAAGCGCAGCTGCGTGTAGTGTGCGTCTTAATAAAGAACCCATTATCGAATACTTAAGCTCAAATATCAAGCTTATAGAATCTATGATTGTTCAAGGTTATCAAGATGCAAAAACATTGCAACGCAGAGCTGATAAGATGAAAGAATGGATTGCAAACCCTGTGCTTTTAGAGCCAGATAGCGATGCTGAATATGCTGCTATTATTGAGATTGACCTTGCTGAGATTAAAGAGCCAATTTTGGCTTGTCCTAACGACCCCGATGATGTAGCAACTTTGAGTGAGATTCACGCTGATTCTAAACGTCCAAAAAACATTGACGAAGTATTTATTGGAAGCTGTATGACAAATATTGGACACTTTAGAGCATTTGGAGAAATTGTTAAAAATGAAGGACAGAGCAAGACGCAAATTTGGATAGCACCTCCCACAAAAATGGACGAAAAACAGCTTACCAAAGAAGGATATTTCTCGCTTTTTGGTGCAGCAGGAGCAAGATTAGAAGCACCAGGTTGTAGCTTGTGTATGGGTAATCAAGCTCGTGTCCGTGATAATGCGGTAGTATTCTCCACCTCAACTCGTAATTTTGATAATCGTATGGGTAAAGGAGCACAAGTTTATCTAGGAAGTGCTGAACTTGGCGGTGTATGTGCAATGCTTGGAAGACTTCCAAGCGCACAAGAGTATCTTGAAATTGCTCCTAAAAAGATTGATGATAAGAAAAACAATATCTATACTTATCTCAACTTCCACCTTATGCAAGACTTCGCCCTCTAGGCAGGGCTTGCTACATTTATTTTCAAAAAACAAGGCATCAATAAGTGAATCTAAAGCTTTTAAAGGGACTTTAATTCGTAAAAATATATTATTTCATTTTTTAGGGATTTGTAAAATCCAATTTGATAGAATCTTTGATTAATGATGATTCTATAATAAAGGCTTACTTTAAGGATTCACGAATGAACAACACTATACAAATTGATGTGCGAGATTTACCCTGTCCAGAGCCAGTTTTAAAAGCAAAAAAAGCACTTTTGGGCATTAATGAACATACTCTAAAGCTTCATAACTATGAAATAATTGGCAATTCACCCTCTTCTAAAGAAAATCTTATGCGTTTTTTAAATACTGAAGGTTTTGAGTTTGAAGTAGGTTTTGGACGCGATGAGCAATTTATGATTATCCTCAAAGGTAAAGCAAGTAAGCAAAATGCACATAAGGACAAAATAATCCCTAAAATGATGCTTATTAAAAATGATCGCGTAGGTGAAGGGGAACTTGGAGGTATGCTTATTAATGGCTTTATTAAATCTCTTCTTCAAACCGATATACTCCCACAAAAGATTTTTTTTGTTAATCGTGGGGTTTTACTCACTACTGATAACAAAGAAGTGGATAATACTGAAATTGTGGAAGTGCTCAAAGAGCTTGAAAAACAAGGAGTTGAAGTTTATTCGTGTGGTTCGTGTTTAAGTTATTTTTCGCTTACAGAACGACTCAAGGTTGGTATGATAGGCAATGCTATTCAAGGTGTGCAAAATATGCTTCTTGCCGATAGCCTCATTTCACTTTAGGATAATTATATGGCAGATTACCAGCTTACAAAGCATATTCAATGCGCAGGTTGAGCAGCTAAAGTAGGTCTGTCAGACCTCGCACAAATCTCTAGCCAGCTTACCCAAAAACCAAACTCTTTGCTCATTGCAGGATTTGAAAGCAATGAAGATTGCGGTGCAATGCTCTATGCACCAAATGATGAATACGCTATGCTTTCAAGTGTGGATTTTATCACACCTGTGGTTGATGACCCATATCTTTATGGACAAATCGCTGCAGCTAATGCTCTAAGTGATATTTTTGCAATGGGAGGTGAGGTCAAGAGTGCGCTTAACTTGCTTATGTGGGATAATACACATTTTGATAGTGCGGTAGCAAATGCTATTTTAAAAGGTGGGTTAAACAAAATTACAGAATCTAACGCATTACTTCTTGGCGGACATACTATTAAAGATAAAGAACAAAAATATGGCTTAGCTGTCAATGGCATAGCACACAAGAATCGTTTGTGGCGCAATCACACTGGATACATCGGCGATATGCTTGTATTAACAAAGCCTCTTGGTAGCGGGATTCTTACCACTGCTATAAAAGCTCAAATGTTCTCCCAAACAACTGAAGTAACTCAATCAATGGCTATGCTCAATCTCTATGCTGCGCGTATCGCACAAAACTACGAGATTCACGCTTGCACAGATATTACAGGATTTGGGCTTATTGGACACGCTTTTGAAATGTGTGGAGGTATAAAAAATCAAAATGAAAAAAGCATACTTTTTTATACCAAACAAATCCCACTTTTTGACAAGACAGAATCATTTTCTCAAATGGGTATCGTGCCCGGTGGCTCTTATGAAAATAAAAAAGCTTTACAATCTCAAGTGCAGATACAATGCACACTTGAAGATGATATTTTTTATTATGATGCACAAACTTCTGGTGGTCTCCTCTTTGCACTTCCTTTTAATCAAGCAAAATTATTTGTTGATGAATTACACAAAGCAGGTATCATACACGCAAATGTTATCGGTGAAATCATACCTAAAACAGAAACATCTATTGTTTTAGGATAAGATTCTTTGATTTGAAAAAAATATGTTTCCACCGATTTTAGAATCTAAGATTCTCAAACACTTTGGGAGGGCATTATGCAGTTTAATACCATAGATACTCTAGTGCGTAAGTTTTATGTGTTAAAAGAAAAGGGATTTGTAGCAAACCCAAACTACAAAGAAGATTTACAGCATATGCTCCCTCAAGAAGAATTTGCAATGTTTAATATAATGTTTGAGCAAGAAGCATTGAATAAAGCTATTGATAATATTAAACGCTCCTACACAGCTGGATTTGCTAAAAAACAATGTGTTATTAATATTTTATCAGAACCCAAAATTACCCAAATTGCTTCAGTTTTGCTCAAAGGTTCTCAAGCAAACACTCTTGAAAAAGCCATTCGCTTAAGAGAGCAAACTGATAAAGCAAGCATAATATTTTTAGAACTTATGCGCAGCATTGAAGACAAGCTTTTAACTTTCCTTACCTCACGCATAAATAATTTTCCTAGCAATACTTCACCTGATAACTTTACACAAACCCTTGCCCGAAAAGAAATTAGTCTTAGCAATGCAGCACGATATTTTGGTGGAGATTTTGAAAAAGCATATCTTGATGATAAAGGTGCAGGCAAAACATATTTTGATTTTCTTACCTGCCAAGTGCTCGCTAAACATAAATTTATGCACACTGAAGATGTTCAACGTCTTTTGCTTGTTTTTATTTGGAACTCAATTCCAGCCTTTTTAAGCAAAACGCGTTTTACTTCAGTAGGAAGTGTGCATTAATAAAAGTTTTAATTCATTGCAAACGCTTTGCTAAAATAGAATGTGTCATATCACTTAAATAAAATTCTTCATTTATATCAATATCACTTAATCTACAAGGTTTCCCTTCTTTACTTATTTGTGCATACCCACGAGTGGAAAGTGAGTGTGGATTCAAAGCATTAAACACCTCCAACATACGCTCATATTCATATTGACATTGCTGCAGTTTCTCCTCACACCGAGCATTAAGAGATAAAAATATATGTTCATATTTTAGCATTTTATCCTCAAGTACTGCATTCATAGAATCTCGCATCATTTGTTGAAAAATATTGATTTGCTCAACCTTAGCGCAATAGCGCTGCTCAAAATTATAAAGCTTAAAATATTCTCGCATTCGCTCTAATGCTTGACTTTTAAGCACAAATTGCTGCTTAAGGGCATAAAAATAACTATTCATTATTTCATCAAGCACACGCAAATATTCGTTTTTGTCAGGCAAAAGTATTTCCATAGCCGCTGAAGGCGTAGGAGCTCGCACATCAGCGACAAAATCACTTATAAATACATCAACCTCGTGTCCTACAGCAGAAATAATAGGTGTGCGTGCAGAATAAATGGCATCTGCTACGCATTCTTCATTAAATGCCCACATATCCTCCATACTTCCTCCACCTCTCCCTAAGACAATAACATCAAAGCTTTCAGATGTGCCAAAAAAACTATCAGCTCGTTTTAGATTCTCTACTATAGAATCTTTTGCTCCTTCACCTTGCACAAGTGTATTAAAAAGCGTAATATGCACAAGATTCCAACGCTTATGAGCTACTTTGAGCATATCCTCTTTTGCCGCACCTGTGGCAGAAGTGAGCAAAGCAATACGTTTGGGGAAGCGTGGTAAAGGCTTTTTATGAGCAGATTCAAAATAACCCTTTGCGCCAAGCTTTGTCTTAAGGGCTTCATACGCTTGAGAGAGTTCGCCTAAACCTGCAAGTGTGATACTTTTACAAAGAATCTGATATTCTCCTTTGGGCACATAGACACTAAGTGAGCCCATTATAAGCACACTTTGTCCTACTTCAAGCTTTATTTTCAAGTTACGCGCATTGCCTTTAAACATCACACAACGCACGCTTGAGCTTTCATCTTTAAGAGTGAGATAAATATGTCCACTTGTATGAATTGTTACATTACTTATTTCGCCACGCACACAAATATCCATAAAAGTAGATTCTAAAATACTTTTAATTTGTGCGTTAATCTCACTTACTTCTAAAGCTCTCACTCCATCTCCTCAAAACAATTAAATCATTCTATCACATTAGAACTTTTAAAGACTTTTTGCTACAATAGCATTATCCCAACACAATAAGGTAAGTTATGCAAAAAATAAGTAATGAAATATTCCTATGCAGTATTTGCAATGTTAGCTCTGGAGATTGTCCAGAAGATTGCAAATACTGCACCCAAAGTGCGCATTATGGCACACAGATTCAAAGATACAAAAACAAAAGCATTGATAAAATTGTGCAAGAAGCAAAAACATTGCGCGAATATGGTGCATTAGGATTTTGCCTTGTAACCGCAGGACGCAGTTTAGAATCCCAAAAATGTGAATATATTGCTAAAGCTGCAAGTGCAATTAAAAAAGCGGATTTAGGCTTACATATTATCGCGTGCTGTGGTAGTGCAGATGTAGATTCTCTTAAATACCTTAAAACCAATGGCGTGGATAGTTATAATCACAATTTGGAAACTTCTAAAGAGTTTTTTCCACACATTTGCACTACACACACTTGGAAAGAGCGATTTGAAACCTGCGAAAATACTCTTAAAGCAGAGCTAGGACTATTATCTGGAGGCATTTTCGGCTTAGGTGAAAGTTGGGGAGATAGAATAGAACTGCTTAAGCATTTACAGATCCTCTCCCCTCATACATCTCCCCTTAATTTTTATATCGCTAATGAATCTCTACCTTTACCTATGCAAACTCTTAGCCCACAAGAAGCACTAGAATGCGTAACTCTTGCGCGTGAATATCTCCCAAATACACGCTTAATGATTGCGGGAGGGCGAGAGGCAGTCTTTGGTGATAACCAAAAGCCACTTTTTGAAGCAGGAATTAATGGCGTGGTGCTAGGCGATTACCTCACCACTGATGGCAAAGCACCTAAAGATGATGTAGCAATGATAGAATCTTATGGCTATGTCGCTGCGACAAACTGCCACTAAGGAGATTCTCTATGCCATCTATCCAAAAAGAACAGCTTGTTGCCAATCTTTGGTGCAAATCACGTAGCCTTTTTGATATATTATGGAATAAGATAAAAAGTATTTGGGATTTTGTCGCCGACAAAGAATTAAGCTTTTATGCAGCTTCGCTTAGTTTTTACACAGTTTTTGCAATTATTCCACTTTTAATGATTGTTTTTTCTATTGTAATGAATCTACCTAATTTTCAATCTCAAATTGAGCAAATCCGCACACTCATACTTTCTAATATTCTACCCACGCATACTGATGTGATTTCTAGCTATCTTGATACTTTTATGAAAAATAGCTCGGCACTAGGTATGATGGGGCTTGGATATACGCTTGTAGCATCTATAATGTTTTTTCGCAATTATGAATACATCGCAGCAAAAATGTTTAATTCAACACCTCGCAAGTTTTTTGATTCTCTTCTAATGTATTGGACGATGATTACGCTTTTCCCAATAGTGCTTGCTTTTTCAATTTATTTTAGCGGCGAAGTGCAAAAAACACTCAAAGGCACAGCAGATTTAAGCCTTTTATTTGACTTGATACCTTATTTGCTTACGTGGGCTATGTTTTTCTTGCTCTTTAAGCTCTCTGCAAACAAACCTCTTAAGCTTCTTGCACTCTTTAGTTCAAGCCTATTAACCACAAGTGTATGGCTACTCACAAAATGGGCTTTTGTATATTATGTATTTTACAATCAAACCTATAAAAGCGTATATGGGCCTATTGCTATTTTTCTTTTTATGATGTTATGGATTTATGTATCGTGGTTTGTATTACTCTATGGAATGCGCTTTTGCGAAGGCTTTGGCACAAATTTTGGCAAAAAGCTTGAAGAAAAATATGGTATCAGCACCACAGAAGTATAACTCTATTAAAAGGGTGGAGGCATTTGCCCCCATTAAAGAATCTAAGCAACTCTTAGAAGCTTAAAATATAACGCGCACCAACATTATAAATATGTGAGCCTGTTTGTTTAGCGCCTGTTATTCTATCATTTTCTAATGTCGTATCTATAAAAGGCACACGAGCTACAACTTCTATGCCGTGATGTTTGCCAAATTGACTTCTTAAACCAGCATTAAGTGCGACATTAAAACCTGTTTTTGCCTTAAAATCTTCATTATTTTTTGCAGCCCAAGTATTTGCACCAACGCCTACACCCACAAATGCACCTAGATTCACACTTTCACTCGCCACTACATTATAAAGCATATCTGCATTTAGTCCATAATTCATTATAATTTTTGGTTTTAAGTCATTCTTTTGTTCTGCATTTGAATAAGCAAAGTTTATATAATAACGCATACCAAAAGCAGGAGTAAGAAATGATTTATACCCAACGATAGTCTCAAAGCTCAAGCCATCAAGCTTTGTTTTCGTGTTATTAGATTTGATTTCGCTTTGCCCATAACCTGTGCCAACACCAATGAATAATCCACTTTCTTCTGCTATTCCATTAGAAGCTATAAAAGTCAAAGATAAAGCTAAACTTGCTGCGCATTTTTTCATCTATTGTACCACCTTTTATTGATATTTTGCATTAAATGCATACCTGATTTTACCCCCCTGCCCACCGATTTTTGCTTAAAAGCAAAAAATTTTGAACAGAAAAGCTAAGTTATATTTAAAATTGTAACATTACACTATTTTTGGGATTTTGGTTTTAATTTTTATGCAAATGCTATTTTTGCTGCTCGCTCAAGAAGTTCTTTTGCACCTTTATCAATAAATTTTTGTGCAAATGCTATACCTAGATTCTCGCTTGCATTTATATCATCTATATTTATAGAATCCTCGACACTATCTTGTAATACTTCACTTCCATCAGGCAATCCTACTATAGCTTGAAGTGTGAGTTTATTATTGCTAAATTGTGCATACACGCCTATTGGCACTTGACACCCACCCTCTAATGTCCTCACAAAAGCCCTTTCTGCACTCACACAAAGCGCACTCTGCTTATCATTAAGCACAGCAATTCTATCAAAAAATATAGAATCCTTACGCATTTCTATTCCAAGCGCACCCTGCCCCATCGCAGGTATCATAAAATCTAAGGGCACGATATAACGCACATCTTGTGTATTGATTTTAAGCCTATTCACTCCTGCTTGAGCGAGGATAATTGCATCAAATGCACCATTATGGAGTTTCTCTAGTCGTGTTTGCACATTGCCACGCAAACTTAATGTATCTAAATCAGAGCGATATTTTTTAATCTGCATTGAGCGGCGTAGGGAAGTTGTCCCTACTTTTGCTCCTTGTGGTAAAGCATTAAGATTGGGATAATTTACACTCAAAAAACAATCATTTGCACTCTCACGTTGAGTAATAGCTGCTAAATCGAGTTCAGGCACAAATTCTACAGGCACATCTTTGAGGCTATGCACAGCCAAATCAATATCTTTGCTTAAAAGCATTTCTTCTAACTCTTTAGTAAAAAGCCCCTTTCCACCTATTTTTGCCAAAGGCACATCAAGAATTTTATCACCACGAGTTTTAATAATTTGTATGCGAGATTGCAAACCACATTGAGCTTTAAGGCAAGACTTGATATATTCAGCTTGCCATAAAGCCAATATACTTCCACGTGAGCCAATAACTAGCTCTCTATCTGCTCCGCTCTGCTTTGCCATATCCACTCCTTATGCTATGATTTTGAGAATCTCTTCAAGCAATATTTCTTTATCAGTGGCACAAAGCTCATATTTTTTTAAGCCTTCGCGTTTAATCAACTCTACTTTGCCCTCATTTAAACCCTTACCTACAATCAAAGCAGAATGAAAACCAAGCAATTCAAAATCTTTCATCTTCACACCAAATCGCTCATCTCGCTCATCTAACAAAACATCAATGCCACACGCACTCAATATCTCATATAAAGCACTACCAAAATCATTTTGCACAGAATCTTTAGTGTTTGAAATAATAATGGCTATATCAAAAACACTCACTTCTTTGCTCCATATACAGCCTAAATCATCGCTTTTTTGCTCTAATATCGCAGGCAAAATACGCGAGATTCCAAAGCCATAGCAGCCCATAATAAGCGGTTGTGTCTTGCCATCGTTATCCAAAAATTGCGCATTCATTGCACGCGAATATTTATCACCTAATTTAAAAATATGTCCAACTTCTATACCTTTAGTATAATAAAGCTCTTGGGCACACTTAGGACATAAATCTCCCTCTTTACTTTGAGCTATATCGGCATATTCTAAGCCTTCAAATGTGCTTAAATCTACACCCACGAAATGATAATCCTTCTCATTTGCTCCGCAGATGAGATTTGAGGCGTCCCTTAAACTCTCATCAAAATAGATATGTGTAGCTTGAGTAATATGACGCAACCCATAAGCCCCAATAAATCCTACTTCCAATCCAGCTGCTTGAATCTCCTCTACACTCGCATCTTCTAAGGCAAGATAACAATTTGTATGTTTATTTATGGCATTGAGCATTTTTGTTTCTTCACCCTCATCATCACCACGCACAAAAAAATACACCAATTCACTTTCATTATTTGCTTTGATTGCTTTTTTTACTATTGCTTTGATTGTCCAAAACTTATCAACCTTAAAAAATGCGCTTAAAGATTCTATATTCTTTATATCAGGAGTAAAAAATCGTGCAAAAGCTGCCTGGGGTGCATTGCTATCATATTTTATTTCATTTGGACGCGGAGCAGTGCGTGGCGCTCTTTTACTTGCTTCAATATTTGCACCATATTCACAACCCTTACATACGACAATAGTATCCTCTCCGCAAGGCGCTAATACCATAAATTCTTTACTTCCGCTTCCACCAATTGCTCCAGAATCTGCCTCTACAACTTTAAACTCTAAGCCCATTCTTTGCAAAATCCTTTTATATGTCGCCTCCATAACATCAAACTCTCTATTCAAATCTGCATAATTACTATGAAAACTATATCCATCTTTCATAATAAACTCACGCCCACGCATAAGTCCAAATCGCGGACGCAGTTCATCACGAAATTTACTATGAATCTGATAAAGATGAAGCGGGAGTTGCTTATAGCTTTTAATCGTATTTTTTGCAATATGCGTTATGACTTCCTCGTGCGTAGGTCCAAGCACAAATTCATTCTCTTTTCTATCTACAAAACGCAAAAGCTCCCTGCCATATTGTTCATAACGCCCAGATTCTCTCCATAGCTCTGCAGGAGTAACAAATCCCATAAGAATCTCTTGTGCACCACTCTTGTCCATTTCTTCTTTAACAATAAAGCGCACTTTATCAAGGAGTTTTTTGCCAAGGGGTAAAAAATTATAAATACCACTGCCGATTTGCTGTATAAAGCCCCCACGAATAAGATATTGATGACTTTTAAGCACTGCATCTTTAGGAGATTCTTTAAGAGTATTTACAAAAAGTTGTGAAAACCTCATAGTATTCCTTTAAAAAATGGTGTCTTTCTCACATTTATAGCCATTAAGCATAACAACATCATCACTAATATCAAACACATTTTTCATTGCTTCAATAATAGGGTCGCCTTGAGGATTCTCACTTGCTTGCTTGAGCCGTATTGTTGGTTGATGCAAAAAGGTATTAAAAGCTCCGTGCAAAATCTTCTCTACATTTTGTTGATACGAAGCAGGTAAAAATCCTTTTTTTACCGCTCTATCAAGCTCTTTGAGGGCAGATTGTTTGGCAAGATAACGAATATGTTTAATGATAGGGTCAATCCCCAAAGTTTGAAGCCATTTAAAAAATTCTACACTATAACGTTCAAGAATCTTTTGTGCTTTTTTTGCACTATCTTCACGCGCATTTTTATGCTCTTGCACAATTTCTTCCAAATCATCAACACAAAAAATATGTAAATTTTCCATTTGTATATTTTCTATATCACGCGGCAAAGCCAAATCAAACCACCATCTTTGCTTTTGGCTCACTTGCACCATCTTTGATTGAATAATACAATTTGGAGCACTCGTAGCGCTAAAAAGCACTTCATATTGCCCTAAAAGTTGCTCTAAATGCTCCCAAGATTCTATATTTATACTAGAGTCAAGTTCTAAGGCAAGTTTGCGTGCATTTTCTTTTGTGCGACTAACAAGTGTAATTTGAGCGTTAGCATTTTGGAGATGCTTACACGCAAGACGCCCCATTTCGCCACTGCCGATAACTAAAACAGGCAGATTCTCTAAAGTTTTATCACACAAAGCAAGTTTTTGTTCTGCCATACGCACTGCCGTAGAAGCTACCGATACACTATGAGCTGAAATATCTGTCTCTTTTCGCACGCTTGCAGCACACTTAAAGGCAAAGTGCATAAGACGAGTCATATCTTTGGCACAAAGCGCATTCTCAAAGGCAAGTTTATAAGCAAGCTTAAGTTGTCCTGTAATCTGTGTCTCACCTATAACCAAACTATCAAGGCTTGAAGCCACACTAAAAATATGATAAATCGCATATTGGTTTAAACGCATAAGTGCAATATTTTTTATATCCTCTAATGCTATATTCTTATGTGTGCAAAAACATTCATAGATATGTTCTCTTGCTCTTTTTTTATCAATCATACTTACATAAAGCTCCACACGATTACAAGTGCAAAGTAAAATACTCTCCCTAATACTATCGCATACATTAATCTCTTGCAAAAATGGCACAATCTCTTCTTGGCTAAAACTCAGTTTCTCACGCGTAGCAATATCTACATTTTTGTGTGAAAAACTTACCACCATATATTGCACTTCCATTTTTTCTTGCATTCTATCCTCCCTAAAATGTCCTCTCAATCATTTGTGTAACAATATCTTTAAGCTTCTCATTGCCCTCATTTACAATAGATTGAATGGCTTTATTAGCATAATATTGAGCATCTGCGACACTTTGAGCGATGATATTATATTTTTGCAATTGCATTCTTATCCACGCTTGTTTTTCCTCATTAAGATGCACACCATAGCACTCAAGCAATTTTGAACGCTCATCTGCATTTAAATGTTCATATAAATACATATAAGGAAGAGTCGTTTTACCTTCTTTAAAATCACTCATTGAAGGCTTACCAAGTGTTTGGGAATCTTGAGTGATATCTAAAATATCATCAATTATTTGAAAAGCAATGCCTAAATTTTCACCATAGATTCTATAAATATTTTTATTTAAACCCTTTAAAATCGCACCACATTCCGCAGCAGCCACAATAAGTGCGGCTGTTTTATCTGCACACATACGAATATATCGCTCCTTATCTGTATGAAAAGAAAGTGAAAGTTTTACATCTTCAATTTCACCCACAGAAAGCCGAACAACAGCTGAAGAAACACTTTGAGCTAATCTGACATCAAGACAGCTTAGCTCATAAAATGCCTTAGAATAAAGCACATCGCCCAGCATTATGGCATTTTTATTACCAAAAGTAGCATTAATAGATGGAATACCGCGTCTTGTAAGAGATTCATCAATCACATCATCGTGCAAAAGTGAGGCACTTTGTATCATTTCAATTAAGGCACACACTCTTAAAGCATCTTCGTTCATATCACTAATAGAAAGCAAAAGTTTGCTACGAAGCATTTTCCCATAACTTAAATGTCCATATAAAGCATTTACTTCTTCATTTTTACACTCTTGGACGTAAGTATGAATATATGCCTTAATGCGTTCAAGTGCAAATTGTATATTCACGATGCTTGTCCTTGAGTAGTATCTTCTTCTGCCTCTTCGTCTTCTTTTTTATCTTTACTTGGCGAAATGCTCTCATCAAGCACTGCTGCACCTTGCCCCTCAATATAGAGCTTTAAATGTGCTTTTTTATCCTTATCAGCAAATTCCTTAAAATACATAATTAAATGTGGGTCATCTTTTTGTGAGCTATTGCCTCTTCCAAGTGATATTTTATAAGCATTGCGTTGATAATCTGTATAGAGAAGCACTTGATGATTAAATTTATCATAACGAATATGAAGTATAAGCCCATAATTTTTATAAAGTGTCCAACGAAACTCAAGTTCTTTTTGCACTGCACCTACACTAAAGTTAGCCTTATAAACTTGCTCTTTTTCAAGTGATAAGTCTTTTTCCCACGCCCAAATAGGAGCTAGGGCATACGCCGCACAAGAAAGCAAAAAAGGAGTAAAAAATAAAAAGATTTTATTCATAATTGCCCAATATTTTTGCCATTGATTCTATGGCAAGATTATCTTTTGCCACACGCAATGCTTCCTTATGAGTCTCATCAAAACGATAATTGACAAATGCAGATTCTATATCTATACCTTGATGTTCTAAAAGTGCTTCATATACAGCTATACGTTCTAACAAAGCCTCAAGCTCCAATCCTACTAAAGTAGGCGAAGCATTAAGGATAATCTCTTGCCACTTTTGCAATGGCGTGCCCTCAAAAAATGCGTCCATAAACTACTCCCTCTTTGATTTAATAGAATCTAATCTTGTTAAAACCGCTTGAGCGTGAGCAGATAAAGATTCACTTTGAGCCAAAAGTGCGCAAGATTCCCCAACTTCTTCTAATGCAGTAGCTGAAAAAGCAATAATTGAACTTTTTTTCATAAAATGCTCCACTCCAAGCGGTGAAAAGAAACGCGCACTTCCGCCTGTGGGAAGCGTATGATTAGGACCCGCAAGATAGTCTCCAATGGGCTCACTTGAATGCTCTCCTAAGAAAATGGCTCCTGCGTGTTTAATATAAGGAAGCGTATCAAATGGAGTGGTTGTAAGAACTTCTAAATGTTCGGGAGCAATGGCATTAGCAATCTCTATACTTTCTTGTAAATTGCGCGTATATATCATAACTGCACGATTTTTAATACTCGCTCCTGCAATCTCTGCTCTAGGCATTGAGGGTAAAATCTGTTCAATATGTTTTTGCACAGATTCTATAAGTGGGGCACTATCGCTTATGAGTATGGAACTTGCCATTTCATCGTGTTCAGCTTGGGAAAGCAAATCATAGGCAATGTAAAGCGGATTAGCTTGAGAATCTGCAATAATTGCTATCTCGCTTGGACCTGCAACCATATCAATATTTACCTCGCCAAAAACAAGTTTTTTGGCACAAGCAACAAAAATATTGCCCGGACCAGTAATAACATCAACTTTAGGAATCTCTTTGCACCCATAAGCCATAAGCCCTATGGCACTCGCACCACCAACCTTATATACTTCAGTAATACCACACAAATGTAATGCTGCAAGCACAAGGGGATTAGCTTGATTATGCGGTGTAGGAGAACACACAACAATCTCTTTAACTCCTGCAACAATCGCAGGAATAGCATTCATCAAAAGTGAGCTTGGGTAAGCTGCTTTACCACCGGGAATGTATAATCCTGCACGCTCCATTGGAGTAAATTTTGAGCCAAGTATGTTTCCATTTTCCTCACAATCAATCCAACTTTGCATTTTTTGTTTGCGATGAAAAGCATAGATTCTATCATAAGCAAGATGAAGTGCAGATTTTAATTCTGAAGAAAGCTGATTATAGGCATTAAGACACTCTTTTGGCGAGATACGCAAATCTTCAAAACTTTTTACCTCCCATTTATCAAAACGAGCAATATGCTTCTTTAGAGCATCTAAGCCCTCTGTGCGAATCTCATCAAGCAATTCTTGCACAAGAGATGAAACTTCTTTCATATCCATTTTTCCACGAGATAAGACTTGTTGAAATTCATTTGCAAACTCTGGCAAACGCACATCAAGATATTTCATTATTTTCCCCATAATCAAAAATAAATGAGAATTATATACATTAACTCTAAACAAACAAATTACATTTATAATACCCTTTTAGGGTTTTTTAAGCTTCTAAAAAGCTACTGTGTTTTAGATTCAAATTTCATCAAAAGGCAAATGAAGCGTTTGGGCTGTTTTTAAACGACATTCATTAAAATGAGTGATATTTTCCTCAAGAGAACGATTATAAGAAGGCACCATTTCAGCAAGCTTATCTTGCCAAGCGCTTGTTTTCATTTCATCACCAAAGCAACGTTTAAGCACTTCTAACATAATATCTACCACCGTTGAAGCTCCCGGTGAAGCTCCAAGTAATGCTGCAAGAGAGCCATCGCTAGAAGTAATCACTTCCGTGCCAAATTGCAAACTTCCTCTACCATTTTTATCTTTTTTAATTACTTGCACCCTTTGCCCTGCAAACTGCGCATTCCAATCTGGAAACTGCGCCGCAGGGAAAAATACTTCAAGCTTACGCATACGCATTCTATCAGTTGAGAGAATCTGCTTAATAAGGTAAATTGTCAATGGCACATTGTCAATACCTGCTTGAATCATAGGAATAAAATTATTTAAACGGATTGATGAGGGAAAATCAAAAAAACTTCCTTTTTTAAGAAATTTCGTATTAAATCCTGCATAAGGCCCAAAAAGCAATTCTTTTTTGCCCCTGATAATACGCGTATCTAAATGTGGCACAGACATAGGCGGGTCGCCAATAGATGCTTTACCATAAATCTTAGCATTATGTTTTTCAATAATTTCGCGATTATTACATATAAGCCATAAACCACCCACAGGGAATCCACCATAGCCACGCCCTTCGGGTATGCCACTTTTTTGCAAGAGCGGAAAAGAACCTCCCCCCGCACCTAAAAATACAAATTTTGCCTTTACTTGTTTTCTCTCATAGCTTTTAGTATCAATAACATCTAATAACCATATATTGCCCTCTTTGGTTAAATCACGCACTTTATGATGAGTATAAACATCAAAACCCTCTTTTTGGCTTAATTTTTCTCCAAACTGCCGTGCAATTTCACCAAAATCAACATCACTTCCACCAGCCATATAAGTAACTGCCATCTTTTGTGTCTCGCCTCGTCCCTCAAGTAAAAGTGGTGCCCATTCTTTAATCTGCTCTCTATCTTCAGTATAAATCATATTTTTAAAAAGCGGAGAATCTTTAAGTGTTTCATAACGTTTTTTCAAATAAGGCACAATATCATCAACGACAAAGCTCAAATGCGGCACAGGATTCAAAAAAGTATGAGCACCTTTGAGAATCTGCTTTCTAATACAATATGCCCAAAATTCTTTACTTAATTCAAATTGCTGATTAATCTTTAATGCTTTTGAAACATCAATACTGCCATCTTCTTTTTGTGGCGTATAGTTAAGCTCACAAAGTGCTTGATGTCCTGTTCCTGCATTGTTCCATACCGAACTACTTTCAGTAGCTAAATCCTCAAACATTTCATACACGCTGATATGTAAAGAAGGTTTGAGCTCCCTTAGCATTGCTGCCAAAGTCAAACTCATTATGCCTCCACCTACTAAGACTACTTCAGAATCCTCACTCATTCCCTCACTCCTTCTTAATACCCACGCTCTGGGCTAGGTTTTAAAAACCTTAAATATGCTTGCGCTATTGGGGATTATGCTTTTTGCTCTCATTTAGCCTTTCTTATGGTAAGATATTTTTGTAAATAACCCCTTAAAAAGTAAAGCAAAAGAATAACTTTGTTACTAAAATAAATTTTTTAAATCACTTTTACGCATTTATACCTTCACTCCTACATAGAGTGTAGAAATATTAGCACTATATCCTTTAATAAAATAACTTTTCACTCCCCTCTGTAAGAGTTTATTTGCAAGTTCTTCGCTGCTTACAAAACCCTCAATAGAATTTGGTAAATACTTATAGGCTCCATAATTACGAGAAATAATCCCCCCCACTACAGGAAGAATCTTGCGCGTATAAAAGCGCATAAATATATCAAGTAACCCTCTAGGCTTGTTGTTCATAAATTCTAAAATTACAAGAACACCCCCACTTTTAAGCACACGCACAAATTCATCAAGTGCTTTATCAAGCTCTACGACATTGCGTAATCCATAAGCAATTGAGAGAATATCTACACTTTGGGATTCTACACATAATGCCTTTGCTTCGCCAATATCAAGCATTAAAGTATCAGATGTAAAAAATGGTGTAAGTTTCTTTCTAGCTACATCAAGCATACCACTAGAAGGGTCAATTCCACGCATTTGTGTGATATGTTTATGTGCCTTTTGTGCCTCATTATGCCAATGCAATAACATATCACCTGTGCCACACGCCACATCAAGCACACACTGAATTTCATCTTTGCCCAAAGCCTCATAAGCTTTCTTGCAAGCCTCTTTACGCCAACTCACATCAATACCCAAACTCATCACGCGATTTGCCCTATCATAGCTCGGAGCAATATCATTAAACATATTTACAATTTGTTCTTGTTTTTCACTCATTTTTACTCCTTCCTACTTGCAAACACGCCATTTGCTCACGCACAAAAGATTCAAGCACCTCAATTTGATGACAAGTTTGTGTTACTGCTGTGCCACCAAGAGTATTACGTGCATTCATAGAATACTCTAAACACAGCACAGCTTTTACACCTTGTTTAATCCGAGAATCTACACCCATAATCTCTTTTTCGGATAAATCGCTTATATCTACACCTTTGCTCTCTGCATACGCTACGACTTGCCCGGTGATATGATGTGCATCACGGAATGCCACACCACACTCACGCACTAAAAAATCTGCCAAATCAGTAGCACTCAAATGTCCAATTTTCGCCATTTTATACATATTTTCAGGGTGAATACTCATAGTTTTAAGACATTCTTTGAGGATTCTAAGGCAAAGCCCCACATTTTTAAGTGCATCAAACACGCCCTCTTTATCCTCTTGCGTATCTTTATTATAAGCAAAGGGTAATCCTTTCATTACACAAAGCAGTCCCATAAGCTCCCCATACACGCGCCCACTCTTTCCGCGCAAAAGTTCAGGCACATCAGGATTCTTTTTTTGTGGCATTATAGAGCTTCCCGTAGCATATTCATCACTTAAAGAGATAAATTTAAATTCCGAGCTACTCCACAGCACAAGCTCCTCTGCCACACGAGAAATGTGCATCATTATCATAGAAAGGGAATAAAGCATATCAAGGGCAAAATCTCTATCACTTACTGAATCCATTGCATTAAGCGTAGGTTCGTCAAACCCTAACTCTTGGGTAAGGAAGATTCTATCATTGCCATAAGGTGTGCCTGCTAATGCACCACTACCAAGCGGACATTTATTATTGCGCGTATAATCACTCAATAATCGTTCCACATCTCGTTTAAAATTACACGCCCACGCTACAAGAGCAAAACCAAAATTAATCGGTTGTGCGTGTTGTAAATGCGTCATACCCGGCATAATCGTGCTAGTATGCACTTTTGCTATTGCAAGGATAGATGCCATAAGCTCTAAAAGCAAATTAACAATCTCCTTATTGCTTTTTAACACATATAACCTAAAATCAAGTGCCACTTGGTCATTACGGCTACGCGCAGTATGAAGCTTTTTACCTACATCACCAATAAGTGCAGTAAGAGCAGATTCTATTGCCATATGTATATCTTCATCACTTGCATTAAATACAAACTCACCTCTACTAATGCGCTGTGCAATAATTTCAAGTCCATTGATAATTTCTTGTGTTTCTTCCTCACTCAAAACGCCAATTTTATGAAGCATTTTTGCGTGAGCTTTTGAACCTTTTATATCTTCTTGCCATAGCTGCTTATCAAAGAAAATTGAAGCGTTAAATTCCTCTAAAAGCGCGCTTGAATCTAATTCAAAGCGTCCTCCCCATAATTTTGCCATTTATCATCTCCTAAAATGGCTTACACACTGCCAAAAAGACAATCACAATAACTAAAAGTGTGGGAATCTCATTAAAGATTCTAAAAAATGTATGGCTTTTGGTGCAAGTGCCTTTATCTAAAGTCTTAATAAAATATCCACATACAAAATGATAAATCACAAATAAAAGCACAAATATAAGCTTAATATGAAGCCACAAGCCAGAATCAGCCACTTTAAATAATGCAGGATTAAGTGCTATCATCACTCCTCCGCTAAGCAGAGTAAGCACTAATGCGGGCAAACCAATATATTTATACAGCCGCATTTCTTGGAGCTTGACAATTTCTACAAACTCCAATTTATCCGCATATTGCGCGTGATAAACAAATAATCGTGGGAGATAAAAAAACATTGCCATCCACGAAATGAGCGCTACAATATGCAACACTTTAATATACAAATACTCCATTGCCTTGCTCCTTTAATTTATTTGGGATTTGCTATGAAAACAAAGTTGTTATTATACATTGTTTTAAACATTTCAAGGTATTTCTTTTCTCCTTGAACCCTCACTTGCACGCCAAAGGGCAAAAAAGCCTCTTTTTCAAAACATAATCCTAACTTTTTAGCCTCATATTCGCATACAGAAAGTGCAGAATAAGCAATTTGTAACTCAAAAGTCTCCGCGTGTATGTAATCAACGAGTAATCCCTGCATTTTAGCAGATTCTATTGCATTTTGCACTGCATTTGTATAAGCTCTCACCAAACCGCCAACACCTAATAATGTGCCACCAAAATATCGCACTATTACCACGCCTACTTCAACAAGCTCCTCTCCACGCAATACATTTAGACTTGGCGTGCCACTACTTCCCCTTGGTTCTTTATCATCATCAAAAGATTCTAGAATCTGCCCATATTCATTATAATGCCTACTCGCACTCACAAAATGCACAGCCTTTGGGTGCTGCTCTTTTAAACTTGATAAGCTTTCATTAAATTGCGCAAAAGGAAAAAGAAAGCTTAGAAACTTTGAACCTTTGCTTTCAAAACTGCCTATTGCTTGTATTGGCATTTGTTTTGTTGCTTGTGAGGCAAGAGTTTTCATCTGCGCAAATAATAAGTTGCGTGCTCACCTTTTAAACGCATTTCTTTACCCTCTTTTTCTATGACAAATTCCCCCTCCAAAGAGCGCACAAACCAAAATTCATATCTACTACTTTCGCTTGGGTGGCAAAGTCGGCGAGACGCTCCGCTAGCACTTACTTTAAGTTTTTTACCCCTTAGTGCAAATGTAGCAAAATAATTATTGCACACACTCACACCAAAAATACGATTTTCTTCAGTATCAAAGCTCATAGTTGATTGAGCCTCTTTCCAAATAGGTTCAAACTCCTGCCCGTCTTTAAGTGTAAATTTATACACATACCATTGTTTCTCATCTTCTAAAAGTGAATCTTTATATTCTTGTGTGATAAGATTCACAAAACATCCACTCATAGTTAATGCCACAAGCACAACTAAAGCTCCTTTTATGAAAGATTTGTATGTCATTTTCACCCCATTTATATTGATTGAGCATTATTATAAGCCATTTATAAGCGTGCCATTATAGAATCTCAATGCAAACAAATGCACATTATAAAAACATAAGGAGAGCAAATGCGCATTGATTTACACAATCACACAAGCCTTTGTCATCACGCTACAGGCACGATGAGAGAATATGTGCAAAAAGCACTTGCGCAAAATATTAATGTATTTGGATTTTCTTGTCATTCCCCTATGGCATTTGATGAAGCCTATCGTATGAGCGTGCAAGAACTGCCTTTATACTGCGAGGAAGTGCGTGCCTTGCAAGAGGAATTTAAAGATAAAATTGAGATTCTTTGTGCGCTAGAGGTGGATTATATCCTCCATAGAGAGGATTTATTAGAATCTTGCATATTAGAATATCCCTTTGATTATCTCATTGGTTCAGTGCATTTTTTAGGCACTTGGGGATTTGACAACCCCGCATTTATTGGCGAATATGCTAAGGTGGATATGAAAGAGTGCTGGAAGCAATATCTTAAATCTATTGAGAGTATGGCACAAAGTGGATTGTTTCAAATTGTGGGGCATTTTGATTTACTTAAACTTTTTGGACATAATATTCCGCCCTCTTGTGAAATAGAGCTTACTTTAGCTTTAGAATCTATTGCTGATAATCATCTTGCACTAGAGCTAAACCCTGCAGGGTGGCGCAAACCTATTAATGAAGCCTATCCAAGCAAATCTATTTTACACAAAGCACATAAGAAAGGTATTCCTATTACATTCGGTTCAGATGCACATAGCATAGAACATATCGGATTTAAATATGAGGATTTATGCGCCTTAGCCAAAAGTGTGGGGTATAACTCTGCGTTGTATTTTAGACAAAAACAACCTCAAAGTATTAGATTCTAAAGATTTGATAAAGTATAAAGAACAAGTAAAATCTAAGAAAACTAAATACTTTCAATCAAATACACAACGTATAATAAAGCAAAAAAAGAAAGAGTGAACTTCTAAGAGAAAGTCTCCAAAGCCTAAGGCTTATGCCCTAAGCTTTGATTATTAAAGGAGAGGGATTAAAGAATTAGAAATCCCATTTAAATCGTGTAGCAGCAACCACACCTGTTTGTTTATATTGTCCATTTGCTACTCTACTACTTGAAAGCCCATAATAAGCTATTTGAGGAGCAAAAGTGAAGTTTGCATTGACTTTATAAGGGAGATTGATAAAAGCAGAATATCCGTGTAGTTTTCCATAACCACTAACTGATATTTTATCTGTTGTTGCTTGATCATTACCATTAAATGTTGCTTGATCATTACCATTAAATGTTGCTTGATATCCTGCACCAATTGCAAGAGATAAATCACTGCTTAATTTTGTGCCAAACTCTACAAGCCCACCTGTTCTTATTGCATTAAGCCCAATATCAGTGTCATGAGGGTTAAGTAAATAGCCACCTCCATTACGTGTAGTGTTTTGCTCACCATAAAGATGTCCATTTTTACCATAATGTGCGAGCACAGAGATATATGCGTTACCAAAAGTAGGTTTTAACCCAGCCCATACGTGCCACGCATTAGCTCCAGCCAATGAGCTGGGAGTAGTTGGATTATTAAGCCCATTAAAGTATTTATATGTCCCTGCGATTTTTAATAATGGCTGTCCATTCGCACCTTTGATTGTATAAGCTGCAGCAATACGAGGGGATTCTTGATTTAAATCTCCCCTACCATTACCAGCAGTTACTTCAATAAGTGCAAGACTCAATCCTGCTACATTATATTGAAGTTGGATTTGACGATTACCTGTAGCGACACCACCAACCCCTTGATAGCCATTATCATTATTTAACCAGTTGCTTGTGAAAGCATTATCAATCGTTGGAGACATTGCTTTACCAAAAAGGATTTGTCCTATATTTGTATCATAAGCTCCCCAATATTCGCGATAAGGTGTGCCATCACCGCTTATACCTGTTTCTTTTGCACCAAGTTCTACTTTTGCACTAAATTTACCAGATTTTACCTTCACACCAAATTGTGAGTTATTTTGCACCCCAATTAGGTATCCTGCATTTGCTCCACCATTACCAGTTTCACCATAACCCATATAACCACGAATAGAACCATATAAATCAACTTTAGTATCATCAGCATTATATACTTCAAAAGCTGCTGCTGGCAAAACAAGAAAAGCTGATAAAGCACTACTTACAATAATTTTTTTCATTAGAAAACCTCCAAAAAGTTAATAATCCGATAACGGATGGGGCATTTTTGCAAAAAAAAAGCACTTTGTCAATAAAAAAGTAAAATTTAGCTTGAAAAATACTCTTATGAGGGTTTTAATCTTTGAGAATCTGCATAAATTCTGCTCTTGTTCTAGAATCTTTTTTAAAAAGTCCGCGTAAAGCAGAAGTAATAATATGAGATTGTGGCACATTAGAGCGCATTTCAAGGCAAAGATGTCGTGCTTGGCAAACTATCATTGCCCCTTTGGGTTTAAGCTCAGCAATCAGCGCATCTGCAATCTGGGCAGTCAAACGCTCTTGAATCTGTAATCTATGTGTAAAAACCTCTGTCAATCTTGCTAAGCCACTAATACCTACAAGCTTTTTATCAGGGATATATCCAATAGAAATATGCCCAAAAAATGGCAAAAGATGATGTTCGCATATAGAGTAAAAATGTAGCTTTTTAAGCACTATCATTTCATCACATACGCCATCTTCAAAGACACTACCAAGCGCTTGTTTTGGGCTTTTGGCATAGCCATTTAGCATATCGGAAAATGCACTAGCAATGCGCTTTGGTGTATGAAGTAATCCCTCACGCGTAGGATTTTCGCCGACATTTTGACATAAAGATTCAAAAAATGCTTGCGCATTGCACTCTAAGATAGAATCGTGGCTAGATTTTTGCATATTTTCTCGCTTTTTAAAAATTGCGCGTTTTGCATTGTGTAAATTGTATAATATTTTTGCTTATGCTTTAATTTCAATGTTTATATCTCACCTTATTCGTGCGATTTTATCCATTGCTTAAAAATGTTGTCCAAGTAATGCTTTTATACGATTTTGTATGCTTGGATGTGTGCTTAGAATCTCACCTATGCCGAAAAGATAGGCATTTGCTCGTGTGGGATTTGGCTCTTGATAATTATTTTGCGCATAATCTTGGCTAATTTTTTGTAATGCCCGAACCATTGGCTCACTTTCTTTCATTAAATATGCTGCTCCAGAATCCGCCATATATTCACGATTACGAGAGATAAAAAGGCTTAGCACAAGTGTAAGAAGTGGGAGGACAAATTGTAAAATGAGCAAAATACTTCGTGCTGCCCTTGCTCCTTGAGATTGAGCAGAGCTAAAATAAAAGGCAAAAATATTCACACCTAAAAGCATAATGTTGCTTAAAATCCCTACACACATCGTTAATCGCACATCTCCGTGCCGAATATGGCTTAACTCGTGCGCTACTACCGCTTTTAGCTCACTCTCATCTAATCGCTCTAACAACGCTGAAGTAACAGCAATCATAGAATTTTTTTCATTCCACCCACTCGCAAAAGCATTCATATAAGGGGCTTCCATAATATAAAGTGCGGGTTCAAAAGAACAATTTGCACTTCTAAGTAAATCTTGAAATACACCATACAGGCGAGATTCTTGACGAGAGAGCACATTATTAGGATTAATGCGTTTATATTCATTGCCACTTAGCATAATGCGTGAGAAACGCTGCACGCTAAAAAGAATAATGCCCACTGCCACCACTGCCATTCCAAAGGTAATAAGAGGAAATTCATAAAAACTAAGAAGCATTATAAACCCCTCTTGTAAGCTAGGAGCGTCAATGCGAATAATATCTGCAAGCAAACCAATAAGTATAAAAATGATGATATATATAGCCAAAACCGCATAAGTTTTAAGCTTATTTTGAGCAATAATTCGTTCAAAATGGGAGTTCATTCTCTCCTCCTTAATATTTAACTTACTATTTAATAAGTGATATTATGGCAAAGTTTTGCAAATTTTTGAAAAAGGAAAGATATGTCTAAAAAAGCACATTTTACACAGAATTTAACCCACATATATGCAATGAGCAAGGATATAAATGCGCATTTATATGAATTTTTTGAAGCGATAAAATCACACGATAAGCCTCACTCACCCGCAATACAAGAAAAATATCAAATCCTTTGCACACTTGCCAAACAATGCTCACTCAAACCCACAACACCTACTCTTATGGCTTTAGCAGAGCGTATCATTAGTTTGCGTGAGGAAAAAATCGTGCAGATTCTAAAAAACCAGCCCACATCTCAACATACATCTAAATCTGCACCCTCTTTGGAAATGCAAGAAAAGCATATAGACGCTTGCAGGACGATGCTACTTGATTTTGTAATGAATTATTATGAGAAAATTCAAAGCGAGTTTATAGAATCTATCCATAAAGAAAAGTTTTTAAGCGCATTTTACCGAGAAGTTTTGGATAGCACACATCGTATAGGTAAGGCGATGAATGGGTTTTTTAAGGTGTGGCAAAAACATCTTATTGATGGAATCAATCGTGATTTAGAACATTCATATCGCTTTGAGGAAGCTCTTGCTTTGCTTGAGCCGACTTTGGAGCGCGATAAAGAAGGAAAAATAGCTGGGCGGTGCTATTCTGTGCCACAATTTTTGCCTCATACCCACTCTTTTACCTCTTGTGCCTATAACAAAGCCTTTCCTAAAGAAGTAAAACACATACTTGAATCTTTGCAATTAAGCATTGAGCGTCTAAATGGTTTAAAAGATGAAATATACAATCGCAAAGAAGCTTATATTGCGTATTTTAAAGCACTTTATGCTGCGTGGGCTGAATGTGAGAGTGCTTATCTCATAGAGCGGTGGCAAGAGGTGGATTCAAAATGGCTAGATATTGATACGCCTTTACAAATAGCGCACCCTTTTGAATATTACGAGGATATTTATCGTCATAGTGTCGCACCTGAATGGGATTTGCGCCTGCAAAGTCCTCAAAATATGCTGCCCTCACATACAAAGGCAAATATAAATGCAATGTTTGAAATGATGAGTGAGGAATTAAATGCAAGCGAGATGTTAAAAGCTAGTGTGCGAGGTGCATTAGAGCAAACTAAACTTTATAATGCGCTTCCTGTGCTCATCTATGGTGCTGAAAATAATGGCTTATTCTCTGCCCAAGTTGTGCCAAATGATGAGCATATCTCACATTTAAAGGGTAAGAAAATTTTTGCATTCCCTGATAGAATCATTGCACAAGAAAGAGCCAAACCGCAAATGAAAATAAATGCAGAGTTTTTCCCTGCTGCATTTTTGCAAGATATGCGTGATGTGTTATTTGATAATGAATCTTTATGGCATTATATTTACGATATAAGCACAAATGGGCACGAATTTGGACATATTTTGTGGATTGAGGGAGAGAGCGAGAGATGTATGAATATTGATGGGGAGTTTAAAAATATTGAGGAGTTTAAAGCCACTTGTGGTGGGCTTGTAGCATATTTTCTGCATTATGAGAGCAAAATTAATAATGCACAACAAACACACAAAGATATAGCACTCTATGAAGCACAACTTGGCGGTAAAGAGCATATCCTCACTTGTTTGCTTAATGACACAATCACTCGTGCAATAAAACTTATGGCGTGGCGAGAGAGCATTGAGGTGCGTGCATATTATTGTGAGGGATTAATCCACTTAAGCGGTATGTTTGAAAGCGGTGTGCTTAGATTCAATCAATCTCTAAGCCCTAAGTTACAAATTGATACATCACGATACAAAGCATTAATGCAATGGTATCAACGCACTTATATTTCACTTGCAAAACATTATCTACAAAAATCCCCTGCAAAGGAATGGCTTAAAGATTTTGTGCAAACAGATGGCTATTATCCTACAAATGCGCAAGTAAAAGCTTTTTCAGAGCATTATTGGGAGCGATATAAGCTTATTGGTGGGGAGATTCTATAAAGAATCTTAAATGTATGTATTAAATCTCACTCTTTTTTGGTTTGTAAAAACGCTTGTGCTTTTGATAATAATGCTTCTTTTGTATTGCTCACTCGCTCGTGCAACACTTCTTGATGTAAAAAATGGAGAATCTCCCCTATTCTCTTACCCTTTGGCACTCCGATATAGATTAAATCTCTGCCATTAAGACATAATTCTTTTAATTCTAAAGGCACAGAGGAAGCAAGAACACACTCTAAAAGAGAATGGATAGAATCTAGCATTTGAAGTTTTTGCGCTTTATCCGCTGTATCTTGCGCATTTATTACCGCAACCTTGAGTTTAAGCATATCTTTAAACATTGCTTCACCTTTTTTGCGCCCTCCCATATCTACAAGCATCGTCTTAAGCGTGGTGAGATTATTGTTTAAAGGCTTTTTAACATAGACAAGCAGGGAGCAAATATAGTCCTTGTTATATGTGTCAAATTTAAGCGATTGCAAAATATCTCGTGCTTTTAATTCATCTGTGTGATACAAAAACGCTACCCACGCTAGAGTGTGGCTACGAGGAGTAAGATTGTCTAGTATAGAAAGTGTATGTTGCCATAAAGTATTATTTGCAATTATTTCACGCATTTGTGAGAGAATTTCACTTATCACAAATCTAAACTCATCAAGCACTACCTTTACCCACGCTCCACACAAAAGCTTTGTAAATTCCACTCTTATACGCTCTTTGGCGATAAGACACACTTTAGAGGAAAGTGAAAAAATCGCTTCTTTTGTATGAAAATCTATCTCAAAACCAAGTGTAGAACTAAAGCGCAAAGCGCGTAGAATCCTCAAAATATCTTCATTCAAACGAGCAAACGCATCACCTACACACACAATACGCTTGTGTTGCAAATCTGCTAAACCTCCCACCTCATCAATAAGCCCACTACAAGGCGCATAAGCAAGAGCATTAATTGTAAAATCTCTTCTTTGTAAATCCTGTGCAAGGGAGCGCGTGAAAGTAACATTTTTGGGGGAACGCGCATTTATATATGAGCCATCAATACGAAAGGTTGTAACCTCATAACTTTGAGATTCTATCAAAACGCTTATAGTGCCATATTTTAACCCTGTGTGAATTGTGTGTGCAAAAAGCTTCATCACTTCTTGTGGCAGGGCGGAAGTCGTAATATCATAATCATTTATAACATAAGGTATATGGGAGTTTTGAGCAAGAAGCATATCTCGCACACAACCGCCCACAATATAAGCCTCATATCCTGCACTCTGCAAACTTTCAAGGATATATAAAACCTCTTTTGGGAGAGTAGGCGTAAAAATATGTGTTTTCATCTTAGACAATATGCTTATTCTTAAGCCCACATCGCACACGCAATATGCCAAATCGTAAAATAAAACGTCTAAACAATGGAATAAACATAAAAGGATAACGCACATAATGCCTCAAAAGTGTTTTGCATACAAGGAATCTTGTGCGTTTTGTATAAGTGCGATGAAGCAACTTATACCACAATGCTATATCTTTGTTGCGGGAGAGAGCATTAAATTCTTCATTGTTGAGAATCTCACTTAGAATCCTTGAGCTATTCATCGCTCCACTAATACCCTCCAGAGTGCTTGCATTAATAAATCCTGCCGCCTCGCCAACAAGAAATACACCGCTATGTCCTTGCACAAAATCACGCCACCTCGTAGGAGTAAGCACAAGACAGGCTTCACGCTTAAAGGGTTGTCCAAAAATAAATCCTAAGTTTTTTAACCGCTCTTTTTGTGTAGCAAATGCCCTTTTGCATTGCTTATGAGGATATGCTCCGCCAAAAATAAAATACTCATCTTTAGACATACTCCAGCTATAACTTGGACTTAGCTCTTTATCAAATATACAAGAAAGCATTGAATTAGTAGATTCTTTAAACCACTCTTGGATACATACAAGCGAGGGTATTTTAAGCTGTGGATAAAGCCAGCGGCGAATATGACTTTTTGCACCATCTGCACCTATGACAAGTCGCGCATTGCAATGATAAGATATATGTTGAGAATCTTGCTCTTGTGTGAAATAAATGGTATAAAATCCTTGCTTTTGCTCTATGCGTTTAAAGTATGCCTTATGAAAAGTATGAATATGAGGAGGAATAAGCGATTTTAGCCATAAATCAAAGCGATGTCGCTCCATATTAATATAAGCTTTTTGAATATATGAAGCATAGGGATAATGCCAATCAATAGTATTAATCGCAAAAATTTGCGGATTTGCTAAAAGTGTATTTGGGAGATTTAAACCCTGCATCGCAAAAGCCTTTTGTGCACCTTGAGAGAGTAGCCCACCGCAAGGCTTATGAAAATGCTCATCATTGCAATGCCCTTGTATGTCTTTTTTATCAACTGCGATAACTTTAAGATGAAGGTTTAAAAGTGCAGCAAGATTACTCCCTGCCACACCTAGCCCGATGATAGCTATATCATACTCTCCTAAATCCACACTCATTTTTGCCCTTATATTTAATAAATCAAGGTGCGATTTTAGCTGATTTTTGTAATATGGGGCTTAATTAAGAATCTTTAAATACAATCTTATAAATAAAATATAAGGAGCTATGATGAATCTTTTTAAAACTTTTCGTGTGCTTGATGCGCTTTATATTCTTTTACTTGGCGCAGGTGTAGGCTGTATTATAGCTTGTGTTTTTGCTGCAGCGACAATTTTTAAAGCTGGAGAGTTTCTTCCACAGCTTTCTATAAGCGATAGTGGCTTACTTATGGGAAAAATTTTCCTCAAAAGCAATGTGTTTTTTAATATACTTGCAGGCGTGATTATTGTGTATGAATTGCTTACATTTTGGAGTGCGCAACTCTTTAACTTTAGCAATCAAAGGCGTTTTTGGGCGCTTATTGGTGGTATTAATGTAATTATGATTTTTCTCTTCACACTGTATTATACACCTTATATTATGGAAGCTCAAGCGCTTGGTAATATTGCCACACCCGAATTTGATTCTATGCACAAGCAAAGTGAGCTGGTATTTAAGATTCTATTGGTAGGTTTAAGTGTATCGGCACTTTGGAGAGGATTCATCGGCAGCACTCCTGCCACTTTTAATACTAAAGCCTAGAATCTTAATTTTTTAGCTTTTATCAAAAATTATAGCCTAACCCACTCATTATGTATTGAAAATCCTCATTATAAAAGCTGATATTGTTTTTGCGCTTTTCTTTTTTATAACTTGCAAAAAATAAAACACGAGGATGAAAAAAGTTGAGTTTATACATTGTAAAACTTGCTTGAGCCACAAAACCAGTTCTAAGTTTGTTAAAAATAGGATTGATTGCTAGAGTTTCATACTCAAAATATCCAAAACTCGGTTTGAAAACAAGTGTTCCTTTCATCAAAGGAATGTTAATATCTATTTTGCCACCAATATTTGAATAACTCTCTGCCTCACCATCTGCAACTATATAATCATAATGCGCTAAAATTTTAACAATATACAATGAATAACCAATTTCACCTTGATGCAAAAATTTATTGCGCCTAAGAGATGGATAAGGTATGCTTTCGCCTTTATAATCGTGATGTTGCAACACATAATTCACAAATAAGTAATGATAGGGAGAGAACATATAAGATTGTGTGATACCAAAACCAATTTTACTTAGATGCCTTTCTTTACGTGCTCCTTCAATATAAGGATTAGCATAGGCTCTTTCATATATAGAGCTAATAAGCGCAAATTCGCTTTTAAGTCTTTTTTTTATCAAAGTGCTATATCCAAGCTTTAATCCTCCTAACTCTCTGCCACTAAAGCCTTTTAAAAAAATCTTATCTTCTCCCCAAATACCATTATAAGAAACATCTAAGCCGATTAGAGGGATAGGCTGATAATAATTGTTTGGTTTAGCTTGAAGGCTACTTAAATAATCCTTTGGTTGGGGAAATAAATGACTATTGATGATTCTCACTCCAGCTCCAAGTATGATTGTGCCATGAAAGCCATTTTTTGTATTTTCTTGAGAAAAGCAAATAGTTAAACAAATTCCTAAGAAAAAAACTTTTTTATGCATAAAGTATCCCTCCTATTTGATAAAACAGCCAGGCATACTATCAAAAAAAAAAAAAACACAAGAAAAATATAAAACAAGAAAGTGTTAAAAGCTAAGTAGGGGAAGAAATGTTACAAAAATGTTAAAAAGATTGAGTAGGTTATTTCTAAGCCTACTCAATTAACCTCAATTATTGTTTGAGATTAAGTAAAGTATTAAGAATCTGGTCTGAAGTTGTTACTGCTTTTGAGTTTGCTTGGAATCCTCTTTGCACAACAATAAGCTGTGTCAAAGAGCGACTTAAATCCACATTACTCATCTCAAGTTTTGAACCAGACACACCGCCTCTGCGCCCTGTATTTGCTGCGCCCACCATTGGTTCCCCAGAGTTTCCTGTTTGGGAATATACATTTCCTCCCTCTGCTTGCAAACCGGCATTATTTGCAAAGTTTGCAAGTGCCACTTGAGCAAGGGCAATGGAGCGTCCATTACTAAATGCACCAAGCAAAGAACCATTGGAGTCAAAGCGAATATCCATTAAATCCCCTGCTTGGTAGCCATTTTGGTTAATTGAATAAGTTTCTGAAATCTTATCTACGCTCGTTAGCCCACCAAAAGTTTCGTTTGCTCCAAATTTAAGTTCCAATCTTTGTGGTCCTTTTGAACCATTTTTTGGGTCAAATTGTAAAACAGGTGGATTCATACCTGAAAGCGAACCATCACTATTAAAACTTGCTCTTCCACCTTCAAAAACATTTGGCTTAGTGATAGAACCTCCAATAAATTGTGCAGGTTCAGGCACAATCGCACGGAAACTCCATACTGCATCACCTGTTTTCCAAAACTCAAAGCGAACATTATGCTTACTTCCCAAACTATCAACAATATCTACACTTGTAGCGTGTGTGGCTTTGACAATTTTGCCCGTATTTACTGCTGCACCACCTTCAATCAAAGAAGCTGTATTTAAAGCTTTCATTGTTTCTTTAAAAAGCACATTATTTGTTACATTATCGGAAAAATGGCTTGTAACATATAAACTAAGATTACGTTGTTCATCATCGGCATCATCGTGATTAGCAATCTCAAACATACCCCAACGATTAATTGTTACTCCTACCGTAGCTGTGCTTTCATAATAAGTTTTTTCAGGATTTTTAATCATATTCGCATCATATTGTATGAGGGCGCGCAAGTCTTCTGTTGTTCTAAATTGCCCGGTGGTAGAATCTGCATCTTCAGATTTAGTATAGCGGTATCTAAAAGCAGTAATATCTTCTTCGCCTTGAACAAAATTTTGCAACACGCCTGTGCCACCAGAAGTAATACGAATATTTTTTACCTTTTCCCCGCCGTCCATTTGATTGCGATTCTCAATTCTTAGCTGTCCTGCATCTACATAAGCATTTACACCTGTTTTATCACGCAATGAATTAATAGCATTTTGTGCGGCTACGATTGAGCTTACACCCGTAATCGCAGAGTTATTTGAAAAGCTGACTTTTTCACCATTGATACCTATTGTGCTCACTTCATTTGTTACAACGGTTTCGTGGCGAATAGCAGCTGTTTTATAACTTAACCAAATACCTTGATTTTCATTTAAAGCAAATGCATCACCATCATCATTAAATAACACACCCAAATCCTCACCTACTTGTGTAAGCACTCCACGCGAATCGTAGATAGCCACTACGCCATCTGCTGCTGTTTGTGCCGTAGAATCTAAAGCTGCAACATCTTGCATTTGGTCAATATGTCTTCCTGCATTCAAATTAGCGCGTAAAGTAATAGTTTTGGTTGCGCGCGCTGGCATAACCATACCGGGGTCAATTTGAATATTGCGCACAGGTCCCGTATTATCTACCCTAAAAAAATCAAAATCACTCATTGTGCCAGATTCTGCTGCTTCTAATGGCGGACGCACCCAACCTTGCACAACATACCCACCTGTGGTTACAAGATTCCCATTCGCATCAAAAAGAAATTCGCCATTACGAGTATAATTATGTGTTGTGCCTCTATCAGGAGAAATAATAAAAAAACCATCGCCCTCAATGGCAACATCTGTTTTTACATCTGTATTTTGTGTGTTTCCCTGTGAAAATACTTTTGTTGTCGCATCAATCCCAACACCTAGTCCTACCGAAAAATCATTTTGCCCTCCTAATCCATTCTTATAAGGCGAAGTTGCAATAAGCTTAATTTGTGAAAGCATATCCACAAAAGATGCTCTTGAGTATTTAAAACCAACGGTATTGACATTAGCAATATTGTTACTTTCCACATCAAGCGCAATTTGGTGCGCCTGCATACCACTAACCCCTGACCATAAAGACCTTAACATATTACATCCTTTCTGATAGAATCTACGATATTTATAACGCACTTACAAGCAATAGATATTCCAATTTTGATAAATTTTATGTATAAATACTAAAAATTTTGTTTTTTTCAGACTAATTTCACTTTGCTTTAAAAAATATTTTATGCTAGTATTGTGCCTATTTATAGCATCTAATAAAGGTAGAGTATGAAAGAAAACTTACATTCGCTTATTTATCTTGCCCAATGTGATACAACTACGGGATTTTTAAGCCATAATGCGGAGATTCTTAATCTTTGCAAATCACGCCCTAAAGAACAGCCTCTCCTTATAGAATCTAGCTCTCTTCATACTCTCAAAACACTTGTTCGCGTGCCAAAAAAACATAAAAATAGGATTCGTAAAGCCAAATATGCAACTTTTATCTATCCAAATAAAAAAGCTCTAAGGCTTGTGCGTGAAGGGCTACATTCATACTTTCTTAAGGAGTTTAAAACTCTTTATTCCACCTCTGCAAATCCCACCAAGGAAGATTTTAATGAAATATGGGCACGGGAAAAATGTGATGTAATTGTATTAGATAAGCGAGGTTTTAGTCAAAAAACACCCTCGCGTATTTATAAAATCAACCAACATACAATCCAAAGGAGACGATAATGCGCATTGATAAGTTTCTAAGCAGTGTTAATATCCTTAAACGGCGCAAATTGGCGCAAGATATGTGTGAAAATGGTGTGATAACAATCAATAATATCATAGCAAAACCAAGCAAAGAGGTGCGCATAGGCGATATTATACACCTGCGATATCTTGAATATACCAAAATTTATAAAGTCCTTGCAATTCCTACGACAAAGACAATACCCAAATCACAAAGCAATGAGTATTTTAAAGAAATTTTTGAGTAAATTACACTTTAAGATTCTAAAAGCCATTCACAAGTAGCAATACGTTTTACTTTACCTTTAAATAAAATATGAGAATCTTCATTCATATATAAGTGCAAAAGTTCCTTACTTGGGGGAATAAGAATAGCAGATTTCTCACATAACCCAAGTTTTAAAGCTAAAGCAAATACTGCAATCGCACCTGTGCCACACGCTTGAGTAATATCCTCAACACCGCGTTCATAGGTGCTATAACTTATCGCACCCTCTCCTATAAAGCCAAGACTTACATTTGCGTTATATTTATGTCTTAAATCTTCAAGCAATCTATCTTTTTGTGTAGGCAAAGCATTCTCTTGTGAAACAAATCCCACCAAATGTGGCACACCAGAATCTAGCAAGTTCCACGATTTCACACCATAAGGATTAGATTCTATAATATCTTCTTGCAATAAAGCACACTCACCTAAATCACTCTGTACTAAAGAAATGTCGTTATCATCTAGTGTAATGCCAATAAGTCCAACTTTACTTAAAAAAAAGTGTCGTTTTTGAGCAATACCCTCTACATACGCATAATGCCCTACACTCCGACTTGCATTACCACACATTTTTGCAACAGAGCCATCAGCATTATAGAATTCCCATTCATAGGCATAATCTTTATTTATAGCAGGAATAACTGCCACCATACCATCAGCACCAATGCCATTATGTCGCTCACAAACACTTTTTGCTAAAGCAGTGCGAGAGCCATCATCATAGGTATGAGTAGTGAAAATAAGAAAATCATTGCCATTGCTACTATATTTTACAAAACGCATACAATCCTCCATTTTAAGAACTTTGCACACAATCTACACAAGGTAAAGATTGTATATAAGTTTCTGCATTATGTTGCAAAGTGCGCAAATCACCCTCATTATTAATTATATCATCAGCTAAACGACATTTATTCTCAATGGGCATCTGTGCATCTATACGCGCTTTGGCTTCTTCAAAAGTAAAATTATTTCGTTTCATAATGCGCTCAATCGCTTTTGCTTTAGGCGTATAGATGACAAGTGAGCGAGCCACAGGATAGGCTTCCTTACCCCCAACTTCAAAAAATAAAGGAATATCTATAAAATACCATACTTTCTTTTCTTCAAGCTGCTGTGCTTGAGTAAGAATTGCCTTTTGGATATGTGGATGAAGTATAGCTTGTAACTCCTCACGTTTAGATGATGAAGCAAAAATAATATTGCCAAGCACTTTGCGATTAATTGTATTATCACTTTGCAAAATCTCATTACCAAAATATGCAATTACCTCCGCACTATGTTCTTCAAGCACTTTATGTGCTATGGAATCTGCACAAATACTTTGGTATCCATAAAGCGAGAGTAAACTTACAAATGTGCTTTTGCCGCTCCCTATTGAACCAGTGAGGGCAATTGCATATCTTAGTTGCTTATCCATAATTAGAACTTTGCAATATCCTGTATTTTCTCAAATATAAAATTTGGCAAGGTAAAAGCATTTTCGTGAATCTTAGCATTGTAATAGTGCAAATGAGGTAGCAAATCTATTTTTTGGAGCAGCATATCTGCACAAGGATGGAAATGTTTAGAAGCAAAAATATAGCTTTTATCGCCTAAAATGCTCAAATAAGGAAAAAAAGGCATAATAATCTTAAAAAATGGTGCATATTCTCTTATCTTTTGCATAAATACTTCCTCTTCAAGGAGTGGGTGATGACTTCGCACTATAAGTATACCCTCATTTGTAAGCATACGTGATAAACCATCAATCTGATGTTTATCTAATAAAGAATCTGCAATAATGACATCATATTTTTTAATATCCAAATCCATAGCTTGAGTAAAAAGCGCAAAATCATTATGCGTTATCGTTTGCTGAAAATGCGGCAAAAAACTCACAAGAGAATCTAAACTCTTCTTGTCTGCTTGCACACAATCTACTTTTACATTGTGTTTGAAACATTCATAAGCAATTTCAATATTAAAACTATTAAAAAGTAGGGCATTCTTTGGAGCAGGTATAGAACAAAGCGGAATATGAGCGAGCAATTCAGATTCTATAAAAATATATTTTTTTAATAAAAGGTGCTTTTTATCAATCATCGCCACTTCTTCAAAATCAACACTTTTAAAAATTTCTATGGTATGGGTGCTACGCGCGTCTAAAATTTTAGTATCAACAATATATTCTTGTCTGAAGTTTGATGTAAGTTCCCGAGTAATCCACATATTAAAACCTTATATTTATCTATGCTCAAAAAATCTAAAAGAATCTATGAAGTAAATCTAACTCCCTTACAGGTGCTTATGGCACACAAATTTATGAGATGCTCTGCTGTGTTCCCACCCTGAAGCGTTGTCTCACAAACCTATTGCATAAGTCTATAAGGAAGCAGGAGATTATATCGTTTGAGGACTTAAAAGTGATTGAAATAAATCAACCCTCACTTGGTTTTTTAGGATAACAAAAACGATAGCCTCTACGACGAACCGTTTCAATTGTGCCAATATTGAGAGGTTTATCCATTTTTTGACGAATTTGATTTATTGCCACTTCAATGACATTAGGTGTTACAAGCTCCGGTTCTTCCCAAATTGCATCAAGAAGCTGTTCCTTTGAAACAATTTGGTCACGATGACGCGCAAGATGCGTAAGCACCTCAAAAGGTTTACCCTTAACCTCAATTTCTTGCCCTCTATAAGTAATTTTTTCTTCATCGGGATTAATCACTAAATCTTCAATCTCAATTACACTTGAACCCCAAAAACGCAATCGCGCTTGGATTCTAATCAAAAGCACTTCAAGGCTAAAAGGCTTAGACACAAAATCATCTGCACCCTCTTTAAATGCGCGTATTTCATTCTCTGCTGAAGTTTGAGCAGATATTATAATGACTGGTGTTCGGGGAGATTTTTCTTTTACCTGTGCAATTATATCAATCCCGCAACCATCGGACAAATCCCAATCAGCCAACACTAAATCGTAATTTCTAATGCTAATAAAATATTCACCATCCTTAAGATTCTCTGCGATATCAGTCTGATAACTACGCTCATTAAGCATTTCTGCAATATTTTTACATAAGGTAGGATCATCTTCTATGACTAAGATTCTCATTTTCTCTTCCTCTCAATACTTAAATTTAGCTTGAATTATAGCACAGATTATAAAAATATTTTGCCAATTCTAAAATTTCTTGTATTTGAAGTGGCAAATAACACCCTTTTTAACCAAAAAAGACTATCTTTGGCGCTATAACGTTTAAGTGCATCATTATTTTCTGTAGCTTGGTTTAAGCCTTCCTCCATTGTATAAAATGCCTCATAGCCCATACTCTTTGCTGTGCGAAGTAATCCTTGATTATAATTCCCATCAGGCCACGCAAGATGCTTTGTCTGCACACCAAGTTGCTCTTGAATCAATCTCTTTGATAATTCAAAATCCTCGTGCCACGAAAGTGAAATAATATTTGAAAATTGATAAGTGTGCGTCATTGACCCTATGCTAAAGACATCTTGCATTGTGCGGATTTCTTCCCAATTACACATCACACTGCGTGCGTTGTTTAATATGGCATTTTTACATTGTTCGTGAGGCAAAGAAACATATTCACTTGTTAGCTTTGAAGCCTCATCAACCCATTCTGTTACCACAAATAGTCCAGCTTTTACCCAATAATGCTTCATAATCTCATAAGCGTTTTGATACACATCACGCCACGCTCCATCAAAGCTTAGTAACACACATCTGCGCGGAATAAGGCTATTATCTTTTTTAAAAGCAATAATATCATCAAGGCTTAAAAAACTAAAAGACTTTTTATGCAAATACTGAATTTGTTTTTCAAAAGTCCCCAAAGATACGCTATGAGAATCTTGCATATCACGAATATGAGTATATCGGAGTATAGGAATACATATCATAGATAATTTACCAACGACATTTGATTAATTCTGCTTGTTGAAGCGAGCACTGCATTATAATTTGTAGTAAGATTGGAAAAATGATTATAAGTTTGAGCAATATCTGTGCCAATTACATCACTCTTAATAGATTCTATTTGCACACGTAACACTTCATTACGTCTAATTGTATTCTCAAAACTGCGACTATGTGCTCCATTTAATGCTATCATTTTCTCAATATGATCGCTCAAATGCCCAAAAAGCTCAATACCATTTTGGATTCCCTTATTACGCATTTCACTTGTGTATTCTTCCCCATAAGCATCAGGACGATATACTCCTGCTCGGACTGCTTCAATAATACCATCAAGTGAGCGGAAAAAATCTACATCTGGCTGGTCAATTACAAGAGCGTTATTAGCATTGAAAGTAAGTGAAGCACGATGATTGTGGATACTTTGTTCACTAAAATCGCTGCTTGAAGCATTATACATCATAAATTTCATACGTGAAACAGAGCGCATTTCATCACTAATTTCAATACGTCCATCATAACTCAAATATACGCTCACATTGCCCTTTGTTTGTTTTAAAAGTGCCTCATAAGCACTTTTTCCTGCTTGAGTTGGCAAGCCATTTTGTGTTTGCAAGGCAAGGTAGTGCTCCATAGGCTGATTACTATAATTAAGTGCAATGCCGATTGTGTCAAGAATCTGACGATAAGTAACATCATCGGCTTTGGTAACGCTAACCGCTGGTGGCTCATCGTGCGGATTATACAACGGAATAAAAAATTCTTGTTGAGATTTTGGGTCATTTATATTAAAGTCTGCATTTGGCAACACTAAATATGAACCCTTATTGCTTAATTCAATCCTTGCATTTACAGGTATCCCATTATGATCATCAAGAACTAAATGATAAGTTTGCCCATCAAGACTACCTCCTGCCACTTCAGAAAGTTTTGTTTCATCATTTGCATAACCCATACCATTTGCAAGTATCTGTGATACATTAGAAATAAGTTTAGAACCTTGATTATCAAAACTTACTTGATCATATTCAGTGCGATAATCACGCCTTATACCTTTTGTCTCCACTCCCATATCATTAAGTGTAGTAAGTGAAAGACTAAAACCACTTGGTCCATTAAATGGTAAATCCATCATATCCTTATCTTTATGAGTTACATTCATATCTCGTAATACAATCTCTCCGCGTATAATCTCACCTTCAATCTTACCACCAAAATGTTTTTTAATCATTTCAAGCAAATCTTGCACTTCTAAATCATCATCAACATTAATATTTAATGCCTCAATAGGCTCTTCATTAATTGTTCCATCATCGTGATTTGGACGCGTTCCTCCAATCACAAGTGTTTTAACATCTTCGGCAATCACATCTTTAATCTTTGTCCTAAGGGTAGCTGGAAAATTGTCTTTTGTAAGAAATGTAGAGGGAAATTTCAAATCGCGATGGTCATAATTATCTTTGATGGCTTTAATATGACTTTGAGAAAATTGTCCCATAAAAGGACTTTTTTGATAACTTGTAACCCTCGCTCCAAGTGCTGGTAAATCATCAAGATTCTCTACATCTGCATCACTTGAGATAAGATGAAAATCTAAGTTTGCATTCCCGGGCTGCAAGTTTTTAATTTCAATTTCTCCCCAAAAATTTAAATTCACATCAACTACTTTATTTTTACTTGTATTGCCAAACTCTTTACCAATTTTATCAAGCAAATCTTGCACTTTTGTAGCATTTTTAACATTTTTGTAACCCACATCAAAATCAAACTTACTCTTAAAACTTGTGCCATCTGGACGAACACCACGCAAATAGAAGTATTCTTTGCCATTGTTGCTCGTATCATCGTCATTGTCTCCAAGCAAATCCCGTAAGGTATCTCCAACTTTAATATACACTTCTTCTGGAATATCACCACGTTTGATTCTATCCATAATGTCGTTATTAAGCTTAGTTTGGTTAAATTTGCGAATATTAGTTGTGATACTTTTATGATGGTCAGAATCTCGCCCAAAAAATAACTCTTCTCCTGTAATATTATAAGGTATGGGATTATTATTGCTTACCAATGCCTCTAGTGTTTCATTATTACCTTTATATGTGCCATCAGGGTCAAAAGGACGAATCTTCACATTACTTCCAGCAAAAAGAAATTCACCACCAATAGAAGTATTAGCAATATTAATCATATGCTCTTTGAGCTTTTCTAAATCTCTAGCAATGGCTTCGCGAGAAGTTGGGGAGTGTATATCATTTGCAGCTTGAATAAGTTTCGTATTGAATTGCTCGGCAGTTTGAGAAAGTTCTGAAAGTGCTTTATCGGTATTAAGCGTAGAAGTATAAGCATCATTTCCCACATCAATACCTTGGTCAAGATTGATTTTTTCATATTCAAGTTTTAGATTCTGGTTAAATACACTACTATCTTGGTAGCCATATTGAATCTTTAAGCCAGAAGCAATTTTAGTATTCATATCCATAAGCTTACTTTGCATCGTGCCTTGATAATAATTCATTTGGTTATATTTTGTGCCAAATGTAACCCTCATTAGTTATTCCTTACTTTGATTTGTATATTAATCATCTCTCTACATCGGCATTTTAAGCAAAAATAATACCTTTTTTGCAAAATCTTGTTTCTTCTTTAAAAATTTAGCGTAAAATATCAAGAGTTTGCTCCTGTTGTTCGTAAATAATTTTGCTCTTATCCCACTCTACATTTCCCTCACGTTTCTTTGTGCCCTTTTTGAGGTCTTCCACCCCTTTTTCATTACCACTTGGTATTTTTGCCTTACCTTTAATGCTTTTGTGATAAAATGTCGTAGGAGAACCACCAAAATGACTTGTTTTTTTATCATAATTTGACTTTGCTTCACCCATTACCTCAGCCTCGCTTTTACCAAGCAATTCGGGTGGAACTGGTAATCGTTTAACTGCTCCGTTAGGACTAATTTCCATAATACCTAGCAATACACCTCTTTTATGGTCAATCATCAGTGTTTGATTGGGTTTAAGGTTTAATTCTATGCGCGAGATTGTCTCAAAATCAAGAATCATATTATCTGCCCACATTACTGCTACGCTTGCAGTTATAGCTATTAATATACCCTTTATACGCATTTTTACCCCCTATGATTTAGACTTTAATGATAGAATTATAACCTATTTTTTACTCTTTAAAGGATTTTTATGCAAACAATCTCATCAGTTAGCACCCTAAAAGCTCCACAAGCCATCGGTCCCTACTCTCAAGCTCAAATTTATAATGGCATTATTTACACTTCAGGGCAAATAGCCCTTAATGCACAAGGTGATTTTGTGAATGGCGATATAACTGCTCAAAGCACACAGGTGCTTGAAAATCTTAAAGCTATTTTAGAATCTGCCGGAAGTAGTTTGCAAAAAGTCATCAAAACAAGCGTTTTTTTAAGCGATATAAATCACTTCAATGCACTCAATGAAGTCTATGCAAAGTATTTTGGCTCACACAAACCTGCACGAAGCACAATTGCTGTTAAAAGTCTTCCAAAAAATGCACTTGTAGAAATTGAATGTATAGCTATACTCTAATCTTTTAAGGTAAGGATTCGCAATGAATGATTTGCAAAATATTGCTCGCATTTTTACAGCTCCACTTGATTTTATCAATAAATATTTTAAAGTAATAGTATTTTTGTTTATTGCATTTCTCATTCTCGCACCTGATATTGATAAAAGCGATTCTGTTTCTCCAAATCTTGCTAAACTTTATCTCACTACGCCAATTTATGAGAGTGAAAGTTTTGCAGCTCAAATTGAAAAAATTACAAAAAATAAAAATATCAAAGGTGTGCTCCTTATCATTGATTCACCCGGTGGCACAGTAGGTGCAAGTATTGAAATTGCTGATATGATAAAATCACTTGCTCAAAAAATGCCTGTAATTGCATATACACAAGGTTCAATGGCAAGCGGCAGTTATTATGCAGGTATGTATGCTAATGAAATTTATGCCAATCGTGGCGCACTTATTGGCTCTATTGGTGTGATTTTTAATGGATTAAACATTAAAGAAATGCTTGATAAAATAGGTATCAAAGAACAAGGCATCAAAGCAGGATCTTATAAAGAAGTGGGCACTTCAATGCGACAATGGAGTGAAGAAGAAAAACTATTTCTTGAAAATCTCTTACAAGAACAATATGAGCTTTTTAGAAAAGATGTAATTAAAGCTCGTGGCTCAAGGCTTAAGGTGGTAGATTATAGAGAATTTGCAGAAGGCAAGGTATTTTCAGCACACAAGGCTTTACAACTTGGCTTAATCGATAAGGTTGGTTCTATGCAAGAAGCTGTTGCTACCTTACAACAACACACAGGCGTAAAAGAGGCTATATGGCTCAAAAAAGATAAATTTGAAGTCTATATGGACAAATTTTTAGATTCGGCAAGCTCAAAGATTCTCTCATTGAGTGCACCTAAACTCAAAACATCTTTATGAATACTTTAAATGCTCCTCACACACAGCGTATTATCCTCATTAGCGCACCTGATAAAAAAGGGCTCATTTATCATATTTCATCAGTGCTCTATGATCTTGGACTCAATATTGAACGCAATGATGAGTATGTTGATAGAGAAAACGAACGTTTTTTTATGCGCACACATATATGTGGTGAGACAGATGATGATCTCCTCAATACTAAACTTCAAACAATCTTACCCCCTGATAGCACCCTTAAAATCCAACCTGTTTGCAAAAAAAATATTATTATTCTTTGCACAAAAGAAAATCATTGCGTTGGTGATTTACTCTTAAAATATGATAGTGGTGAACTTAATGCTCATATTCAAGCAATCATTAGTAATTATGAAACTCTAAAGCCACTTGCAGATAAATTTTATATACCCTTTTTCTATATCCCAGCAGAAAATCAAAGTCGTAAAGCTCACGAAACACAGCTTTTAAAAGTTATCTCTCATTTTGATAGCGCTTATCTTGTGCTCGCCAAATATATGCGGATTCTCACTAGTGATTTTACACAACATTTTGAAAATAAAATTATTAATATTCATCACAGCTTTCTCCCCGCATTTATTGGAGCAAACCCATACAAACAAGCGTATGAACGTGGCGTAAAACTCATCGGTGCGACTGCACATTTTGTCAATGAGAATCTTGACGAGGGACCTATTATCACACAAGATATTATTCATATTAACCATAGTCATTCTTGGCAGGATATGCAAAAAGCGGGACGCGATATTGAAAAAGTTGTTCTCTCTCGCGCTCTCAATCTTGCCCTAGAAGATAGAATCTTTGTCTATGGCAACAAAACTATCATATTTTAAGGAATACAATGTTGATACAACCTGAAACTTTCTCTGTATTGGTTGATGTGCTTCTTGGGATTTTCTATGCACTACAATGGATTACTTATCTCTTTTTTGGTTTAACACCTCCAGCACATACTAATCCCACATTTAAAAGATACTTTTACACCCTGCGACTTGCACTACCCTTGCGTCTTTTAGCATTATTTGCACTTTATAAAATCATTCAAGCGCTTCTCTAATGCCTACTTCTCAACATTCACACAATCCTAAAACACCTAAATCAATAAAACAATTATTTGCAGAACGTAAAAAAGCACTTTTCAAAAAACCTAGAAAAACAAAACCCAAGCCATCAAGATTCGCACGTATTATTGATACATTATATAATGTCATTTTCACATTTACCACTTTTATCTCGTGGAGCATATCGTGGCTACTTTCCTTACTTTTGTGGTATTGGCTCTTCTTTTTGCTTTATAGGGAATTTGGGATCTATCTTATAGACAAGATTCCGCAAAAATGGCTAGAAATTCTTAATAAATTTTTCTAAACTCGCCTTTTGCATACGATTATAGATTCAGCACTTTTTAGATATAATTACACGCATTTAAGCGCAAATAAAGGATTTTTATGCCCAAACGCACCGACATTCATACAATTTTACTTATTGGTTCAGGACCTATTATTATAGGACAGGCTTGTGAATTTGACTATTCAGGCACACAAGCAGTAAAAACACTTAAAAATCTTGGTTATCGCGTAGTGCTTATTAATTCTAATCCAGCTACTATTATGACTGACCCTGATTTTGCAGACCGCACCTATATAGAGCCTATCACAGAAGAAATTATTGCAAATATTATCACTAAAGAAAAAGTTGATGCGATATTACCCACAATGGGAGGACAAACCGCACTTAATGTTGCAATGAAAATGTTTGAAAAAGGTATGCTAGAAAATATAACATTTTTAGGAGCAAATCCAGAGGCAATAAAAAAAGGTGAAGATAGACAAGCTTTTAAGGAAGCAATGTTAAAAATTGGTATGGATTTGCCCAAATCTCGCTATGCTTATACAGAAAAAGAAGCTCTAGAGGCAGCAAAAGAAATTGGATTCCCTCTAATTATCCGTGCAAGCTATACTCTTGCTGGTGGTGGAAGCGGTGTGGCATATAATATTGATGAATTTAAAGTAGTGGCAAAAAATGGTTTAGAGACAAGCCCGATTAATGAAATTTTAATTGAGGAATCCTTACTTGGTTGGAAAGAGTATGAAATGGAAGTCATACGTGATAAAAATGATAACTGCATTATTGTTTGTAGCATTGAGAATCTTGACCCTATGGGCGTTCATACAGGAGATTCTATTACAATTGCTCCAGCCCTTACGCTTACAGATAAAGAATATCAACGAATGCGTGATGCAAGCTTTAAAATTTTACGAGAAATTGGTGTGGATACAGGTGGAAGCAATGTGCAATTTGCTATAAATCCCCAAAATGGCAGAATGACTGTTATTGAAATGAATCCACGTGTATCTCGCTCCTCTGCTCTTGCAAGCAAAGCCACAGGTTATCCTATTGCCAAAGTCGCTACAATGCTTGCAGTTGGATTCTCACTTGATGAGATTAAAAATGACATTACAGGCACACCAGCAAGCTTTGAGCCAAGTATTGATTATATCGTTACAAAAATCCCTCGCTTTACTTTTGAGAAATTTCCAAAAGCAGATTCTACACTCACCACAAGTATGAAATCTATCGGAGAAGTTATGGCGATTGGTGGGACATTTAAAGAATCATTACAAAAAGCATTATGTAGCCTTGAAACAGGTATCTTTGGCTTTAATCATATTTCTACTGATATAGACCTCATCAAAAAAGAAATTCGCCGCCCTAATGCTAACCGACTGCTTTATATTGCAGAAGGTTTTAGAAAAGATATGAACATTGATGAAGTATATGAGTTATGCAAGATTGATAAATGGTTTTTAAATCAAATTTATGAAATTATAGTAGCCGAAAAATATATCAGTGCAGAGATTCTAAACGATAATTCCCTTATGAAACGCATTAAAAGCTATGGCTTTAGCGATAAAATGATTGCTCATTGGCTTAAGGTTAATGAAAATTTAGAACTTAGCGAATCTGAAGTATATCAAGCAAGGGAGCATTTGGGAATTACGCCTCGTTATAATGAAGTAGATACTTGTGCAGCAGAGTTTCCTAGCCTCACACCTTATCTTTACTCAAGTATAGGGAATTTTGAATACATAAATAACTCCAGCTCCTCATTAGATTCTCATCAAAGTAATCCTCGCAAAAAAGTAATGATCATTGGTGGGGGACCAAATCGCATTGGACAAGGCATTGAGTTTGATTATTGCTGTGTGCATTCAAGCTTTGCTTTAGCTGATTTGAATGTGCAAAGCATTATGTATAATTGCAATCCAGAAACCGTAAGTACAGATTATGACACAAGTGATGTGCTTTATTTTGAACCTATAGACTTTGAACACGTAAGAGCAGTAATCAGCAAAGAAAAACCTGATGGCATTATCGTGCATTTAGGAGGACAAACACCGCTCAAACTTGCACATTCTCTTACCAAAATCAATGCCCATATTATTGGCACAAGCGCAAAAGTCATTGATATAGCAGAAGATAGAGAGAAGTTTGCACAATTTGTCAATGATTTAGGATTGAAACAACCTCAAAATGGTATTGCTTTTGAAAAAGAACAAGCTTATTTGGTTGCTCATAAAATTGGTTTTCCTGTATTGGTTCGTCCTAGCTATGTGCTTGGTGGGAGAGCAATGCGCATCGTATATGATGATGATGAGCTTAAAAATTATATGGACGAAGTGATTGCAGTGAGTGATAGTTCGCCTGTGCTTATTGATAAATTCCTTGAATACGCTATTGAGCTTGATGTAGATTGCATCAGTGATGGGAAAAGTGTGTATATTGGTGGGATTATGGAACATATTGAGGAAGCAGGGATTCATAGTGGCGATAGTGCAAGCTCGCTACCATCTATTAATATTAGCAAAATATTAATAGATGAGATTGAACAAACAACGGCAAAAATAGCTCTCAAACTTGGTGTAGTAGGACTTATGAATGTGCAATATGCTATTTATAATGAAAATCTCTATCTTATTGAAGTAAATCCGCGCGCAAGTCGCACTGTTCCATTTGTGAGCAAGGCAACAGGTATCCCTTTGGCAAAAGTTGCTACAAGGGTTATGTGGAATCACTTTGTATATCATACATCGCACAATGCAGATTCTGTACAAAATTCAAGCATACCTACTCAAAATGCACAACAAGACATTCTCTATGAAGCTCTATGCTTTTATGATAAATACAATAAAATTGATTTTACATCTCATATCTTTAAGCCCAAAGCTCTGCATTATGTCTGCCTTAAAGAATCTGTTTTTCCATTTAATAAGCTTGTGGGTGCAGAACTCTCGCTTGGACCAGAGATGAAAAGCACAGGAGAAGTTATGGGGATTGGCAAAAGTTTTGGCTTGAGTTTTGCAAAAAGTCAATTAGCTTGCAAAAATACACTGCCTACACAAGGGGAAATTTTCTTATCGCTTGCAAATATTGACAAAAAAGAAGGCATTATTCTTGCGCGTGGATTTATTGAGCTTGGATTCTCAATTTGTGCGACAGAAGGAACATATCGTATTTTGCGTGAAAATAACATTGAAGCCACGCATATTCTTAAAGTGAGTGAGGGGCGTCCAAATATCATTGATAGTATGACAAATAACCAAATCAGCCTCGCTATCAACACAAGTGACCATCATTCTCACAAAGAAGATACTCATCTTATCCGAACACAAATCATTAAAAACTCTATCCCCTATTTTACTACGCTATCAGCAGCGCGTGTAGCCATTGAAGCCATTAAAGAAATGCAAAATAGCAATATGAATGAAGCTTATGCCTTGCAAGATTATCTACAAAACTAAGTCCTAGCAATGATTTTAATCGCTTCTAAAGTGTGCTCGATCTCTTCAGTTGTATTAAATACCCCAGCACTTAAACGAATGCTTCCTCCACAAGAAAAGCTTCCTATGCTTTTATGAGTAAGTGGTGAGCAATGTAATCCCACGCGTGTGAGAATCCCAAATTCCCTATCAAGTCTCAATCCTACTTTTGAGGGATACATACCCTCAATATTAAAGGCAAGATTCCCAACACACCACTTACTTTCTATCTCATAAATCTTTGCACGCTGGATTGATTTAAGCCCATCATAGAGATATTGGCGCAATTTCATCTTGTGGGTATGGATTTGCTCTATATCCTGCTCCTTTATCCATTCAAGCCCAGCTCTAAGCCCAGCAATCGCACACATATTAGGTGTGCCGCTCTCATATTTATCAGGTAATATGCAAGGTTGTGTGATTTCCTCACTCAATGAGCCACTGCCCCCTTGCATAAAACTCTCTAAAAGTTCCTCATTAAAATGAGGATTTAAACTCATAAACCCAAGCGCACTTGGTGCATATAAGCCCTTATGACAAGAGGCACAAATAATATCTGCACTCGTAGCCTTTAAGGGTAAATAACCCACAGCTTGGGAAGCATCAAGGATAAATATCACTTTATGCTTTATGCAAAGCTTATAAATTTCTTCAATAGGTAATACTGCGCCTGTTATATTATTCGCATATACACATACAAAAGCTTTTGCTCCTTTGAGCTTAGATTCAATATCGCATAAATCAAGCTTACAAGTTTGTGAAGATTGAATAAACTCAAGCGTAATACCATATTTTAGCCTTAAGTTTTCAAGCGGACGCAAAACACTATTATGTTCTAATGTCGTAGTAAGCACCTTATCGCCTTTTTTAAGCAAACCATAAAGTGCACTATTAAGCATAGTTGTAGCATTTGCACCAAATATGATACGCTCCTCATTTGGCTGATGAAGTAGCTCTGCCAAGCCTACACGCGCCTCATAGAGAATCCGCCCAGATTCTATAGAAAGAGAATGCGCACTCCTAGCAGGAGAAGCCCCCACATTACAAAGATAATCTTTCACTGCCTCAATTACACACAATGGCTTAGGAAAGGAAGTAGCGGCATTGTCAAGATAAATCAATGTATTCATATCTCTCATAAGCTTATTGTTATCCAAGAAGCATAATTGCCACATCGCTCCCTATTTGCGCTCCTTGAGTTGCATAAATTTCTTTAACTACACCATCAATAGGAGAAAGCACCTCATTCTCCATTTTCATAGCTTCTACAATGGCTAGAGTATCGCCTTGTTTAACTTTATCGCCTACTTTCACTTTAAGTTTTGTAAGTGTGCCGGGCATCGGAGATTTAGCGTGGCCGGGTGCAGTTGCTTGAGGCAAAGCACCTGCTTTTTGCTCCTTGATAACCTTTCCCCCCAAAGGAGTGGAAATACTCTCAACAAATACCTCCTTAAGCTCCCCATCAACACGTATAAAAAATGGACGCACCTCATCTGTTTTTTCGCCACTCCCCTCAATTTTAATCGCATAGTGCTCTCCATTGACAACAATCTCAAACTCTTTAGGTAATTTATCATCACATTTTTCTTCATATGATTCCAAAGGCTCGGGGTTAAGCGCATTAGCATTGCGCTCTTGCAAAAACGTTTGCGCAATAGTCCCAAACATTGCATAAGATATAACATCTTGCGCACTCTTAGCAAATCCTGCACTTTCTTCTTTTGCTTTTTTAAGTTCAGGAGAGAGTAAATCCGCAGGGCGCACACGAACAATATCTTCACCCTCGCTTAAAACTTTTTTTACTAACATTTCATTTAAAGGTGCTGGTGTGCGACCATATAGCCCCTTAATTACGTTGCGCGTTTCCGTTGTAATAGTCTTATATCGCTCTCCCATAAGCACATTAAGCACTGCTTGAGTGCCAACAATCTGACTTGAAGGTGTTACCAAAGGCACATAACCAAAATCCGCCCGCACATTTGGAATCTCCTGCATTACTTCTTCCATTCTATCAAGAGCATTTTGTTCTTTGAGTTGATTTGCCATATTTGAAATCATACCACCTGGAATCTGATTGACAAGCACACGCGTATCAATTTGATTATATTGAGATTCAAATTTTTTATATTTACGGCGGTTTTTGCGCAAAATCTCTGCTGCTATCTCCATAGAGGCTATATCAAGCTTAGTATCCCATTTTGTCCCTCTAAGTGTAGCGACCATAGATTGTGTGCAAGGGTGGCTTGTGCCTTCACTTAAAGCTGAATTTGCTAAATCTAACACATCAACTCCAGCCTCTACTGCTTTCAAATGTGCTCCAAATGCAAACCCTGCGGTTGAGTGCGTATGTAAACATAGATATACACCTAGCTCTTCTTTGAGTGCTTTTACCAAATCATACGCTGTAAATGGCGTAAGCAAACCCGCCATATCCTTAATTGCAATAGAATCACAACCCATTTCTACAAGCTCTTTTGCATAATCTACAAAGCTTGAAATTGTATGCACAGGAGAAGTTGTATAACAAATTGCACCTTGTGCGTGTTTGCCATATTTTTTCACGCTCTCAATAGAAACTCTAAGATTACGAGCATCATTAAAGGCATCAAAGATTCTAAAAATATCCATACCTGCTTCACTTGAAAGCCTTACAAATTCCTCAACCACATCATCAGCATAATGCCGATAGCCTATAAGATTCTGTCCTCTTAGAAGCATTTGCAATGGCGTTTTTACAAAAACTTTTTTAAACTCATTCAAACGTTCAAAAGGGTCTTCTTTAAGATAGCGTAAGCAAGTATCATAAGTTGCCCCACCCCATACTTCTACGCTATGAAAGCCAATAGAATCAAAAATCTTTGCTGCCTCAAGCAAATCTTGCGTGCGCATACGAGTAGCCAAAAGCGACTGGTGTCCATCTCGCAAACTATTTTCTGTGATTTTTATCATAACCTCACCTTCTATTTGGATTGTTTATTATTATAAATTCTATCGCATTTGGCATTATAAATGACAAAATACAGACTAAGAGAGCACCTCATAGGTTAATATTGTAGCATTTTGTGCGTGCTGTTGCTCACAAAGATGTAAGTTTTCAATTTTTAATCTCACCAATTCATCAAGATGAGAGATTCCTTTTTGTGCTAGAGCACGAGCATAAATACCACGATAAAATTTCGCATAATGGCTTACTTTCTTGCCATTTTTTAAAAATACGATTTGGTAGTATTGCCTCGCACATTCACATTTATAAGCCTTTATATATGCTTCAGCGCGCAAATCTAGCACTTTCTCTCCACATAGAATCTTATCAATTTTAGCTTTTAAATCTTTATAGAGATTTTTTAAGCTAAAAGCTCCTACACCTTTGCCTTGATGAAGGTTGTAGTATGGCAAAGGCTCATCTGCCCTCACTGCACCAAAAAGATTACTAAAAATATACAAATTTTCACGCACATAGCTTTGCGCTTTAAAATCTAAACTTTCAAAATCAAGTGCTTTATACCCCACACCACTATAAAGCTTAATAGCTTCTACTCTTGGAGAAGTAGGTAGATTCTGTGAAAGGGCAAAATCACGCATATCAAGAATCTTGCTCCCAAAAAGTGAAGCTATTTCACTCTCGCTTGCAGTTTGCAAAAATGTTATATACTCACGCACTGCTTGAGAATCTAGTATGTGAGATAATGCATTATGCGAAGTCTTTGTTGTATTTTGAGGCTTATTTTTGCCTTCACTTGGACTAAAGAGGATTTTCATACTCATTTTTTATTTTAATCCAAACAAATACGCATAAGGCGAGGAGGGATTGACAAAAGATTTTAAGTCATTATATGGAATATGAAATTCTATTTCTCCATAAACATAAGGAGCAATCTCATAAATATGCCATACAAATTTTATGCCTTGAGATGTAGCAAAAAAAGTCTGTGGCAATTCTTTCAGCGGCAAAGTCTGCTCAAAAAGTTTCTCTTTATATTCTGGCGTCTCTAGTTTTTGAGTAAGCATTTGCAAAAGTGTATTTTTATTTTTCTCATCTAAAAGAAACAAATCCTCTAATTTGCTTGATAATCTTTCGCCATTTTGCAAAGAATAGCTTTCCATTGTTGTGCTATGAACCCCGTGTGCTCCTCCCTCATACACATAAGAAAATTTCTGTAATGATACAATATGTGAATCTATAAATTCTACACTATACATTTTTGCATATTCTGCATTAAATTGCTCTTTTTCTTGGCTATATGCCTTAAAATCCTGCTTTGCTAGATATTGAAGCTGCTTTTGTAGCTCCGACACATCTTTTGCCCCATCTGCAAGTTGCGCGTTAAGCTTTTCTACGATATGAGATTCAAGTTTGGGATTATATGAGGGCAAAATGATAGGTTTTTTGTAAGTAGATTCAAATAAAACAACTTCCTTATCTGCTTTTTTAATGGAATGTGCATAATGTCCTTGTGCGAAAGTTACCTCATTTAAAGGTAATGTATCATCTTGAATAAAGCTAAATTTCTCTCCTTTAAAATAACTTTTTTGATGCCAAAATAGCCTATCGCCGCGAGGGTTATCATTTTCCCATACACCACTTACCTTTAAAAATCCTTTTTCATCTTTACTAAAAGTAATCTTTTGAGCATCAAGTGATGACATAAAATGTTCATTGTCTCCCATTGCTTCATTCCACACATTTGGCAAAGCAATAGCAATCATTAAAGGAAAATCTTTGCTATTTTGCTTTAAATAAACTACTCTTCCTTTTTCAGGGTCATTTTGTATATTCTCTATGCTAGATTCTATATCTATATCACGCTTTTTATCCTCCCATATAGATAAATACCCTACTTGCTCCTTATCGCCTACCTTGCCTTTAAGCACATAAAAAGCCGTGCTATTTTCTTGCAGTCCTAGTAACTCCCGCACAGATGCAGAATCTCGTGCAATATCTTGCCCTTGAGCCTTGCTCTCTTGCGTTTGTTCTTGAGTAGATTGCTTCTTTTGAGAATCTTTAGAATCTCCACAGCCTATTAAACAAAAACCTAAATAAATCCCCAAAACAATATATATTAGACTTGAAAACCTCATAATACCCTCCTTCGCCTTAAAAGAACTACCAACCACGCGAAACAATATGACAACTCATACAGCCTCTTAAAATCCGTCCGTATGCGCCAGCACTTTCAATAAATTCATCACGTTTTAAAAATTGCTCCATTGCTTCAATGTTCTCTTGATTTCTATTTAAAACGCCTGTTACAACATTTATGTCTCTGCGCCTTTGCGGACCAAGATAAGTATTTGGGTCAATGTGTAGTAATTTCTTGTTGAGTGCCTTAAAATCTTTAAGTCCCTCATTAATTAATTCTTTTCTATTATACAAAAATCCTCTTTCCATTCTGTCCATTGCCCATTCCATATCCTGCATAATTTGTGTAAGTTGATGATTCTGTGCGAAAACACCACATACACACAAACTTATAAATAATAAAACCCTCATTTTGCCTCCTCAAATAGTTTTGAACCAATCCGCACAAGATTTGCCCCATAAGCAATCGCTATTTCAAAATCCCCGCTCATACCCATAGAAAGAATCTTCGCACCACTTCCTTTAAGAGAATCAAACACATCACGAGTTAATCTAAAACTACGTTCTATAAGTGCTCTATCATCGCTATGTGCGCCAATACTCATTATGCCCTCAAGCTTGATATTTGGGCAAGTAGCACAAATGTGCTCATATATTTCTTTAGCAGATTCTACGCTCACACCGCTTTTACTCTCTTCATTTGCAGCATTCACTTGAAGCAGTGCGCGAATCTTCTGCTCTCCTAATCGCTTTTGCAAAGCAAGGGCGAGTTTTATAGAATCTAGGCTATGCAAAAGTGTAGGATTCAAAGAAAGAAGCGTATTAATTTTATTTTCCTGCAAATTCCCAATAAAATGCCACTCCAAAGGCAAATCATCTAAAGATTCAATTTTTGCGCGTAAATCCTGCACTTTATTCTCACCAAACGCCCTTTGTCCGCATTCATAAAGAGCGCGTATTTGCTCCGTGCTTTGATACTTGCTTACGGCAACAAGTGAGATGATTTGATGAGGACTATAAGCGAGTCTAGCCCTTTCGATTCTACGCAAAATGCGTTCAAGATTTAAAGCTAACATATTCTTTCCTTATGACAATAAACGGAAAATATCATTATACAATCCTAAAAACATTAAAGCCAAAAGTATTGCCCAACCACACAATGTAAGATAATACGCAACATTTTCACTCGGTGGCTTCCTCATAATAATTTCATAACAATTAAATATAATATGTCCTCCATCTAGTGCGGGGATTGGCAGGAGATTAAGAATCCCTAGATTCACTGAAATAAGAGCAGTAAGCCAAAAAAGTATTACCCAACCCTCTTGGGAAGCTGAACCTATTACAGACACTATACTCACAACACCACCCACTTCACTACTTGGCACAACACCACTTAGAAGCTTTACAATTCCTTGAGCAATAAGCGTACTTGCCTTAAGCGTTTCCTCAAAACCATACCTTATGCTCTCCCAGCCACGATAGCTCACTTTACCTACAGCATTAGCACTTGCTATACCAATTACACGCCGAGTAATGTCTTCACCAAAAATATTTTTTGCTTCTTTTTCTATCGGAGTGAGATGAAAGTTAAAAATTTGTGAAGGATCTCGCTCAATGCTTATAAGTAATTCTCCACTTGAAGAAAGAATTATAGAATCTAACTCCTCCCAAGTTTTAATCTCTTCATCATTTATACTTAAGATTCTATCCCCTGCTTTGATACCAGCTAAGTAGGCAGGGTAGTTTTCTTTGACTTCTCCCACCACGGGTAATAAACTTAATTTTCCACCTATACCTACCGCTATATAGAGAAAAAAAGCAAGGAGTAGGTTAAATAATGGTCCTGCCAACAAAATAGCTATACGTTGCATTGGGGATTTACTAAGATATGAATCTACCTCATAATTGCGTGCTTTTGGATTACTATCATCTTGTCCTTTTAATTTGACATAACCACCAAGGGGAATAAGCGAAAGAGCGTATTGTGTTTGCCCTATTTGCACACTTGCAATTTTTTTGCCAAAGCCTATACTAAATACTTCTACTCTCACACCGCATAGACGAGCCACAAAAAAATGTCCTAATTCGTGAAAAAATACCAAAAAAGATAAGATGATAAGGGCAATAAAAATACTCATACGCTCAAACTTTTAACATATTTTAGAGTATAGTCCGCCCCAGAATAAAGAGTAAGCGCTACTGCAATCCATAGTAATATCTCACCGCCGGGGAAAAAATCTGCCAATAAAAATGCGATTGCAGTAATTTGTGCACCTGTTTTATATTTGCCACTTCTACTTGCTGCCACACTTGCCCCACTTCCTGCCACCATTACGCGCAATCCAGTAATAAAAAATTCTCGCGATAAAATCAAAAATACCGCCCAAGGAGATGCCCTATCTAAAATCAAAAGTGCGATAAAAGCAGATAGAATCAACATTTTATCTGCTAATGGGTCAAATACTTCCCCGAATCGTGAATGCACACAATATTCACGCGCAATATAACCATCAAAAAAATCTGTGATCGAAGCTATACAAAAAATAAAGCAAGTGAGGTAATTTACCCAACTCTTATCAATATAATCAGGAAATACTGCATCATAATGTAATGCCACAAAAAGCAATAAAACTGCTAAAAATATCCGTGAAATACTTAAAAAATTAGGTAAATGCTTCACTATTGTTCCTTATAAATAATGCCTATATAAATTGAAAATTAAAGTAGATTCTACAATGGATTATTTAACTTAACACAAAAGTATCAAAAGTTATACTAGTTTTTGCTACAATCACGCACGATATTTATTATAAGGAGGCAGGAGATGATTAATATTTTTATAAGACGTGGAGGACTTATTGTGCGAGAGAGCTTGTATTCAAGTGATGAGCAAATTAAAGTTTTCCACGAAGAAGATAAGATTTTATGGATTGATTTGTTTCGCCCCTCAAGCGATGAGGTAAATTATATTTCACAAACTTATCATCTTGAAGTGCCCACCAAAGAAGAAAGAGAAGAGATTGAGCAATCAGCTAGATATTGGGAAGATAGCGGGAGTATTACGATAAATACTTACTTTCTCGTGCGTTCTTTAGAATCTGAACTCCATAATGAAACAATTACTTTCTTACTTCGTAAAAATATCCTTTTTACAATCCGATACAGCGAGTTTCGTGTCTTTGATGAGATTCAACAAATTGTTCTCGCTACACCAAAAGTGTTTGAAGATGGATTTGACCTCATTGGCAAAATCTTTGAAATACGCGTAGAAAAAGATGCAGATTTACTTGAGAGTGCAGCAAAAAACACTCGTGCATTGCGTAAAAGAGTATTTAACTCTCAAGTAATCAACTATGATGAAATGCTAGAAGAACTTTCGTCTTTACAAGAATTAAATATGAGCGTGCGAGATTCTCTTTTTGATAAAAGAAGAGCCATCACCGCTGTGCTTAAAAGCGACAAAGCAGATGCTGATGTGAAAAAAAATATTACCATTGTTCTAAAAGACTTAAATTCACTTGTTGAATTTACAGCCGTGAATATGCACGCGTTGGACAATATTCAAACGATTCTAACAAACCAAATTAATATTGAACAAAACAAAACCATTAAACTATTCACGGTTGTAACCGTAGCAATGATGCCCCCAACTCTTATTGGCACAATTTATGGTATGAACTTTGATAATATGCCCGAATTACATTGGGATTTCTCTTACCCTGTGGCACTTGTGATTATGATTCTCTCTACAATTTTCCCTATCATTTATTTTAAGAAAAAAGGTTGGATTTGATGGATTTTTCTTGGATAGGAGATTTTAATGCGTGGGTGGCACTTGCTACACTTGTATTTTTAGAAATCGTGCTTGGCATTGATAATCTTATTTTTTTATCCATTATTATTTCACGCCTTGAAGAATCTCAACGCGATAAGGCTCGTATTTTTGGCTTAATGCTTGCTATGCTCTCTCGCATTGCACTTTTAATCTCACTTTTTTGGGTAACAAAGCTTACAAAACCACTTTTTTACATTTTGGATTTAGCAGTAAGTGGGCGAGATATTGTGTTGTTTTTGGGAGGATTATTCTTGATTTATAAAGCTACAAGCGAGATTCACGAAATGACGCAAGCACGAGAAGAGCACACTCCTGCCCCAAAATATACAAATTTTAACTTAGTGTTGCTCCAAATTATGGTGCTTGATATTGTATTTTCACTTGATTCTGTTATCACTGCTGTGGGTATGGTAGATATTTTATCTGTAATGATTATTGCCATTGTTGTAAGTGTATTTGTTATGCTTTTTGCTTCTAAGGGTATTTCACATTTTATAGAATCTAATCCAAGCATTAAGATTCTAGCGCTTGCATTCTTAATTTTGGTAGGCATAACACTTGTAGCTGATAGTTTGCATTTCCATATACCTAGAGAGTATGTTTATTTTGCTATTATCTTTTCTTTAAGCGTGGAAATTATTAATATTTACTTTATCAAATCACGCAAATAAATAGTAAAAGTATCATAGGAATGTAGCATTTATAACAATTACCTAAGGATAAATAGAACTTCTCCTTAGGTTTTAAATTTTAGGATTATAGTTCTTGATGTCTAAAAACTATAAATATAGCGCACTCCAATATTGTAATTACGAGAAGCTGTAAGTTTTACTTGAGTGCCTGCCACATTTCCATCAAATAATGTCATAGCAACTAAAGGCACTCTAACTATGGCTTCTAAACTATGTTTAGTATCTACCACACTACGCAAACCAAGATTTAAACTCACATCAAGCCCTGTTTTTTTAAGGTTTATACCAGCTGCTTGTATATCGCTAAAATCCTTATTGTCAATCGTATTGCTGCCTACGCCCACACCTACAAATGCGCCAAAGTTTGCACTCTCACTCGTGATAAAATTAAAAAGAGCATCAACATTCACACCATAATTCATTAAGGTTGTCTTGCCCGGATTCTCATCATTAAAATTTGCATAAGTGAAGTTTGCATAATAGCGCAATCCAACATCAGAAGTAAAAAATTGCTTATAACCAGCAATAATTTCATAACTTGCCCCAGCCCCTACTGCTTTATCTTTTGCTCCATTTTCTACATATTCTCTTTCCCCTGCGCCGTGCCCTATACCCACACCAAAAAATGCACCACTTTCTTCACCTACTAGCGCAGAACTTGATAACACTAAAGCCACGACAGAGCTAACTAACAATTTTTTAGTTTTCATTGAAACCACCTTTAAAGAATTGATTTTGCATTTATAATGCGTGTCAATTCTACCCCCCCCCCCCCCCCCC
>Ga0209064_1000290_pt1 | contig 115700 bp, 99 predicted proteins | sample Inofromicrocosms_FD_187498 | JGI IMG/M metagenome (GOLD analysis project Ga0209064, IMG submission 187498) | Mouse cecum microbial communities from Vienna, Austria - Inoculum for glucosamine and mucus D2O microcosms (SPAdes) (version 2) | ecosystem: Host-associated > Mammals > Digestive system...
CAACCGCAATCAAGAACAAACGGTGCGTTAGTTCAGCTGGTTAGAATACGTGCCTGTCACGCACGGGGTCAGGGGTTCGAGTCCCCTACGCACCGCAAACAAGATTGCAAAAGCCTTGAAGTTTAATACTTCAAGGCTTTATTTTTTAAATACCCCATCAATACACATCAAAAGAACGCCGCAACCAACACCCCAACTCCAACAATATGCGTCTGATGCGGGAACGAGCAGCCAACAAGACCTGCCGCCGTCCGCTCGCACCACAAACTCGACAACTCCACACCAAAAACGGCAGCGTTTTGTCACTGCCGTTTCTTTCGTTCCGACATTCCATATCATCCATCCAGAACCCGCACACATCCTACCCAAAGGCAATCCCCGACTCAAAATCCTGCTTGTGCACAGGACATTGCAGGCGCGAAATACAACGATATGAAAAGCAACGCAATTATCGCCGCAATAACGCGCACCCCACATCAACCAACCCGCAAAAAGCCGCGAACGACTACTTCTTAGGACTATAATCGCAGAACGTGCCGTCGGAATAAAAGACGACGATCCGCTCGATCCGCGGTATCGCAAACCCATTGCGCACAACTCCGTCCGTCGCGCAATCAACGGTCACACCACCGAACTCCCCGCAGGGAACAGCAGGCGCATCGACAGGACGGACACCCAACGATGCAGCTCCCGAAGGGCTCGAAGCTCCAGCGACAGCGCGGGAAGCAGCATTGGAAACACCGGAGGCAGCACGGTCAGCAACCGCAGCACCGGGTACCGCGGCGAAACCGGCGCCTCGCAAACGCCCGGAAAACCCGCGTTTTCCGAAAGAATTTACGGCACGCGAATCCGCACCGGGGAAAGAATCATCCACACCACCGGAGGCCCCCAAAGGCCCGGAAAATGCAGCGGAATCGGCAGAACGCGCAGCACCGGAAAAACCGGAAGCCGCCGAGACATCAGCAGCGCCGGAAGCAGGGGAAATACCGGAGCCACCCGAAACCCTCCCGACTCCGGCATCCACATCAAACCCCGGCAACACATAACCTTCAGGCAACCCGGTATCATGCCCGACAGCAGCCGGCGATCCGGCAGCACCTGCCACTTCAGCCGCCTGATTCGCCGACATCTCGCCCTGCATCGCACGATACATCGCACCGGAATCGAGAAGCAGCCAATCGGGATTGATTTGCGGAAAGCGCCTGAGAATCTTCTGCAGGAAATCGAAACCCGGTTTGTTGCGTCCGGACAAAATATGGGAAATACCCGAAGGTTGCACTTCAAGTATCTCTGCGAGACGACTCGATGTCAAACCCTCGCTTTTCATCAATTGAAGCAGCTTATCTTTCACATTCGTAATTTTTCACAAAAATAAAGCAACGTTTCAAAATACGCAAATTTCATACACAATTGTAATGAACATTTTTTGCGCAAAAATGTTCACAAACGCAAGGGGTGACATACTGTAAAATATCCGCCACATCAAACTATTAACGCAATACTTGCGATAAAACAATCAGACAGGCTGATAACAAGATTAAAACAGATAATCAATCATACAAAATACCACTCCATAACCACAAACGAATTCCGCATGCGGCAATAACAAAACTTACGCTTCATATAATTCAAATAAAATGCTGATTTTATATGTTATATAATATCAAATAAAAAAATTTAATATCCCAGACAACCCCAGCGCCGAGGAGGATCTCGCCGCAATGTTGCGACTGGAGAAAATTGACAAATGTATTCCAGCAAGCTCCTGCTCAAACAACCAACGCTTATTACATTTGTAAATAATGCTGTTGGTTTCATTATGTCTATTTACATATGTAATATTCTCTTGGGTTACATTTGTAACTAAGCGAATTCACTCGGATTTTTCCACTACCCTACGCCCCTCTTCAAAATACGTCAAAAACAGCATGCATTATGTTCAATATGATTGATGTTGTAATTAATACAACAAACAACAATTACATATATAACAGTAATTTAGACACAAACAAATAGAATAAGATCAAAAATGTAAATCACGAAGAAAACAAATGGAAAGAAACTCATATGTCGAATCAACAACAACACAAAGTACTGATTAACAAAACTTACTATCATTTCCATTTGATTTTTCCGTCATCCTCCCCCACCTTTTCTTTACAGATAGAGCAGCAACTCGAAGAATCCGGCACGCTTCAAAAAACAGACACAAGTCAATCGGCCGGACGGTGTGTCGTCTGCGACGGAGAGGCTCTTTTGGCAGCAGCACCTCACCACCCCGAACTGAGGAAAAAATGCTCCACCCGATTCATCCAGAAATCGAGCGCCCACAAGATGTGCCCCATTCGAATCTCCGATGAAGAAGCGACGACCGCCCCCCCCGAATCAGATGCAAAGAGAGAAGACCGCAACGATTCCGTAAAAACACATCGATGAAAACAAAGGATCATCCGCCCCAGAACCAAGCGCAAAGAGCGGAAACGCCTGCAACGATTCCGCAATTACGCACCGAGGAAAACAAAAAGGTTCCGGCCGGCATCTTCCGATGCCGGCCGGAACCCTAAGGCAATGCAACCTATATCAAATCTCCACCGCCTCACGCAAGCGCTCGGCGATGGATGCAAAGCGCTCCGGAGTCAGTTGCAGCTTCTCACGGCTGAAATCTACGTCCCGCTCTTCGTTCATCGGAATCAGGTGAATGTGCGCATGCGGAACCTCCAGCCCGAGCACGATCGACGCGACCTTGCGGCAGCCCGTCTCACGGCGGATCGCCGCCGCCACCTTTTTGGCGAAGAGCATCATATCGCCCAACGTGCGGTCGTCGAGATCGAAGATGTAATCCACCTCGCACTTCGGAACCACGAGCGTGTGGCCCTCGGCCAGGGGATTGATGTCGAGGAATGCATAGAAACGATCGTCCTCGGCGATCTTGTAGCTCGGAATTTCTCCGGCGATGATTCGTGAAAAAACTGATGCCATGACTTCTTTCTTTATCCGCAGGCCGCCGCACAACGGTGTCCTGCTCCGTTTTTATTGGTTTTCAGAACAGAATCCACCGCCTGAAAAACCTGATTTATAATCCAATAACTCCATCGGACCGTCGCCGGCACAAATTCCGGCACGCCACCGAACCGTGTCACCGTCCCGACCGAATGACCGGACAATCGAATGACCGTCCGTCCGAACCGCAGCACCGCAGGTTCCGGTGCGAGCGGATTCCGCGCCGCGGTTTCGGGCAGTGCCGCTACGCAAGTAGAACGGCCTCACTCCTCGTCGAACTTGGGCTTGAGGATTTCCGACCACACTACGGCTTTACGCACGTCGAACTCCGACGCGATGCCGACATCCCCTGCCTCGGCCGCGGGATTCTTCGGCTCGTCCCCGATTTCATCGCCCGCAGCCTTTGCGGCGCCGTCCGTCGCATGCGGTTTCCGGGAATCGGCCTTGCGGCGCCCGGATCCCTCTCCGGCACGCCCCTTGTGCGCTCCCGACTTCGACTCCATCCGATCCTGCCTGCGCACGACCGGAGCCTCCGCTTTCCGCGGTCCGGACAAGGGTTCCGCCGCCGGCGTGGGAAAGGCCTCGGGCTCGCCGGCAACCCTGGCGGCCGGCTTCTTCCGTTTCTGCGACACGAACGACAAGGCGATCGTGCCTATGGCCCCAACGATCCAGAGTATATCCTTCAATTCATCCATAACTATCAGTGCATCGTGCGTTTCACACTCTCTATTCCTTTGATCTTACGCAATTTGTCCATCACCTCGTGCAAGCTCTCGGCATCCTTCACATAGAGACTCACGCTGCCTTCGAAGATGCCGTCGTGGCTCTGGATGTTCACCTCGCGGATATTGACGCTGAAGTCGCCCGTGACCAGCTTCGCCAGGTCGAGCAGCAAACCCATGCGGTCGATGCCGCGCAGCGTGATCGTAGACAGATAGGATACGGCCTTGTGCTGCGACCACTTGATCTCCTCCTTCACGATGTTTTTGCCGAACTGCGCCGCCAGGCGGTTCAGTTCGTCGCAATGGGTCTTATGCACGATGATCTTGCCCGACGCCGGATCGCGGTAGCCCACCACGCTGTCGCCCGGAATGGGCTTGCAGCACTCCGCCATCTCGAACCGGGGCTCGGCCGGCTCCGCGGCGGTCGCTGCGGGACGCGTGTCCGTCGTATCCGCCGCGTCGTCGTCGCTCTCGGACTCCTTCTTCTCCGGTATGAAGAGCGTCCAGAACTTCAGTATCTTGCTGCGGGCATTGACCTTGAGGATCTTCTCCAGCTCGTCGAGCGTGACGATGCCCGCGCCGATCTTGCTGTAAAGCTCCTCCTTGTTGGCACTGCCGTACATCGGCACGATCTTGCGCAACACCCTGCCGCTCAGCGGGATATTCAGCTCGCGCATCTTCTCTTCGAGCGCCTGCTGTCCGCGCTCGATGTTGTGCTGGCGTTCGCGCTTGAGGAAACTTTTGATCGCCTGCCGCGCCTTGGAGGTGGTCACGATGTCGAGCCACTCGGGTTTGGGCCGCGCGGTGTCGGCCGTGATGATCTCGATCTGATCGCCGCTGTTGATCTGCGCGGTGATGGGCTCGATCTTGTGGTTGATCTTGGCACCGATGGCGCTGTTGCCGATCTTGGAGTGGATTTCGTAGGCGAAATCGAGCGCCGTGGCGCCGAACGGCATCTTGCGCGACTCGCCCTTGGGCGTGAAGACGATGATCTCGGAGGTATAGAGCGACAGCTTGAAGTTTTCGAGAAAATCCAGCGCATTTTCCGTCGGGCTGTTCAGCGCGTCGCGTATCTGCTTGAGCCACTTGTCGAATTCATCCTCGTCCTGCGAAATCGTGGCCTGCTTGTATTTCCAGTGTGCGGCGAAACCCCGCTCGGCGATCTCCTCCATGCGCCGGGTGCGGATCTGCACCTCGACCCACACGCCGTCGGGTCCCATGACCGTGGAGTGCAGCGCCTCGTAACCGTTGGCCTTGGGCATCGAAATCCAGTCGCGCAGCCGGTCGGGCTTCGGGGTGTAGATATCGGTAATCGTGGAGTAGATCTGCCAGCACTGCGTTTTCTCGGAGGGGAAAGGCAACGGATTGAATACAATGCGGATGGCGAAAAGATCGTAGATCTCCTCGAAGGGAATCTGCTTGCGCTGCATCTTCATCCATATCGAATAGACGCTCTTCACGCGGCCCGAAATCTCGTAGTGGATGCCGTCGCGGTCGAGCGCCGCAACGATCGGCGCCGTGAACTTCTCGATCAGCTCGCGGCGCGAGGACTCCGTTTCCTGCAACTTCCGCGTGATCTCGGCATACTGCTCCGGAAAGCGGTACTTCATGCAGAGGTCCTCCAGCTCGCTCTTGATGGCGAACAACCCCAGGCGATAGGCCAGCGGCGCGAAGAGGTAGATCGTCTCGCTGGTGATCTTGATCTGCTTGTTCATCGGCATCGACCCCAGCGTACGCATGTTGTGGAGCCGGTCGGCGATCTTTATCAGGATCACGCGCACGTCGTCCGACAGGGTGAGCAGCACCTTGCGGAAATACTCCGCCTGCTCGGAGGTGTCGGCATTGAAGACGCCCGACATCTTCGTCAGGCCGTCCACCATCGAAGCGATCTTCGGACCGAAGATGCGCTCCATGTCCTCCACCGTGTACTCCGTATCCTCCACCACGTCGTGAAGCAGCGCCGCCACCACCGACTTGACACCCAGGCCGATTTCGTCGATGACGATCTTCGCCACGGCGATCGGATGCAGCATGTAGGGCTCGCCCGAACGGCGTCGCACCCCCTTGTGCGCCTCCTTGGCCAGGAAGAACGCACGCTTGATGAAGTTCCAGTCCTCGTCGTTGCGGCAGATCTTGGTGCACGACAGCAGCAGGTCGTCCCAGTGCTCCTTTATGATCTTCTCATCCTCGGCAGTATAATTCATAGGCTATGAATGTATTGTTAGTCTTCAATCAAGGGTTCGCAACCCGTTTTGCGGACACGCGCCCTGCGCTCGCCACCCGACCGCTCACCGGACGATAGCCGGAGAACAGAGACCGCAGAGACCGCAGAGACCGCAGAGACCGCAGAGACCGCAGAGACCGCAGAGACCGCAGGCCCGGGAAAACCCGCTCTGTCTCCGCGGCCCGGTCTGCGGAATTATTCCTGACCGTTCTTCATGGCCTCGCGCACCTTCTGCTCCACTTCGGCGCTGAGCTCGGCATCGTTGCGCAGCAGCTCCTTCACCGCATCGCGGCCCTGGCCGATCTTGCGGTCGCCGTAGGAGAACCACGATCCGGCCTTCTTGATGACGCCGTAATCCACGCCCAGGTCGATGATCTCGCCGATCTTCGATATGCCCTCGCCGAACATGATGTCGAACTCGGCGCGCTTGAACGGTGGCGCCACCTTGTTCTTTACCACCTTCACGCGGGTGCGGGTGCCGAGCTGCTCCTCGCCGTCCTTGATGACCGACACGCGGCGGATGTCGATGCGCACGCTGGCATAGAATTTCAGCGCATTACCGCCCGTGGTGGTCTCCGGATTGCCGTATACCACGCCGATCTTGTCGCGCAACTGGTTGATGAAGATGCAGACCGTCTTGGTCTTGGCGATGCTGGCCGTGAGCTTGCGCAGGGCCTGCGACATGAGGCGCGCCTGAAGGCCCATCTTCGCATCGCCCATCTCGCCCTCGATCTCGGCCTTGGGAGTCAGCGCCGCCACCGAGTCGATGACGATGATGTCGATCGCGCTCGACCGGATCAGCGAGTCGGCGATTTCGAGCGCCTGCTCGCCGTTGTCGGGCTGCGAAATAAGCAGGTTGTCCACGTCCACGCCCAGCTTCTGTGCGTAGAAGCTGTCGAACGCATGCTCGGCGTCGATGAACGCCGCGATGCCGCCCGTCTTCTGCGCCTCGGCGATGGCATGGATCGCGAGCGTGGTCTTACCCGACGACTCGGGACCGTAGATTTCGATGACGCGGCCCTTGGGATAACCGCCCACGCCCAGCGCCATGTCGAGCGTGATCGAACCCGTGGGAATCACCGGAATGTCGGTCACCTCGGTCGAGTTCATGCGCATGATGGATCCCTTGCCGAAGTCCTTCTCTATCTTCTCCATGACTGCGGTCAGCACCTTGAGCTTGTCCGCATTGACTTGTGTTTTTTCAGCCATTGCCTTATCTTTTTCCATTTCTCACTTAATTGTCTCTTTATACCTTTTTCGCGCCCCATCCGGCGGCGCCTCCGGAGCCACCCGGCCCCGCGCTCCTGCGCGATACCGCCGCAACACATCGCTCCCGCCGAACTCCGAAATCCAAAGCCTTCGCCCGCCGGGCGCAACAGGCGGCAACCTGCGCTTCCGCCGCTTTCGACGGAGCCCGCGAACCTGCGCTCCCCGATCCCGGTCAGGTTACTCCCCGGCCCCGATCAGGTCCAAAATCTGGCGGGCATGGTTTTTCGTGTCCACCTTGGCGATGACGCGTTCGATGCGCCCTGCGGCGTCGATCAGAAAGGTCGTACGCACGACGCCCATGTATTTGCGGCCGTACATCGACTTCTCCGCCCACACGCCGTAAGCCTCGCACACGCTGTGGTCCGGATCGGACAAGAGCGTGAAACCGAGCGCATGCTTGTCGCAGAAGTTGCGGTGCGAACGCTCGCCGTCGGGGCTCACGCCCACGATCCGGAAGCCGCGGCGCTCCAGCTCCTCGCGCCCGTCGCGCAGGCTGAGCGCCTCCAGCGTACAGCCCGAGGTGTTGTCCTTCGGATAGAAGTAGAGCACGACGCGCTGCCCCGCCAAATCCGCGAGCCGCACGGTATCGCCGTGCTGATCCTTAGCCGTAAAATCCGGAGCATACTCCCCCGCAACCGGTGTTCCCATTGGTTTTCCTGTTAAAACGTTTTTTCAAAGATACGAATTTTTTCCGTTTCCGCTGCGCTGCCGGGCCCGTTTTTTTGCATCGGGACCTCCGAATTCCGTCAGTCCGCAGGCCCCGAGGCCCCACGCACGACGCTCCGCCTCTTGCGAACGGCCGCCGCAGTCCTCCGTCGCGCTCGACGCCCCGCGATGCCATTCCGTGCGGCTCACCGACCGGCGACCCGCACGAGCGACACCTGCCGGGCGAACTCCTCGGCCGTGGCGTTGAGCCGGTGCAGACAACCCGGGCAGCGGATCGGATGATGCGTCTCGACATAGCCCGCAACCGGGCGCGGTGCGGCACAACCCGCCGCGGCGAAGTGTTCGAATCGCGCGCCGCAATGGCGGCAGCAAATGGTGTAAAGCATTCCCATAAACCGTCGTTTCTTCTGTTTTACGGTGCAAAGAAACGACCTTCGTGCGACAACTTATGACACATCCGTGCGATCGGGGGCATAGGCTGCGAAATAATCGCGCAGGTAGCCCACCAGCCCGGGCGAATCGACCACGCGCACGTCGTCGAGCAGCCCCGCGACGAAGCGTCCGACGCCTGCATAGCCGGCGACCTCGGTATCGAGCAGCCAGCGGCCGCACCCCGCCGGCCGCACGTCGCGCTCGGCCAGCGGATACTCCTCGACGAGCAGGCTGTAAGCCCGTATGCCCATTTCGAGGCGGATGCGTTCGCGGCGCGTGCCGTGCATGCGGAAGACGTCGATGAACCCCTCGCGATGCGCCGCCTCGAAGCGCCACGGCTCGCCGGTGAGTTCCACGCGCCCGATACGGGCCGTCTTGAAGAGCTTGCACACCCCCGCCTCGGGGTCGTAGCACCACACCTGCACGTAGTTGGTCGTGAAAGCGAAGGGCTCCACGAGGCGGTCGCGCACCGCGCCTCCGTGCGCCGAGCGATAGCCGCACAGCACCGCCTGGCGCCGCGACTCGATGGCCTCGATCAGCGCATGGATGTTGGGTGCCTGGCGGCCCCGCACCACGGTCTGGGCGAGCGTCTTGTTGTCGTAGACCGTGCAGAGCTTGCGTTTGAGGTTCTGTTTCAAAAGATTCGTGTCGTCGATGCTCTCGATGGCGCGCCGCAGGATCACAGCCTCCTCCTCGGTGAAGTGCACCAGCTGCGAAATCTCGCGGAAATGGGGCGACTCCTTGTCGAGGCGGATGCAGGCGCCCGACTTGCGGACGACGAAGCCCGCGTCGCGGAAGGTGTCGATGTAGCGGTAGACCGTGCGGCGCGACATGCCGAGTCGCTCCGCCAGGTCATCCACCGTGTATTCGGTATTGGCCGTGAGCAGCTTCATGAGCCGCAGCAGCCGCTCGATCTTGGGTTGGTCCATGCGCAGGGTATATTCATCGAAAAAACCGCGCCTCGCAGGGTCGCGGTTTCGTTATCGTCGGATCGGACCGTCTCAGGCCAGGATGCGTTTCTCGATCTCCTCTACCTGGCGCCGGAAGTTCCTGTCGGTCTCCATCAGGTTCGTCACGGCCTTGCACGAATGGAGCACCGTGGCGTGGTTGCGGCCGCCGATCGAAGCGCCGATGGCGGTCAGCGGCGCCTTGGTGTGCTGCTTCGAGAGGTACATGGCGATCTGCCGGGCCTGGGCCACCTCGCGCGTGCGCTCCGGCGAACTGAGCCGCGCGAAGTCGATATTGAGGTGGTCGCATACCGTCTCGATGATGCGCTCGATGGAAATTTCCTTGCGGTAGAGCTGTACGTAGGCCTTGAGCACCTCCTTGGCCAGCGACACGGTGATCTTGCGCTCAAGGAACGACGCGTTGGCCACCAGCGACGAGAGCACGCCCTCGATTTCGCGCACGTTGGCCGAGATGTTGTCCGCCAGATAGGTCACCACCTCGTCCGAAATGCGGGCCCCCACCTTGCGCGACTTGGCGCGGATGATCTTGAGCTTCGTCTCGTAGTCGGGCGACACGAGCTGCGCCGACAAACCCCACTTGAAGCGGGTGAGCAGTCGCTGCTCGATGTCCTTCAGCTCCACGGGCGGCTTGTCCGAAGTGAGGATCAGCTGCTTGCCGGCCAGCTGGAGGTGGTTGAAGATGTTGAAGAACGCGTTCTGCGTTCCGGTCTTGCCCGTCAGCTCCTGGATGTCGTCGATGATGAGCACGTCGATCATCTGGTAGAAATGGATGAAGTCGGGAATCTCGCCGTTCTTGTAGGCCGTCTGGAACTGGGCCTGGAACTTGTTCATCGAGACGTAGAGCACCTGCAACTCGGGATGGCGCAGGCGGACCTCATGGCCTACCGACTGGGCGATATGGGTCTTTCCGAGACCGGAGTTACCATATATATATAACGGGTTGAACGGGTTGTTGCCGGGCGTCACCGCCACGGACATGGCCGCCGAGCGTGCGAGCCGGTTGCATTCGCCCTCGATAAACGTGGCGAACGTGTAGTTCGGATTGAGCTGCGGATCGATTACGATCTTCTTCAGCCCCGGAATCACGAAAGGATTCTTTATATTTGCGGTGTCGGTCTGCGTGCTGAAGCGCGACACGGCCGTGGCGTCGCTCTCGGTGGTGAGCGTCGCGGCGGCGGGCTGCTGCTGCTCGGCCTTGGGCACGGCGTAGTGCAAACGCGTCTGCTGGCCGTAGAGCTGCGAGATGATCGGACGCAGGAACGGAATGTAGTTCTTCTCGATCTGGTAGACGTAGCTGGCATTCGGAACCCGCAGACGCAGCGTCGTACCGTCGAATTCGAGCGGTACGATGGGCTCGAACCACTTCACGAACTCCTCTTCGGTAGTCTGTGTCTTGATGCGGTCGAGACAATGCTGCCACATTTCGCGATATGCCTGGTCGGTGCTTAACATTTCGAGGGAATTTTCGTCTTTCGACACGGCAAAGTTGTGAATAAAATTGTCAAAAGATTTTCGGACCGCTGTTGCATTTCTTGATTTTTTATTTATGCGGAAAGAGGCCCCCGGAGGGCCCCGTTTTTTAACTCCCTGATATAGAATTGTCGGAAAATTTTCACTATATTTGCATATAAAATTTTTCGGAGGACAACCCCGTACTCCGATAAACAAAACCAATATCATTATGGCAAACGAACTGGAACTGAAAGTATTAGAGAAAGCCAAAGGGTGGCTCGGCGAGCAGTACGACGAGCAGACCCGGCAGCAGGTCAAATACCTGATGGATAACGATATGAAAGAGCTCGTCGAGAGCTTCTACAAGGATTTGGAATTCGGTACGGGCGGTCTGCGCGGCATCATGGGCGCAGGCACGAACCGCATGAACGCCTACACGGTGGGCGCCGCCACGCAGGGCCTGGCCGAATACCTCAAGAAGAACTTCGCGGGCGAGCCCATCCGCGTGGCCGTGGCGCACGACAGCCGCAACAACTCGCGCAAGTTCGCCGAGCGCGTGGCCGACATCTTCGCATCGAACGGCTTCACCACCTACCTGTTCGACGCGCTGCGCCCGACCCCCGAGCTGAGCTTCGCCATCCGCGAGCTGAAATGCCACTCGGGCGTGGTGATCACCGCCTCGCACAACCCCAAGGAGTACAACGGCTACAAGGCCTACTGGACCGACGGCGCCCAGGTGACCGCCCCCCACGACCGCAACATCATCGAGGAGGTCGGCCGCATCACCGACGTGGGCATGATCCGCACGGGGCTCCACCCCGAGAACATCGTGGTGCTGGGCGAGGATTTCGACGAGAAGTACCTCGACCGCATCCACGAGCTTTCGCTCTCGCCCGAGAGCGTGAAGCGCCGCCACGACATGAAGATCGTCTACACGCCGCTGCACGGCGCCGGCGTGCGGCTGGTTCCCGCGTCGCTGCGCCGCTTCGGCTTCACGAACGTGACGCTCGTGCCCGAGCAGTCGGTGGTGGACGGCAACTTCCCCACCGTGGAGTCGCCCAACCCCGAGGAGCGTAAAACCATGTCGAAAGCCATCGAGCTGGCGGCACGCGAAGGCGCCGACCTGGTGCTGGCGACCGACCCCGACTCGGACCGCATCGGCGTGGCGCTGCGCAACAAGCAGGGCGAATACGTGCTGCTGAACGGCAACCAGACCCTCGTGCTGCTCATGAGCTACCAGCTCACGCGCTGGGCCGAACTGGGGCTGCTCGACGGCAGGCAGTATGTGGTGAAGACCATCGTCACGTCGCAGATGGCCAACGCCGTGGCCGACCGCTTCGGCGTGAAGTGCTACGACTGCCTCACGGGCTTCAAGTACATCGCCAAGATCATCCGCGAAAACGAGGGCAAGACCAAGTACATCGGAGGCGGCGAGGAGTCGTTCGGCTACCTCGCGGGCGACTACGTGCGCGACAAGGACGGCGTTTCGGCCTGCTCGCTGGCGGCCGAAGCCGCAGCGTGGGCGATGGACACGATGGGTCTGACGCTCTACGAGTGGTTGCAAGAGCTCTACGTGCAGTACGGACTCTACCGCGAGGGGCTGCTTCCGATCGTCCGCAAGGGCAAGGAGGGCGCCGAGCAGATCCAGCGCATGATGGCCGACTTCCGGGCTACCCCGCCCGCCGCCATTCTCGGCTCACCCGTGGTGCGGATCAACGACTTCCAGACGCTCGAAACGCTCGACACCCGCAGCGGCGCACGCACGCCCATCGAGCAGGACCGCAGCAACGTATTGCAGTGGTTCACCGAGGACGGCACGACCGTGTCGGTGCGTCCTTCGGGCACCGAGCCGAAGATCAAGTTCTACTTCGGCGTGAAAGCCCCCCTGGCGTCGGCCGCGGAGTACGAACGCACGGTGGCCGGCCTCGACGCCAAGATCGAGGCGATCAAGAAAGACCTGAAACTCGAATAATACCCCCGAGGGACGTGTCGCCACGTCGCCGCGATGCACTTCGGGCCTCCGCAACGCGTTGCGGAGGCCCGAATCGTGCGGAGGCGTGTGCGGCGGACCGGACATATGACTTTCGAAACATGGAAATCAGCGAATTGCAACAGCGCGTGGACGCCTGGATCAAGGAATACGGCGTGCGTTACTTCAGCGAACTGACCAATATGGCCGTACTCACCGAGGAGGTCGGCGAACTGGCGCGCGTGATGGCGCGAAAATACGGCGACCAGTCGTTCAAGGCGGGAGAAAAGGAGGACCTTGCCGACGAAATGGCCGACGTACTGTGGGTGCTGGTCTGCCTGGCCAACCAGACGGGCGTCGATCTGACGCAGGCCCTCGAAGCGAACTTCGCCAAGAAGACGGGCCGCGACGCCGGGCGGCACCGCAACAATCCCAAGCTCTGAACCGGCAGCCCCCGAGGCCGTCTACTTCACGCGGATGATGTTGAGTCCGTCGCGGAGCGGAAGAATGACGTTCTCCACCCTCGGGTCCCCGACCACCGTACGGTTGAAGTCGAGCAGCGCCCGGGTGTGGCGGTCGTTGTGCACCACGGGCTGCACGACCTTGCCCGACCAAAGGATGTTGTCGGCGATCAGCACCGAACCCGCGTGCACGAGGGGCGGACGGCCGTCGTCGCCCATCAGCATGCGGTAATAGGCGGGGTACTCGCGTTTGTCGCCGTCGATGAACACCAGGTCGAACGTGCCGCCCAGCGTCGGGGCGATGTCGAGCGCCGAGCCGATGTGCAGCCGGATTTTCGCGCCGTGCGGACTACGGTCGAAGAACGAGCGGGCCAGCGGCTCCAGTTCGTCATCGACCTCCGTGGTGTGGAGCACGGCCCCCTCCTCCAGGCCCGCGGCCATGGCGAGCGCCGAATACCCCGTGAACGTGCCGATCTCCAGCACGCGGCGCGGCCGGAGCATGCGCACGATCATCCCGAGCAGCCGCCCCTGGACGTGCCCCGAGAGCATGCGGGGCTGCACCACGCGCAGGTGCGTCTCGCGGTCCAACTCGCGCAGCAGCTCCTCCTCGGGTGCGGTGTGCTCGCACACGTAACGTTCCAACGCCTCCATCAGACCCCGTAGAATCCCCGCTTGTTGAACGCATAGAACTCCTCGATCCGCTCGGGCGTGTCGGCACCGAGCGCCAGCAGGCAGAGCCGCGTGAATTCGAGGTCGGCCGAGCCGTTGGCCGTGACGATGCCGCCGTCGCACACGGCCTGACGCTCCTCGTAGCGCGACGCCCCGGTGTAACGGTCGCCGCCCCACTCGTGCATCAACTCCGCCGTGTTGCCCGTGTGGCGCACGTCGTTCAGGAAACCGTGGGCCGCGAGAAAGAGCGTCGCATTGCAAATGGCACCCACCGTAAGACCGCGCCGCAGCGCCTCCTCCACGAGGGGCGCGACCTGCTCCGCCTCGGGGGTGCGCCACGCCATGCCTCCCGCGAGGATCAACCCCGCGCACCCGGCCGGCAGAGCCGACAAATCGCCGTCGGGCACGACGCACAGGCCGCCCAACGAACGCACGGGCTTCGCGCCCGGTGCCAGGTAAATCACATCATACGCCCCCTCGCGCCCGGGCATGACACCCGCACGAAGCGCCGGAGCGAGCCGGGCGACCTCCCAGTCGGCGAAGTCGGCCAGCAATACGACAGCAATCGTCTTCTTCATCGTTCTCTTTTGTTCGGGTCCGGCACTGCCGGACGGTTATCGCACCGCCGCCCCGGACGCCGCGCCGCACCGCCCGATACCCGGGCGCCGCACGCAACGGGAAAAGGCGGCATACCTATTTATATATAAGTCGCGAGGTGCGGCCGAAAACCTCCTCGGCGGCAGCCGTCAGGTCGGATGCGGTGAGCGCTCCGATCTTCGCGTAGACCTCCTCCATCGTATCCACCCGATCGTGCAGGAGGAAACTTTTGCCCGTGCCGAGCATGTACCCCTCGTTGCTCTCCATCGAAATGGCGAGCTGTGCGATGAACTGTCGCTTGGCCATCGCCAGACGGCGCGGGGTCAGGGGCACGGTGCAGAGCCGGTGCAGCTCCCGCTCCACCAGGTCGAGACACTGCTCCGTGTTGGCATGGTCGCAGCTGAAGTACACGGCGACGATGCCGCAGTCGGTATAGGGCGTATAGGATGCCTCGATGTTGTAGGAAAGGCCGTGCTTCTCGCGCAGCACCACGTTCAACAGCGAATTGGCACTCGGCCCGCCCAGCAGGTTCACCGCGAGGGCCAGCGGCAGCCGCCGCGCGTCGTCGATGCCGCACGCGCGGCTCCCGACGATGCAGTGCGTCTGGTGGGTGTGGCGTGCGACGCTCCGGTCGAACGGCACGGCCACGGAAGGCTCCGCACGCCGGAAATCGCGCACCGTGGCCGCCTCGCCCCCGAAGCACCGCAGGGCCACGGCTTCAACCGTGCGGGGCGCAAGATTGCCGATGGACGAGAAGACCATCTGGTCGGTGGTATGCGTGCGCTGCGTGAAGCGGCGGATGGCTTCGCCGTCGAAGCGTTGAAGCGAGGCTTTGCGCCCCAGGATGTTATGACCCAGTTCGGACCCGTCGAAGAGCAGCTCCTCGAACGTGTCGTAAATCATGTCGGCCGGCGAATCCTTGTAGGTGTTGATCTCGTCGCACACCACCTCGCGCTCGCGCTCGATTTCGCGCGCGGGGAAAGTGGAGTGGAACGCCACGTCGGCGATCAGCTCCGCGGCCTTGGCGAAGTCGCCGCGCAGCGTGGTGGCGTGCACCGTCGTGTCCTCCTTCGTGGTGAAGGCGTTCAGTTCGCCGCCGAGGTTCTCCAGCCGGCAGTTCACCTGCCACGCCTTGCGGCGCTGCGTGCCCTTGAAGAAGGCATGCTCCGTGAAGTGGGCCAGGCCGTGTTCGCCCGCCCGCTCGTCGCGGCTGCCCGCATTGACGATCAGCGCGCAGTGGGCCACGCCGCTCTTCACCCGGCGGTGAATGCCCCGGATGCCGTTGGGCAGCTCGTATGTATGGAATTCCGTCATTGGTCGTATCGCTTCATTTTCGGTTCGGGATTCGGGTCTTGCGGCCGGCCGCGCCCGCAGGCGATGCGGCGGCCCGCACCCGGCACTGTGCGCCTCACGGCATCTTCCGCCGCAGGAATTCGCCCGTATGGCTCTCGGCGCACTGCGCCAGCTCGCGCGGCGTGCCCTCGAACACCACCTGTCCGCCGTCGGCTCCCGCCTCGGGCCCCAGGTCCACCACCCAGTCGGCGCAGCGGATCACCTCCGTGTTATGCTCCACCACCACGATCGTGTGGCCCTTGCGGATCAGCGCGTCGAACGCCCCCAGCAGACGGGATATGTCGTGGAAATGGAGTCCCGTGGTCGGCTCGTCGAAGATGAACAGCACGTTGCCTGCCGACGACGACTCCTTCGTGAGGAACGAAGCGAGTTTCACACGCTGGCTCTCGCCGCCCGAGAGCGTCGAGGAGGACTGTCCGAGGCGCACGTAGCCCAGGCCCACCTCCTGCAAGGGGCGCAGCCGCTCGACGATGCGCCGGCAAAGGGCGCCCGTATCGGCACCGAAGAACTCTATGGCGTCGTCCACGGTCATGTCGAGCACGTCGCTGATCGTGCGGTCGCGGTATTTCGTTTCGAGCACCTCGTCGCGGAAGCGCTTGCCGCCGCACGCCTCGCACACCAGCTCCACGTCGGCCATGAACTGCATGCCGACCTTGATGACCCCCTCGCCCTGACACTCCTCGCAGCGGCCACCGGCCACGTTGAACGAGAAATGCGAGGCGTTGAGGCCCGTATGTTTGGCGTAGGGCTGATCGGCGTAGAGCTTGCGTATCTCGTCGTAGGCCTTGATGTAGGTCACGGGGTTCGAACGCGACGACTTGCCGATCGGGTTCTGATCCACCATCTCCACCGAGGCGAGGAGCGAGGTGTCGCCCTCCAGCCCGTCGAAATCGCCGGGACGCGAGCCCGTGTCGAGCAGCTGACGCCGCAGCGCCGGGTAGAGAATATCCTTCACGAGGGTCGATTTGCCCGAGCCGCTGACGCCCGTGATGCAGGTCATGACACCCAGGGGTATGCGCACGTCGATGTTGCGCAGGTTGTGTTCACGGGCGCCGCGCACCGCGATCGAGTGGCTCCAGCCCCGCTCCATGGGGGGCACGGCGATGCTCCGGCGCCCCGCGAGGTAGTCGGCCGTGAGGCTGCGGCCGCACCCGAGCAAATCGGGCAGCGTGCCGCTGAAAACCACCTCGCCGCCCTTCTCGCCCGCCTCGGGACCGATATCCACGATGTAGTCCGCGGCGCGGATCACCTCCTCCTCGTGCTCGACGACGATGACCGTATTGCCCATGTCGCGCAACTGTTCGAGCACGCGGATCAGGCGGTGCGTGTCGCGCGGATGGAGCCCGATCGAGGGTTCGTCGAGGATGTAGAGCGATCCCGTGAGGTTGCTGCCGAGCGACGTGGCCAGGTTGATGCGCTGGCTCTCGCCGCCCGAAAGCGTGGCGCTGAGGCGGTCGAGCGTCAGGTAGCCCAGCCCCACGTCGAGAAGGTATTGCAGCCGGTTGCGGATCTCGGTCAGGATGCGCGCCGCGGTCTTGGTGTCGTACGCGTCGGTGCGCAGCTCCGCGAAGAACGCCGCGAGCCGCTCGACGGGCATCGCCGCCAGTTCGGCGATGTCGCGCCCGCCCACCCGCACGTAGAGCGCCTCGGGCCGCAGGCGGCTGCCGCCGCAGGCGGGACAGACGGTCTTGCCCGTATAGCGCGCCTTCATCACGCGGTACTGTATCTTGTGGCGCTGGCCGTCGATGTAGGCGAAGAAGTCGTCGAGCCCCTCGAAATAGTCGTTGCCGCGCCAGAGCAGGCGTTTCTGCTCCGCCGTGAGTTCGTGGTAGGGCGTATGGATCGGGAAGTCGAACTTCGCGGCGTTGCGCACGAGCTGCTCGCGCCACTGCCCCATCGTCTCGCCGCGCCAGCAGGCGATGGCGCCTTCGTACACGGTCTTGCTCTTGTCGGGAATCACCAGGTCCTCGTCGATGCCGACCACCTTGCCGTAGCCCTCGCAGCGGGGACAGGCCCCCAGCGGATTGTTGAAGCTGAACAGATGCTCGGTCGGGGGTTCGAAGCGGATGCCGTCGGCCTCGAAGCGCGACGAATAGCAGGCCTCGCCCTCCTCCGTGACGACGATGCAGTCGCCCTCGCCGTAGGAGAAGGCGCGCGCCACCGAGTCGCGCAGACGGGTCTGCGTGTCGTCGTCGGAGGCCACGCGCGCACGGTCGATCACTACGGCGATCTCCCCCGGCGGCGTGTCGGCGCCCAGGCGGGGCAGCGCCTCCTCGATCAGCAGCGTCTCGCCGCCCGTGCGGATGCGCAGTATACCCTCGGCGAGCAGCAGCGTGAGCTTCTCGATCACCCCCTGCCCCGGTGCCAGACGCAGCGGCGCCGCGATCACCACGCGGCTGCCCTCCTTCGCGGCCAGTATGCGCGCCGTCACGTCGTCCACGCCGTAGCAGCGCACCTCACGCCCCGTGACGGGCGAAAAAGTATGTCCGATGCGGGCGTAGAGCAGCTTCAGGTAGTCGTAGATCTCGGTCGTCGTACCCACGGTCGAGCGCGGATTGCGCGTATTGACCTTCTGCTCGATGGCGATGGCCGGCGCGATGCCCGATATGAGGTCGGCATCGGGCTTGCCCACACGCCCCAGGAACTGACGCGCATAGGCCGACAACGACTCCACATAGCGCCGCTGTCCCTCGGCGAAGATCGTGTCGAACGCCAGGGTCGATTTGCCCGAGCCGCTCAGCCCCGTAATCACCGTCAGCCGGTCGTGGGGAATGGTCACCTCGATGTTGCGGAGGTTGTGCACCCGCGCACCTTTTATGTGAATGGCATTGTTCTCTTTCATGTCGTCTCCTCTTCGAGGGCCGCACCCCCGACCTTGGCCAGCCTGCCGAACAGCGCCTCCGCACGGGATGCGCGGATCGAGAGCGTCACGCTGCACAGGCAGTCGAACTCCTGCGCCCGTACGGCGGGCTGCTCCTCCTTGATGATTTTCATGATGTCGTTCATCGACTCGTACGGGAAACGCACCGTCGCCGTGCGGTCCACGGTGCGCTCCTCGACACCGGCGGCATCAAGCACCTCGGCCGCCGCCTCGCGATAGGCCGCGATCAGCCCCGGAACCCCCAGTTTCGTGCCGCCGAAGTAGCGCACCACGACCACCAGGGTGTCCGTAATTCCCCGCGAGAGCATCTGGCCCAGAATGGGTTTGCCGGCCGTACCCGACGGCTCGCCGTCGTCGTTGGCGCGGAAACGCTCGCCCCCGGGGCCCAGGCGCCAGGCGTAGCAGTGGTGCGTGGCATCGAAATAGCGCTTGCGCAAGGCGTCGAGCAGCTCGCGGATCCGCTCCTCGTCGCGCACGGGATAGGCATAGGCCAGGAACTTGCTGCTCCGCTCCCTCGATGCCGTTTCGGCCGCCGCCGCCACGGTCAGAAAGCTGTCGTCCGGACGTTCCACGGCTCAGCGCACCTTACGGAACATGCGGTTCCAGCGGATGTTCGCGGGGAAGCGGCGGTCGGGATCGAGCGACAGCCATACGAACGACGCCTTGCCCACGATGTGGTCCTCGGGCACGAAGCCCCAGAAGCGCGAGTCGGCCGAATTGTGGCGGTTGTCGCCCATCATCCAGTAGTAGTCCATCGCGAAAGTATAGGTGTCGGCCGGTTCGCCGTCGATGAGGAAGCGGTCGCCGTCGCGTTCGAGACGGTGCCCCTCGTATGCCTCGATGATGCGGCCGTAGAGCGCCGCATTCCACTCCGTGAGCTCGATCTGCGCCCCGCGCGCCGGAATCCACACGGGGCCGTAGTTGTCCTGGCTCCAGAGCGGCACCGCCGGCTGGGGATAGACGTCGCTGTTGGGACCCGCCGAATAGCGGCGGATCGAAACCACGTTGTTCATCGCCTCCACGCGGCGGGCGTTCTCGTCGGTGAGCATCATGTAGTAGGACGATCCGTTGCCGCTGTACTCCGTCACCCCGAGGTTGGCGATGGCATACTGCGAAAAGGGTGCCGAAGTCTGTACGACGTAGGAGAACTGCCGCTCGGGCACGGGCTCCCGGCGCACGCCGTCGATCCACACCTCGCCGTTCACCACACGCAACGTGTCGCCCGGAAGGGCCACGCAGCGCTTGATGTAGTTCTCGCGCTTGTCCACCGGACGGGCCGCGACCGTATGTTCCGCGAACAGGCGGCGGCGTCCCTCGGCGTCGCCGTAGGTCTGGCAGTAGCTGCGCAGCACGTCGTAGTAGGTCACCGCCTGGTTTTCGAGCAGCACCGTGTCGCCCGCCGGGAAGTTGAAGACCACCACGTCGTTGCGCTCGATGCGTCGCAGGCCGCGCAGACGGCGGTAGGGCCACTGCACGGCATCGGAGAACGAAGGCCGCGTCTGCGAGAAGGGCATCGTATGGTGCACGAAGGGGAAAGACAGGGGCGTATTGGGCATCTGGGGCCCGTAGGTGACCTTGCTCACGTAGAGGTAGTCGCCCACCAGCAGCGTCTTCTCCATCGACGAGGTGGGAATCACGTACATCTGGAAGACATAGATGTGGACCAGCGTGGCCACCACCGTGGCGAAGAGGATGGCGTTCACCCATTCGTACGCCGTGCGGTAGACCGCACTGCGGCGGCACCACTCGGCATTGCGCGACCACACGCGGCGCCGGAACCACCCCGTAATGTAGAGGTCGTAGAGCACCGGAATGCCCAGCAGCATCCACCAGTTACCCGTCCAGACCACGAACCAGAGCGTCCACACCGCCGATGCGAGCACGAACCCCGTCCATTTGTTTCGGAAAAAAGCCTTGATCTTCTGCATGACGTACTATTTCAACAGGTCGTCCATCGTGTAAACCCCCTCCTTGCCGCAGAGGAACTCCGCCGCCACGACGGCTCCCATAGCCAACGTACGGCGGTTCTTTATCGTATGCCGCAGCTCCAGAATGTCGTCCTCCGACTCGTAGGTCACGGTGTGGGTGCCCGGCACCGTCCCTTCGCGCACCGAGCGGATCGCGATGCGGTCCGCGGGGGCATGTTCGTCGTTCACCCAGCCGTTCTTGGCGCCGAGCTCTCCGATGATCCCCTCGGCGAGCGTGATGGCCGTGCCGCTGGGCGCATCCTTCTTCTGGATGTGGTGCACCTCCTCGATGCGGACGTCGTAGCCCGACACGCGGTCGATCATGGCGGCCAGCTGCCGGTTCAGGCGGAACAGCAGATTGACGCCCAGGCTGAAATTCGAGGCATAGAAAAGCGCCGAGCGACGCTCGCGGCACAGCTCCTCCAGCTCGCCCAGACGCGCCGTCCACCCCGTCGTGCCGCTCACGACGGGCGTGCGGGCGAGAATGCAGGCGCGGATGTTCGCATAGGCCGTCTCCGGCATGGTGAACTCCAGCGCGACATCCGCCGCGGCCAGACGCTCGGGCGTAAGCTCCGAAGCGTTCTCCGCGTCGATGCGCAATACGATTTCGTGGCCGCGTTCGAGGAGTATTTTCTCGATCTCGCGCCCCATTTTTCCATATCCTACGATGGCTGCTTTCATGTCGAAATAAATTTACGCAAAGATACGAAAACGCAGCCGAAATAAAAAATAGTTCCGAAAAATTGGGAGTTTGAAAAAAAATCAATACTTTTATCGGATCAAACGGTTTCGAATCGAAAGCATACCATTTAAAATACAACATACAGTATCATGAGCACTAACCAAAATGTAAAAACGCGCACCGAGAGCGACCTGCTCGGCAGCGTGGAGGTTCCCTGCGACGTACTCTACGGCGTGCAGACGCTGCGCGGCCTGGAGAATTTCCCCATCAGCTCGTTCCGTCTGGACCAGTATCCCCTCTTCGTGAACGGTCTGGCCATCGTGAAACTGGGCGCAGCCATCGCCAACCACGAGCTGGGGCTGCTCACCGACGAGCAGTACGAGGCCATCGCACAGGCATGCCGCGAGATCATGGAGGGCAAGCACCACGAGTTCTTCCCCGTGGACATGATCCAGGGCGGTGCGGGCACGACCACCAACATGAACGCCAACGAGGTGATCGCCAACCGCGCCCTCGAAATCATGGGCCACGAGCGCGGCGAATACCAGTTCTGCTCGCCCAACGACCACGTGAACTGCTCGCAATCGACCAACGACGCCTATCCGTCGGCCATCCACATGGGTCTCTACGCCACGCACCTCAAGCTCAAGGAGCACTACCAGGCGCTGATCGACTCGTTCATGCGCAAGGCCGAGGAGTTCGCCCACATCCTGAAGATGGGCCGCACGCAGCTCGAAGACGCCGTGCCCATGACCCTCGGTCAGACGTTCCACGGCTTCGCCAGCATCCTCAAGGACGAGATCGCCAACCTCGACCACGCAGCCGAGGAGTTCCTGACGATCAACATGGGCGCCACGGCCATCGGCACGGGCATCTGCGCCGTTCCGGGCTACGCCGAGCGCTGCACGCAGGCCATCGCCGAGATCACCGGCTGGAACATCCGCCTGGCCGAAGACCTGGTGGGCGCCACGTCCGATACGTCGTGCATGGTGGGCTATGCCGCAGCCATGAAGCGCATCGCCACCAAGATGAACAAGATCTGCAACGACCTGCGTCTGCTGGCTTCGGGTCCGCGCTGCGGTCTGGGCGAGTTCAACCTCCCCGCACGCCAGCCCGGATCGTCGATCATGCCCGGCAAGGTGAACCCCGTGATTCCGGAGGTGATGAACCAGATCGCATACAAGGTGATCGGCAACGAACTGTGCGTGACGATGTGCAACGAGGCCGCACAGATGGAGCTCAACGCCATGGAGCCCGTAATGGCCCAGTGCTGCTTCGAGTCGGCCGACCTGCTCGCAAACGGCTTCGACACGCTGCGCATCCGCTGCATCGACGGCATCACGGCCAACGAGGAGCGCTGCCGCCGCTACATCCACGAGAGCATCGGCGTCGTGACGGCCCTCAACCCGATCATCGGCTACAAGAACTCGACGAAGATCGCCAAGGAGGCCCTCGAAACGGGTCGCGGCGTATACGAGCTGGTACTGGAGCACGGCATCCTCTCGAAGGAGGAACTGGACGAGATTCTCAAACCCGAGAACATGATCCGTCCCGTGCGTCTGAACATCAAACCGCGTCGATAGCACACCCCGCGCTCCGCATCCGGAATCCGCTGGTGCGGAGCGCTTTTTTTCGGAACACACCGGTCGCAAGGCGGCATTCGTGCCCGCGCGGGCGGTATGTTTCGTTTTCGAGACCTGCGGTCCGGAGTCCCCGGCCGGGCGGCACGAACATCCGGCAACCACATTATGAGATACTTCATCGAACTGCAATACAACGGCTCGGCATTCTGCGGATGGCAGCGCCAGACCGACCGGCCGTCGGTGCAACAGACCATAGAACAGGCGCTCTCTACCCTGCTGCGGCACGAAATCGCGATTACGGGCGCCGGACGCACCGACACGGGAGTGCATGCCCTCTACTACGTGGCCCACTTCGACACGGAGACTCCCCTGCCCGACCCCGCGCACACGGTCTACAAAGCCAATCTCCTGCTGCCGGAAGGCGTGGCGCTGCGGTCGATCGCGCCGGTGAACGACGAGGCGCACGCGCGCTTCAGCGCCCTGAGCCGCGAATACCGCTACATCGTCTCGCCCCGCAAGAACCCTTTCACGCGCGACACGTCGTGGCAATACTACGTGCCGCTCGACACGGAACGCATGAACCGGGCCGCGGCCGCACTGCTCGAATACGAGGATTTCACCTCTTTCGCCAAACTCAACTCGAACAACCGCACCAACATCTGCCGCATCGACCATGCGGCCTGGACGACGGAGCGTGACGGCACCCTGCGGTTCACGATCCGCGCCGACCGCTTCCTGCGCAACATGGTGCGGGCCGTGGTGGGCACGCTGGTCGATGTGGGGCGCGGACGCTACACCCCCGAGGAGTTCCGCGCGATCATCGAAAGCCGCGACCTCGCACGCGCGAGCAGCAGCGCCCCCGCACAAGGCCTTTTTCTGAGCGACGTGCGCTATCCGGAGGCCCTCTTCCGCCGCACGGTCACCGACTGACGCCCCCGGAAAGTCCCGACAGCAGCCCCTCGCTTTGCAATACGACCGCAGCCGGCCGGAATCGTACCGCAACTCGTACCGAATCGGGCAGAAAGACGAACACCCGAGCGGGCCAGACGTTCCGCGCATCCCGCACCGCATCCGAACGAAAGCCCACAATCAGGGCAAACTTCCTGCGGGCTTTTTACCGCAGCCGGCTGAGTTTTCTGCAAGTCTCTGCGAAGCGGCCCGCCGGTCCGCACATCCCGCCGACTGGTTCTGTCGTTCCCGCCCCGACCGATCGGACCGTATGATCCCTGCAATTCGAACCCATCGGCTGAAATTTCCGAAAACCCCGCATCGAAGCAGGCGGGCGGTTCCCGCGCCGACCGATCCGGCCGGATGCCCCTGCCATTCCACCGCGACGATTGAATATGCTGAGTGGCTTCCGCCGCAACGGACACCTTTCCCATGCTCCTCTACGGACGATCCGGCCGACCGGACGTTTCCACCGTTTCGTTTCCCGAAGCGGCGAAACGAAAACGCCGTCCACCCCCGCAGGGGAAGACGACGATTCCTGATACCGGGAAGCTCCCCGGCTTACTTGTTGATCTCGCTCAGCTTCTCGAACAACTGACCGTATGCCTCCGACATCTCGCGGCGGAGTGCTGCGTAGTGCTTGCGCACGAGCGATGCGTTGTGGGGCTCGGCGGGATTATTGGCCTTGGTGTAGAGTGCATTGCGCACAGCTACGGCCTCCTGCATCAGCCCGAAGATCTCCTTCTCTTTGGTCGGCTGGAAGCAGATCGCCATATCGCAATCGAACACCACCTCCTCCAGGCAGTAGTCGATCTCTTTCTTCAGATTTCTTAAATTCGCCATATCTTTTCGGATTTGAAATTTCCCGTGACAAAGATAGCAAAAGCATCCGGAATAAGCAACTGCATCCCGCGAAAACTCCGCACGAACAATACGAACAGCCGCCGCATCGGTCGCCGCCCGTGGCCCCGACAGCGGACCATGCGTCCGCACGCAGCTGCCGCTCCGGACATCCGCATGCGGACCGCCCCCGCCGATACGAAAAGATGCGGAGCACCGCCCGCAGCGATGCTCCGCACCAGGACCGTCAGAGGCCCGGATCAGAAATCCGACGGCACGTCGGGCATTTCGACGATGAGTCCCGAAATCGCGGCCTCGGTATCCACGCAGCAGCACGGGTCGCAGGGCTCCTCCTCGATCACGACGATCTCGGGTTCCGGACGCGGGATGAGCGTGCGCTGCTCCACGAGCCGTCGATCGGTGTACTCGAAGGTGATGTCCGCATAGCGGAGCGACGGCAGAATATTGGCTGCCAAATAGTTCCACACCTCCGGCATTGCTTTCAGCTCGGCCGACTTAGCAGTCACGGCATCGCGGCGGTCGATGATGCGCAGCACGGCCTCGCGCTCGGGCACCGACGATGCGGCAACGGCCTCGCGTGCGGCATTCCAGTCGAGCGGCACGGCATCGATATGCACCGTATACTTCTTCGACAGGTCGAACTTCTTGTCCACATAGTTCCTGAGGCTCTTCGCACGTCCTTCGGCAAGGCGGCGGTTGAGTGCCACGGGACCGTCGGGCGAGGCGTAACCCGTGATGGTGATGCGGCGCATGGTCAGCGGCGAATCGCCCTCGAACGAGGCGAGGAAGGCTCCGAGGCTCTCCATCGAACGGGCATTGTCGTCGAACGACGCGTTGAGCGTGGAATTGCTGATCGGATAGAAAAGTTCATACCCCGTGTCGGCATCGTTGCGCACCTCGTACTTGCGGACGAGGTAGTCGCCCTCGGTATTCTCCGACACGAATACGGAATCCGCCTTCGGCACCGGCATCGTAACCCGGTTCTGAGCCGCAGCACCCGTAGCGGCACACAATGCGGCAGGCAAAGCGAGAGTAAAAAGTATTGTTTTCACGCTAAAATAGTGTTGGTTAATTTTCCATCTCCCCCAAAGCAAGATTCGTACCACGCCGTAACCGCTGCCGGGAAGCACGAAAGACCGCACCATTCTGCCGAACCGCCACCACGACCGTACCGGACTGTAGGGCTCCCGCTACAAAAACGAACGGTCGCGGCGCAGGCCGTAAGCGCCCTGCGCCGCGCACTGCTCTCGACCGGCTTCCCCGCAACACCCGGGCCGTGACACGGCACGACCGCTGCCGCACAGCCCGGCCAACCGCCCGGAACAAAAACAACGGAGGCTCCGGCCTAAGAGCCTGAGCCTCCGATAGGAAACGTTCGCGAGCGGTTATCCCTCATCCACGTTGTCGTCCACATCGGGCGTAATATAGGAATCGGGAGGCGTCAGCTGCAATACCTCCTCGTCCGTGAGGAAGTCCTCCTCGGCGAACTCCAGGTCGGAGAAGCGGTTGAGCGAAATCTGGTAGGTGGCATAGTCGTTCGCGCCGCCCTTGTAGTCGCTGCGCTGCGAATAGATGCCGTAGATGCCCGTAATGGTGCCTTCCGCGCCGTCGCGCACGACGTTGCGGCCCGCGAAACGCGAATAACCGCTCGTGCGGACCATGTAGACGCCCTTGTCCGAAGTATAGCGCGGCGAGGGGTTGTAGACGAAGCAGACCGAACCGTAGAGGTTGGTGCTCTCCAGCGGATTGCTGAACGCCCACTTGTACCAGGGCTTATTGACGATCGGACGGATGTCGGTGTAGATCCAGCTCGGATAGATCTGGTCGTAGGAGCCGTTGCGCAGCGGCGCGGGGGTCACGCCGTCCTGGTTCTCCACGCCCGCATAGTGGCAGCCGATGTTCTCGAAGCGCACCAGACGGCCGAAATCCGCCTCGCCCAGGTCCGTGTAGTTCGTTTCGTTCACCACCTTGATGTCCTCGCCCACGACCAGCGTCGCGGCCTCGCCCGGGAACACGTGGGCGGCGATCTGCGGCGCCAGCTCGATGTTCGAGTTGGCATAGAACTTATGGTCGCCCACGGCATTGTAGCCGTCCGTGGGGCCGTTGCCGATGCTGAGCATCATGCGGTAGTTGCCGATGTAGAGGTCCTTGAGCAGCACGTAGACCCACTGCGACGGAATCTCGGTCCGCGCCTCGTTGTAGTCGCCCATGTGGTACTTGAGGTAGTTGCCGTTGGTCAGGCGCACCTCGATGGCTCCGGTGCCGTCGTAGAGGAACAGCGACTTGAAGATGTTGCCCTCCTCGTCGTTCGAAATCACCTTGCCCTTGATGTAAAGGTTCTCCTCGAAGCGGTAATACTTCGTGTTGCTCCAGCTCGAATTGCTGCCCGTGCCGCTCAGACCGCCGAACTTGTCGATGAAGTACTCCCGTTTCATGTCGGCGATCGAGATGTGCTCGGCACCCATGGCCTCGATGTCGGCATCGGTGTAGGGTTTGGCCGGCGACGGCTCGTCGAAGTCGTTGTAGCAGGCCGCGAGCAGCGCCGCCGTCACCGCCGTCAGTACTATTTTGAATGTTTTCATACTCTTCATGCGTTAATCGTATTTCGGGAATCAGAAGCGGAAGTATACGTTCAGGTAATAGGTCGTGCCCAGCATGTAGAAATACTTGGCCGGGAAACGGGTGTAGCGCGTCGAGCCGTCCGTCTGGCGGCTCTTGTACATGCGCATCTGCTCGTAGCCGCCGGTGCGGAAATCCTGCGAGTTGAGCAGGTTCTTCACTTCGAGGCTGAAGCCGAGCGTGTAGATGCGGTGGATGTACCAGCTCTTGCCCACGTTGGCGTTCACGACGCACGCCGTGCCGAACTTCTCCTGATGACGAATGTAGTCGATGGCCTGGATGTCCAGCGGACCGCTGGCCTCGACATACGACGCGATGGCGGCGCCCGTGCGATAGAACGGATTCATCGACAGGTAGTTGTTAGCGTAGATGTTGCAATCCACGCCCGCGAACCAGCTGTGGGGGCCGCGATAGCTCAGACCGAGGTTGGCGGCCAGCTGGGGCGTGCTCTCCACGTGGAAGTTCTTCCAGTACACGTCCGACTCCAGGCGCACCGTCGCGCTGTTGTCGGCCAGCTGCACGAAGTGGGGATTCGACGTATAGCGGAAGTCGCCCCAGCTCAGGGCGCCGTTGAACGCGATGCCGTTCCAGATGGGCACCTGCACGCCCAGCTCAAGGCCGTAGTAGCGTTTGTCGATGCCGCTCATGGCGAAGTTCGTGAAGCTGTTCTCCGTATCGTCGTAGAACGAGATGACCTTCGACATGTCGGCCATCGAGGTGTAGAATCCCGACAGACGCGCCTTGATGTAGGGCAGGTTGAGGTCGTAGCTCAGCTCGGCGCCGAAGATCTTCTCGGCCGTCAGTCCGGGCGTCACCTGGTTGCGGGTGCGGGCCGACACGAAAGCCGACTGGAACTTGGGCGCATCCTGCATCATCAGAACGTTGGCCGTCAGCGCATGGGCTCCCGAGAAGCGGTAGGCGAAGCTGCCCTTCACGCGGTAGGTGAGGTAGTCGAGCGTCTCCGAGTCGCCGAAAGAGTCATTGGGGAAGAGACCCTTGCGCCACAGACCGTTGCGCCACATGGCCGTGTAGCCCAGCTCGCCGCCCAGCTCGGCATGGAACCCGCCGAACGAGAAGCCGTAGAGCGCCCACAGCCGCGCATCGCGCAGGTTGGCGTAGTAGTCGTACGAAATCTTGTCACCCTCCTTGGCCATCTTGGCGTGGCCGTGGCGGTAGTAGTAGTCGAGGTCGTTCTGGTATGCGAGCACGCTCTCGCCCAGGTCGCGCATGGCGAACTTGTCCACGTCGAGCCAGAAGTCGCCGCCCAGCAGGTCCTTCACCTCGTCGTAGTACTCCGTGCGGTTGATGCGGGCGCGCAGACCGCCCACCAGACGCGTGTTGTTGCGGAACGTATGCGCCACCGAAGCCGCGAAGTTGAAGTCGAGCTGGTCGGTGTGGCGCTCCTCGACGATTGTATTCGAGAAGTGCGAACCGGGCGCAGCGGCCGACATGCCGCCCGCCGATGCGGGGTCGGTCTGCATGTTGGTGCGGTAGAAGCCGTCCCAGTCCATGCGGCCGGTCCACGTGCGCAGGATCTCGCGGTAGTTGTTCAGGTAGGTCTCCGAGCTCTCGGGAGTCTCGCTCTGGGCCCAGCGGAAAAGCTGGTACGAAGGCATCGCGCGGTAGTAGTCCGGACGCGGATCGGCACCGTCGCGCCATGTGAGCGCCGAGTAGCCGTTGTAGCCGAAGCGGAATGCGGCCGCGGCCTGGAGGCGCGTGCGCTCGTCGATGTCCCAGTTGTAGGTCAGCATGGCGATCGGCTCGTGCGTGTCGCGCACGCGGCTGTTGCGCAGCTTGCCGTTCTGGTAGCCCACGTTGGGATTGTAGTAGTTGTCGCCGAAGAGCGCATAGGCCTCGTCCGTGGCGGCCTGCTGCGCACCGCGCTCGGTGGGCGCCGCCATGAAGGTGAGGCCCAGACGGTGGTTGCGCTCGGCGCCGAGCAGTTTCTCCACCGACGCGAAGTAGGCGTAGGAGTTATAGTACACGCCGTCCACGTAGGAGTTGCCGCCCTGACGCGTAGAGAACGAGAAGGCATAGGACCAGCCGTTGTCGAGCGCACCCGACGCATAGGAGGCCATCAGGCGGAAGCGGTACATCGAGTTGCCGTTCACCACGCTGGCGCGGAATCCCTTGCGCATCTGCGAGGCGCGGGCGTTGATGTTGGTCATGCCGGCCACGCCGCCGATACCGAAGTCGGTGGGCGTGAGTCCGGCCACGTTCTCCTGGTTGCGCGTGGCGTCGTTCAGGCCGCTCCACAGCGACCAGGGGCCGTAGCCGGTCATGGCGTCGTTGAAGCGCATGCCGTTCAGGTAGATGTCCGAGTACTGCGAATCGTAGCCGCGGACGTTGAAACGCATTTCGCTGAACTTGTACGAGGCGATGTTGTTGAACACATCCTTCGAAGCCGACAGCGACGAGGGCAGCGACTGTGCGTCGGTAGCCACCTCAGAGTCGAACTCGGCGAACACCGAGTCGTCGATGCCGTCCTGCACGTCGGGCGACATGACCACCGAGCGCAGGTCTTTTTCGATCTTATCGACACGCACCGCGATGTCGAGGTTCTCGTAGTCGGGCGTCTCGAAACGGAGTTCGTAATCGCCCTTGGGCAGATTCGCGATGCGGAAGCGGCCCTCGGCATCGGTCGTGACGACGATGCCGGCGGGTTCGACGACCACTTTCACGTTGCCCAGCGCGGCGCGGTCGTTCCGCGACACGACTTTGCCCCGTATGCCGCCGTCCTGGGCGTAGGCCGCAGCCGACGACACCAGCAGCAAGGTAAGGAGTAGATGTCTGATCTTCATATATTCTCTGTTTATATGGTTTACTTACCTATATATATGTATACGGGGAAATGGTCGCTGTAACCGCCCTGGAAGTTGTTGCCCACGAACGTGCGGAGCGGATACCCCTTGTACTGGCCCTCCTTCTGGATCATGTAGGGCGTGCGGAAGATGTTGCCGTAGAACCGGGCGCCGGGCGCCTTCTGCAACTTCAGCTCGCCCTGCGATCCGGTCGCCAGATTCTCCGACACGACGATGTTGTCGAACAGGTTCCACGCGTCCTGGTAGGCCAGCGTGCCGTAGCCCGCCTTCAGCACGTCGATGTAGGGATTGTAATAGCCTCCGGGCTCGATCTTGCGGATGTTGCCCGCGGCACCGAGCGTCTCCACGATGCTGGCATCGGTGGCATCGTCGTTGAAGTCGCCCATCATGACGACCTTGGTCGCAGGGTTGATCGCCAGCACCGAGTCGGCGGCACGGCGCATGATCTCGGCCGCGCGGCGGCGTTTGGGCGCCGACGCCTCCTTGCCGCCGAGGCGCGAGGGCCAGTGCGCCACCATGAAGTAGAAGGGCTCGTCCTCGATGGTGCCCCACATGGTCACGATGTCGCGCGTGCGGAAGTCGGGCAGATCCTCCATCGTGAAGGGAATCGCCGCGCTGCCTTCGAGCTTGAAGACGTCGGGACGGTAGTAGAAAGCCACATCCACACCGCGGGCATCGGGCGAATCGTAGTGCACGATGCGGTAGTTGGCCGGCGCGAGTTTGGGCTGTGCGATCACGTCTTCGAGCACCGAGCGGTTCTCGATCTCCGACACGCCGATCACCGCGGGATAGTTCTTGTCCATGGCCGCCAGGTCGAAGAGCACGCGTTCGAGGTTCCTGATCTTCTTTCCGTACTTGACCGAATTCCACCTCTTGGGGCCTCCGGGCGTGAACTCGCTGTCGTAAATCTCCGGATCGTCGATCGTGTCGAACAGGTTCTCGAAGTTGTAGAACATCACCTTGTAGGGTTTCTGCGCGAAGCCCGCAAGCAGCAGCGCCACGAAGAGTCCCGAAAACAGCAGTTTTTTCATAAGGTTTTGGTTTTATGAATGTTTAATTGATTTTCCAGTCCGCAGGGTCGTTCTGGGCCTTCACCGCCTCGGCGGCCTCCGGCGCGAGGTTGCGGAAGAACGTGAAGCCGGTCAGCTCCTCGATCTGGGCGATCGACCGGGCGCACTGCCTGAGCGACGAGGGGTTCGAGCGGTCGTTGGCAAACCAGAACCCGATGCCTATCAGCTCGTCGGCCGAGCATTCGGCGACCGACTTGCCCGTATTGCCGCGGCGCGTGCGCAACAGCACCTTCCAGCAGTTCGAGGGCAGTCCGATGCGGTTGCCGCGGCGGTCGGTGGTCGTGCGGCCGTCGCCGAAAAAGGTGCCCGTGACCACATAGAGCGTGTCGCGCACCATATTCTCGCGCACCTTGCTTTCGAGCGTGCCCCAGATGCCGCTGTTGAAGTCGCCGTTCTGCGGCATCATGTTCGTGGCGTAGAAGGTCTGTTCGTTCGTGGGCACGGTGCTGTAACGGTCGGCCGAGGGGCACTGGTGGCCGCGGGCGAGGCCCGTGCCGTAGCCCTGCTCGACGTACTGCTGCGCGCTCTCCGGAATGGCGGGAGGCTGCACGTTGGGATCGTAGCTCCAGGCATTCGTGCGCCCCACCGAGGGCGTGGTGTAGACCGTGTGCAGCGGATAGGCCACCCAGTGGGCTACCCTCCTGTTGCGGTCGTAGCAGATCGAATAGTTGCGCACATAGTCGCCGTTGGCGAGCGTCGTGTAGTAGGTTTTGTAGGTCCAGTCCGCTTCGGAACGGAACACGGGCTGCTCGGCCCATGCCTTGTCGTATCCGGCCGAAGGGGTATATTTGCGTTGGGTCAGTGCGACCTCGAATATTTCACCGTTGGAGAATCGAACGCTCACGAGGGCGGTGCGGTCCTCGGAGGTCGTATTTCTTTGCAGGTAGACGAACACCACGGGCACCACATCGCCCTCACGTTCGGTCACCCGACTGTCCTGCTCGAACGAGAGCCATTCGGCGCCTTCGGTCACGGTCGCTGCGAACGTAAGGCCCTCGCCGGTGAGCAACAGTTGATTGCGGGTGGTTTCGCAATCCACCACCCCGTATCGGAATGCGGCCGAAGCCACGGATGTACCGGAGTCGCCGCTGTCGCCGCAGGCAACGGCACAGAGAGCCGCCCAAAGGACGACCGGTACGTATGACGACATTTTCTTGAAAAAATTCATGCCGCAAAAGTTGAAAAAACGGCTTCCGACAGAACCTCGTTCCATCGGAAGCCGATCAATGAATCAATTAGTTATAAGCAAGTTCGAGTTTCACGAACTGGGCGTTGTGCTTGCTGGCGATGTAGATGCGGTACTTCTCGCCCGCGGTCGTTCCGACCAGATCGTAGGTATATTCCAACTGACCGTTCAGCTGTTCGAGCTTGATGGCTTCACCGCCTGCGACCGGATTGTTCGCAGCATCGTACACACCCACCATCACGCTCTTCGAAGCGCCGGTGCGCGTGGTCAGCGTGACCGTAGCAAGGGACTTGCCCTCCACTGCCGGAAGCTCGATGTAAGCCCCCTCCTTGCCGTTGATGACGTAGGGATCCGTCTTGTCGGTATTGTTGCCGTAGGCCATGTAGTAGCCGTTGTCCTTGCTGCCGACGAACGAGAACTCGTGACCGCCGAAAACGTATGCCTGAGCATCAGCCTTCTTGTTCGCGGAGAGCTTCGGGAAATCGGCGGGATAGTTCGCCTCTACGGAGAAATCGGCCGTAATCACGGTCTCGTCGCCCGACGCGGGCTTGGCCTGCGTCATCGCCACGGTCTTGGTATCCACGGCAGCGCCGTCCTTCATCAGACGCACGGTGAGCGTACCCTTGACCGCAGCTTCGGTCGTATTCTCGGCAGCCACCACCGTGATGCGGTTCTCGGCTACGCTCACCGTGAAGTGTGCGTTGTCCGAAGCGGCCTCCAGCTTGCAGCCTTCGGCATTGACCGTCGAAACGTTCACCTCCTTCGTGGCGCCCGCAGCCTCGAACGTCAGCGCGTCGGGCGTCACGGCAGAAATGGCCGGAGCCGAGCTCAGGAACGCATTCACGTCGGCCACGGTCTGGGGGCAGATCTGCGCATTGTTTTTATATACGGTAGCATAGCCCGTCACGTCGCCCGTGGCGTCAGCCACGTACTGCGTGCCGACCAGGCCCGGCATGTTGGCCTGCACGAAGACGGTCAGGTCGCTGCCGCCGGCAGTGAAAGTGTGGGTGCCCCAATCCTTGGCCTCGCACCATACGGCCGCCGTCGCCGGAGCCTTGGCGCCCTTGACCGTCACACACATGCCCTGGAACGAAGCCAGATCCGCAGCGGCGATCTCCACCGGAACGACCGTCTCGGTGCCGATCTTCTCCACCACGCACCACTCGTCGTTCTGACTGCCGGTAACCTCGTAAAGGCCCTGATAGTTCACGATGCGCGCCTTGCCGGCCTTGAGCGTCACCTTCACCTTGTCGCCCTTGGCGAATGCGAACGCCTCGTCGTTGGGGTTGGTGTACTTGCCGCTGCCGTAGAGCGTGATGCCGTTGCCGGCCGTCTTCGCGCCCGGGGTCATCACCTGCAAGTTGTTGTTGTTCACGTTGCCGCCGGCCTTGTCGGTAACCACCACGGCCTCGAACACGCGGTCGGCACCCTCGTCGAGCACCACCTGTTCGGAGGTCATCTTGGCGATGATGTCGGGAATGGTGATGGGCAGCGGTTCGTCGCCCGGCGTATCACCGCCGTCGAACTTCACCACCTGACCGCCCTCGCCCGTCACGAGCTTCATGTCATCCAGACGATAAATCGAGCTGGCCTCGGCCGTAAAGCGGATGTAGAGCTTCGAAACCGCCTCGGCCAGCGTGAAGTCGGCCACGGCATTCACCCAGAAAGGCGTAGCCTCGCCGCCGGAGGTCGTGTACTCGATGTTGGTCCACAGCTCGCCGTCCTTGCTCAGCGCCACCTTGAATTTCGAGGGGTCGAACGTGTTGTCGTACTCGCCCGTAACGTCGTTTTTCTTCGAGCACTGGCCGATGAAGGTCAGCTTCAGCGCCGTCTGACCCTCAGCGAGTTCGATGCCGTTTGCCTGGAACGATGCAGGCGCCGTGCCGAAGAAGATCTCGTTGTGGCCCGAGCCCTGGTTCTGAAGGCCCGAAGCACGCACCGTCGTCTTCTCGGTGCCGGTGTAGGTCACCTCGGCGGCACCCATGCCCTCCTTGTTCCAACCGGTGTAGTCGCCGATCAGGGTACTGCCGCTCAGCGCCTCCGTGCCGCAGGTCTCCGACCAGATCAGCTCGCCCACCGGAGCCACGCCGCCGGGGGTCTGCTCGACTTTCACGGTCTTGGTATCGACCTCCTTGAGCACGCCCATGATGCTGGCATACGAGGTCACCTTCAGCTCGACCGAATGCGCCGTCTGATCGGCACCTACCGTAACGGTGATGGTACGGTTGCCGCTACCCTCGGTCTCGGGCGTCAGCGCCAGCCACTCCTGTCCCTCGGCACCCGTGATTTTCCACATGCCGTCGCACACGACCTCGAAGGTCTTCGCACCGCCCTTCTCGTCGAACTTCAGCTCCGTGGGAGAGACGTCCAGCGTCGGGACGAAGATGGGGTCGTCGTCGTTGTCCGAGCACCCCGGGAAAGCCAGGGCGGCAGCCGCACATACGACTCCGCACAACCACCTGAAAAGATGTAGTTTTTTCATAATGATAATATTTTATAAAAAAGGTTTTCCGTTTGCAGCCCGCAGTCGCACCGCCAAATTTTCTTTCGGAGAGCGACTTGGGGAATGTAAAAGTAGGAATTATTTCGCAACTAACAAAATCCGGCGTCCTTCTGGCGGTACATTTTCCGGACACACACGGACACACCGAACCGGAGAGTGCAAAAACCGTGCACACTCCGGTTGCGGAATCGTTCTTGTTTTCAACGGATTCTGTCGAGCGACCGCACGAGCAGCTCGTCGTGGAAAATAGCCCTTGCGGCCAGCCACGCAAAGAGCACGCCCACCAGCGGAAGCGCCGCCACGGGCTTCAGCCCCTGGAAGTCGGCGACCCCGTGGCCGAAGAAGAAGTAGGCGGCGAGCATCGTCTCGGCACCGGCGAGCAGCACCATCTCCACCACGCAGAGCCGCACCTGGAGCATCCGGCGGCGGAACAGGAAGATCGTGACGAGCGGCAGCGCGCACGCCGCCGCCAGCGCGATGCCCGTATAGACGGGTGCGCGCAGCACCGCAGCGCCGTCCGCCGAGCGGAGCGCGAAAGCATAGAGATCGTAGCGTTCGCCCCCCACGCCGAACCAGGCCAGCGGCACGAACAGCGTGACGGCAACGAGGGCCGCCACAACGAGCAGGTAGAGTGTCTGTATTCTCTGAATCATTGTTTTTCGATTTTTTTGTCGATCAGGTAATCGTTGCGGTTGCTCGCGCCGCGGTTGATCAGCTCACCCAGGAATCCCGCCAGGAAGAGCTGCACGCCGAGCACGATGGCCAGAATGGCCAGGTAGAACAGCGGCTGGTCGGTCACGGGACGCAGCGGCACGTCATGGGCCTGTTTGTAGAGCTTGGCGCCGATGACCCACGCCGTGGTGGCGCCGCCGAGCAGGAACATGACCGTTCCGAGGCTGCCGAAGAAGTACATCGGCGAACGTCCAAAATGGGACATGAACGACACGGTAATCAGGTCGAGGTAGCCCTTGATCATGCGTTCAAGGCCGAATTTCGAACGACCGTACTTGCGGGCACGGTGCTCGACCACCTTCTCGCCGATGCGCCGGAAGCCGGCACGCCGTGCCAGAATCGGGATGTAGCGATGCATCTCGCCGTAGACCTCGATCGACTTGACCACCTTGCGGCGGTAGGCCTTCAGTCCGCAGTTGAAGTCGTGGAGCCGGATGCCCGACACCGTGCGGGCCGTCCAGTTGAAGAACTTGCTCGGCCAGCGCTTGCCGATCGGGTCGTGGCGCCGTTTCTTCCAGCCCGACACCAGGTCGTAGCCCTCGTCGAGGATCATGCGCCGCATGGCGGGAATCTCGTCGGGCGAGTCCTGGAGGTCGGCATCCATCGTGAAGACCACCTCGCCACGCGCCTCGGCGAAACCGCAGTAGAGCGCAGCCGACTTGCCGTAGTTGCGTGCGAAGCCCACGGCCCGCACCGCCGGATACTGCGCCGCGAGCCGCTCGATGACCTCCCACGAACCGTCGTCCGAGCCGTCGTCCACCATCACGATCTCGTAGGTCAGCCCCTCGGCCCGGGCCACGCGGTCGATCCACGCCGTCAGTTCGGGCAGCGACTCCGCTTCGTCGTACACGGGCACGACGACCGAAACATCGGGTGCAGCCATCGCCTACTCGTTGTTCCGGGAGAAGACCTCGGGTTTGCGCGACGCGAACGCCGAAACGAACAGACCGAAGAACAACCCCTTGATCAGCGACCCGAAGATACCGCTCGCAATCACCCAGATCGGAGAATGCGTCATGCGCGTCGCCATCTCGCCGACCAGCTGCATCTGGTCGCGGGTGTAGATTCCGGTAGCTTCGACAGCGGCGAGCGTCTGCGCCATGATCTCCTCGTAACGGGCCTCGAAAAGCCAATTCACCGCGACGATCTGGTAGGCGCCCGCCAGTATGCCCTCGAAAAGCGCCATGAAGAGAATGAACTTCAGACAACGACCGTAGCTGCACCCCTCCGCGGCATCGTACCGCGCGGCGTGGCGCTTGGTGAAGGTGTAGAGCAGCGTGACATAGACCGCAACCGACAGAAGACTCAGCCAGCCGCTCTGCCAGAACATGCCTGCCACGGCGAACACGATCGCCACGATTCCCAGGAACGTACCGTAGCGCACAGCGTCGTTCCGAAGTGTTACTTTTTCCATAATCGAGTGTTTATTTTCGTTTTACATCGTTCATTGTCATCTACCCTGCGCATCGTCTCCGCACGCTGCGGGCGCACACCGCGCCGCAAGGCTCCGCAGTTTCCGATGCGGAGGCCGCTCCGGTGTCTTTCACGCAGGCGGGCGCCCGTCTGCGCCACACGAAGGCCCTGGAATCCGGGCTGAGCCGCCCCACCCCACCGCAGACTTCCCGTGCCGGGGCACCCGCCGCCCGCAGCGGCGGATCCGCGGGATTCGGTCCGGCGGCCACTACGCCAGCACGCCGCGCCCCTCGCGCAGCACGACGGGTTCGTCCTGCGTGAGGTCCACCACGGTGGTGGGCACGCTATTGCCCGGACCGCCGTCGATCACCAGGTCGATCCGGTCGCCGTAGCGCTCCGCGATCAGCTCGGGATCGGTCGTATACTCCGTCTCGCAATCGTCGTGCACCGAGGCCACCAGCAACGGAGCACCGAGCGCCTCGGCGACGGCCCGCGCGACGGCATGGTCCGGAATGCGCACGCCGAGCGTACGGCGTCGGGCCAGCGCCTTGTCGGGCACCTGCGACAGAGGGGTCAGTATGAAGGTGAAAGGCCCCGGCAGGTTGCGTTTCAGCACGCGGAACGCGGCGTTGTCCACCCGGCAATACTCCGCCACACGGGCGATGTCGGGAAACAGGGCCGAAAAACGCGTCTCGCTCTTGCCCAGCATGCGGCGCAGGCGCTCGATGGCCCGCGCAGAGCGGATCGAGCAGGCGAACGCATAAACGCTGTCGGTCGGACACACGATCACACCGTCGTGTTCGAGCACGGCCACGACCCGCGACAATTCGCGCTCCGAGGGATTCTCGGCATAGATTTTCGTCAGCATACGCTACAAATATACGAAAATAATTCGTAATTGTCCAACGCCACGCCCCTGCGGCCGCGGCCGCAGAGCGGCTACCTGATTTTCCGTTCGTTCAGCGCATGGCTGTATGCCCGGGCATTGGCGTTGTGCTCGGCGAGCGTCCGCGCGAAGTTGTGGTACCCGTCGAACGTGGGCCGGGCGCAGAAATAGAGGTAATCGTGCTCCTCGTAAAGCAGCACGGCATCGATAGCCGCCAGTTCGGGCATGCAGATCACCGAGGGAGGGAGTCCTTTATTAATATAGGTATTGTAGGGCGACGGTGTTTTCAGGTGTTTGTACAGAATGCGCCTCAGTCCGAAGTCGCGCAGCGCATATTTCACGGTCGGATCGGCCTGGAGCGGCATCCCCTTGCGCAGGCGGTTGATGTAGACGCCGGCGATGCGGGGCATTTCATCCTTCTTGTTCGTCTCCTCGGTGACGATCGAGGCCAGCACCATCGCCTCCTCGCGCGTCAGGCGCGTGCGCAGCAACGCCTTATCGCGCTTCATGTACCAGAAATTGTTGTAGTTGTGACGCATGCGCAGGATGAAGTCGCGCGGCGACTCGGTCCAATAGGCTTCGTACGTGTCGGGCAGGAAGATCATGAAGACCGAAAGCGTATCGAGATTCAACTCGTCGAGCACCTCCGGCGAACGGAACGCCTCCATCCAGGCGGCCGAATCGGCCTCGAGCTGGCGCGCCAGACGGGCCGCCAGCTGCTCCTTAGTGCGGATGTTGTTCAGCGTCACCTGAACCGGACGCTGCTTGCCGAGCTTGAACATGCGGGCCACCTCGATGGCCGTCATCCCCTCGCGCACCTCGTAATTGCCGGGTTTGAACCCCTTTTCCAGCCCGATGCGATCGGCATAGAAACGGAAAGCACGCCGATGGCGCATGCCGCGCATCAGCGTATCCTCCAGCTCGCGGTAGTCGGCATCGGATCCAATCCGCACGATAAAACGCTCGGGCACAGCATCTCCGTAGAACTGATGCCAGCTTCCGTAGGCCGTAGCCCCGAGCAGTACGGCACATGAAAGCAGGACGATAATCAAAGTTTTTTTACTCATTGCGCAATTTTTTTTGCAAAGATATAAATTTTTTCTACTTTTGTCACGGGTAAGTCTTGTACGACCAGCTCCCGCAGAACCCCCCAGGCGAGGAATCGAGCAAGGGTATGCGGTCGTAGCGGTGCGATACAAGTAGCTTACCCACTTTTTTTTGCGCATGCTCCATGCGGCGAAGCGCTCTCTTTCACAAGGAACGCCGCCCGCCCGGTCGCCGCCCGCCCTTTCCGACGCCGCACAATCCCCTATACGGCACACACTTCGCTTCCGCCCGGCAGACACCCCGTTCCCGCCCGGTACGCGCCGAAACGCCCCAACATACATCGCTTCCGGCACGCAACGCCCCGTCCGCCGGCGATACGGCCCGGCAAAAACAAACCGGAGACGCAGGCCCGGGGCCGCGTCTCCGATGTTGCGCCTTTCGGAACGATCGGCGGAATCAGTCGTTCATGTCCATCAGACGGTAGTCCCTGTCGAACTTGAGTTCCAGGTCATTGCTCAGCTCGATCTGATAGCCCATGGGGCCCTTCTCGATGCCCGTGATCTTCTGACCGGGATGGTTATTCTCGACATACTGGCGCAGCTGGCGCGGTACGACCTCCTCGGGCACGATGCCGTGCTCGCAGTCGATCTCGGTCCAGTCGCCGTTGCCGTCGAACTCGATCTTGGTACCGTTCACGAACACCACGTCATAGGCCTTCATGGGGCTGTTCTGCTGCTTGGCATACTGCACCTGCATGTCGCCGAAGTGGCGCTTGATGAACGACTGTGCCGTGTTGGGCATCTGAGCCACCTGCACGGGCACGGTGTTGTCAGCCGATGCGACCGACACCGAGGCGGCGATCGCCAGAATCATTACGAATAATTTTTTCATATTGCTCAAACTACTGTTTTACGGTGTTGCGACGAAATCAGCGCGAGCTCTTGCTGCGCGACGAAGTGCTGTTCGTACCGCGCGACGAGCTCGAATCCGACGAGTTGTTGCGGGTGTACTGGTTGTGACCCTCGGGGTTGTGGTTGCCACCGCGCGTGCCGGTGCTGCGCGACGAGGAGCTGTTCGTACCGCGCGATGCGGTGCCCGAAGTCTTCTTCTGACTCGACTGAGCGGTCTTGTTGTTTGACTCTTTCATAACATTTAGAATTTTTGGTTAAACAATTGCCTGTTTCTCGCCTCCGCCCCGCCGAACGAGCCGGCACGATACGCAGAAAAGTTCGTTTCACACGACTTCGCGAAGCCGCGTACGGTACATCACGAAGCAAATCGTATGCCATCGGGCGCGGAGCGCACTTCACACGGCCGCACGACCGGCATCCGCCCCCAGCACGCCCCTCCGGCACGGCACCGCCGGGATGCGGCCCCTCCGCGCGCGCAATGCCGCGGCAGGCATTCCCGCACCCCGGACGGCGCACGACTACCGCTGCTCCACGGGTTCGCGGCGTTCGCGCGCACGGTCCGCCGCCGGGTCGTCGTAGTCGCACCAGCGGATGTTGCGCACGTCGGAGGCTTCGCGCACCTCGGCGCTGCGTTTCTTGCCGAGCTTCTTGTCGGCGCTGCGCACCGAGGCCGCCGTGCGCGACGAACCCACGGGTTCGTTCTCGGTGAGTCCGCACGTCGCACGCACGTGCTCTCCCGGCTCCGCGATGTACTGCCAGTCCTCGTCCAGCTGCGAGCAGGGTCCGTCGTTCCAGGGCCCGCGGACCTCTCCGCCCTTCGAGAAATCGTAGTAGAGGTTGCTGTACCGCGGATCGCTCTGCAACACCCCCGGCGGGAAGTTCGGACGAATGGTCCCGAGCGCCGCCTCGAACTGCTGGAAGTGCGACACCTCGCGCGTCATCAGGAAGTTGAGCGTGGCGAGCACGTCCTTGTCGTCGGTGAACTGCATGAGGTATTCGTAGACGATCTTGGCCCGCGACTCGGCCGCGATGTTGGACCGCAGATCGACCGTAAGATCGCCGTTGGCATTGGCGTAGGTGCCCTGCCACGGGAAGCCGTTGCTGTCGGTCAGGCGCGGACCGCCGCCCGTAAGCACGCCGAACTGGGGGTTGATCGAAAAGGCCTCGTGGATCACGTCCTCCTTCGATTTGCCCTCGCCGAAGACCTCGTGGCGCTCGGCCGCGTCCTTGAGGTTGCCATTGACGCCGGTGAGCAGCATCTGGATCGTGGCACCCACGATTTCGAGGTGGCCGAGCTCCTCGGTGGCGATGTCCATCAGCATGTCGTACTTGTCCGGATAGGGGTTGTGACAGGCGAACGCCTGCACGAAATACTGCATGGCGGCTTTCAGCTCGCCGTTGGGACCGCCGAACTGCTCAAGCAGCAGGCGCGCGAAACGCGGATCGGGTTTCGACACCCGTGCGTTGAACTGTAAATCTTTGGAATGATAGAACATAGCGCTAATCTGTTAAATGAAACAAAGAGTGCGGCACCGCTGCGCCGAGCCGCATCCGCATGGTCCGCCGCGCTGCACCGTATTCCGAAAAGGGCAAAATACTTGCCAGAAAGTCGCGGAAGCCGCACCGGGCGCCGCAGCGGCCGCGACGGACCTTACGGAAAAATCGCTATCTTTGCTCCATGACACACACCGTAGAAAGCCCCTTGCAGCTCCGACGGCTGCACGACACCGCAACCGAGGAATACCGCTTCACGGAACAGTTGCTGACCGCGGCATTCCCGCCCGAGGAGTACCGCGATTTCGAGGAGCTGCGCGTGCTCACCCAAGACGACCCGCGCTTCCGCAACCATGCGATCCTCGACCGGGGAGAGCTGGTCGGAGTGCTCAGTTACTGGGACTTCGGGCGTTTCCACTACGTGGAACACTTCGCCGTGTGCCCCGGGATGCGCAACCGGGGCTACGGTCGAAAGGTGCTCGGAATGCTGCGGAGCCGACTGCACACGCCCGTCGTGCTCGAAGTGGAACGCCCCGACAGCGAGCTTGCGGCGCGACGCATAGCGTTCTACCGCCGCAACGGATTCACGCTGTGGGAGAGCGACTACGTACAGCCGCCCTACCGCCCGGGCGGCGACGCCGTGCCGATGCGCCTCATGGTCTGCGGCGCATTGTGCGAGGCGGACGATTTCGCCTCGGTGAAGGAGACGATCCACTGCGAGGTATACGGCTGCCCGCCGGCCACGCGCGGATAGCAGGCCGGACCGGCGCTTCGGATGCCGGCGCGGCATGGCGCCGTGGTCCGCTGCGACAGACCACGGCGCCGAAGACTCCGCACCTGCACCGCGGACTCGTCCGCTAATTTTCCCTGCGTTCCGCTTCGTCCCGGATAGTTGTCCCGAATGCTTCGTCCCGGCAAAATCGAACTTCGCCCGCTTCCGTGCCCGGCCTTTCGTATTTTCAGCCCTACCCCCGCCCGGCAAAACGCAAGCAGGCTTGCTTTTGCCCTCGGTTTTTTCGGTATCTTTGGCTTCGCCTTAGATACTCCCGCCCGGCAAAATGCAAGCAGGCTTGCTTTTGCCCTCGGTTTTTTCGGTATCTTTGACTTCGTCTTAGATACTCCCGCTCGGCAAAATGCAAGCAGGCTTGCTTTTGCCCTCGGTTTTTTCGGTATCTTTGACTTTGTCTTAGATACTCCCGCTCGGCAAAATGCAAGCAAGCTTGCTTTTGCCCTCGGTTTTTTCGGTATCTTTGGCTTCGCCTTAGATACTCTCGCTCGGCAAAATGCAAGCAAGCTTGCTTTTGCCCTCGGTTTTTTCGGTATCTTTGGCTTCGCCTTAGATACTCTCGCTCGGCAAAATGCAAGCAAGCTTGCTTTTGCCCTCGCTTATTCGTATCTTTGTCCTCACAAACACAAACGACACAGAGACCATGGGATTCGTACCGTTCACATTCATCGACCTGATCGACATCATTCTCGTTGCGGCGATCATGTATTGGATCTACCGTACCACCAAAGGTACGAACGCCCCCTACATCATCACGGGCATCATCGTCATCTACCTGCTGTGGGTGGTGGTCAAGACGCTCAACATGGAGCTGCTGTCGAGCATCCTGGGGCAGTTCATCAGCGTGGGCGTCATCGCGCTGATCATCGTCTTCCAACCCGAGCTGCGCCGCTTCCTCCAGATGATCGGCATGCGGCAGAAGGGTTTCAACTTCATCACACGCATCTTCTCCGCCGGCAGCAACGTGCCCGCCACCAACGCCGCCCCCATCGTCTGTGCCTGCACCGAAATGGCCAAAACAATGACCGGCGCGCTGATCGTCATCGGCCAGCAGAGCGACCTGCGACTCATTACGGAGGGCGGCATCGCCGTCGATGCCCGCATCTCGACACCGCTGCTCAAGAATCTGTTTTTCAAGAACTCGCCCCTGCACGACGGTGCCGTGGTCATCGAGGGAGACCGCATCGTCGCGGCGAAATGCATCCTGCCCGTCACGCAGAGCGCCGTGCCCAAAGCCTACGGCACACGCCACCGCGCCGCCATCGGCATGAGCGAAATTTCGGACGCCATCATCCTCGTGGTCTCCGAGGAGACGGGCGGCATCTCCATAGCGCATGCCGGAGAGCTGCGGCGCGACATCGCCCCCGAAAAACTCCAGCAGACGCTGCAACGCTACCTCAACATCAACACCCGTCGCCGCAAGGACAAAGAGGTCGCGGAATAAATTCCCGCCACAGAGGGAGCAAATAGACCGGACGCGCGCCGCACGTTAGGTATTTTCGCCGAAATAAAGTTACGGAACACGCTTCGGCCGAAGCGAATCAAAACATAACGGCTCCGGGCAGGCACTCCACTACGGGAACGGACAGTCCAGGCGCGGACCGAACCAAGACAAACAGGACAACGGGACAAGGCAGAGCAGGACAGCCAGAAACGCAGACCTGACAAAATCGTCAGCACAAGACGGCAAGGACAGTACAGACCGAAACCGGGAGGGGACATAGCAAGACGATCCGCACAAGGCCGCCAGCACTGCCAAGACTCTGCCAGCGTCGGCCTCTCCAACCGCAGCAACGCAAACCGATCTTCCCTCAGAATAAAATTTCGGGGGCAAACCTCTTTCACCTAAAAGGAAAGAGGTGCCGGCGCCCGCAAACCAGCCTCATAAAACCTGCAAAGACTCCTATCGCACCGACCGCACAGCCCCCGAGCATCGAGGCGGTACATCAACCGCGAATTGGCCAAAGCACCGATACAGCACACCGACCACGTAGCGCCCTGCACATCCCCCCGAGCATCGAGGCGGTACATCAACCGCGAATTGGCCAAAGCCCAATACAGCACACCGACCACGTAGCGCCCTGCACATCCCCCCGAGCATCGAGGCGGTACATCAACCGTGCATTGTCCTGAGCATCCGTACTGCACACGCCGAATCCGCATCGACCGTATATCGCCTGAACTCCAACCTGTACAAAAAAACTATTCATCAACCACTCACCGACCGCGCACGGCCCCCGGACGTCGCACCCCACATCGCCCGGGAAACGCCCGCACGGAAAGCACACGACACAAAACAACCGGTCCGGACAGTTGTAAGACTGTCCGGACCGGATAATCATTGCCCGAAGAAGCGACGGAGACCGCTCCGCCTCCCCTCCTCGCAACCCTTACTCCGCGGGAACTTCCGCAGCTTCGGCAGCCGGAGCCTCGGCCGGAATCTCGGCCTGCGGCATCACGGGCATCTCGTTTTCGATCAGACGCTCCTGCAACGCCTTGGCATCCTTCGAAATCTCGGAATTGCTGGAAGCCACCAGGCCGCGATCCATGGCCAGCGTCGCCACGAGGCTCAGCACGACGATGGCGATGGCCATCGTCCAGGTGAACTTCTCAAGGAAGTTGGTAGTTTCACGCACGCCCATTACCTGGTTCGAAACGCCGAAATTCGCGGCCATGCCGCTCTTGGGGTTCTGAACCAGCACGGCGAGGATGACCAGCACGCTCGCAATCAGGATCAGACCGATACAAATCGAGTACAACATATCGTTTAATATTAATTATTTGTTTCTATTTGTCCGATAATCTTGGCAAAGTAAACACTTTTTTCCGGATTTAGCAAACTTAATTTGCGGTAAGCGGCCAGCGCCTCCGAGCGCAACCCCTGCGCAAGGTAGATTTCGGCCAGCTCCTCGCTCACCAGATCCTCCTCGTCGCTCAGCTCGGCTTCGGTGCGCACCTGTTCCGACGCGGATTCGGGCTGATCGTTGCGCACGACGATGCGCAGGTCCTCCTCGCGCAGAAAGCGGTCGATCAGGTCGTCGGGCGTCTCCGCCGTGATGACGGACCCATCGACACGCGGAAGCGACAGCAGCCCCGCACCCCGCGACGCAGCCACCGCGTCGAGACGCGCATCGCGCACCCCCAGCTGCGCGGCCCGCACGATCCGGGCCGCCGTGAACCACTCGCAGCGTCGCAACAACTCGTCGAGCTTCGCATCGTCCATCCTGGGACGCTGCGCGCCCGACGCCTCGGCGGCAGCCAGCGCCGCCAGATACTCCCTGAATGCTCCCATCGCTACCAGTTCGAGGCCGAAGCCTGGAAAATATCCTGCACGAGCTGATCCACGATTTCGGGAATCAGCGCACTTTCAGCATCCTGCAATGCCATTGAAGTGTCGTATTCGGAAAAGGCCGAAAAACTCTTGTTGAACGACGCCTTCTCGTCCACCGCATTCGTGAAACGCACCTGCACGGTGATCGTCAGACGGTTCTGCGTCGCCACGTCGTTGCTGCCCACGGTAGCCGTAGTAGAAGTGTAGTTCGTGATTTCGCCTTCGAACGCGAAGTCGCCCCCCTCGGACACCTGCACGAGGCGAGTCTGGCGCGAAAACTTGTCGGCCAGGGCATCGGTGAACGTCGAACTGAGGATCGGGGCCACCATCGCGGCGTTGTTGGGGAAATAGGCCACCGAGAAAGTTTTGGCATCGGGAGGAATCGAAGCGCCCGACAGCGAATACTTCACCGTATAGCCGCAGCCCGCGAGCAGCAGGGCCGCTATTATATATAGGTATCTTTTCATAATTCCCGATTATCTTCTATTCCGAGCTCCCGAATCTTCCGGTAGAGGGTACGTTCGGACATGAACAGTTCGGCCGCAGCCTCGCGACGCCGGCCGTTGTGGCGGCGCAAAGCCCGCATGATCTGCTCGCGTTGCAGGTCGGCTTTGGTCTGGGGCGCGTCGTCGCTCACCACCTCCCCCTCCGCATACTCGGCCGCGGTTGCAGCAGTGGCCGTAGCCGAGGGCAGCAGTGCCTTGATGTCGTGGGCAGGCGCGGGCGCGGGTTCGCGATGGGATGCGCCCTGCATCAGTTCGGAGAGCATGCGCCGCAACTCGTTGATGTCGGCCCGCATGTCGAACAAGACCTTGTAGAGCAGCTCCCGCTCGGTGGAGAAAGCCTCGTCCCCGGCGGCACGAGCCCCCACGGCCGCGGGCATGGAGGCCGCGGCCTGCTCCTGCGGCGGCAGGTAGCGCGACAAAACCTCGGGCGTGATCGTGCGCGAGGTTTCGATGGCCGAAATCTGCTCGGCGACATTCTTGAGCTGGCGGATGTTGCCCCGCCAATAGTAGTTCATCAGCATCTCGCGTGCCGCGGGGTCGAGCGAGACGACCGGCATGCGGTACCGCGCGGCCACATCGCTCGCGAACTTGCGGAACAGCAGCGGAATGTCGCCCGGACGCTCGCGCAGCGCGGGCACGACCACGGGCACCGTATTGAGGCGGTAGTAGAGGTCTTCGCGGAATCGGCCCGCAGCGATGGCCTGCATCAGGTCGGTATTCGTGGCCGCCACCACGCGCACGTCGGTCTTCTGCACCTTCGACGAACCGACGCGGATGAACTCGCCCGTCTGCAACACGCGCAGCAGGCGCGCCTGCGTCGGATGGGGCAGCTCGGCCACCTCGTCCAGGAAGATCGTACCGCCGTTCGCCTCCTCGAAATAGCCCTTGCGGGCCTCCAGCGCCCCCGTGAAAGCACCCTTTTCGTGGCCGAAAAGCTCCGAGTCGATGGTACCCTCGGGAATGGCGCCGCAGTTCACGGCGATGTATTTGTTGTGTTTGCGGGCCGAATAGGCGTGCACCACCTGCGGAAAGAACTCCTTGCCCACGCCGCTCTCGCCCGTCACGAGCACCGACAGGTCGGTGGGCGCGACACGCAGCGCCACTTCGAGCGCACGATCGAGCAGGGGCGAAGTGCCGATGATGCCGAAACGCTGTTTTACGGTCGTAAGGTCTGTCATTGCTCGGTAAGGGGGTTGTCGGTCGGTTCGTCGCCCGGGGCTTCCGGCGCAGGCTGCTCGGTGTCGGATCCGAAGAACGGCAGGCCGCCGCCATCGACCGCCTGGCGGTAGTATCCGTAGGCGATGGCGGCCAGGGCGATCACTGCGGCGACGATGGCCAGCAGAAGCAGTTTGTCGAAACCGCGGCGCGGCGTGCGGTTCACGTAGGTGAAGGCATCGGTCGTCTTCTCGGGCCGGCCGTAGCGCAGACCCCGTACACACGGCTCGGGATTGAGGCGCGACGAGGGCGTGAGGTGCGGTTCGCCCGCCGGGGCGCTTTCGCCGTGCGGTGCGGCATCGGCCGCAGGCGCCGGAGAAGAGGCGGCGGGTGTCGTTTCGGGACGCACGGAGCGCGCATCGCGGCCGCCCGAGCCCTGCGCGGCGGGCGCACCGACGGGACGTGCGGCCGTACCGGGCGCATATTCGAAGACCATCGTGCCGCCCGGACCGGCGAGTAGCACGCCGAGGCCGTCGAGTTCGCAGCGGCCTGCCGTGGAGACAGCGTGGCGCGCCTCGAACACAAAGCGGTCCACGGTGCCCGCCGCCTCAAGGGGCGACATGCCTCCCGCGACGAGCAGTCCGCGCAGCACGCCGTCGTCCTGGCGCAGCAACTCCGTGAAGACGATGCTCCGCCCGGGCTCCTTGACCGCAAACGTGCCCAACTGGGGCACGACGAGCCGCCTGTGGGCGGCCAGATAGCTGGTTATGGTATGTACTAACACTTTGTCGAACGTTGATTTCCGACTCCAAAATTACACTTTTTCCCAGGAAAAAGCCAAAATCGCACGACGTTTTTTAAAATAATGGCACAAACGGTTGCGGAAATCGAAAATAATCGCCAATTTCGCACCGCGCAAAAAACGGCGATCCGACCGAGCTACTTCGGTCCGAAAATGGCAATGCAGACGAGCCGGATTACAGAAACCGCACACGACCGAACATGAAAGACAAGTACATCGACCTGATCGAACAGTCGTTCGATTTCCCGCAGGATGAATTCACCGTCGAGGACAACGAGCTGAACTTCCATGACATTCCGCTCATGGAGCTCATCAAGCAGTACGGCACTCCGCTGAAGATCACCTACCTGCCCAAGATCTCGCAGCAGATCAACCGCGCCAAGCGCATGTTCAACGTGGCGATGGCCAAGGCCGACTACAAGGGATCGTACAACTACTGCTACTGCACCAAGTCGAGCCACTTCTCGTTCGTGCTGGAGGAGGCCATGAAGAACGACATCCACCTCGAAACCTCGTCGGCCTACGACATCCACATCATCAACGCGCTCTACGACGGCGGCATCATCGACAAGGACCGTTACATCATCTGCAACGGCTTCAAGCGCCCGCAGTACGTGGAGAACATCGCGCAGTTGGTGAACGACGGCTTCGCGAACACGATCCCCGTGCTCGACAACAAGGAGGAGATCGACCTGTTCGAGGACGCCTTCACCCGGAAGTGCAAGGTCGGCATACGCATCGCCAGCGAGGAGGAGCCCAAATTCGACTTCTACACCTCGCGCCTCGGCATCCGCTACAACGACATCGTGGATTTCTACAAGGCCAAGATAAAGAACAGCAAGAAGTTCCAGCTCAAGATGCTCCACTTCTTCATCAACACCGGCATCAAGGACACGGCCTACTACTGGAACGAGCTGTCGAAGTGCATGAACGTATACTGCGAGCTCAAGAAGATCTGCCCCGAGCTGGACAGCCTCAACATCGGCGGCGGCTTCCCGATCAAGAACTCGCTCGAATTCCACTACGACTACGAGTACCTCACCGAGGAGATCGTGGCCCAGATCAAGAGCATCTGCCAGCGAAACGACGTGGCCGAACCGAACATCTTCACCGAATTCGGCTCGTTCACCGTGGGCGAAAGCGGCGCATCGCTCTACTCGATCGTGAACCAGAAGCAGCAGAACGACCGCGAGAACTGGTACATGATCGACTCCTCGTTCATCACCACGCTGCCCGACACGTGGGGCATCAACCAGCGCTACATCATGCTCGCCATCAACAACTGGGACAAGGAGTACCAGCGCGTGCTGCTGGGCGGCCTGACCTGCGACAGCGAGGATTTCTACAACTCGGAGTGCCACACCAGCGCCATCTTCCTCCCGAAGCTCGAAAAGGGCAACACGCAGTACATCGGCTTCTTCCACACGGGAGCCTACCAGGAGTCGCTGGGCGGATTCGGCGGCATACAGCACTGCCTGATCCCGGCGCCGAAGCACATCATCATCGACCGCGACAAGAACAACAACGAGTACTACACGCGTCTGTTCGCCAAGGAGCAGTCGTACCGCTCGATGCTCCGCATCCTCGGCTACTGATCCGCAGCCGAAGCCCGCGATCGTCCGGTACGCCGCCGCATCGTGCAGCCGCTCCGGAGTCCGCCGCTTCCGGTTCGGGCAGGCAACGGAACAAGCTCGGCAAACGGACCGGAGCGCTGCTTTCAGGCAGTGCTCCGGTCCGTTTTTTACAAAGCCCCGGCGGCTCACTCCACTCCGCACGGCGTCCAGTCAGCCAGCCCCCTCCTCCGGCCCCGGCCCGTCATCCGGTCACCCCATCGTGCAGTCATCCGCCCACCCGATCGGCCAGTCCCGGCAGCCAGCCCGCTCGTCCCCGGTCCCGCCACCCAACTCCGTCGCGCCGCCCGTCCGCCGCCCGCATCAATTCGGAACCGAATTTGCGGAGCAAAGGGAAAAAACACGGACCAATGAAACGCATCGTACTGCTTCGCCACGGCGAAAGCATCTGGAACAAGGAAAACCGCTTCACGGGATGGACCGACGTCGAGCTCACGCCGCGCGGCATCGAGGAGGCGGACCGCGCGGGCGAACTGCTCCGCGAGGAGGGATTCGTCTTCGGCAAAGCCTACGCCTCCTACCTGAAGCGGGCCGTCCACACCCTCGATCGCGTGCTCCGCCGCCTCGGTCAGGAGTGGATCCCGGTAGAAAAGACGTGGCGGCTGAACGAAAAGCACTACGGAGCCTTGCAGGGGCTCGACAAGAGCGAAACGGCCGCTCGCTACGGCGAAGCGCAGGTGCTGGCCTGGCGCCGCAGCTACGACACGGCTCCGGCGCCGCTCGAAGCCGACGATCCGCGTCATCCGCGTTTCGACCCGCGCTACGCCGCCGTACCCCCCGTGCTTCTGCCGGCCACCGAGTCGCTGCGCGACACCGCCGCACGGACCATACCCTACTGGACGAGCATCGTATTTCCCGAACTGATGCACCACGATGCACTGCTCGTGGTCGCGCACGGCAACTCGCTGCGCAGCATCGTCAAAGAGGTGAAAGGACTATCCGACAGCGAGATCGTCGGCCTCAACATCCCCACGGCCGCACCCTACGTCCTCGAATTCGACGACCGCCTCCGCCTCGTGCGCGACTACTACCCGGGCGATCCGGACGAGATAGCCGCCCGCGCAGCCGCCGTTGCGGCCCAGGGAAAAGCCGCGCCCGGCACCGAACGCAACGACGCATGACGCGCCCGGCAGCGGACGGACGCCACAGACAAGACGAGACGATCCCCAACGGCAGGCCGTCTCCCTTTTCATCCCCCGCGCCCGACGCCGCCCGTACGTCCTCCCGCCGACCGCAACGAACCGCGCAACACCGCCCCCGCAGCAGGAACCGCCTCGCCATCGCACATACGAAAACAGGCAGAAAAAAACGAGCCTCCGATACGTATCGGAGGCTCGCGGTGCCTAAACGGCACGCAATCCCGTATCAGCCACCATGGGCTTTCAAAGCGGACTATGCCTTGGGATTGGCACCCCACTGATTCTCTTTCGGCTCACCGTCGAGGCACATAAGCACCAGCAGCCAGATACCGCCGATCACAGGAACAAGACCGATGAGCACCCACCAGCCGCTCTTGCCGATGTCATGCAGACGGCGAACGCATACGGCCAAACCGGGCACCAGCACGGCCAAACCGTAGAGCGACACGAGCAGCGGGAACTTAATCAGTCCGGCAACTACCCCGATCACCACGGCAACGATCAGGTTGCCCAGCGTGAACATCCAGTACTCTTTGCGACGTGCCCGTCCGTTAAAATCGGCATAATGGTTTTTCAAAACGTCCAAATAGTAATTCATAAACTCGAATTGTTAAAAAAGCCCTACTCTTCATCGGATTTTCGGTACCTCCGTGTTGCATCCGGCCCCTTTCGGAAGCCGAATCGACCGTAAAATTAACAAAAATCCGCCAAATATGTCCTCCGACCCGCAAAAAACATCGCGCAAAGGGACCGTTCCATGCACACGAAGCGCCACACACACAGCCGCGGACGCGATTGCCGGCCCCCTGCAAAAAAACGGATGAACACGGGGGCAGCGACACACCCGGATACCCGTTCACGGACGCATCCGTCACCCCCGGACGCACGAATATCAGCCAAACACCCTTAAAAATAGCCGCTCACGGCGATCTTTCGCAATTTTTGCCTATATTTGTTCCCGCAATTGCGACCGACCGCGACGGCGGATCGCACTGCGGGGACGGGCACCTCAGGCACGTTTTACTAAAACCGCTCTATTCCAAACGATTGCATCGTATTGGTGTCCTATGTTAGTGCCCTTACCCAACCGCAAACAGGAATTCATGCCGACCGAAAATCCGCCCATAAACTGGTATGCGCTGCGCGTGACCTACTGCCGCGAAATGATCGTCAAGCGACGTCTCGACGCCTGCGGCATCGAAAGTTTCGTGCCGATGCGCTACAAGGAGACGGTCTGCGGCCAGCGGCGCCGGCGCACGCTCGTCGCCGCCGTGCACAACCTCCTGTTCGTGCACACCACGGCGGAGCAGCTGCGCACGATCGCATCCGACCCCCGGCTGCCGGTGCGCACGATCACGGACCGCACGACCGGCAGCACGCTGATCGTTCCGGACAAACAGATGCGCGACTTCATCGCCGTAACGGGCAATCCGGACGAACAGCACATCTACCTCGACCCCGACTCGACCGAACTGCGGCGCGGCGACCGCGTGCGCATCACGGGCGGCCTGCTGGCCGGCGTCGAGGGTGAGTTCATGCGCATCCGCGGCGACCGTCGCGTGGTGGTCTCCATCGCCGGAGTGATGGCCGTGGCCACGGCTTTCATCCATCCGTCGCTCATCGAAGCGCTCGAACCGCAGCGAAAGACGCCGGCGGAAAAACCCGCACCGCACCGCACCGCACCGAAGCTTCGGGACGGCGACCGAACGCAGGAACCCGCAATCCGCGACCGCATATCATGACGCAACCCTCGATCAAAAAGAACTTCGCGTACAAGAGCGTCCTGACGCTTTCGACCTACCTGATCGCCTTCGTCACGTTCCCCTACGTCTCGCGCGTGCTGGGCGTGGAGCGCGTCGGACTGGTCAATTTCGCGGACAACACGATCGGCTACTTCCTGCTCTTCGCCACGATGGGCGTGAACATCCTCGGCGTGCGCGAAATCGCAGCGGTGAAGGAGGACCCCGAACGCCGCGCACGGGTATTCTCGAACATACTGGGTCTCAACCTCATGTTCACGGCCGTCACGCTGGCGGTATTTCTGGCGCTCGTGGCCGCGGTGCCCAAGCTGCACCAGCATGCCGGGCTGTTCTACATCGGCACGGCCAAGATCCTCTTCAGCGCGTTTCTCGTGGAGTGGTTCTTCACGGGCATCGAACAATTCCGCTACATCACGCTGCGCAGCATCGCCGTGAAGGTGCTCTACGTCGCCAGCGTCTTTCTCTTCGTGCGCCGCCCCGAGGACTACCGCCTCTACTTCATCCTCACGGTCGGCGTGGTGGTCGTCAATGCCCTGGTCAATACGGCCTATGTCCGCCGCTACGTCCGCATCCGCCGGCGCGATCTGTCCGGCACGAACTACGTGCGCCGCAACCTGCTGCTTGGCGTCTACTCGATCATGAGCGCGATGTACCTCACATTCAACGTCATGTTCCTCGGTTTCGTCGCGGATGACACGCAGGTGGGGTACTACACCACCGCCTTCAAGCTCTACACCGTGATTCTCGGCTTCTTCACGGCTTTCACCAACGTCATGCTGCCCCGCATGAGCACGCTGCTCGCGGGCGGCGAGCAGGAGCGCTTCCATGCGCTCATCGACCGGTCGTTCCGTGCGATGTGTCTGTTCAGCATCCCGATGATCGTGTGCAGCATCATTCTCGCCCCGCAGATCATCCACCTGCTCGCGGGCCCCGGATACGAGGGGGCGATCCTGCCCATGCGGCTCATCATGCCCGCAGTGCTCCCCGTGGGCATCGCCCAGGTGCTCGCCATCCAGGTGCTCATGCCCATGAAACGCGACCGCGCACTGCTCACGGCCTCGATACTGGGCGCCGCGGTGAGCCTCGCGATCAACATCGCACTGGTGCCCCGCATGCAGAGCATCGGCACGGCCCTCGTGCTGCTCGGCGCCGAGACGACCGTGACGACAGCCTACGTGACCTACACCCTGCGCCACGGACTCACGCGCCTTCCCTTCGACGCCATCGGACGCAACCTGCTCATCTCACTGGCTCCGGCCGCCGTGTGCCTGGCCTGCGCCCGCGGCATCGCCCACCCGCTCCTCGCGCTCGGCACGGCCCTGCCGTGTTCGGTACTCGTGTGGGCCGCGATCTGCTACCGCACCGGTCAGTTGTCCGGACTCCTGCGCTTCGGAAAAACAAAATGAACATGGACGTTTCGATCATCATCGTAAACTACAACACCTGCCGGATGACGGCCGAATGCATCGACAGCGTTTTCGAGAAGACGCACGGCATCGACTTCGAAATCATCCTGGTGGACAACGCCTCAACGGACGGCAGCCGCGAACACTTCGCAGGCGACAGCCGCATCACCTATATATATAACGACGAAAACCTCGGCTTCGGCCGGGCGAACAACGCAGGCATTGAGCGGGCCCGGGGACGCTACGTCTTTCTGCTCAATTCGGACACGCTGCTGATCGGCAACGCGATCAAGACGCTCTGCGACCACCTCGACGCCCACCCCGAAACGGGCGCCTGCGGCGGCAACCTCTTCTACGGCGACCGCACGCCCGCACAGTCGTTCATGCGTTACTTCCCGTCGGTTTTCTGGGAGCTGAACACGCTGTGCTGCAATCTTCCGGCGCGGCTGCGCTACGGCCGCAACGCCACGCACAACCACACGGGCCGCGTGCTCGACGTGGCCTACGTCACAGGCGCCGACCTGATGCTGCGGCGCGACCTGTTGCAGCGCATCGGGGCTTTCGATCCGCGGTTTTTCATGTACTACGAGGAGACGGAGCTGTGCCACCGCATACGCCGGGCGGGCTTCCGAATACAATCCGTCCCCGCGGCCGAAATCATCCACCTCGAAAGCAAGAGTTTTTCGGGTGCCGCCGCATCGGAGCGCAAGATCGGCATGATGATGAAGAGCCGCGCGCTCTACTACGAACTCACCCACTCACGACGATACGGCCGCGCGGTCGATGCGATCTGGAACGTCACAATCCGCACGCGGCTGCTCTGCTTCGCACGCAACGAGGCTCGCCGCGCCGTGTGGGAAGCCAACCGCCGGGCCACGGCCCGGGCCCGCGACTAAAGCCCCGACACCATGCCCGTCAGCAGTTTCGCATACGCCATACCCTACCTGCTGGTTTTCCTGGTCCTCACGGTTCTGTGCAACTACGAGTTCCGGCTGCTCGAACACAACCGTGCGACTACGCGCGTGCGGTGGATGACCTTCGGACTGCTCTGGTTCTTCATCGGCTTCCGCGGGTTCGTCTTCACCGACTTCATCAGCTACTACCCCTGGTTCGAGGGATTGCCCTCGCTGTGGACGGGCAACACGCTCTCGACGCTCGACTCCGACGTGGAGACGGCGTTCGAGCCGGGATTCGTGCTGTACGCCATATTATGCAAGAGCGTCATTCCCAACTACTTCGCATGGAACATAACCTCGGCGTTCATCGACCTGTTCATCCTCGACCGCATTTTCCGGCGCTATTCGCGCTACTATGCGCTGTCGTTCCTGATCTTTTTCGTCATGGGCTGCGCCGTGCTGGAGTTCAACATTCTGCGCAACGCCAAGGCGATCCTGATCTTCCTGCTCGCGCTTCCCTACCTCAAGCAGCGCAAGCCGTGGAAATACTTCGGCATGATCCTGCTGGCCACGATGTTCCATGTCAGCTCGCTCCTCTACTTCCCGCTCTACTTCTTCCTGCACCGCCGCTGGCCGAAAGTCGTGCTGCTCGGCATCCTGCTGGTCGGAATCGCCGTGACGGCCGGACACATAAAGTTCCTTTTCCCGATACTGAACGCGCTCGGAGGCATAATCGGCGGACGCGCCGGAGCGCTGATCGAAATCTACCTGAACAGCGACCTCTACGCCCAGCCCTACTCGCTTGGCATCGGATACCTGGAGCGCATCATCACCTACCTGCTGGTTTTCTTCACCTACGGCAAATGGCAGGACCGCACGGGCGACCGCTATCTGTTCCCCAACCTCTACGTGCTCTTTTTCATTTCGTTCACCTGCCTGTGGGAGCTCGGCGTGGCACTCGAACGCATCTCCTATCTGTTCATGGCTTCATACTGGATCTTCTATCCGCAACTGCTGGCCTATTGCAGAACGCTCGGGCTGAAGCTGGCGCTCTTCCTCTACATTTTCGTGCTCTTCGGACTCAAACTGACACAGCAGACCTCCAACATACACCTCAAATACGACAACATCCTCTTCGGCATCGCCTCTTTCGACACGCGCAAATCCGTCGTCAAGGCGACCCTGGAGACCTAATGCCGCATACCGCATGAACCAGCCATCCACCTGTCTCTACATCACCAACGCCTACGACGCAAAAAAATGGGGCGGCCGTGAGTTGGTGTCGGACCTCAACCGACGCATCCTCGCGGAGCTGTTCGGCGAGCGGCTCGCCGTATACGAAATCGACCGGCGCACCTCGCTGCTCCGCAAGGCAGCCAACACGCTGTCGGGTCGCACCGACGGAGTGTCGGCACGCACGCTTCGAGAAATCGCCGCGCTCATGCGCACCGCACGCCCCGACTGCGTATTCTTCAACGGCTCGGGATTCGGTCCGATCTGCCGCCGCATCGCAAAACGCTTCCCCGAGGTGCACACGATCACTTTCTGCCACAACGTCGAGAGCAAATTCTTCGAAGACGCCTACGCCCACAGCCGCTCGCTCAAATCGTGGCTCCTGAGCCGGCTCTATGCCCGCTCGGAACGCATGGTGCTGCGCCACAGCCGCACCGTGGTATGCCTCAACGAACGTGACCGGCAGCTTTTCACCGCGCTCTACGGCCGGCGGCCCGAATGGATCGCCCCCCTGTGCCTGAAAGACTTCTTCCCCGCATCGGGCCCCGCGCCCCGCCCCGCACGGCAACGGCCGGTGGGTCTCTTCGTCGGAGGGTGTTTTTTCAGCAACTTCTACGGCGTGAAGTGGTTCCTCGAAAAGGTAGCCCCCTTCGTCGATGCGGAGCTGCTGGTCGTGGGCCGCGGCTTCGAGAACGTGCGCGACCGGCTCCCCGCACTGCCCAACGTGCGGATCGTCGGCGGCACGGACGACCTGGTGCCCTACTACCTCGCGGCCGACTTCATCTTCTCGCCCATCTTCGACGGTTCGGGCATGAAGACGAAAACGGCTGAGGCATTCATGTTCGGCAAGACGCTCTTCGGCACGAAGGAGGCTTTCGAGGGCTACGACGCAGACCCGGAAAAAGCCGGAGCCCGATGCGACGACGCCGAATCGTTCATCCGCACGATCAACGAATACCCCTACTCCGACGCAACGTTTTTCAACGCCTACAACCGCGAACGCTTCGTAGCGGAGTACTCGTTCGAAGCACAAAAGAGACGATTCAGACAAATATTCAACGCTTGACGCACTCACCACGAATGATCCGCATACTCCACATACTGCACAGCATGAACCGCGGCGGCACCGAGGCCATGCTGATGAACCTCTACCGCCACATCGACCGCGAGCAGATACAGTTCGACTTTCTGCTGACCGATCCCGCGCCCTGCGCCTACGAACCCGAAATCGGGTCGCTCGGCGGCCGGGTCTACCGCATCCCGCGCCTCACGCGCGGCAACCCCCTGCGTTACATGCGGGCCGCGGACGCCTTTTTCAAGGCGCATCCCGAGTACCGCATCGTCCACTCGCACACCTCGTCGAAGAGCGCCATCCCCCTGTGGATCGCACGCCGCAACGGCATACCGGTGCGGATCTGCCATTCGCACAGCAACCGCAGCGAGTCGGGCATCAACGGCCTGATCCGCGACGCGCTCAAACCCGCACTGCGGCACATGGCCACCGACCTGTTCGCATGCAGCGACGCGGGGGCGCAGTGGCTCTACGGCACACGCACCGTGCGGAAAGGCGGCGTGCACATCGTGAAGAACGCCATACCGTGCGCCGACTACGCCTACGACGGCAGCGTGCGGCAGGAGGTACGCGAACGGCTCGGACTCGGAGACGCACTCGTCATAGGACACACGGGACGGTTCCACCCCGCGAAAAACCACCTTTTCCTGCTCGACATCTTCAGCGAAATACGCCGCCGGAGACCCGACGCCCGGCTGCTGCTGGTCGGCGACGGCGCGCTGCGCCCGCAGATCGAGCGGCGCATCGCGGAACTCGGACTCGCCGACGCCGTGGTTCTCACGGGCGTGGTGAGCGACGTGCACCGCTACATGCAGGCGATGGACGTCTTCGTCTTTCCGTCGCACTACGAAGGGCTGGGCATGGTGCTGGTCGAGGCGCAGGCCGCGGGACTGCGCTGCTTCACCTCGGCGGGCTCGGTGCCCGAGGAGGCCAACGTGGCGGGACTCGTGGAGTACATCCCGCTGAGCGAATCGCCCGCCGTGTGGGCCGAACGGGTGCTCCGCCACACCGGACCCCATCCCCGCACGGGCACGCTGGAGAAGATCCGCGCAAAGGGATACGACATCGCGGAGGCGGCACGCAGACTCGAAGCCTTCTATCTGCGCCGCGCCGCGGAGATTTCACGCTGAATAACAAGCATCGCCAAATATGCAAGCAATCATTCTGGCGGCAGGCATGGGCCGCCGCCTGGGACCGCTGACGCGGGAGAACACCAAATGCATGATCGAGGTGAACGGCGTGCGGCTGATCGACCGGCTGCTCACCCAGCTCTCGGCCCTGAATCTGACGCGCGTCGTCATGGTCACGGGATACGAGGGCGGCAAACTGCGCTCCTACGTGGGCGAGAGCTACCGCGACATGCCGATCGAATACATCGACAACCCGATCTACGACCGCACCAACAACATCTACTCACTCTCGCTGGCCCGCGAACAGCTCCAGGAGGACGACACGCTGCTGATCGAATCGGACCTCATCTTCGAGGACTCGCTCTTCCGGCTCATCCTCGACTCGCCCCACCCCAATGCGGCGCTGGTCGATAAGTACAAGAGCTGGATGGACGGCACGATGGTGCGGCTCGACGCCGAGAACAACATCGTGAATTTCATCCCGAAGAAGGCTTTCAAGTACTCCGATACGGACAGCTACTACAAGACGGTGAACATCTACAAGTTCAGCCGCGACTTCTCGGTGAACCACTACGTGCCCTTCCTCGAAGCCTACACCCGGGCGCTGGGCAACAACGAGTACTACGAGCAGGTGCTGCGCGTCATCACGCTCATCGACGCCTGCGATTTCAAGGCCCTGCCCCTCGACGGACAGAAATGGTACGAAATCGACGACGTGCAGGACCTGCGCATCGCCGAGACCCTCTTCGCCGACGCCGAAGACAAGCTGCTCAAATACCAGCGCTGCTACGGCGGCTACTGGCGCTTCCCCGCCCTGCTCGACTTCTGCTATCTGGTCAATCCCTACTTCCCGCCGCAGCGCATGGTCGAGGAGCTGAAAGCCAACTTCGAAACCCTGCTGCGCGAATACCCCTCCGGCATGGGCGTCAATTCGCTGCTGGGAGCCAAATACTTCGGACTGAGCCAGCCCTACGTATGCGTGGGCAACGGCGCCGCCGAGCTCATCAAGAGCCTCATGGGCTCCATCGAGGGTCCGGTGGGCGTGGTCTACCCCACCTTCGAGGAGTACCCCAACCGCCGGAGCGCCGACGGCGTGGTGCCCTACGTGCCGCAGAATCCCGACTTCGCCTACACGGCGGACGACCTGATGCGTTACTACGCCGACCGGCCGGTCGAGGCGCTGCTGCTCATCAACCCCGACAATCCGTCGGGCAACTTCATCGCGCGCGCCGACGTGCTGCGCCTCGCGGAGTGGTGCGCCGGTCGGGGCATACGCCCCGTGGTGGACGAGTCGTTCGTCGATTTCTCGGAGGAGGGCGACCGCAACTCGCTGCTCGACGACGCCACGCTCGAAGCGCATCCCACGCTGGTGGTGGTCAAGAGCATCTCGAAATCGTACGGCGTGCCGGGCCTGCGCCTGGGCGTGGCCGCCTCGGCCGACCGCACGACGATCGAACGCATGCGCAAGGACGTGGCGATCTGGAACATCAACTCGTTCGGCGAGTTCTACATGCAGATCTTCGGCAAGTACGAAGCGGACTACCGCAGCGCCTGCCGCAAATTCGTCGCGGAGCGCGAGCGCTTCGCCGCGGCCCTGGGCGGGGTGCCGTTCCTGCGCGTGATCCCCTCCCAGGCGAACTACTTCCTCTGCGAGGTGACCGGCCGCTTCGGCTCGCACGAACTCACGCGCCTCCTGCTCGACCGCTACGACATCCTCATCAAGGATTGCTCGACCAAGAGCGCATTCCCCGCCGGATCGCAATACGTGCGGATCGCCGTGCGCGACCGCCGCGACAACGACCGCCTCGTCGAGGCACTCAAAACTCTCTGATCCCCATGAAAAGAATCACCCCGGAACAGATCGAAGGCCTGGGCATCGGCCCCGCACAGTGCGTGGAGTGGGTGCGCGAAGCTTTCCTGCTCAAACACGAATGCCAGCTGCCGGCGAAAATCTCGGTCCACCCCCACGGCAACGACTTCTTCACCACCATGCCCTGCCTGCTCCCCGAGCGGTACGGGCGCTTCGGCGTGAAGGTCGTCTCGCGCATCCTCGGACGCACTCCGGCATTGCAGAGCGACCTGATGCTTTTCGACAGCCGCAGCGGCGAGCTCCTGGCACTGATCGACTGCAACTGGATCACGGCCATGCGCACGGGCGCCGTGGCGGCGCTCGCCATCGAGACGTTCCGCACGCGCCGGGCCGACACGTTCGCTTTCGTGGGGCTCGGCAGCACGGCGCACGCCACGCTCTCGTGCCTGCTCGCGACTACGGAGTGCGCGCAGCCGCACATCCGCCTGCTGCGCTACAAGGACCAGGCGGAACGGACGATCGAACGCTTCGCCGGCCGCAGGAAGGCCGAGTTCTCGATCGCCGACACGATGGAAGAGCTGGTGGCGGGCGCCGACGCGGTGGTGTCGTGCATCACCGACGCGAGCGGCCTGCTGGTGGAGGACACCTCGCTGTTCAAGCCGGGCGTAGTGGTGGTTCCCGTGCACACGCGGGGCTTCCAGAACTGCGACACGCTGTTCGAAAAGGTCTTCGCCGACGACACGGACCACGTGAAGGGCTTCCGCTACTTCTCCTTGTTCCGTTCGTTCCACGAATTCGGCGAGGTGCTGGGCGGCACGTGCCCGGGCCGCGAAACGGACGACGAACGCATCCTCTCCTATAATATAGGTCTGGGTCTGCACGACGTCTGCTTCGCAAGCCGCATGTACGACCTGCTCGACCGGGCCGAAGCGCCGCACCATGCCGCGGACGAAACCCGAGGGGGGGGGGGAATTCGTTAGACATACAACGACATACATAACCGGCTGCCGCCCGGAAATCTCGGGCTGCGCAGCATAATCCGACCGAAAATCCGCGATGAATCCGTTCATCCGCATTTTCGGAGCGAAACGGAGCCGCAGGGCGCTTTCATCGCGGAAACGGTACAAAACCAGAAAACGATGAAAGCAATCGACTTCGAACGGATTCCGGACGACCGGAACGAACCCACGAAACCGTACACGTTCTGTATCTGCGGCGGCGGCGCCCTCGGACATGTGCTCGCCGGAGTCATCGGCGCACAGGGATACGACGTGCGCATGCTGACCGGGCATCCGGATGCCTGGCAATCGGAAATCACGGTCGAAGACCTTGCGGGCAGCCGCTGCACGGGACGGCTGCACACGATCTCCGACCGTGCGGAATGCACCGCAGGTGCGGCCGACATCGTGCTGTTGTGCGTGCCGGGCCATCTGATACGCCGCGAACTGCTGCGGATCGCCCCCTGTCTGAAACCCGGCACACGGGTCGGCAGCATCGTTTCGAGCACGGGATTCTTCATCATGGCGAAGCGCATCTTCGGGACGGATTATCCGCTTTTCGGGTTTCAGCGCGTGCCGTTCATCGCCCGCGTCGGAAAATACGGCAGCAGCGCGCAGCTGCTCGGATACAAAAGCCGCCTCAACATGGCTTTCACGGATGCACGCACGGCGGAGGAATGCATTCCGCTGTTCGAAAGCATCCTGCGCACACCCGTATCGCCGCTGCACCACATCCTCGAAGCCATGCTCACCAACAGCAACCCGATCCTGCATCCGGCACGCCTCTACGGCCTCTTTTCGGAGTGGCGGCCCGGCATGACCTACGAGCGGATCATTCCCTTCTACGAGGCGTGGGACGATCGGTCGTCCGAGGTGTTGATCCGCTGCGACGAGGAATTCCAGCGGCTTCTGCGCCGGCTGCCGGTGCGCGAAGGCACGGTACCGCCGCTGCTGGAATACTACGAATCGACGGATGCCGCATCGCTCACGCGGAAAATACGGTCCATCGAAGCGTTCCGGGGAATAGGAGCCCCGATGAAATGCGACGGCGACGGTTTCGTTCCCGATTTCGAGCACAGATACTTCACGGAGGACATACCCTACGGCATGCTGTTACTGAAGTACATGGCGCAACTCAAAGGAGTGGAGACCCCCGCGATCGACACCGTACTGGAGTGGGGAGGACGGATGACGGGAATGCGTTACCTCGCACAGGGACGCATCGACACGGCGCTGTGCACGCGAATAGCATGCCTCGATCGCGCCATGATCGAAGAGATCGTGCACACCCCCTGCGGCACGGCCGCAGCCACGAACGACTGACAAACACTGAACCACATACAATACCATGCTTCGTCTTTCGAAATACATGAAACGGCTGGCCCATACCTCGGACCAGCTCTGTCCGCTCACGGACGACGACCTGAAGCGGCTGCAAAACCATCTGCTGGGCATGTTTCTCGACATCGCCCGCGTGTGCGACAAGCACGGCATCCGCGTGATGATGTGCTCGGGCAGCGCCCTGGGCGCCGTGCGCCACGGGGGTTTCATCCCCTGGGACGACGACCTGGACGTGATGATGCTGCGCGAAGACTACGACCGCTTCCTCGCCATCGCCCCCGCGGAGCTGGCCGGACGCTACGAAATCATGGCGCCCGGACTTCCGGGCGAAACGAAGGCGCTCTTCGCCAAGGTCGTCGATACGCACACCGTATTCTCGGAGCTGTCCGACCTGCGGGCACCCTATCCGCAGGGCGTGTTCATCGACATCTTCCCGCTCGAATACCTGCCCGCAAACCCCGTGGTGCGCAGCGTGAAGCACTTCATCGCCAACGGCCTGGTGGGCATCACGCGCTTCACGGCCATGTACCGGTTCCGCAACCCCGAGTTCCGGCGCTACATGTCCGGCACGCGGGCCCTCCGCTGGCACTACCGCGTGCGCCTCGGCCTGGGCTGGTGCTTCTCGTTCCTCAGCCACCGCACGTGGTGCCGGATTTTCGACCGCTTCGTGCGCTCGGCGCCCTCGGCGCGCGTGCACTATCCGGGCGTGTCGTACAAGTGGAAAGGATTCCCCCTCGCGGCCATCCTGCCCGTCGGCACGGCGTCGTTCGACGGACACCGGGTTCCCGTGCCGCACGATCCGCACACCTACCTCACGTGCGTCTACGGCGACTACATGAAGATTCCGCCCGTCGAGCAGCGCGAACGCCACTACGTCGTGGAGTTCCGCCTGCCGGAATGACCCCCTGAGTCGCAACAAACAACCATACCTTCATAAAATGCGTATCTTTCACGTCATTACCCTCTCGTCGGTAGGCGGCGCACAGTCCGTCGTCGTCAATCTGGCAAACCGCCAAGTACTCGACAACGAAGTGTATGTCATTTCGTCGGCCGACGGCGAGGCCTGGAAGGCCCTCGATCCGAGGGTCCGCACGATCGGAATAAAACAGTTGCACCGCGAAATATCGTGGCGCGACGCATTCGTGCTGCTCCGGCTCATCTGGTGCCGTCTGCGGCTCAGGCCCGACATCGTACACCTCCACTCCTCCAAGATCGGGGCCCTGGGACGCATCGCTTTCGCACCGCGCAAAACGCTCTACACGGTGCACGGCTTCGACTCGATCCGCGTGGCGAACCGCAAATTCCTCGGGATCGAAAAACGCCTCCAGCGGCGTTGCAGCGCCATTGTCGGCGTGAGCCGCTACGACCTGGACAACCTGCGGGCGGAAGGCATCACACACAATGTTTCGTTCGTCTACAACGGAATCGCCGACTGCGGCCCCGGCGCCGAAACCGCGTCGCCGCAAGCCGCCGCGCGCCTCAAGGAGCTCAGGACACGCTACGAAAAAATCGTCATGTGCATCGCGCGCGACGACGCGCCCAAGCGCATGGACCTCTTCCTCGACACGGCGGCGCGTTTTCCGCAGTACGCCTTCGTATGGGTCGGCAACGGCCGCGACTACGACAAACCGGACAATGCCGTACTGCTGGGGCGGATCCCGATGGCGGACCGTCTGCTCGACCAAGCCGACCTGTTCATGCTTTGTTCCGACTTCGAGGGGCTCCCCATGTCGATCATCGAGGCCTTGTCGCACGGCAAGCCCGTCGTAGCCTCGGCCGTAGGCGGCATCGCCGAACTGCTCGACGGCACCAACGGCCATGCCGTGGAAAACCGCCCGGAGGCATTTGCCGAAAAGATCGAAGCGATCTTTGCCGACAACGGCCGCTACGAAACCATGTCGCACGCGGCACGCGCCACATACGAGCGGTCGTTCACCATCGACAGCATGGAGGACGGATATCGGAAAATATACGATCGGATCAATCGGAAATAACAATATGAACATCACACTCATCGGAGGCTCCGGATTCGTCGGAACCCGCTTACTTGGGCTGCTCGGCGAGCAGCCCGAAAAATACACGCTGCGCAACATCGACAAGCGGCAAAGCCACTTCTTCCCCCACGTGACGCAGCTGGCCGACGTGCGCGATGCGGAGGCGCTGCGCGAAAAAATCGCAGGATCGGACGTCGTGGTGCTGCTGGCTGCCGAACACCGCGACGACGTGTCGCCCGTGTCGCTCTACTACGACGTGAACGTCGGGGGCATGAAAAACGTACTCGAAGCCATGCTCGCAACGGGTGTGCGGCGCCTCGTCTTCACCTCCTCGGTGGCGGTTTACGGCCTCAACAAGGAGAATCCGGACGAAACGCATCCGGCCGATCCGTTCAACCATTACGGCAAAAGCAAATGGCAGGCGGAGGAGGTGTTGCAGCAGTGGCATGCGGAACATCCCGACTTCAACATCGGCATCCTGCGCCCGACCGTGATCTTCGGCGAGCGCAACCGGGGCAATGTCTTCAATCTGCTGCGTCAGATTTCGAGCGGACGCTTCCTCATGATCGGCGGCGGACGCAACAGAAAGTCGATGGCTTACGTCGGCAACATCGTGTCGTTCATCCGCTTCCTGATCGACGAGAAGACCGAAGGGTACAACGTATACAATTACGTCGATAAACCGGACTTCACGATGAACGAGCTGGTATTCCACGTAAGCGAGGTCCTCGGCAAGCACATACCGACCACACACGTCCCCTATTGGCTCGGAATGCTCGGAGGAAAGTGTTTCGATCTGCTGGCCGCCATAACCCGCAAGAAACTGACGATAAGTTCCGTGCGGGTGAAAAAATTCTGTGCCACCACCCAGTTCGACGCCCGCAAGGCCCACGCCTCGGGATTCAGCGCCCCCTACACGCTCGGTCAGGGCCTCGAACGCACGCTGCGTTTCGAATTCATCGAACCGCCCAAGGACGACATCACCTTCAAATCGGAGTAAACGCCCCCGTCATGCAGATCACACAGGCACAATTCCGGTGCAGCTCGGCGAAGGTGTCGCAGGTGCCCGACGACACGCTGCCCGACTTCGCGTTCATCGGCCGCAGCAACGTAGGCAAGTCGTCGCTCATCAACATGCTGACCGCCCACGGAGGGCTGGCCAAGGTGTCGGGCACGCCCGGCAAGACGCAGCTTATCAACCACTTCAGGATCAACGACCGCTGGTATCTGGTCGATCTTCCCGGCTACGGCTACGCCCGCACCTCGAAAGCCGTGCGCGGCGGTTTCGAGAAGCTCATCACCGACTACGTGCTGCGGTGCGAACGCCTCCACTTCCTCTTCGTGCTGGTCGATGCGCGGCTCGAACCCCAGGCCATCGACCTGCGTTTCATCCGCATGCTCGGCGAAAACGGCGTGCCGTTCGGCATCGTCTTCACCAAGACCGACAAGCTGTCGAAAGCCCAGACCGAGCGTTCGCTCGCCCGCTACCGCGCCACGCTGTCCGAGGAGTGGGAGGAACTGCCTCCGATGTTCGTCACATCGAGCGCCCGCGGCACGGGCCGCGACGCGATTCTGGACTTCATCGGGCGCTGTTTGACCGAATGTTGATAAAAAGCCGGTCGGAAAGATCGGTTTTTTCGCCGTATTGTTCTATATTTGCATCGTAAAATCCGCTAACCCTATGGCTATCCACAAAATCAAAATCTTTGCGGGCCGCGACTCGAAATACCTCGCCGAGAAGATCGCTGCCAGCTTCGGCACCACGCTCGGTCAGTCGGAGGTGCTGCAATTCAGCGACGGGGAGTTCCAGCCCTGCTTCAACGAATCCATCCGCGGCTGTACGGTCTTCATCATCCAATCGACCTTCCCGCCCTCGGACAACCTCATGGAGCTGCTGATGATGATCGACGCCGCACGCCGCGCATCGGCCTACAAGGTCGTGGCCGTGATGCCCTACTTCGGCTGGGCGCGCCAGGACCGCAAGGACCGTCCGCGCGTACCGATCGGCGCCAAGCTGGTGGCCAACCTGCTGATGGCCGCGGGCGTGGACCGCATCATGACGATGGACCTGCACGCGGACCAGATCCAGGGCTTCTTCGACGTGCCCGTGGACGCACTCTATGCCAGCGGCATCTTCGTGCCCTACATCCGCAGCCTCAACATCGAGGACCTGTCGATCGCCGCACCCGACATGGGCGGCGCGAAGCGTGCGAACACCTACGCCAAGCACCTCGGCACGCCGATCATCATCTCGCACAAGGAGCGCGCGAAAGCCAACGTCGTGGGCAAGATGACGGCCATCGGCGAAGTCGAGGGACGCAACATCCTCATCGTGGACGACATGATCGACACCGCCGGCACGATCTGCATGGCGGCCGACATGCTCATGGCGCGCGGCGCGAAGAGCGTGCGCGCGGCCATCACCCACCCCGTGCTCTCGGGCCCGGCCTACGACCGCATCAACGCCAGCGCATTGCAGGAGGTGATCGTCACCGACACCATTCCGCTGCGCGAGGATCAGAACCTCAGCAAGTTCACGGTGCTGTCGGTTGCGGACATCTTCGCCGACGTCATCGAACGCGTACACAACTACAAGGAGATTTCGTCGATCTTCTTCAAGTAACCGACACGCTGGTCACTCATAAGGCAATCCGCCCCGGCAGCTTTCGTCTGCCGGGGCGGATTGCCTTATGCGAAAAATCGTTACCTTTGCCGCATGAAATCGGATTTCAGAATAGGTTACGGATTCGACGTGCACGCCCTCGGCGAGGGGTTGCGTCTGGTCCTCGGCGGGGTGGAAATACCCCACACGAAAGGGTGCATCGCACACTCCGACGGCGATGCGGCGATCCATGCCGTATGCGACGCCCTGCTGGGCGCGGCGGCCCTGGGCGACATCGGGCAGCACTTTCCCGACACGTCGGACGAATATGCGGGCATCGACTCGAAAGTTCTGCTGCAACGCGTCGCGGCGCTGCTGCGCGCAAAAAAATACGAGATCGGCAATGTGGATTGCACGATCTCGCTGCAAAGGCCCCGGCTGCGGCCGCATATCGACGCCATGCGGGCTGCGATGGCCGGTGCTATGGGTGTGGGCGTCGATCGGGTGTCGGTCAAAGCCACGACCACAGAGCACCTGGGTTTCGAGGGCCGCGAAGAGGGCGTCTCGGCGGCAGCCGCGGTACTTATCTTCAGGAACGATCGCTGAAACGCGACCGGCGGGCAGGCACCCGGGGCGGCATCACGGAGTCACGGCGGCGCAGCAGCGCACCGCGGCGGCGCGATACCGCATGTGCGGAAGCCGGTGCAACAACCGGGCCGCACCCGCCGCGGCATCAGTAAAGCTGCGAAATGGTTCCCGAATACTGCACGGAGTTGTAAAGCGGATTGGCGATGGTAAGCGTCGCACCGCCCGTGCGCGAGTAGATCTCGAAGGTGAATGTATAGGTCGAAGCGGAGAAGAGCGGCGAGGTGAAAGTCACCAGCCAGCCCTCGTGGGTCTGCTCGGCCGTATAGCCCTGCACGGAGGGAACGGTATAGTTGAGCACCGTAGCGTAATAAGGGGGTACGAAACCCTTGATGTAGGGAAGGCAGACATCGACCGTGGCATCCCACACACCGACGTTGAATGCCGGGTTGAGCACCTGGCGCATGGAACCTGCGGGCAGCTGCTGCATGGTCTGCGGGTTGAACTGGAAATTGCGCGACATGACCAGCGAGTCATTGAACCGTTCGTACTCGGCGATGCGCTCGGCACGACGCTTCTCGCGCACCTCTCGGCGCTCCTCTTTGGGCGAAAGGGTCTTTTTCTGACCGATCACGGTGTAGACGCCCGCACACAGCAGGGCCCCCAGGGCGATGTAAAGGAATTTTTTCATGACACATAAGGTTTTGCGCCCTACGTGCAAAAACGGTGCCCCGAGGCGGCCGGATCCCCCGTCCGGGCCGGGAAGCTCCCGACAGCCCGTCTGCAAAAGCCCCGGTCAGAGCCCCATCTGGGCCAGGAATCGCCCCGTATGGCTGCGTTCGCACCGCGCCACCTCTTCGGGCGTGCCCGCAGCCACGACCTCGCCGCCGCCGGCCCCGCCCTCGGGTCCGATGTCGATCAGGTGGTCGGCGACCTTGACGACGTCGAGGTTGTGCTCGATGACCACCACCGTATTGCCCCTTTCAACCAGCTTGTTCAGCACCTCCAGCAACTGGCGTATGTCCTCGAAGTGGAGGCCCGTCGTCGGCTCGTCGAGGATGTAGAGCGTGCGGCCCGTGTCGCGCTTCGAGAGCTCGGAGGCCAGCTTGATGCGCTGGCTCTCGCCGCCCGACAGCGTGGTGCAGGGCTGCCCCAGCGTAAGGTAACCCAGCCCCACCTCCTGGATCGCACGGAGCTTCTGGTGGATGGCGGGGATGTTCTCGAAGAATTCCACCGCCATATTGACCGTCATGTTCAGCACCTCGTCGATGCTGCGGCCCTTGTAGCGCACTTCGAGCGTCTCGCGGTTGTAACGGTGGCCGCCGCACGCGCGGCAGGTGACGTAGACGTCGGGCAGGAAGTTCATCTCGATGGTCTGCACCCCGGCACCGCGGCACTCCTCGCACCGGCCGCCCTTCACGTTGAACGAGAAACGCCCCGCCTTGTAGCCGCGGATCTGGGCGTCGGGCGTCTTCTCGAAGAGCTTGCGTATGTCGGTGAAGACGTCGGAATAGGTCGCGGGATTGCTGCGCGGCGAGCGGCCGATGGGCGACTGATCGACCACCACCAGCTTGTCCACGTGCTCGATCCCCTCGACCGAATCGTAGTCGAGCGGCTGATCGAACGAACGGTAGAGCGCACGGCTCAGAATCGGCCGCAGCGTCTCGTTCACGAGCGTCGATTTGCCCGAGCCGCTGACGCCCGTCACGCAGACGAACACGCCCAACGGAAACTCCGCGTCGATGCTCCGCAGGTTGTTGCCCCGAGCACCGCGGATCACGATCCGCTGCCCGGACCCCTTGCGCCGATGCTCCGGCACCACGATCCGCCGGCGCCCCGTGAGGTAGTCGGCCGTGACGCTCTGCGCGCGCAGGATCTCGTCGAACGTGCCGGCGGCCACGATGCGGCCGCCGCGCCGGCCCGCTCCGGGACCCACATCGACGATGTAGTCCGCCGCGCGCATCATCTCCTCGTCGTGCTCGACCACGATCACCGAGTTGCCGGCGTCGCGCAACTGTTCGAGGCTGCGGATCAGACGCCGGTTGTCGCGCTGGTGGAGTCCGATCGAGGGTTCGTCGAGAATGTAGAGCACATTGACCAGCTTCGAACCGATCTGCGTCGCGAGCCGTATGCGCTGGCTCTCGCCGCCCGACAGGGTGCGCGAGGCGCGTGCCAGCGAAAGGTAGCCCAGGCCCACCTCCAGCAGGAACTGCGTGCGCTCGCCGATCTCCTTCACGACCTCACGGGCGATCGTCCACTCCTTGTCGTTCATCTGCCCGCGCAGCCCCCCGATCCAGCGGGCGAACTCGTCGAGCGAGAGGGACGAGACCTCGGCGATGTTGCGGCCCGCAATGCGGAACTGCAACGCCTCGGGCTTCAGGCGCGTGCCGTCGCACGCCGAGCACCGGCGGTAGGCCAGGAACTGCTCGCGCCACTTGCGGCCGCGGGCCGAATCGTCGTCCTCGGTGCGGGCGATGTACTCGGCCACGCCCTCCCAGGGCGCCAGACGCGTGCCGCCCGCAGGCGCGAACTGCGAAATATCGACCGCCAGGGGCTCCGCATCGCCGTAGAGTATGGCGTTCATGCCCTCGGCGGAGATGGCCTCCACGGGGTCGTCCATGGTGAAACCGTGGCGGCGGCCCAACGCCTCAAGGATGGCGAAGAGCATGCCGCCGCATTTGCCCAGCGGCTCCACGGCACCTGCGCGCAGCGACTTGCTCCGGTCGGGAATGATCTTGTCGGCATCGAACACCGCCTCCTCGCCCAATCCGTTGCAGCGTGGACACGCCCCCTTGGGCGAATTGAAGGAGAAGGTATGCGGCGCCGGGTCCTCGAACGACACGCCCGTCGAGGGGCACATCAGGTGGCGCGAATAGTAGCGCACCCCCTCCGTGCCGTAGTCGTAGACGGCCATCGAACCCTTGCCCTGGCGCATGGCCTCGCGCAGCGAGGTCAGGATGCGCTCCGCGGCATCGGGCCCGGCGACCAGGCGGTCGATCACCAGGTCGATCGTATGGATCTTGTAGCGGTCGAGCTTCATGCCGGCCGCGATCTCGCGGATCTCGCCGTCGATGCGGGCATAGAGGTAGCCCTTTTTTGCCAGCGACTCGAAGAGTTCGCGGTAGTGGCCCTTGCGCCCCTTGACCACGGGGGCCAGCAGCGCGATTTTGCGCCCGGCGAACCCCTCCAGGATCAGCTCGGCAATGCGGTCGTCGCCGTAGTGGACCATCTCCTCGCCCGTCTCGGGCGAATAGGCCCGCGAGGCGCGAGCGTAGAGCAGACGCAGGAAGTCGTTGATCTCGGTCACGGTGCCTACCGTCGAGCGGGGGTTCTTGTTGGTCGTCTTCTGCTCGATGGCCACCACGGGGCTCAGGCCCGTGATCTTGTCCACATCCGGACGCTCCATCGTCCCCACGAACTGTCGCGCATAGGCCGAGAGCGTCTCCATGTAGCGGCGCTGCCCCTCGGCATAGATCGTGTCGAACGCCAGCGAGGACTTGCCCGAGCCGCTCAGGCCCGTGACGACGACCAGTTTGCGGCGCGGAATCTCCAGGTCCACGTTCTTCAGGTTGTGCACCCTCGCACCGAGTATCTTGATTTTCTCCTCTCTCTCCATATCCACATACAAACGGACGCGCGGCACCCCAGCGTGTGCGCCGCACAAAAATCGGAACAAAGGTACGAATACGCGAGGGCAAAAGCAAGCTCGCTTGCATTTTGCCGAGCAAGAGTACCTAAGGCGAAGCCAAAGTACGAAGAAGCCGAGGGCAAAAGCAAATTCATTTGCGTTTTTGCCGCGGGGGAACTGTCGTGGCGAAGCGGTGCGCCGCCGGGAAGATAAGCCCCCGGCGCCGATTCGCACAAAAACTCCGGACCCGGCGCACCTGTCGTCGCCGGATCCGGAGCCGTTTCGTATGCGGAAGCCGCCTACTCCAGGTTTTTCAGTTCGAAGTCGTCGGCATCCATCCACGCGGGGAAGGACTGGCGGAACGCGCGCTGCTCCTCCAGGTCGAGCGTCACGACCATCGTCCACTCGCCGCTCTCGGCATCGGCCATCGTGCGGCCGAGGTAGTCGATGGCTTTCGAGTCGCCGATGTACACCGCATCGGGATCGGTGCCCACGCGGTTCACGCCGATGACGTAGCTCTGGTTCTCGATGGCGCGGGCACGCAGAAGCGCACACCACGCATCGCGGCGCTTGTTGTCCCACGACGCACAGTAGATGATGGCGTCGTAGTCGCCGCGGTTGCGACTGAAGACGGGGAACCGCAGGTCGTAACATACCTGCATGAGGAAGCGGAAGCCCTTGTACTCCACCACCACCCGGCGCTTGCCGGGCGTATAGTCGCGGCCCTCGCCTCCCGGCCGGAAGAGGTGGTGCTTGTCGTATTGGGTCATCTTGCCCGAAGGCTCGACAAAGAGCATGCGGTTGCGGTAAATGCCGTCCTCCAGAATGACGACGCTGCCCACCACGGCCTTGCCGTACTCGCGGGCCCAGCGGCGCATGGCCGTCACGACCGGGCCGTCCATCGTTTCGGCGACCACCGAGGGACGCAGTTTGAATCCCGTGGCAAACATCTCAGGCAGCACCACCACGTCGGCGGCGGCCTCGGCAACTACTTTTTCGATACGGGAGAGGTTGTGTTCGGTCTCCTCCCACTCCATATCGACCTGACAAATCGCTACGTTGAGTTTCATTTTCACTTACATATTTAAAACAAATATAGCGCTTTTTCCGATAATATGCATCGGCCGGACGAAAAAATCGCATTTTTCCGCAATTTTCGCACGCAGCGCCCCCCGGCGGCGGCACCGGCCGAACGCAACGCGGCCGCACTTCACGCATCGGATCGCCGAACGTTCTTCCGTTTCGTTTTTTTTGAGTACCTTTGTGCGAAACGTTCCCGCAGGTCCGGAAGCGCGCCGAACGAGGTTCGGACGCCGGACGGACGCCGGGCGGGACGACTTCCCGTAAAACCGAACCATAAAATTACCGCCGCATGCTCAAAGCCGGACACACGCAGAAACTCACGATCACCCGCATCTCGGAATACGGACTCTACCTCGCCGACGAGGAGCAGGCCGAAGTGCTGCTCCCCAACCGCTACGTATCGCTCACCGACCGCGTGGGCGACGAAAAGGAGGTATTCGTCTACCACGACTCCGAAGACCGCCTGGTGGCGACCACCGAGACGCCGCTGCTCCGCGCGGGCGAGGCGGGATACCTCAAGGTGGTGGACAAGACCCCCCACGGCGCCTTCCTCGACTGGGGACTCTTCGGCAAGGACCTCTTCCTGCCCAACCGCAACCAGCAGGGAGGCATCCTCACGGGCCACAGCTACATCGTCTATCTCTACGAGGACGACATCACGGGACGCTGCGTGGCCACGACCAAACTCAAGAGCTTCATCAACAACGACACGATCGACGTGCGTCCGCGGCAGGAGGTGCGCCTGCTCGTGGCCTCGGAGAGCCCGATCGGCTTCCGCGTCATCATCGACAACCGCCACTGGGGCATGCTCTACCGCAACCAGCTTTTCCGTCCCGTGGCGGTGGGCGACCGGCTCACGGGCTACGTGCGCCGCATCACCGAGGACAACCGCATCGACGTCAGCCTCCAGCAGCAGGGCGTGGCCCAGGTCCGCGACTCGGCCGACGAACTGCGGCGTCTGCTGCGCGCGAACGGCGGCACGCTGCCGCTGGGCGACCGGAGCGACCCGGCCGACATCGCGGCACGCACGCAGATGAGCAAGAAGGTATTCAAACGGGCCCTCGGCATGCTGCTCAAGAGCGGCGAGGCCGAGACCTCCGACACCGAAACCAGACTCGTACGGCGATGAGCGGAAAACTCGCGACGGCCGAGCGCGTATCGCGCGACGCGTCGGACAACTTCGTATTCCAGCGTTCGCTGCTGGCCTACCGCGAGGCGGCGAAACGCATCTCGGGCCAGGTGCTCGAAATCGGCACCGGCGCAGGCTACGGCGTCGAGGTCGTGGCACCCCATGCCGACCGCTTCGTCACCCTCGACAAGCATGTGCCCGAGGGCGACATCCCGGGCATGGAGCACGCCGTATTCATGCAGGCCGAGGTGCCTCCCCTGCCCTTCGATTCGAACGCTTTCGACTGCGTGATCTCGTTCCAGGTGATCGAGCACATCCGCCGCGACCTCGACTTCGTGGCCGAAGCGGCCCGCGTGCTGCGGCCCGGAGGACTGCTCGTGCTGACCACGCCCAACGCCCCGATGTCGCTCACGCGCAATCCGTGGCACGTGCGCGAGTACACCGCCGACCAGCTGCGCAACCTGCTCGGCAGCCGCTTCGCGGAGGTCGAAATCCTCGGCGTCTTCGGCAACGACAAGGTTACGGCCTACTACGAGAACAACCGGCGCAACGTGGAGCGCATCGCACGCTTCGACGTGCTCGACCTCCAGCACCGCCTGCCGCGATGGATGCTGCAACTGCCCTACGACCTGCTCAACCGCATCAACCGCCGCCGTCTGCTGGAGCAGGACCGCGGCCTGACGCTCTCGATCACGGCCGAGGATTACCGCCTCGCCCCCGCGGACGAAAGCTGCTACGACCTGTTCTGCATCGCCCGAAAATAGCGCGGGACCGCCCGAGCGGCCCTCCGCGAACAAAACATGCGTGGCGCGACGGTATTCGTCGCGCCACGCAAATACTTTCGGCCCGCCGCTGCGGACTACGGCCGTGCGGAACGCTGTCCGAAGAGCAGCGCCGCAAGCGGATCGCTCATCCGCACGATGCTGCCCACGAGCAGACTGAACGTCATGACGAGCACCGACACCGCGACCGTTGCCGCCACATAGAGCAGGTCGTTGGGATAGTCGGTAAAAAACGGACCGACGAAAGGCAGCACCGGAAGCAGGAAATAGTGGATCAGATAGATGTCGAGCGTGCGCCGCCCGACGTATTGCAGCATCCGCCCCGCCGGGCGGCCGCGCCCCACGGCTTCGCGGTACTTATAGAAGAATCCGAACGCGAGCAGCAGCCCCGCATAGGGCAGCGGTACATACTTCACCGCCACACCGAACAGAGCCAGCGACCCGAACGCACCCTGAAGCGCATCGCCCACCGTAGCTCCGGCCACGGAACGGCCCAGGACGAGCATCATTCCGAAAAACAGGACGACGAGCGCCGTCATGCCGGCCGGCCGGAACAACCGGAAGAAGCGCGCCTCGTACTTGCGGGCGAGCAGGCCCGCCACGAAAAAGTGGAAAAAGCGGCAGAAAAGCAGCCCTGAGAACCACGCGGGGCCGTCGCTTCCCTTGCGCAGCAGAAAACCCGCGGCAAGCAGCACGAAAGCCGTTGCGACCAGCAGCGCATCGCGAAAACGCTCCGCACCCGCGCGGGCCGTGATTCGGCACACGGCATACCACGCCGCAAACATATAGAACAGCACCGGAAGAAACCAGTAACCGCACTTCATCGGATCGGCCAGCGCATCGCGCAACGGTATGCCGTCGAGCTTCCACACCTTGACCGCGAAAAAGAGCGCGAAAGGAACCAGCAGGTGCAGTGCCTTGCCACCCAGCTGCCTCAGAGCGAATGCCGCGGTCCACTGCCGCCCGGCGCGCCACGCCACGAAGCCGCTCAAAAAGAAAAACAGCGGCATATTGACATACGAGAAGAGTGCCGAAAGCACACCGGGCGCCGCCTCGAAACTGACGCGGCTCACATGACCGAAGACCACGAGCAGAATAGCCAGGCCGCGCAAAGAGTCGATCCAGTCGATACGGCCGCCGACAACGGCGGCCGTATCCGGATTTATACTCCCGGCATGGGGGGGGGTATTCATATAATAATCAATATATTATACATTACTTCATCTCCACGAGCGACTCGCCGGTCATCGCGGCGGGCTGTTCGAGCCCCATCAGGCGCAGCACCGTGGGCGCCACGTCGGCCAGGATGCCGTCGCGCACGCTCCGCACGCGGTCCGACACCACCACCACGGGCACGGGGTTGAGCGAGTGCGCCGTATTGGGCGTGCCGTCGGCATTGACCGCATGGTCGGCATTGCCGTGGTCGGCGATCATCACCACCTCGTAACCGTTGGCACGTGCGGCTTCGACCACCGCCTCCACGCACGCATCGACCGCCTGCACGGCCTTGCAGATCGCGTCGTACACGCCCGTATGCCCCACCATGTCGCCGTTGGCGAAGTTGAGGCATATGAAATCGAAACGCTGCGTCGCGAGCGCCTCCACCAGCCGGTCCTTCACCTCGTAGGCGCTCATCTCGGGCTGGAGATCGTAGGTCGCCACCTTCGGCGAGGGCACCAGGATGCGCTCCTCGCGCTCGAACTGCTCCTCGCGGCCGCCGTTGAGGAAGAAAGTCACGTGGGCGTACTTCTCGGTCTCGGCGATGCGCAGCTGCGAGAGACCCTGCCGCGCGACGTACTCGCCGATGGTGTCGGGCACGTTCTCCTTGTCGAAAAGGATGTGCAGGCCCCGGAACTTCGCGTCGTAGGGGGTCATGCAGCAGTAGTAGAGAGGCAGCGTGTGCATCCCCTCGGCCGGCATGTCCTCCTGCGTCAGCGCGATCGTGAGCTCCTTCGCCCGGTCGTTGCGGTAGTTGAAGAAGATCACCACGTCGTCCGGACGGATGGTGCCCACGGGATTGCCGTCGGCATCGACCCGCACCACGGGCTCGACGAACTCGTCCGTCACGCCCGCGTCGTACGACCGCTGCACCGCATCCGCCATGTCCGTGGCCGGCGTGCCGATGCCCTCGACCAGTGCGTCGTAGGCGCGTTTCACGCGGTCCCAGCGTTTGTCGCGGTCCATGGCGTAGTAGCGTCCCACGACCGTAGCCACACGGCCCGCCGTAGCCGACATGTGTCTTTCGAGCGCTTCGAGGTATCCCTTGCCGCTGCGCGGATCGGTGTCGCGGCCGTCCATGAAGCAGTGCACGAACGTGCGGTCGCCCAGGCCGTAATCGGCGGCGATGTCGCACAACTTGAAGAGGTGATCGAGCGACGAATGCACGCCGCCGTCGGACACCAGCCCCATGAAATGCACCCTCACGCCCCGATCGCGGGCATGGGCGAACGCCGCCGCCACCTCGGGATTCCGCAGGATCGAGCCGTCGCTGCACGCGCGGTTGATCTTCACCAGGTCCTGGTACACCACGCGGCCGGCGCCGATGTTGAGATGCCCCACCTCCGAGTTGCCCATCTGCCCCTCGGGCAGTCCGACGTTCTCGCCGTCGGTCCGCAGGTGCGCATGGGGATACTTCGCCGTCATGGCTTCGATATAGGCCGGATGCATCGAGTAGATGACATCCGACCGGTCGTGACGGCCGTCACCCCAGCCGTCGAGAATCATAAGCAATACTTTCTGTGCCATAATCACTTTGTTTCGTTCTTTTTCCGCTGCGGAAGCACCCTGTCCGGAAACCTCCGCCCCGGCGCCCCGGCAGCGTCCGAACCGGGGTGCGGCCCCGCGCCGGCACGACGCGGACCGCACGGTCGCACTGCGCAGCTATTTCAGTTTCTCCACGATCAGCTCCACGGCCCGGTCGATGGCAGCCTGCAAACCCTCGGGGTTCTTGCCGCCCGCCGTAGCGAAGAAAGGCTGACCGCCGCCGCCGCCCTGCATGAGCTTCGCGGCCTCGCGCACCACAGCACCGGCATTCACGCCGGCAGCGGCGATCTCGTCCCCCAGCATGACGGTCAGCGAAGGCTTGCCCCCGCGGTTCGTGCCCAGCACGAATACGAGCTTGGGCATGCGGCCGCGCAGGTTGTAGGCCAGGTCCTTGATGAAGTCGGGCAGCAGGTCGGCCTGCTTGACCACGAGCTGCATGCCGTCGCGCTCGGGCGTCGAGGCCACGATCTTGTCGGCCAGCTGTCCGATCTGCTCGCGACGCATGGCCTCGACCTCCTTCGACAGGGCGTCGTTGCTCTCGATCATTTTGCGCACGGCCTGCACGACCTGCGAATTGTTCATCGCCTCGGCCACACCCCGCAGCGTATCCTCCGCCACATAGAGCATCTGCTCGGCCTGCTCGCCCGTGACGGCCTCGATGCGTCGCACGCCGGCCGATATGGCGCTCTCGTTCACGATCTTGAACAGACCGATGGTACCCGTGGCCCGCGTGTGCGTACCGCCGCACAGCTCCACCGAGGTGCCGAAGCGCACCATGCGCACGCGGTCGCCGTACTTCTCGCCGAAGAGCATCATCGCCCCGCAGCGCTCGGCCTCCTCGCGCGTGGCCGCACGGTTCTCCTCCAGCGCATGGTCGGCGCGGATCGCGCGATTCACGCGGCGCTCCACCTCGCGCAGCTGCTCGGGCGTCACCTTCTGGAAGTGCGAGAAGTCGAAGCGCAGCCCCTCGGGCGTCACCATCGAACCCTTCTGCTCGACATGCTTGCCGAGCACGTCGCGCAACGCCTCGTGCAGCAGGTGCGTCGCCGTGTGGTTGTTGGCCGCGGCCTGACGCTTGTCGGCATCGACCGTCGCCGTGAAGCACGCGCCGGGATCGGCGGGCAGCTGCTCGGCGATGTGGACGATCAGTCCGTTCTCCTTCTCGGTGGCTACGATGCGGATGCGCTCGCCGGCCCCCTCGATGAAGCCCGTGTCGCCCACCTGACCGCCCGAATTGCCGTAGAACGGCGTGCGGTCGAATACCAGCTGGTAGGTCGTGCGGTTCTTCGAGGTCACACGGCGCCAGCGCGCGATGCGCACCTGCTCGGTAAGGGTGTCGTAACCCGTGAATTCGCTCTGACGCAGGGGAATCAGCTCCTGCCAGTCGTCGGCCGCCACGGCCGCGGCGTTGCGCGAGCGCGCCTTCTGGGCCTGGAGCTCCTGTTCGAAAGCCTCCAGATCGACCTCCACGCCCTGTTCGCGGGCGATGAGCTCCGTGAGGTCGATGGGGAATCCGTAGGTATCGTAGAGCAGGAACGCGTCGGCTCCGGCGATGCGGCTGCCGCCCTCCTCGCGCAGACGTGCGATCACGCCGTCGAGCAGGCTGATGCCCGTGGCCAGCGTGCGCAGGAATGCCGACTCCTCCTCCTCGATCACCTTCTCGATCAGCGCCTGCTGCGCTTTCAGCTCGGGGAACTGCGCCCCCATCTGCTCCACGAGGCCCGCCACCAGACGGCAGAGGAACGGCTCGTTGAAGCCCAGGTAGGTGTAGCCGTAACGCACGGCGCGGCGCAGGATGCGGCGGATAACGTAGCCCGCCTTGACGTTCGAGGGCAGCTGGCCGTCGGCGATCGAGAATGAAATGGCACGCAGGTGGTCGGCGATCACGCGCATGGCCACGTCGGCCTTCGCGTCGTCGCCGTAGCGCTTGCCGGCCATCGCCGCGATGCGGCCGATCGCGGGCTGGAACACGTCGGTGTCGTAGTTCGATTTCTTGCCCTGGAGAATCATGCACAGACGCTCGAAGCCCATGCCCGTATCGACGTTGCGCGCCGGCAGCGGTTCGAGCGAACCGTTGGCCTTGCGGTTGAACTGCATGAACACCAGGTTCCATATCTCGATCACCTGGGGATGGCCCGTATTGACCATCCCGCGGCCCGGGCATGCGGCGATCTCCGACTCGTCGCGCAGGTCGTAGTGGATCTCGGAGCAGGGGCCGCAGGGACCCGTCTCGCCCATCTCCCAGAAGTTGTCGTGCTTGTTGCCGCGGATGATGTGGTCCTCGGGCAGGAAGCGCTTCCAGTAGTCGTAGGCCTCGCTGTCGAAGGGCACGCCGTCCTCGGCCGAGCCCTCGTACACCGTGGCGTACATCCGGTCGGCGGGCAGCCCGTAGACGTCGTGCAGCAGCTCCCAGGCCCACTCGATGGCCTCCTTCTTGAAGTAGTCGCCGTAGGACCAGTTGCCCAGCATCTCGAACATGGTGTGGTGGTAGGTGTCATGACCCACCTCCTCCAGGTCGTTGTGCTTGCCCGACACGCGCAGACACTTCTGCGTGTCGGCCGCACGGGGATACTTGCGCGGCGCATTGCCCAGGAAAATATCCTTGAACTGGTTCATGCCCGCATTGGTGAACATCAGCGTGGGGTCGTTCTTCACCACCATCGGCGCCGACGGCACGATCGCATGGCCCTTGCGCTCGAAGAAGTCGAGAAAGGCCCGGCGGATTTCATTCGATTTCATCATATACTATTTTTATGTTTTCCGCGTTAGAATTTCCGGGTTGCAAATTTACATATTTTAACCTAATTTTGCACCATACCCCCTGAAAGAAATTCGGAGCATGGAACAAAAAGCGGATTCGACGAATACACAGCCCTCTACGCGGGCGAAGCGGCCGGCCGAGGCCCCGGAGACGACCCACGTCGCCTTCCGCCTGCGCACATACAGGCTGCTGCGCCGCATCATCGCGGGATTCATCGTCGTGTCGCTGGCCAACTTCATCTTCTCCTCGTTTTTCCACACCCCGAAGATGTACCGCATCAACCGCGAAAACCGCGAACTCAAGCTCCGCTACCGCATCCTGGAGGAGCGCATCCGCACGGCCCGGGCCCGCGTGGAGGAGATCCGCCACCGCGACAACCACGTCTACCGCTCGCTCTTCGCCACCGACAGCACCGCATCGGACGGCGCCGCCGTGCCCTATCCCGACGAAAAATACGCATCCCTCGCGGGCGACGAGTACGCCCCGCTGATGATCGGCACGTGGCAGCAGCTCGACGCCCTCGCGCGCGAACTCTATTTTGAGTCGGTGTCGTTCGACGAGTTGCAGACGCTGGCCCGCAACAAGGAGAAGATGTCGGCCGCCATTCCGGCCATCTGGCCCATCGACCGCGCACGCCTCCACAACGACCGCATCGGCGCCTTCAACCCGCGGCGCCTGCACCCCATCCTCCACCGCATCGTGCCCCACAACGGCGTGGACTTCGGGTGCGACCGCGGCACGCCGGTCTACGCCACGGGCGACGCCGTGGTCGAGGCGGCCGTGAGTTCGGGCCACAACGGCGGCTTCGGCCGCATGGTGCTCCTCGACCACGAGTTCGGCTACAAGACCCGCTACGCCCACCTGGACAAGGTGCTCGTCAAGCCCGGCGACCGCGTGGTGCGCGGCCAGAAGATCGGCGAGGCGGGCAACACGGGCCGCTCGACCTCCACGCACCTCCACTACGAGGTGCTCCACCGCGGCCGGCCGGTCAATCCGATCAACTACTTCAACCGCAACATGACCTCCGAGGAGTACGACAAACTGATGTCGCGCATGCGCGAAACCAACTTCGAAAAGCTTTAGACCGATGGCAGGAAAAAAAGACCTCGAAAGGCTCCGGCGGCGCCGCGCCCGCAAGCAGATCATCGTCCGCGTGACCGTGGGAGCGCTGGTGTGGCTGGGCGCGGCCGTGCTCTACTACGTCGGACTGTCGTTCTTTTTCGACACGCCCGTCGAATACAAGCTGCGCCACTCCACCGACCTGCTGCGCTCCGAATACGAGGTGCTGACACAGCGCTACGACTCGCTGCGCAGCGTGCTCGAAAACCTTGAGGAGCGCGACCGCGGCGTCTTCCGCACCCTGTTCGAGTCGGACCCCTACGACTTCGAGGCGGAGGACGAGCAGCACGTGGCCCGCACCTACGAGACCCTGCTGGGCAAATCGACCCGCCGCCTCCGGCGCGAATTCCGCCACCGCATCGAGGAGGCCGGGCAGCGCCTCGCCCAGGTCGAGGCCTCCCATGCCGCCATGGCGCGGGCCCTCGACTCGACGGGCGAAGCGCGCCGCCACATCCCCTCGATCCAGCCCGTAATCAACCAGCAGCTCACGCTGCTCACCGCCTCGTACGGCATGCGCTACCACCCTTTCTACAAGACGCTGCAATCGCACCAGGGCGTGGACTACACCGTGCCCGAGGGTTCGCGCGTCTTCGCCACGGCGGACGGCACGGTGAAAGACGTGGCGCAGCGCAACTCCACCTCGGGACAGACCGTGGTGATCGACCACGGCAACGGATACGAAACCACCTACGCCCACCTGAGCAAGGTGCAGGTGCAGCGCGGCCAGAGCGTGCGTCGCGGCGAGATCATCGCCCTGACGGGCAACACCGGACTCTCGCTGGCGCCCCACCTCCACTACGAGGTGCGCCACAACGGCATGCGCGTGGATCCGATCCACTACTTCTTCTCCGAACTCTCACCGGCCGACTACCGGCGCATCCTTCGCATCGCGCAGTCGGGCATGCAATCCTTCGACTGATGGAAAACCGCATCCGACTGCTTCTGATGGATTTCGACGGCACGCTGGCCGACACGCGCGAGGCCCACTACCTCGCCTACGCCCGCACGCTGCGCGAAGCGGGCATCGTGCTCGACCGCACGGAGTACGACACGCGCTTCTTCGGCATGCGCTGCGCCGAGTTCCTCGCCGCGCTCGGCATCGGCGACGAAGCGGAACGCGAACGCATCCGCCGCCGCAAGATCGAACTCTACCCCGAATATTTCGACCTCGTGCGGCTCAACCGGCCGCTGTGGGACTTCGCGCAGTCGTTCCGCGCCGCCGGAGGCCGCGCCTGGGTGGTATCGACCGGCAGCCGCGACAACATCCTCGGCGTCATGCGCCGCCTCGGAATCGAGGCGGGCGTGGACGGACTCCTGGCCGGCGGCGACGTGGCGCGCAGCAAACCCGCGCCCGACGCCTTCCTGCTGGCCATGGAGCGCGAGGGCGTCGCCCCGGGCGAAACGCTCGTCTTCGAGGACTCGGCCGTGGGGCTCGAAGCCGCACGCCGCAGCGGTGCGGCCTACATCGCCGTAAAACTCTGACCCGATATGGATATTCTGCTCTGCACCGCCGCCGTTCTTCTCACCCTGCTGGGCATCGCGGGGTGCATCCTGCCGCTGCTGCCCGGTCCGCTGATCGGCCTGGCCGGCATGGCGTGTCTGGCGGCAAGCTCCGGATCGGGCGTCACGGGCGGCGCGCTGCTCGCATGGCTCGCCGCGACGCTCGGCGCCACGGCCGCCGACTACTTCCTGCCCGCATGGGTCACCCGGCTGCTCGGAGGCTCGCGCGCAGGCCAGACCGGCGCCACGGTCGGCATGCTCGCGGGCATGCTCTTCTTCATGTCGGTGGCGAGCCTGATCCTCGGGCCTTTCCTGGGCGCCGTGGCGGGCGAGCTGCTCCACGACCGCCGCGACCCCGTGCGCGCCGTGCGCATCGGCCTCGGCTCGTTCGTTTCGTTCGCCGTGGGCACGGGAGTGAAACTTGCCGTCTGCATCGCGATGTTCGCATGCACGCTGGCGGAAATCTATCCGGCAATCAGCGAATGGTTTAGCGGACTGTGGTAACCGCCCCCTCGGGAACCGCACCGCCGGGACTTGTTTTTCACCGGAAAAATCCGTACCTTCGTTCCCCCGAACGAAGACCTTTTTGATATGAAATATTTGCGTTTTCTGATCGTCGCGCTGCTGGCGTTCTGCTGTGCGGCGTGTCAGAAATACCGATACGAAACCGTGGAGGGCGACCCCCTCGCCACCCGCATCTATACGCTCGACAACGGACTGAAGGTCTACATGAGCGTCAATACCGAAACGCCCCGCATCCAGACCTACGTCGCCGTGAAGGTGGGCGGCAAGAACGATCCGCCCGAGACCACCGGCCTGGCCCACTACTTCGAGCACCTCATGTTCAAGGGCACGTCGCAGTTCGGCACCACCGACTACGAGGCCGAGAAACCACTGCTCGACGAGATAGAAATGCTCTTCGAGGTCTACCGCCGCATTCCCGAGGAGGCTGCGCGCCGCGCGATCTACCGCCGCATCGACAGCCTGAGCTACGAAGCCTCGAAACTCTCCATCCCCAACGAGTACGACAAGCTCATGTCCATCATCGGCGCCGACGGCACCAACGCCTACACCACGAAGGACATGACCGTCTACATCGAGGACATCCCCTCGAACCGGATCGAGCAGTGGGCCCGCATCGAGGCCGACCGCTTCCGCGACCCCGTGATCCGCGGCTTTCACACCGAGCTGGAGACCATCTACGAGGAGAAGAACATGTCGCTCACCAACGACAACCGCAAGATCATGGAGGCCGTGGATGCCGCGCTCTTCCCCAACCACCCCTACGGCCGCCAGACCGTGCTCGGCTCGCAGGAGAGCCTGCGCAATCCGTCGATCACCAACGTGAAGAACTACCACGCGACCTACTACGTGCCCAACAACATGGCCGTATGCCTCTCGGGCGACTTCGACCCCGACCGGATGATCGAGGTGATCGACCGCTATTTCGGCGACATGGAGCCCGGAGCGGAGGTCCCGGAGCTGTGCTTCGAACCCGAGGCGCCGATCACGGAACCCGTGGTGCGGCGGGTCTACGGCACCGACGCCGAGAGCGTGGTGCTGGCCTGGCGCACGGGCGGCGCGGCCACTCCCGACGCCGACATGGCCGAGCTGGTGGGCAGCATCCTCTACAACGGCAAGGCGGGTCTGCTCGACCTGGCCCTGAACCAGAAACAGCAGGTCCTGAAGTCCGATGCCGGGGCCTACGTGCGCGCGGACTACGGCATGATCTCGGTGGAGGGCCGCCCCAAAGCGGGCCAGAGCCTCGAACAGGTGCGCGACCTGCTGCTCGCGCAGGTGGCCCGTCTGCGCGAGGGCGACTTCGACGAACGGCTGATCCTGGCCGCGGTGAACAACCACAAGGCCGAGCTCATGCAGACGCTGCGCACCAACGAGGGCCGCGCCGACCTCTACATCGAGTCGTTCATCAACGGCACCCCGTGGGCGGAGACCGTGCACCGCACGGAGCGCATGGCGCGCGTCACCAAGGAGCAGGTCGTGGCATGGGCGCGCGAGAACCTGGGTGCGGACAGCTACGCCATCGTCTTCAAGCGCCAGGGCCCCGACCCCACCGTGCGCAAGATCCGCAAGCCGCGCATCACCCCCATCGTCATGAACCGCGACACCGCGAGCCGCTACGTGCGCGAGGTGCAGGCCGCACAGGTCGATCCCATCGAACCCCACTTCGTGAACTACAACCGCGAGATGTCCACGTTCCGCTGGGAGCCGGGGGCCGAGGTGCTCTACAAGCACAACGACGGCGAGGGGCTCTTCACGCTGACCTACGTCTTCGAGACCGGCTTCTCCCACGATCCGCTCCTCTCGCCCGCCATGAGCTACCTGCGCTACCTGAGCACGCCCGACATGAGCGCCGAGCGGATCAACGCCGAGCTCTACGACATCGCCTGCAACTTCTCGCTCCGCACCATGGGCGAACGCTCCTACGTCACCATCTCGGGTCTGGGCGAGAACATGGGCCGCGCGATGGAAATCGTGGAGGACCTGATCGCACGGGCCCAGCCCGACGAGGCGATCCTCGCCACACTGAAGGAGAACCTCTTCAAGTCGCGCGCGGACGCCAAGATGAGCCAGAGCGGCAACTACACCGCATTGCAGCGCCTGATGTTTTACGGCCCCGACTTCGTGCGGGCCACGACGCTCACCGACGATCGGCTGCTGGAGCTCACCTCCGAAGAGCTGCTGGGCTCGGTGCGCACACTCTTCGCGGGGCCCCACCGCATCCTTTACTTCGGACCGGCGAGCCAGCAGGAGCTGCGGTCGGAGCTCTCGGCCCACCACCCCGCACCCACGCGGACCGAGGCGCCGGACGCTCCCCACATGCAGCAGCTCCTCACACCCGAAAACAAAGTCTACGTCGCGCATTTCGACGCCAACCAGCTGCGCTACCTCCAGGTGTCGTGCCGCGGCGAGCACTACGATCCGGCGAACGACCCCCGTGTGCGGCTCTACAACGAGTACTTCGGGGGCGGCATGAACTCGGTCGTATTCCAGGAGATGCGCGAGGCCCGCAGCCTCGCCTACTCGGCCCAGGCGGGCATCACCGAGCCGCGCCACACGGATACCGGCTACGGCTACCTGGCATTCATCGCCACGCAGACGGACAAGCTGCGCGAAGCGGTGGAGGCCTTCGCCGAGATCATCGAACACATGCCCGAATCGGAAACCGCGTTCAACATCGCCAAGAAAGCCCTGCTGATCCGCATGCGCACGGTGCGCACGGTGCGCGACGAGGTGCTGTGGAGCTACGTGGAGGCCTGCGACATGGGGCTGAAAACCGACCGCAACCGCTACATCTACGAGACGATCGAGTCGATGACGCTCGACGACATACGTCGCACCCAGGAGCAGTGGGTACGCGGCAGAAACTACGTGTTCGGCATCCTGGGCGACACGCGCGAACTGGACATGGAGTTCCTCGAAACCCTCGGTCCGGTGCAGGTACTCACCCAGGAGGAGCTCTTCGGTTATTGAGGTGCTCCGCCCGGGCGGAGCACACGCACTCCGGCTTTCCGGCGCACGGACGGCCCCCGGAGGCACCGGCAGCTCCGCCGTGCCCGCCAGGACAATGGAACAACAGGGCGCGACGGAGCCGACAGGATCACAGGGCGCGACGGAGCCGACGGCTGGAGAACCGGAAAGCCGGAGTGCGCACCCCTGCGCGGCACGCATTTCCCCTGCCGGAAAAAGGGGAGCGGAATATGCGGGGGCGGCACGGCCGGCACGCATTCGGACCCGGACGAAAGCGGCGGGAGGCGCAACCGATATAAGATGGAGCGCGACGACCGCAGGCCTCGCACCCGGTCCGAGGGGACATCGCAACCGATTCCCGTTTTTTATCCTTATCTTTGTACTTTGCAACAGAACAACAGGACGCACATGGAACATCAGGTCGAAATCATTCAGATCAACATCTCGGGCGAAGACAAGCCCGGCATGACCTCGTCGCTCACGGAGATACTGGCCCGCTACGACGCATTCATCCTCGACATCGGCCAGGCCAACATCCACCGCTCGCTGACGCTCGGAATTCTGTTCCGCACGACCTCCGACAAGTCGGGCAACATCATGAAGGAGCTGCTCTTCAAGGCTTCGGAGCTGGGCGTCATGATCCGCTTCACGCCCATTTCCGAGGCCGACTACGACGCCTGGGTGGGCCGTCAGGGCAAGAACCGCTACATCATCACGCTGCTGGGCCGCCGCGTCACCGCGCGCCACATCGCCGAAGTCACGGGCACGGTGGCCGAAAACGGACTCAACATCGACGCCATACGCCGCCTCACGGGCCGCATGCCGCTCCACGAGGACGACCGGGCCGCCAAGTCGTGCATCGAGCTCTCGGTGCGCGGATCGCTCACCGACGAGAACAAGAGCGCCTTGCAGGAGCGCTTCATGAGCCTCTCGGAGTCGGGGCTCGACGTGTCGTTCCAGCGCGACGACATCTACCGCCGCAGCCGCCGGCTGATCTGCTTCGACATGGATTCCACGCTCATCGAGACCGAGGTGATCGACGAGCTGGCCGACCGCGCCGGCGTGGGTGCCGAGGTACGCGAGATCACGGCCCGCGCCATGCGCGGCGAGATCGACTTCCGCGAGAGTTTCACGCAGCGCGTGGCCCTGCTGAAAGGACTGGACGAGAACGTCATGGAGGACATAGCGCGCAACCTGCCCATCACCGAGGGGCTCGAACGCATGATGACCATTCTGAAGCGCGTGGGCTACAAGACCGCCATCCTTTCGGGCGGCTTCACCTATTTCGGCAACTACCTGCGCCGAAAATACGGATTCGACTACGTGTATGCCAACGAACTCGAAATCGAGGAGGGACGCCTCACGGGCCGCTTCACGGGCGAAGTGGTGGACGGCCGCCGCAAGGCGGAGCTGCTGCGGCTGCTGTGTCAGTTCGAGGGAATCAACCTCGAACAGGCCGTAGCCGTGGGCGACGGAGCCAACGACCTGCCGATGCTGAGCATCGCGGGTCTCGGCATCGCATTCCACGCCAAACCCAAGGTGAAAGCCACGGCCCGGCAGTCTATTTCGACCATCGGTCTCGACGGCATACTCTACTTCCTCGGACTCAAGGATTCACGCATAGAAGCCTGAAAACATGCCGCGCCTCGCACTCTTTCTCCTCGCAGCCCTCGCGCTCGGCGGCTGCTACGATTCGGCGGAGACCCCCTCCGTCGCCACCAACGAACTGCCGGCCACGACCGCCACGCTCGCGGAGCTGCACCGCATGTACGCCGGCACCACGGTCCGCATCGAGTCGGACATCGTGGTCGCGGGCCGCGTGACGTCGCACGACCGCGCGGGCAACTTCTACCGTTCGCTCGTCTTCGAAGAGGAGGAGGGCGCAGCGGAGCTGATGGCCGGATTCGACGGGCTCCACGCCCTCTACCCCGTGGGCTGCCGCATCGCGGTCAATCTCAACGGCCTCGCCGTGGGCGAGAGCCACGGCGTGCTGCAACTGGGCCTCTATCCCGCGGCGGGAAGCGGCTACGCCACGGACTACATCGGCTCGCGCCCGGCACTGGAGCGCAGCCTCGCGCGCGGCAGCGAGACGAGCCCCCTCCGGCCGCTTGTCTGCGAGCGGATCACCGCGCTGCGGCCCGACATGGCCGGACGGCTGGTCCGCGTGGACGGCGTGCGCTTCGCGCCCGAGGGCGACGAGCCGGCCACCTGGAGCGGCATGAAGCGTTTCACCGACGCCGACGGCTATGTCGTCCACACCTACACCCGCCCCTATGCCGACTTCGCCGACCGCGAGATTCCCGACGGCGAACTGCTGCTGGTCGGCATCCTGCAATGCGACCCCGCGTCCGACGGCTCCTGCCGCTACACCCTGCGCATGCGCGATGAGAAGGATTGCTGGTTTTAGCCTGGCCCTGCTGCTGTGCGGGGCCTGCGATACGGCCACGAAGGCGACCCCGGAGCCGCAGGCGGAGCTCGTAAGCATCGCCTACCTCAAGTCGCTCGGAACCGGCGGAGGATGCGTCGTCACGCGGGACCTCACGGTGCGCGGCACGGTCACGGCCAACGACCTAAGGGGCGAATTTCCCCGCACGCTCGTCGTCGAAGACGCCACGGGCGGCCTGAGCATCGCAGTGGACCGCACGGCCCTGGCCGACCTCTTTCCGCTCGGATGCGAGCTGACCGTGCACTGCACGGGCCTGGCACTGGGCGATTACGGAGGCAAGATCCGGCTGGGCGCACGCCCCACGGGCGACTACGACGTCGATCGCATCGACGGCGCCGACCTCGGGCGCTACCTCCGCTGCACGAATCCCAACAACCACCTGCGCCGGCCGCGCACCGCCCTGCTCGCGGACGTCGGCCCGGCCGATGCGGACCGCTACGTGCGGTTCGAAGGCGTGCGTTTCGTCGAGGCGGGAGCCGCATGGTGCGCTCCCGATCCCGATACGGGCGAGCGCGTCGCCACGCTCCGCACGCTCATCGACGATGCGGGCCGCACGTTCTCCGTGCGCACGCTGCCCTCGGCCCACTACGCAGCGGAGCCCCTGCCTTCCGGCAAGGGCTCCGTGAGCGGTATCGTGGATTATTTCAACGGCGAACTCTCGCTGCGCGTCATCAACTACGAGGCGGATTTCTTCGGAGCGCTACGCGCTACTCCTGCAACGCATCCCACAGCATGTCCTTGAGGCGTGCGATGTTGAGCCCCGTCACCGACGAGATGAAGAGCGCCGGAACGCCCTCGGGCAGCTGGTCGCGCATCTGCTCGATGAGCTCCTCGTCGAGCATGTCGCACTTCGTCACGGCCAGCAGACGCCGCTTGTCGAGCAGCTCGGGGTTGTACTGCGTGAGTTCGCCCAGCAGCACCTCGTAGTCGCGGCGCACGTCGTCGGTGTCCGCCGGAATCATGAAGAGCAGCACCGAGTTGCGCTCGATGTGGCGCAGGAATCGCGTGCCGAGGCCGCGGCCCTCGTGCGCCCCCTCGATGATGCCCGGAATGTCGGCCATCACGAACGACTTGTGGTCGCGCGCCTCGACGATGCCCAGGTTGGGTTCGAGCGTAGTGAACGCATAGTCGGCGATTTTGGGCCGTGCGGCCGACACGACCGACAGGAGCGTGCTCTTGCCCGCGTTGGGGAAGCCGACCAGGCCCACGTCGGCCAGCACCTTCAACTCCAGCACGAAAGCCCCCTCGTCGCCCTCCTCGCCCGGCTGGGCGTAGCGCGGCGTCTGGTTGGTCGCCGACTTGAAGTGCCAGTTGCCCAGGCCGCCGCGGCCGCCGCGAAGCAGCACCAGCTCCTCGCCGTCGGCCGTCACCTCGCCCGCGAACTCCATGTTTGTGGAGCCGTCCTCGGCCTCCACGACCCGCCGGGCCACCGTGCCGAGCGGCACGGGAATCACGATGTCGCGGGCATCCTTGCCCGAGCTGCGTGCGCCCGATCCGTTCTGTCCGTCCTCGGCGAACTGGTGGCGCTGGTATTTGAGGTGGATGAGCGTCCAGTATTGTTTGTCGCCCCGCAGCACGATGCTGCCGCCCTTGCCGCCGTCGCCGCCGTCGGGACCGCCGAAAGCCACGAATTTCTCGCGCCGGAAATGCGCCGATCCGGCGCCTCCGTGGCCCGAGCGGGCGAAAATCTTCACATAGTCTACGAAGTTCGATCCTGCCATAAGATTCAGTTTAGCGGACAAAGATAGCGATAAAATCGGAATAAAACGTCTGAAATCGTCGCCGCATGCAGTAAATCGTCCTCAGAACCGCCACGACACCGAGAGGTGGAACGACCGCGGATAGGCATAGGTGCGGCGTGTCTCGAACGGCGCATAGGCATAGAAGTCGCCGGCCCGGGTGCGCCGCACGCGCAGCGACTCGTAGGCGGCGTATACCGTGTCGTCGGAACCCAGCAGGTTGCGCACGCCGCACCAGACCGTAATCCGCGATTCGCGGACATAGAAAGTCTTGTGGGCCGACACGTCGAGCGTGAAGGCGTCGCGCAGGCGCTCCTGTTCGGTAAAGCGCGCGAATGCCTCGGGCGACGCGGCGGCCTGACGTGCGATGCGCCCCGTGCGGCGCAACAGCGCGGGCTCGACATACCGCAGTCCCGCATAGCTCGCCGAGGCGCGGAAACCCCAGCCGCGGGGCCCGAAGTAGGCCGCTTCGGCACACCCCGCGACCTGCGGCGCATTGCCCGCACGGCATCCGCCCATGCGGCTCCGGGCATCCGTATCGACCGGGCGGTTGTCGGCATCGGTGACGATCGTCAGGCGGGGATCGGCCGAATACTCGCAGCATCCGGCCGAAGCGGCCAGCGACAGCGTCCATCGCCGTGCGGGGCGCACCACGGCGGCGACCTCGGCCCCGTAGCTCCGCAGGCCGATGCCGCGCACGCTCATGTCGCAGAACGCACCCTCCGCATCGTCGTAGTAGCGCACCGCGGCGCAGCCGTCGCGCGTATCGGCGAGAAAGAGCGCGACGCGCAGGTCGGCCGTGCGTCCCGTGCGGTTGAACACCGCCTCCGCCCCGCGGACCTTGCGCAGCACGGGATCGTCCGTCGCGCGGTTGTTGTACTGCGGCTGCCAGAAGAGGTCGTCGGCATCGGGCGTGCGCGCCGCGATCATGACCGACGCCCCGAGGTAGGTGCGGGGCGTGAAGGCCCAGCCGGCGGAGAGCGTGAACGCATAGGGCGCGAAACGCAGCACGGAGGAGCGGCCGTAGGAGCGTGCGCCGGGAAAGAGCTCCTTTTCGTAATGACCGCTACGGAAGATCGCCGCGCTGCCCGCCGAAGCTCCGAAATCGGCCCGGAAACGGTCGGAGCGGTACTCGGCCTGCACGCGCACATCGGCGCCGGCGGTCACCAGCGCGTAGTCGTAGCCGAAGCGGTCGCCCGCGACGATGCGGCGTCCGGGATGCCGCAGGTCGTTCTGAAGGCGGTTGCCATAGGTGTCGTCGTCGATCAGAAACTGGTCGATGTCGGTCAGGAAGTCGGCGCCCAGCAGGTCGCGCATGCGTTTGAAGTTGCGCGACGAGCGGTAGTGGGCCGCGGCGCCGTAGCGGAGCACGATGTGCTCGTCGAAACGCGTCGCGAAGAGCGCGTCGAGGCGCAGGCGGCACAGGCGCTCGACGCGTCCCTCCAGAGCATAAAGCGCCTCGCCGCCCGCCATGCGGTTGCGGGCGTGGAGCGCGTCCCAATCGACCTGTGTGTAGCGGGGGTCGCGGCTGCGCCAGGCCTCTTCCGTGGCGGCATCGCCCGCATAGCTCGGCAGGTAGCGGTAGTTGTCGGGCATGGGCGTGCGGGCGTCGTACCACCCCAGCGTGCTGTACTCCGACCGCCCTGCTTCCGCGGCGGCCCGGGCCTCCAGGTCGGTGGTTTCGCCGAGCCGGAACGTGCCCGCGAGCACGGCGACGGGCCGGAATTCGCGCCGGATGCGCGCATTGCGCACCTTGCCGTCCTGATAGCCCCACGACGGGTTGTAGAGCCGGTCGCCCGTGAGGGTGAAGGCCTCGTCGGTGGAGGCTGCGCGCAAGCCCCGCATCGAGGGCGGCACGACGAGCAGCAGCGACACGCCGTGGCCGTCGCCGAAGCGTTTCGCAGCCCGGAACGCGGCGGTCAGCGCATGGGTGAAGACACCCCCGACGTGCAGGTCACGCCCCGTGCGCGCATCGGCCGTCGCGGCCAGGTGCCAGCCCCGGCCGACGGCCCCGCGCCACGAGAAGCGCACGACACCCCGGTAGTTGCGGTCGGTGAGCCCCGCGGAGAGACGCCCCGCGGGCAGCGGCTCGCCCTCAAAGCGGAAATCGCGCACGCCGTTCGCCGTGCCGTGAAGCCCGGGCGCCTGCTCCAACCCCGCACGGCGCACCTCCGAGGCGCCGAGCGCACGCAACGCCGCAGCGTGGCGCACGGGCACCGCGAAGCCCTCGACCGTCGTGGGACACGGCTCGAAAGCCATGCCGCGGCGTGCGGTGCGCACGAACGCGAGGTTGTACCCCGCGACCGCGTCGTAGAGGTCGTCGGGCGACTGCACGGCGCGGTAAAAAAGCGCGGAGTCGGTGAGCAGCGCCTCGCGCCGCTCCTCCGACTCCGTTTCGTAAGGATAGTATTCGGGTTCCTGCGCCGGAGCCCCGAGTGCCGGCATGAGGCCCGCCAGCACGAAGGCCCAACGTAAACGCATCAAATGTGTCTGAGAATATCCGACAGCAGCTCCCAGAATCTGGGTACGGTAGCGATTTCGAGCCGCTCGTCGGGCGAGTGCACGCCGCGCAGCGTGGGACCGAACGACACCATCTCCAGCTCGGGGTACTTCTCCAGGAAGAGTCCGCACTCCAGACCCGCATGGATGGCCTTGACCTTCGGCTCGTCGCCGAAGAGGCGGCGGTAGCTCGCGACGGTGGTTTCGAGCAGCTTCGACTCGGGGTCGGGCGTCCAGCCCGGATAGCCGTCCGAGTGGGCCACGTCGGCACCCGCCAGCGCGAAGACCGACTCGACCATCTGCATGACGTAGGTCTTGGCGCTCTCGACCGACGAACGCTGCGACGAGGTGACCACGATGGTGTTGCCCTCGCCGAACTTCACCGAAGCCAGGTTGGTGGAGGTCTCGACCAGCCCCGGCACGGCAAACGACATGGAGATCACCCCGTTGGGTACGCCCACGAGCGACTGGATCAGGCCGGTCTGCGTGCGCATGTCGAGCACCGTGTCCACCTCGGGCATCTCGTTGAGCGTGATGCGGAAGTTGGGCTCGCGGAGCTTGAACTCGGCGTGGAGGTCGTCGGCGAAGAGGCGGCAGCGCGACAGGAACTCCTCGCGCAGGCGCGTGGGAATGCCAAACACGGCGTAGGCCTCGCGCGGGATGGCGTTGCGCAGGTTGCCGCCGTCGAAGTAGCTCAGACGCAGCTCGTAGCTCTGCATGCCCTCCCACAGCAGACGGGCCACCGTCTTGTTCGAATTGACGCGGCCCTTGTTGATGTCGTCGCCCGAGTGGCCGCCCAGCAGGTCCGAAACGTCAATCCGGAAGAAGGAGTAGTTCTTCGGCGCCGCCTCGGGCGTGTAGCGGAACGTGGCGATGGTGTCGATGCCGCCCGCACAGCCGATGAAGATCTCGCCATCGTCCTCCGAGTCGAGGTTGATGAGGTACTTGCCCGTGAGCATCCCCTCGCCCAGTTCGAAAGCGCCGGTGAGGCCCGTCTCCTCGTCCACGGTGAACAGCGCCTCCAGCGGACCGTGCTCCGCCTCGGGATCGATCAGCATCGCCAGCGCCGCGGCCATGCCGATGCCGCAGTCGGCGCCCAGCGTCGTACCCTCGGCACGCACCCAGCCGTCCTCGATGCGCGTGCGGATGGGGTCGTGCTCGAAGTCGAACTCCACGTCGGAGTTCTTCTCGCACACCATATCCATATGGGCCTGGAGGATCACCGTAGGCTTCGCCTCGTAGCCCGGCGTGGCCGGCTTGCGCATCACCACGTTGCCGATGGCGTCTTTTCGGTATTCGAGCCGGTGCTCCTTGGCGAACGCCACGAGGTACTCGATGATCTTGCCCTCGCGCTTCGAGGGGCGCGGCACCTTGGTGATGGCGTCGAACAGCTCCCACACGAGGCGGGGCTTCAAAGTCGTAATTTCTGACATATGAATCTAATTTTAAGTTTATTGGCATTAAGTCGCACGTCCTGCGGAGCGGCCTGAGCCGCCCTTGGGCCGTGCATTGCGGAATCAAAGATAGCACTTTCCCGACAAAAGGACAAACTTCGCGGGGCCGATTCGGCGATTATCTCCGCCGCAAAGCGCCCCGGCGCGGCCGCAGCGACCGCCGGCGCGATTCCGCCTCCGGCGGCCCCGACCGCCCGAAATAGCGCCGCGAGGGTAACAAGAATAGGAAAAATTTCGTACTTTTGCGCGCACATACCCAATCCGACACAACGAAAACGAACGAATAGAATATGCTTACGTTAAAGCAACTGCGCGACGACCGGGAGCTTGCGATCCGGAAACTCGCGAAAAAAGGCATCGACGCCGCACCCGCCCTCGCACGCATCGAGGAGCTCGACGACCGCCGCAAGGCCCTCCAGGCCGAACTGGACGCCTGCCTGGCCGAGCAGAACAAGGCCGCCAAGCAGATCGGCATGCTCATGGGCCAGGGCCGCCGCGACGAAGCCGAGGAGCGCAAACGCTTCGTGGCCGACCTCAAGGAGCGCTCGGTGCGTCTCGCGGCCGAGGAGAAAGCCGCGGCGGACGAATTGCAGTCCGTGGTGGTCACCCTGCCCAACTTCCCCGCCGACATCGTGCCCGAGGGGCGCACGGCCGAGGACAACGTGGTGGTGAAGCTGGTGGAGAGCTACACCGAGCTGCCCGAAAACCCGCTGCCCCACTGGGAGCTGGCGCGCAAATACGACATCATCGACTTCGACCTGGGCGTGAAGCTCACCGGCGCGGGCTTCCCCGTATACAAGGGCAAGGGAGCGCGTCTCCAGCGTGCGCTGATCGACTACTTCCTCGACTGCAACACGCGCGCCGGCTACCTCGAAATCGAGCCCCCGATCATGATCAACGAGGCCTCGGGCTTCGGCACCGGACAGCTGCCCGACAAGGAGGGACAGATGTACCACGCCACGGCCGACAACTTCTACCTCGTGCCGACGGCCGAGGTGCCCGTGACGAACATCTACCGCGACACGATTCTCGACGAGAAGGAGTTTCCCGTGAAGATGACCGCCTACACCCCCTGCTTCCGCCGCGAAGCGGGATCCTACGGCAAGGACGTGCGCGGCCTGAACCGCCTGCACCAGTTCGACAAGGTGGAGATCGTGCAGCTGAGCCTGCCGGAGCACTCCTACGAGGCGCTCGACGGCATGGTGGCCCACGTCGAGGGCATCGTGCGCTCGCTCGGACTCCCCTACCGCATCCTGCGGCTCTGCGGCGGCGACATGTCGTTCACCTCGGCGCTGACCTACGATTTCGAGGTCTACTCCGAGGCGCAGAAACGCTGGCTGGAGGTGTCGTCGGTGTCGAACTTCGAGTCGTTCCAGGCCAACCGTCTGAAGCTGCGCTACCGCGGCGAGGACAAGAAGATCCGCCTGGCGCACACGCTCAACGGCTCGTCGCTCGCGCTGCCCCGCATCGTCGCCGCGCTGCTCGAAAACTACCAGACGGAGGACGGCATACGCATCCCCGACGCATTAATTCCCTACACGGGATTTGATATTATCAAATAAGTTGCTATATTTGCCGGACAAAACACAAACAACAATAAATTTTTACGAAAATGGCTTACAAAATTACCGATTCCTGTGTAGCTTGCGGCACCTGCGCCGGCGAATGCCCCGTTGAGGCGATTTCCGCAGGCGATATCTACGTGATCGACCCCGACAAATGCATCGACTGCGGCACCTGCGCAGGCGTATGCCCGAGCGAGGCAATCGTTGCGGAGTAATCCGTACGGACAGAAGATAACGCACCGCTGCCGCATTGCGATCGCAATGCGGCAGCGCGCTTTTTACATGGCGGCAGGCGGCGGACCGGCCCTCGCCGCAAAACGCAAAAAAACCATGGACAAACTCGACATCATGCGCTCGGGCGCCTGGCTGCGGGCCATCGATCCCGACATCGGCGCCGCGCTCCTCCGAGCCGAGGAGCTCTGCTTCCGCCTCAACGCCCTGCCTCCCTCGCAGCGCGGGGAGCGCGAACGGATCGTGCGGGAGCTGCTCGGCGGCATCGGCGCGTCGTTCGTGCTGCACAGCCCCTTCCGCTGCGACTTCGGCACGCAGATCACCATCGGCAACCACTTCACGGGCAACTTCAACCTCACGATCCTCGACGAGGCGCCCGTGCACATCGGCGACCACGTGTTCATCGGCCCCAACGTCGGCATATACACCGTCACGCACGCCCTGCACCCCGACCAGCGGAACGAGGGCGTCATGCGGTCGCGGCCCGTCAGGATCGAGGACGACGTGTGGATCGGCGCCCACGCAGTCATCCTTCCGGGCGTGACCGTAGGCCGGGGCGCCGTCGTCGGTGCGGGCAGCGTCGTCACACGCGACATCCCGGCCGGCATGCTGGCCGCAGGCAATCCGTGCCGCGTGCTGCGCCCCATCGTTGCGGCCGACCGCATCGACCCGGCAGCGATACGGAACTGAGCACGGCATACCGCACGCCCTACCGCAGCAAACGGGGAAACGGCACACCGCCCGAAACGGCTGCGGCGGCGCGCTCCAGCACCGCCAGGGCGACCGGAAATTTGAAGACGCTGAGCATCGGCAGCGGACGGTCGCCGCAGCGTATCCGCGAGCCGTCGGGCGCGAGGATCGCCACCCCCACCGCGGCATCGGCGCTCCGGCGGAGCGCAGCGGCCGGTGTGCGGCGCAGCCGCACGCAGCGAGCCCCGCAAGGAGGCAGACCGCCCCCCGCAATCTCCTAATCATAGAGCAGGTACTTCCCGCGCAGCCTGCGATACTCCGCGAGGTCCTCCTGCCAGCGGGCCCGTATTTCGTCGGCCGAGGCACCCGCCGCGATCATCTCGCGGACATACCCCGTACCGATGAGCTTCTCGAATATCGGCTTGAAAAATTCCTCTCCCGGCCCCAGCTCCGCATAGGCGGCGATCAGCGGCTCCAGTGTCAGCCCCATGCGGCGCGCCGTGTCGAGCGGCACCCCGTGCAGATTGACGCCCCGGCACACGCGCCCCTCGTGGAGCGGCTGACGGGCACCGGGAGTCGGACGGGGCGTGAACCGGAAACCGCGGTCCGCCATGTCGGGATGGCCGTAGACCTCGAAAGGGGTCTCCGTGCCGCGGCCGACGCTCAGCACCGTGCCCTCGAAGAGGCAGAGCGTGGGATAGAGGTAGACGGCGCGCTGCGTGGGCAGGTTGGGCGACGGCGCCACGGGCAGCAGGTACTCCGCGGCATGGGTGTAGTTGCGGCACGGCACCACCGTCAGCCGGCAGGGTGCGGCCCACCCTTCGCCCACGGCCATGCGGGCGATTTCGCCCATCGTGAGGCCATGGAGCACCGGTATCGGCAGCACGCCGACGCCCGAGCGGTATTTCGGTTCCAGGATCGGACCGTCGATCTTCTCGCCGTGGGGGTTGGGGCGGTCGAGCACCACGACCGTGCGGCCGAACGCGGCGCAGGCGTCCATCATGCGGAGCATCGTGATGTGGTAGGTGTAGAAGCGGACACCCACGTCCTGCATATCGACCAGCAGCACGTCGAACGCGCGCATCGTCTCGTCCGACGGCCGGAGCTGCCGTCCGTCGTAGAGCGAGAAGATCGGAATGCCCGTGGCGGCATCCACGCCGCCGCGCACCGCTTCGCCCGCATCGGCCGTACCGCGGAACCCGTGCTCGGGGGCGAAGATGCCCCGCACGTCGAAGCCCGCATCGTGCAGCATATCGACCAGATGCACGCGTCCGGCGCCGTCGGCCGGCGCGCCGCTGCCGGGCATTTCGGCCACGGCCGTATGATTGGTCAGCACCGCCACGCGCCGTCCGCGCAGCAGCGGATAGTAGGATGCCGTGTCGGTCATGCCGACCAGCACTTCCTGCGCCCGCACGGTCCCCGCAAGGCACACGAGCATGCACAGGACGACGAATCGTTTCATAGGCAACATGTTTCGGCTCCGGTCCGCGTTATGCCTCGCCGCCGAACTCCATGAGGTAGGCCTTCACGAATTCGTCGATCGCACCGTCCATCACGGCCTCGACATTCGAGGTCTGCACCCCGGTGCGGTGGTCCTTCACGCGGCGGTCGTCGAAGACGTAGGAGCGGATCTGCGAACCCCACTCGATGCGTTTCTTCGAGGCTTCGAGCGCCTGCTGCGTGGCCATGCGCTTGTCCAGCTCCCTCTGGTAGAGCTTCGAACGCAGGATGCGCATGGCATTCTCACGGTTCATGAGCTGCGAACGGGTCTCCATGTTCTCGATCAGGAACTCGACCGGCTCGCCCGTGTCGGCATCCTTGCCGTGGTAGCGCAGGCGCACGGCCGTCTCCACCTTATTGACGTTCTGACCGCCCGCACCGCTCGAACGGAACGTATCCCACTCGATGTCGGCCGGATTGATCACGATCTCGATCGTATCGTCCACCGCGGGCGACACGAAGACCGATGCGAAGGTCGTCTGCCGCTTGTTGTTGGCATTGAAGGGCGACAGGCGCACCATGCGGTGGACGCCGTTTTCGCTCTTGAGGTAGCCGTAGGCGAAATCGCCCTCGAACTCCATCGTGCAGGACTTGATGCCCACCTCCTCGCCTTCCTGGCAGTCGAGCATCTTGACCCGGTAGCCGTGCGCCTCGCCCCAGCGGGTGTACATGCGCACGAGCATCTGCGCCCAGTCGAGGGCCTCGGTGCCGCCGGCACCGGCGTTGATATCCATGATGGCCCCCAGCTTGTCCTCGTCGCGGCGCAGCATGTTGCGCATTTCGAGCGCCTCGACGCGCTCGACCGTGCGGCCGTAGTGCGCCTCCATCTCCTCCTCCGTGACGACCCCTTCGCGCACGAAGTCGGGCATGAGCGTCAGGTCCTCCACATCGCGGCGCACGGCGTCGAAATCCTCGACCCACGACTTGATGCCCGCGACCTTCTGCAACTGTTTGCGCGCCCGCTCGGGATCGCCCCAGAAGTCGGGTTCCTGGGTTTTCTCCTCCTCGTTGAGCAGATCGATCCGCTTCTGCGCGATGTTGAGGCACCGTTCGAGCGCCTCGGCCCGCCCCGCGAGCTCCTTGACTTGATCCGCAAGTATCATATCCGGTATTCGTTATTTGTTTTCCGTTGTCATTCAATGGTCAGCCCCAATTTCCGGGCCGCGAAACCGAGCACGCAGTCCGCCGTGCCCTCGATGCCGAGCACCGACGAGTCGATGCACAGATGGTAGGTGGCCGCACGGCCCCAGCGGCCGCGGCTGTTGTAGTAGTCGTAGTAGGCGGCACGGCGGGCGTCCTCGCGGTCCATCATCGCCTCGGCCTCCGCGGGTGCGATGCCGTGGAGGCGGCAGAGGCGCTCGCAGCGCGCGGCACGCGAGGCCGACACGAAGACGTCGAGCCGCCGGGGATGGTCGCGCAGGACGTAGTCGGCGCAGCGGCCCACGAAAACGCACGACTCGCGCGAGGCCAGCTCGCGGATCACGTCGCTCTGTATCTTGAAAAGCGTCTCGCCGCTCAGCACATTGCCCGCCACGGCGTCGTCGCCGGCGAAGGGCGCACGCAGGTAGCCGATCAGTGCGGAGAAGAGGCCGCGCGACCGCTTTTCGTCGGCCCGCTCGAAAAGCTCGGAACACAGGCCGCTCTGCTCGGCCGCAAGGTTAATGAGCTGCCTGTCGCAGAAGCGCACGCCCAGACGCTCGGCAATGCGCTCGCCGACGGCCCGGCCGCCGCTTCCGAGCTGACGGCCGATGGTGATTGCGAAAGTATTGGAATCCATATTCACGCTGATTCGAAGATTATGCGGCGAAGCCCCCGCGGCGGAAACGCCTGAGCTGCCAGGCGAGCATGCAGGCCGCGACCGCCGAGGCCAGCAGGTCTGAGACGGGCATGGCGCACCACACGCCCCAGCTGCCGTCCCACGGCGTATGTTCGGCGAAGAACCGGGGCAGGAAGAGCAGTGCGGGCAGCAGGAAGAGCAGCTGACGCGAGAGCGAGAGGAAGATCGCACGGCCCGCCATGCCGATGCTCTGGAAGAAGTTGGTCGTAACCATCTGGAATCCGATCAGCGGAAAGCAGACGAAGGCGATGCGCATGCCGTCCACCGAGAGGCGCAGCAGCTCCTCGTCGGTCGTGAAGGCCGACACGGCCAGGCGGGGCGCCAGCTCGCCCATCAAGAATCCGGCCGTGGTCACGCACGTGGCGCCCAGGATGGTGAGCTTCAGCACGCGGTGCACACGGTCGAACTGGCGCGCGCCGTAGTTGTAGCCCGCGATGGGCTGCATGCCCTGGTTGATGCCCATGACGATCATCACGAAGAAGAACGCCAGGCGGTTTACGATGCCGTAGGCACCGATGTTCAGGTCGCCTCCGTACTCCTTGAGGCCCTTGTTGATGAGGATGACGATGAAGCAGGCCGCGAGGTTCATCAGGAACGGCGACATGCCGATGGCCAGGATGTCGCCCACGATCTTGCGGTGCAGGCGGTAGATGCCGCGACGGAAACGGAGCAGCTCCCGGCGGTCGGAGAGCATGCGGAACTGCCACACGAGGGCCACGATCTGCGCCAGGATCGTGGCCACGGCCGCGCCGCGGATACCCCAGCCGAAGCCGTAGATGAAGAGCGGATCGAGCACCGTATTGAGCGCCACCGTGAGGATCGTGGCGTACATCGACCGCTGCGGATGCCCCGCCGAACGCAGCACGGCGTTCAGTCCGAGGTACATGTGCGTGACGACATTGCCCGCGAGGATAATCGTCATGTAGTCGCGGGCATAGCCCGCCGTGGCCTCGCTGGCACCGAAAAAGTAGAGCACGGGGGTGAGGAACACCAGCATAGCGACGCCGAACAGCACGCCGATGATGAAGTTCAGCACCACCACGTTGCCCAGCACGCGCTGCGCCGTCTCGTAGTCGCGCTGCCCCAGGCGCATCGACACCAGCGTCGAGGCGCCCACGCCCACCAGCGAACCGAAAGCGGCCGCAAGGTTCATCAGCGGAAAGGTCAGCGCCAGACCCGAGATGGCCAGCGGCCCCACGCCGTGGCCGATGAAGACGCTGTCCACCATATTATATAACGACGACGCCGTCATGGCGATGATCGCCGGCACGGCATACTGCACGAGCAGCTTGCGGATCCGTTCGGTACCCAGCTCCGCAGCAGCTCCCTCGACTGCACCCATATCTTTCGGAATTACGACCGCAAAGGTACGCATTTTTTAATGCATATCCGCACAAATTTTCGTGCGCGCGGATTCCCCGCCGAACGAAACGGCCGGCAGACGCACGTCTGCCGGCCGAACTCCGTCGCAGGGGCTGCTATTCCAGCTCCCAGTCGCAGCCGTCCTTGCGGTCCTTCACCCGCACGCCGACGGCCGTGAGGCCGTCGCGGATGCGGTCCGAGGTCGTCCAGTCCCTGGCCTCCTTGGCCGCACGGCGCATGTCGAGCAGCATCTCCACCAGCGGCGTCACGTAGTCGCGGCCCGCTCCTGCGGCATCGGCCGCCTTCTCGTCGCGCAGACCGAGGATTTCGAACGCGTAGCGGCGGAAAATATCCTTCAGCCGTTCGATGTCCGCAGCCGTGAAGCCCTGCTGTCCGCCGTCGGCCTGGTTGATGATGCGCACCCAGTCGAAGAGCGCCGAAATGACCATCGGCGAGTTCAGATCGTCGGCCATCGCCTCGGCGCAGCGCGCCTCCAGTTCGGCGGGATCGGCCGTGGAACGCTCCGCAGGCCGGAGCTTCCCGAGCACCTCGCAGCCTTTCATCAGGCGGTCGAGGCCCTTCTCGGCGGCCTGCAACGCCTCGTTCGAGAAGTCGAGCGTGGAGCGGTAGTGGGCCTGCAACACGAAGAAACGGATCGTCATGGGCGAATAGGCCTGGGCGAGCAGTTCGTGCGAGCCGGTGAAGAGCTCTTCGAGCGTGATGAAGTTGCCCAGCGACTTGCCCATCTTCTTGCCGTTGATGGTAATCATGTTGTTGTGCACCCAGCAGGCCGCCGAGTCGCGGCCGAGGGCCGCCGTGGCCTGGGCGATCTCGCACTCGTGGTGGGGGAACATGAGGTCCATGCCGCCGCCGTGGATGTCGAACTTCTCACCCAGGTACTTGGTGCTCATGGCCGAGCACTCCATGTGCCAGCCGGGGAAGCCCTCGCTCCAGGGCGAAGGCCAGTGCATGATGTGCTCGGGCGCCGCCTTCTTCCACAGCGCGAAGTCGTAAGAATGGCGCTTGTCGCCCTGGCCGTCCAGCTCGCGCGTGTTGGCCACGATGTCGTCGAGGTTGCGGCCCGACAGGCGGCCGTAGCGATACTTCTTATTATATGCCTCTACGTCGAAGTAGACCGAACCGTTCGAAACGTAGGCGAAGCCCCGGTCGAGGATCCGCTGCACGAAAGCGATCTGCTCGATGATGTGGCCCGAGGCGCGGGGCTCGATCGAGGGGGACTCGACGTTGAGCGCATCCATCGCCCGGTGGTAGCGCTCGGTGTAAAAGTGCGCCACCTCCATCGGTTCGAGCTGTTCGAGGCGGGCCTTGCGCGCGATCTTGTCCTCGCCGTCGTCGGCATCGTGCTCCAGGTGCCCCACGTCGGTGATGTTGCGCACGTAGCGCACCTTGTAGCCGAGCGAACGAAGGTAGCGGAACAGCAGGTCGAAAGTCACGGCCGGGCGCGCATGGCCCAGGTGCGGGTCGCCGTAGACCGTGGGACCGCACACGTACATGCCCACATGGGGCGGATTGATCGGCTCGAACTCCTCCTTGCGGCGGGTGAGCGTATTGTAAAGCAGCAGCTTGGTTTGCATGGCAGAATGAATTTTCCACAAAAATACGAAATTTTTCCTTTCGTCGCACCGTGCGCCCGCAACGACACACGAATTATGCCGTTTCCGGCATCGGCCGAACGGCGCGGAACGCACGAAAAAACGGAAAAAAGTTCCGATCCGTTAAAATTTTCATAAAAAAGGATGGTATCCGATAATAAATTCCTACATTTGTCCTACGTTTTTGAAAAACCAAATCATAACACAACTTAAAGGCATGGACAAAACCAATGTACAAGAGTTGCAGGACGTCGTGATTCGCTTTTCGGGCGACTCGGGCGACGGCATGCAGCTTACGGGTACGCTTTTTTCCGACACCTCGGCACTGTTCGGCAACGGAATCTCCACATTCCCCGACTATCCCGCCGAAATCCGCGCCCCGCAGGGAACCGTAGCGGGCGTTTCCGGATTCCAGGTTCACTTCGGCGACCACCGCGAGCTCAACCCGGGCGACTATTGCGATGTGCTGGTAGCCATGAACCCTGCGGCACTCAAAGCCAACCGCAAATGGCTCAAGAAGGGAGCCACGGTCATCATCGACGGCGACTCGCTCACCGAGGAGCACATCCGCAAAGCCGGATTCACGACGCTCGATCCCATCGCCGAGCTGGGACTCGAAGAGTACAACGTCGTCGTACCCGACATCACGACCATGACCAAGGAGGCCCTGGCTTCGACGGGCCTCGACAACAAGGCGATCGTCAAGTGCAAGAACATGTTCGCACTGGGCATCTGCTTCTATATCTACAACCGTCCCGAGGACCACGCACGCAAGTACCTCGACGGCAAATTCGCCAAGAAGAACCCCGCCGTGGCCGAAGCCAACAAGATGGCCATCGACGCCGGCTACAACTATGCGGCCAACACGCATCAGTTCGCCAACACCTACACGGTGGCTCCCGCCAAGCTGGAGAAGGGCACCTACCGCTCGATCAGCGGCAACGTGGCGACGGCCTGGGGTCTGTGCGCCGCCGCCGAGAAGGCCAACCTGCCCCTCTTCTGCGGCTCCTACCCCATCACCCCGGCCACGGTCATCCTTGAGGAGCTGGCCAAGCGCCGCGACCTGGGCGTGAAGACCGTGCAGGCCGAGGACGAGATCGCCGGCATCTGCACCGCCATCGGCGCCGCCTATGCGGGCAACTTCGCCGTGACGACCACGTCGGGTCCGGGTCTTTCGCTCAAGAGCGAGGCGCTGGGTCTGGCCGTGATGACCGAGCTGCCGCTCGTCGTCGTGGACGTGCAGCGCGGCGGCCCCTCGACGGGTCTGCCGACCAAGACCGAGCAGAGCGACCTGGCCCAGGCACTCTACGGCCGCAACGGCGAGTGCCCCGTGATCGTGGTGGCCGCATCGGCACCGAGCGACTGCTTCCACTACGCGTTCGAGGCCGGACGTCTGGCCCTGGAGCACATGACGCCCGTCGTCCTGCTCACCGACGGCTTCATCGCCAACGGTTCCGAGCCCTGGCGCATCCCCTCGATGAAGGACTACCCCGCCATCAACCCGCCCATCGTGAACGAGGCGCCCGAAGGCGGCTTCATGCCCTACGTGCGCAACGAGAAGCTGGCACGCGGCTGGGCATTCCCCGGCAAGGCCGGTTTGCAGCACCGCATCGGCGGTCTGGAGAAGGACGCCGTGAAGGGCACCATCTCGCATGACGCGGCGAACCACCAGCTGATGGTTCGCAACCGTGCGGCCAAGGTCGCCAAGGTTGCGGACTACATCCCCGTACAGGAGGTATACGGCGACCGCGAGGGCGACCTGCTCGTCGTGGGCTGGGGCGGCACGCGCGGTCACTTGCAGAATGCAGTGGACGAGCTGCGCAGCGAAGGTCACAAGGTTTCGCTCTGCCACTTCAACTACATCAACCCGCTGCCGCGCGGCGTACGCGAGATCTTCGCCGGTTTCCGCAAGATCGTGGTATGCGAGCTCAACGAGGGCCAGTTCGCCAACTACCTGCGCGCACACCTCCAGGAGTTCGCCTACGAGCAGTACAACAAGTGCGAAGGCCAGCCGTTCACGGTCGTGGAACTGAAACAGAAATTCGAATCCTTATTGAAGTAAACGATTATGGCAAGCTACAACTATACCCCTGCGGATTTCAAGAGCGACCAGGAGGTGCGCTGGTGCCCGGGCTGCGGCGACCACGCCATCCTGAACGCCGTGCAGCGCGCACTGCCCGAAATTGCGGACGCCACCGACACGCCGCACAACCTCTTCACCTTCATCTCGGGCATCGGCTGCTCGTCGCGCTTCATCTACTACATGAAGACGTTCGGCTTCCACACGATCCACGGTCGTGCGAACGCCGTGGCTACGGGCGTCAAGACGGCCAACCCGCGTCTGTCGGTGTGGGTAGCCACGGGTGACGGCGACTCGCTGGCCATCGGCGGCAACCACTTCATCCATGCCATCCGCCGCAACGTCAATCTGAACGTCATCCTGTTCAACAACGAGATCTACGGTCTGACGAAAGGACAGTACTCGCCCACCTCGAAGTTGGGCAAGATCACCAAGACGTCGCCCTACGGCACGGTGGAGAAGCCTTTCACGCCGGGCGAACTGGTGATCGGCGCCAAGGGCACGTTCTTCGCCCGCTCGATCGACGCCGAGGTGAACCTCACGAAGGAGTGCCTCGTGGAGGCTGCCAAGCACCAGGGCATGTCGGTGACCGAATGTCTCCAGAACTGCGTGATCTTCAACGATAAGACCCACGCCGCATTCGCTGCCGACAAGGCCACGCGTGCCGAGCACACCATCACGCTGCGCCACGGCCAGAAGATGACTTTCGGTGCGAACAACGAGAAGGGCCTCGTGTTCGAGAACATGAAACTGAAGGTCGTGACCATCGGCGAGGACGGCTACACGCTCGATCAGGTGCTGACGCACGACGCGCACGAGAAGGATACCACCCTGCACACGATGCTCGCCGCCATGAAGTATCCCGATTACCCGGTAGCCCTGGGCGTGATCCGCTGCGTGGAGGACGACACGGTATACGATCAGGCCGTCGAGCGCCAGGTGGAGGAGGTCAAGGCCAAGAGCAAGATCCACTCGGTGGACGACCTGCTCCGTTCGGGCGAGACCTGGGAGGTCGAGTAATCCCGACACATCCGTAAAAGCGAAAAATCCCCCGGAAACGATGTTTCCGGGGGATTTTTCGCTTTGCGACCGTCACCTTGCGAGATAAGGGCCCCGGACCGAACGGATACAGTATCCGTTTCTCGCCCCACCCTCCATCCGGTGCGACACGAAGTGTCCGCAGCAGCCCGCCGCTTTCCGCCCCGCCCGACAAGAGGCGACCGTTACGGAAAGACAAAGAAGACGCCGATGTCGTACAGTCAGCATTCGGCCGCCATGCCTCTGTCACCCCCGAATCGTATAGCCGCGCAACTCGCGGGCCAGGGCTTTCTCCCGGCCGCCGACGCAGCGATCGACCAGGGCATGGAACTGCGGCGAATGGTCGTGGTGCACCGTATGGCACAGCTCGTGCACGATCACGTAGTCGCGCAAATGTTCGGGCAGGGTCATAAGAAAAAGACTCAGCGAAAGATCGTTGCGCGAAGTGCAGGAGCCCCATTTCGTACGGGCCGCACGGATCGTCAGACGTCCGTAGCGCAGTCCCAGCTGCGCGGCGATTCGCTCCGTGCGGGCCGGAAGGTCGGCTTTCGCGGCACGCCGCAGCTCCTCGATGCGGGCACGCTCCTCCTCGGGCGACATGCACGGCAGGGCCGCCTGGCGCCGGGCCATGCGCTCGCGCGCCGCCATGACCCACTCCACGCGGCTGTCGAGAAACTCCAGGGCCCGGGCGCGCGCCGTATGCCACGGATGGGAGAGGCGCACGGCCCCCGAAGCACGCACGCTGAGGGTGATGCGCCGCGCACGCGGCGACCGCACCACTTCGACCGGCCCCAGGCGGGGATGCACGAACTCCGCCACCTCAGCGCACTAGCACGAACGACACCTCCACCCCGTCAAGCACGGGCCTCTCCTCCTCGCGATCGAGGCTCCACGCCGCGAAACCGATCGTCAGCCGCTCCGACTCGTAGAGCAGCAGCTGCTCCGCAGCCGCCTCCATCGCATCGAATCCGGCATCGGGAGCAAGGCCGGCACGCCGCAACTGCTGCGACAGCAGCTCGGCAGCCTCGATACGGATCACGGGGCCGCCGCATTCGAGATTGATCGTCAGAGTGCCGTCCCGAAAGGCGTACCCCCGCTCGTCCGGCAGCAGCTCGTGCCAGATATGCTGCAAATCGGCATACAGCCTTTCGTACCCGCCGACTTTCACGACCCGGGGCGGCACCGTGATGTATGCGGAGACGACCTCCGTGTCGCAGCAATCGCCGTGCACGGCTGCGGCCAGAGCCGCAGGCAGCGAACGGACGAACGCCTCCTCGGTCATGCCGAAACGGACATAGGCCGTGCTGTCGCGCGCACCGACATACCCTAATGCGCGATGGAAGCGCACGATGTCGTCGCGGAGCACCGAGTCGGCCTCCGTGAACGTACGGACCGCCGGACGGCCGTCCGCAAGCAGCCCGAGCCGTCGGGCGGAGCGAACCAGGCGGTCTGTCTGGGAACGGAGGGCGATCCGCCCGGGATCCAGCACAGGCACGTAGGACAGCGCCGCGAAGCCCGCGAAGACAGCCGCGCAGACCCACAGGTAGCGTCCGGCACGGCGGCTGAGAAAGAGCAGCAGCGCGGAAGTCATCAGCACGCCGCACAGCACGAGCCACACGCGCGATTCGGTAAGTCCGTACTCGCCGATGCGGCGGCAGACTCCGACCCAGAAAAGCACGAGCGAGGGCAGTGCGAAGAGGCTGAAGCGGTCGAAAAACCAGGCGAAGGGGCGCCGCACGAGCAGTTCCTGCAACGCCTTGACCGCAAAGGCGAAAATCGTGAATCCGAAGACCATGTAAGCCACGCCGCCGCGGGGCAGCTCCCACAGGACCGCGATGCGCAGGATGTAGAGCCACAGAATGCCGAGGTAGATCAGAAGCGCCGGGGTTACGATGCGGTTCAGCAGCACGTCGAGCAGCCGCGAGCCCGTCACCTCGCCTCCGAGGCTGCGATCGACCGACGCAAGGAACAGCCACGGCGCCAACAGCAGGTGGCACGCGAGGGCGACATCGGCCCACACGTCGTAGGGCCAGTCGCCCGCGATGCGGAAGATGTAGACCGCCGAGAAGAGAATGACGCCGAAGAGCGCCTGCACGATGCCGGCGAGCAGCTCGGCCAGCACGGCCGAGCGCAGCCACACCACCCCGTCGTTCACGAAGCGGCGGTTATCCGCGGCGCAGCGCGCCAGCAGCGGAAGCAGCGGCGCCAGCACGAACGCCGTGACGAGGAACTGCGTCGTGGCGCACCACGCCTCCAGTCCGCTCCACAGCGTCAGCGGCACCAGCGGCGTCCAACACACCCGGTAGACCCTGCGCCAGGGCCCGCGGCCGCCGAAGACGCGGAGGGCCAGGGCCAGCAAAAAGAAGACCGGCACCGGCCCCATCCGGGCCCAAAGCTCCGGCCCCCAGTCGAGCTCCCGGCCGAGAATGCACCCTGCACAACCGTAGAGGGCCAGCGCCAGCTCCACAGGATGCACACGCACCGTGCGCCCTGCGACGCCGGTCGCTTCCCGCAGCAAGCGGGCAATTCTGCTTTTCGATTCCATAACAAACCTGTTTTGCGGACCGCACCTGCGGACCGTGTTACTCCTTGTCCCGGGTCGGTTGCCGGGCGGACCCCTCCTGCGCCCCCCGCGCTGCGGAGCGCCGCCGGGCCGGACGCGCATTATTCCCCGCCGCAGGGCGTCTCAGCCTCGGGCAGTTCGTGTTCCGCTCCGGCTGCATCGAGCGTGCGGGCCGACTGGCGCCGCTTGACCGGCAGGCCGAGACGCCGCAGCCGCTCGCCCGAGCGGACGATGTTGTCGTTGCCGGTGCAGAGCCGTTTGTAGGCGTCGGCATAGGCGTCGCGCGCCTTGTCGAGCGAGAGCCCCACGTTTTCGAGCGAGGCGGTGAAGGCGACCAGCTGGTCGTAGAGCTTGGTGCCGTAGGTCACGATGTCGGCCGTATTCTTGTTCTGGGCGTTGCGTTTCCAAAGGTCGTCCACGAGCTTCAGCAGCGCGAAAAGGTTGGTGGGCGACGAGACGATGACCTTCTTGTCGTAGGCGTCGCTCCAGATCGAGGGGTCGCTCTGCAAGGCCGCCAGGAAAGCCGGCTCGTTGGGCACGAACATGATGACGAAGTCCGGCGAGTCGAGCAGCCGCTGGTACTCCTTGCGCGACAGCTCCGCGACATGCTGGCGCACCGAGGCCACGTGGGCCGCGAGGTGCCGGGCGCGTTCGGCCTCGGTGGCGGCGCCCGTGTAGTTCACGAAAGCCGTGAGCGAGACCTTCGAGTCGATCACGATGCGTTTCTGCTCGGGCAGACGCAGGATGACGTCGGGCCGCAGGTTGTTGCCCTCGGAGTCCTTGAGCGTGTGCTGCGTCTCGTAGTGCACGCCGCGGATGAGGTTCGAATTGTCGAGAATGGTCTCCAGAATCATCTCGCCCCAGTCGCCCTGCACTTTCGAATTGCCCCGCAGCGCATCGGTCAGGTTGGCCGTCTCGGCGGTGATGCGGCGGTTCAGCTCCATGAGGTTGCGCAATTCGTTCTTCAGCGCGCCCCGCTGCTCGTTCTCGGCCGAATAGATGTGCTCGACCCGCTCGCGGAACGCCGCGATGTTGTCCTTGAAAGGCTTCAGCAGGATGTCGAGCGCCTCGCGGTTGGTCTCGCGAAACGCGCGCGACTGCTCGCCCAGGATGTCGCCGGCCAGGTTGCGGAACTGCGCGCGCATGGCTTCGGCCGCCTCGGCGCGTTCGCTCTTCTCCGCCTCGGCACGCTCGCGCAGCGCCGCGAGCTGCGCCCGCACTTCGGCTTCGGCGATGCGCGCCTCGGTGCGCTCGGCCTGGAGGCGGCGTATCTCCCCGTCGGCCGCAGCCCGCGCGGCCTCGGCCCGCTCGCGTGTTTCGGCCTCGGCGGCATGCGCCCGGCCGCACTCGGCCCTCAGGCGGAGGTTCTCCTCCTCGGCGGTGCTGCGGGCCGCCTCGGCGAACGCCGCAACACGCTGCCGGCGCAGAAGTTCCACACCGAGCAGCACGATGCTCAGCGCCATCGGAATAACTATTGCGATGATGATACCCGTATTCATACGCCAAAGATACGAAGAATTTTGGATAAAGTAAGGTTATGGAGAGGAATAAGGTTAAGTGTTTGAGAGGCAGAAATGTTACCCGTTGACTCTCGTCGAGTTGCGAAAAGGTCGAAAAGCAGGATTTCGAGAGGTTGAGCAAAGGATTCGTTATTTATCCGTTGCCTTTTCGAAGGCTGGGGAGAGGTTGCAGAAAGCTTCACTACGTCTCTCTGAAAACGGGTCTGCACTTCGAGGGACGCCGGTTTTCTCGCAAGAGTTCACGACAAAGGTAGTCGTTTTACTCGGAGTTTCGCAAAAAGACGGCTTCGGTGTTGAAAGCATAGTATCTTATTCTATGTTCCGCTTTGCTTTTCACGGCTTCAAATGACTCTATATCAGTTAATTTTGCAAACGGTTAATAGAGTTATGAATCACGAGGATGTAAAGGTTGCGTTCTACCTCAAAACGAACGTTTTCGGCAAGCCGAGGGCAGAGACGAACTCGTTCGCACTATGCCGAGGCGAGAAAAGGTGCACGAACGTGAACGAATCAGACAGTGCGGGTCGTTGCCCCGTCATGGGTCGCTTGACTGTCGGAGGGTCGGAGTGCGTGTTCAGTGCCAAGATGCTCGCGCCGCGTTCGATGTGGGTGTCGGGTCGCGCCAAAGGCAAAAGCGCCGAGGCGGTCGAAATCAATCGTCGATTAGACGAGCTGCGGGCTTCGGCACTGGCGATCTATCGTGAGCAGTCGGCTATCCGCGACCGAGTAACGGCCGAAGAGGTCAAATGCCTGCTGCTGGGTATGGCTGCCGGTCAGGAGACACTGCGCGATTACTTCCGCTCGTATATCGAACATTTCGAGCAACGGGTGGGCGTAAACCGCACAGTCAAATCGGCACGTACCTATCGTTGCGCCTGCGGACACGTCGCACGGTTTCTGTCGGAGCGGCTTCGGCTGTCGAATATTCCGTTCTCCGCCTTGGATCGGTCGTTTGTCGATAAGTTCGACCTATACCTGCGCACGGAACGGAGGTTGGCTCCGAACACCGTCGTTCTTTACATGTCGCGTCTGCATACGGTCATCAACAAGGCCATCGCCGCAGGCATCATCACCGCCGATCCGTTCTCAGGTTACGAACCTCCGCGTCCCGAACGCAGACGACGTTATCTCACACGCGAAGAGTTGCAGCGGCTGATGAGTACGCCGCTTTCTGTGCCGAGGCTCTACCTCGTTCGCGACCTGTTTTTGTTCTCCTGCTATACGGGCATCAGTTACGGCGATATGTGCCGCTTGACCGCTGCGAACCTCGAAACAGCAGACGACGGAACGGTCTGGATCAAGGCCGCACGCGAAAAGACGAACGTGGAGTTCGAGATACCGTTGCTGGATTTGCCGCTTCATATCATCGACAAATACCGCGATACGACATCGGACGGCAAGTTGCTACCCATGTACGGAAACTCGGAGTTGAACAAGGGATTGAAAAGCCTTGCTACGGTCTGCGGTATCGACCGCAAGCTGACCTTTCACTCGTCCCGGCACACATTCGCCACCCACCTCGGGCAGAGCGGCGTGCAGCTGACGACCATTCAGAAGCTGCTCGGACATCAGAAGTTGCAGACGACGCAAATTTATAGCGAGGTGGATCGGAAAGCAATCACCAACGACCTGAAAAAGGGCCGTAAACGCACAAGACAATGAAAAGGATATTAGTAGGCAGCCGCGCCTTTTTCAGCGGCATGGATGGCTTCAGAAGCAAAGACCACGACTATCTCGAACTGGTCGAGAATCCGACCGCGTTCAAATGGAGGCGCGAGCAGTCCCTGCGGGGAGTGTGTACGTTCCAGTTCAAGAAAGAACCGCCCGCCGACATGGTACGGCGCACGCTCGACTGCGGCGATGCGCTCCTCGTCGGCAAGTTCCTCGTGCCGGAGGTGGCGCAGGCCATCGGAGCGACGGTTGTAGACATTCTGCCGCTCGAAACGCTCCTGCCGAAACTCGACGAGAAGCACGAATATGTGGCCGTCATTTTCGCTGCCGTGAAACAGAACGGCAGCTTCGAGCTGACCGACGAACAGCGGGCGGCCGCTTACGAAGCGTACCGGAAAGCACGGCAGACGACGGAAGCGCCGGAGGCTGGTCAGCCAGCCATAAGAAGTCCAATCGATGAGACGGTAGATTAAAAAGCCTTTCGGGGGTGGGCACGAAAAAGCCCCCGGCCTGTTAGTAGTCATCTCACCTACGTACTAACACAAGAGCGCACGACCGCCGACCGGGGACATAGTCCTCTGACGCGATTGTGCGCTTTTGTGCTATCCTTGCACGTAGGTGAGATGCCACAAAGATAACCATTAAAACCGAAACTGAAACAATGAGAACACCTATTTCCTACTACGGGGGCAAGCAAACCATGCTGAAACACATCCTGCCGCTCATCCCCCGACACCGCATCTACACCGAGGCGTTCTGCGGCGGGGCGGCCGTCCTGTTCGCCAAACGTCCGGCCGAGGCCGAGGTCATCAACGACATCAACATGGAGCTGACCAACTTCTACTGGTGCGCGCAAGTCTACTATTCCGATCTCAAACGCGAGATCGACAAGACGCTCCACAGCCGGGACGTGCATGCCCATGCCGGGCATATCAACGCTTATCCGCAATTCTTCGCGCCGGCCGAGCGGGCATGGGCCGTGTGGGCACTTTGCAAGATGTCGTTCGCGTCAATGATGGACGGCACTTTCGGCTACGACTTTTCCGGGACGATGACCAAGAAGCTGCGCAATGCCAAAGATGAGTTTACGGAGAATCTCTGCGGGCGGCTGGAGCGCGTGACCATCGAGAACCGCAATGCCCTCGACGTGATCGCTTGCTACGACGCTCCCGATGCGTTCCACTTCGTCGATCCGCCCTACGTGAACTCCGACTGCGGCCACTACGAGGATATGTTCAACGAGCGGAACATGGAGCAGCTCCTGCAACTGCTCGAAACGGTCAAGGGGAAGTTCATGCTCACAATGTTCCCGTTTAATCTGATCGAACGGTATGCACAGAAAAACGACTGGATCATCCACTGGGTTGAACGCACGATCAGCGCCTCCAAAGCCAGCCGCCGCCGGCAGGAGGAGTGGATGGTTTGCAACTACGAGGAGAAAGCGCAGGCATCCTTATTCGGCGGGGGAGAATATTTAGGCGAGTAAAGTGGTCCTAATGCAAAACACCGTTCGAGCGGCAGCCGACTGCCATTCGAACGGTGTTTTTTTCTGATTTACTTATCCTCTGCAACATGTAAAAGAAACGCATATTTCTTTACATATCTTTCGTAATATGTAAACGAAAAGCCGATTTGCTTAACATTACATTCGATGCGTGTGTGAAATTTTCGTCGCTTTTCGTTTTGGGTTACTTCAACTCCCGAAAAGTCGCATCTGGTTTTGAACTCCGTCGCATCTCGTTTTGCCGATTATACGGCATACCACCCTTTGAATGCGAAGCCGTCGTTGGGGACGACGGGCATCGTCGGGCCGTCGTCGAGCGACAGAAGACGCGTGTAAAAGGCCGAGGGCGTCCATGTCTTGATCTCGCTGACGGCGGTAACACCTTCCAATCGTCCGGCCGTATTGTCGCGTCCCTGCCAATAGGTATAGACCGTCAGCAGGTTGTAGAAATCCCGCGTGAAAGTCTTGGTGTAGCTGTATCCGTCCGTGTTGCTCACTGTAACTTCGTAGACCAGACGGGAGTTGGCAGCCGTATATATCGGTCGTGCGACATAACCTATCGGAATCTCGTAGAGGCCCGACGGATCGTCGAGCGATACGGTTACGGCCGAGGCTACCATCTGCCTGTTTGCGGAGAAAGCTCCGACCTACCCCTGCACGAGCCGTATCTTCGCGGTAAGGGTTCCCGCCTTCTCCCGATTGGTAACGGAGATCGAGAGCCGCTTCCCGGTGTCGTAAATGCAGCGATCCGCCGTGCGTCCGAAGTCGGCATCGGGCAGGTCGTCGGAGATTTTCACCTCGAAAGAGTGGATGCGCGCATCTACCTCATTATCCCCCTTGATGCGAATATCGAGCGTCTGTACCGAGTTGCGCCGCACATCGAAGTTCGAGGTGTTGTTCTCGCCCAGATAGACGTCGTAGGTCATTTGCAACCCGTCCTTTTGTGCTTTGATCCGCACGAAAGTAGCACCTTGCGGAGCGTTCTCGGAGCACTTCTGCTGCTGGGTCGTGATGGACGGCACGTCGCCCTGACAATTTTCCAGCAGGTAGAACGTGCAGGTCACCTTGCGGCCCTCCGACACGCCGATCTCCGTGGAAGCCATCGTAACGAACTTGTCGGCGACCTGCTCCGCATCGAACAGCTTCGTCGTGGCGGCGGCATTCATGATTTGCACGGACTGCAATTTCAGGGCATAGACGACAGCCGGGTCTATGGATATGTTGCAGATGATTTTCGCAACGGTACGTCGCACGGTAATGACGGGTGCGGACATTGGTCTTCGACCGTGAGCGTCGTGTGTCCCGACATCGGAAGCATAACATATTTCGTTACCGAGGGAAGCTGAACGGCGCGCAGCTGTTCGAGGGTCATCGCGCCCATGTCCCGATGGACGTTCGCAACGGCATAGGCTTCGTAGCTGCCGGGCAGTACGGAGCACTCCACCGTGCCGCTCTCGACGTAGAAATGACGGTCGGGCAACATGCCGCGCGAGTCGAAGAGGAAAAGATTGACATCGTGCACGGTTTGCTCGTCCGTCGCGCGGGTAACGTACTGCACGCCCTCCTCCTGAATCTGTAATGAGAAGCGCACCTCGTCCTGCAAGGACGGGCGATCCTCCATCTCGTCTTTGTTACCGCTGCTCATCATCGCGAGCAGCGGTATGATAAACAATAAGATTTTTTTCATAATGAATACTCTGATTAAAAGTTTCCGCCCCGACGTAGGCCGGAGCGGAAACGGGTTCGACTTGCGGTTTATGCTCCCAGCTCCACGGTCTGCGTTACGGGCAATTCCCACTCGGCAGGCGTGATAGTCAGCGAGGCGTCGTGGCCCGACAGCCCGTTGATCGTAATATCCACGCGGTAGCAACTGTTGCGGCGGATTTCACCGCCCGAAGCACCGTCGAGTTCCACCTCGTAGGTCATCGACGACTGACCGGCTGCGGTCGAAAAATCGCCGTCCATATCGTAGGTTGCATGGATAATCGCTTTTACGCGGTTGCCGACATTGCGGGCGGGACACTCGAACAGGTAAAAGAGGTTGCGATACTTGCCCGATGCTGCGTCCGAAGCCTGCGTCGTCGAGAAATTGAAAGCTCCCGGATCGGTCTTTGTCGGGAACACGGGGGTCTGCGTTGCGCCATTGGAGAGCGTGATGCTGTTGATCCGCACGGCTCCCTGATAGAGCGTCCCGAACCGGGGCGAGGACGTAACCTGAACGGCCACTTTCGCTACGGTGCGCTTGAGCGTGATAGCTACGTCGGTCGTCGAGCCTGCGGCCGCGACGGCTTTCGAGGCCGTGCCCGACATGACGAAGCCGCCGTCGCGCGCGGCTTTCGTCGAAACTTCGGCGAACGTACCGTTGTACGAGGCCGCATCGCGTTCCAGCAGAGCCGTGAGCGTCGTCTTGTCGCCGACGTTCGCTACATCGAGGTTCGCCACGGCGTAGAACTCGCACACGTTGCCCGGCACGGCATCCGGCAGGGCGAAAGTCGCCTTCTTGGCCGAGAGTTCGGCTGCCGAGAACGAACGCTTGACCATCAGGTCGCCCGACGGGTCGAAGACGAAC